>Ga0209573_1003907_pt1 | contig 15486 bp, 11 predicted proteins | sample TNRBio252014_DNA_FD_185870 | JGI IMG/M metagenome (GOLD analysis project Ga0209573, IMG submission 185870) | Wastewater treatment Type I Accumulibacter community from EBPR Bioreactor in Madison, WI, USA - TNR Reactor_6/25/2014_ DNA (SPAdes)... | ecosystem: Engineered > Bioreactor > EBPR >...
CTTGGCCAGACTAAGGTCTTTGCACGAGAGGCTTGGTTCCCGGGTCATGGGCCTTGAGTTCGTAGACCGCGGAGGGGACGATAATACGGGAGCGTGGAGACCCGATCCCGGTCACTCGCTTCCCATTCAGACCGTCATGCCCGGGAGATCGATGGTCGATGTCGATCGAGGTGAGCTTGGCGCCGCGATCATCGATAAACTGACCGATCTGGCGCCGGATATCATCTTTCTTAATGGCTATAGCACCAAAGAGTTGCGAATGGTCATCCGTTGGGCAAAAGCCAATAAAAAGCATTGCTTCACGTTCTTTGAATCCAAAACCGATGACTTTAGGCGTTATGAGATTGTTGAGTGGGTCAAGCGATGGATCTTGCGTGATGTGGACGGGGCGATATGCGGTGGCGAGGCTCATAAGCGGTACGCAACATCCTTGGGGCTACCGGCATCCAAAGTGGTTCTCGGATATGATGTAGTGGACAACAGCTACTATGAAAGGACTGCGACCGAGGTTTTGGGCTCAAGCGCTCATGATATGATCGACCCTAAGGCGCCCCGGAAATATTTTTTATCAGTATCCAGGTTTGTGGAAAAGAAAAACCTGGCCGGGCTTTTAACCGCGTATAAGGCTTATAGAAGCATGCCCGGCGCTGAGCCATGGGGGTTGGTCTTGTGCGGATCGGGACCATTGAATCAGAGTCTCAGGGACCAGGTGGTTGCGGATTCAATTCCGGATGTATTCTTCCCTGGCGTGATCATGGGACGTCAGCTGGTTGCTTACTATGCCCATGCTTCCGCGTTGGTGCTGGCAAGCACGACAGAGCAATGGGGACTAGTGGTGAATGAGGCGATGGCTGCAGGCGTGCCGGTGATCGTTAGTAAGGCTGCCGGCTCAGCTTCCGAATTGGTTATCGATGAAGATACTGGACTCACCATCGACCCTAATAACACCCGTCAGATCGCGGAGACATTAAGTAAGATGGTCCGGATGTCCGAGAGCGAAAGAACGGCCATGGCCCTGAGGGGGCGGCGTCGAGTGAATGATCGGTGTCCTCTGAGTGCCTTTGCCGATGGAGTTATCAGGCTATGCGAATCAGTGGTCTGAACGGAGGGATATTGTCGCGTGTCGAGTCGAAGGTGTTCCGTTCATTTGGCCGATTCATGCCCGCCAAGTGGGTGATCGACCATCAATATCTAAGGTCCACCGGGCTGAAGGTAGAATGGGAATACCCCAGGACTTTCAATGATAAGATCCAGTATTTGAAATTATTTTGGAGAGACCCCAGGCTGACCATCTGCTCGGACAAATACCTTGTCAGAGATTATGTGAAGGAGCGGATCAGCGAGGACTACCTGAACGAACTGATCTCTGTTCATGAGACGCCCGAAGACATCGATTTTGACAAGCTTCCCGCCTCCTTTTTTTTAAAGCTTAATCACGGGTCCGGCTTTAATATTCCATGCAGGGACAAGAGTTTGTTGGATCGCGGCGGCACAGTCGCGAAGCTCAAGAAATGGCAGGCTGCTAACTATTATTATGAAGGGAGGGAATGGGCTTACAAAGACATCAGACCCTTAGTGCTTTGTGAGAGGTATATCGACCCGAATGAAGGGGTAGTTCCTGAGGATTATAAGATATATTGTTTTGAAGGAGTCCCTAGGATCATCGGACGATTTGTTGATCATAGGTGCGATTATTATGATCTGGACTGGAGGCTGCTTAAGTTCAGGACGACTGCACCGGGCTCTGAAAATGCATCACCCCCGCCCAGGCGATTGGAGGAGATGCTGAGGGTCGCCGCACGGCTCGCTGAAGGATTGGTGTTTGTCCGGGTGGACTTGTATGCCCCGGCGGACCGAGTGATTTTTGGTGAGATGACGTTTTATCCGCATAATGGGATGATGAGGTTCCACCCGGAGCAAGCAAATCGGGACTTGGGGGATATGCTTAACCTGACTTCCTTTGGAATTCAAGCGAATGATCGGCTCAAACGAACATGAGAAGCTAAACATGAAACAGGTTAACCTGAGTTTGTATAAGCCAAGCCGGCTCTTGATGAAAAAGAATGTTGTGACCGCGGTCATTTGGGAGTTGTTGAACATAAGTATTTTCATGAACCGCCTCGTCATATGGAATTCACCGAAGAGAACGGTCCTCAGGCTCTTTGGTGCCGAGATCGGAAAAGGGGTCGTGATCAAACAGGGTGTGAATATCAAGTACCCATGGAAGCTGAAGATCGGCGACCATAGCTGGATCGGCGAGGGGGTTTGGATCGACAACATCGAGTGGGTCGAGATCGGCTCGAGTGTCTGCATTTCTCAGGGGGCGTATTTGTGCACGGGAAATCACGATTGGTCGAAGCCTGACTTTCCGCTCATCGCCAAACCGATCCATGCGGGGGATGGGGTTTGGGTGGGGGCGAAGTCCATCATCGGGCCCGGTATCAGGCTGGGGGAGCGGTCTGTCGTCACAGCCGGCAGCGTGGTGACCCGTGACACCGAACCGGACAAGATCTACCAGGGGAACCCCGCGGTGTGCGTCAAGGAACGCCGGATCGAGTGAGGAGATGAAGGTTTCTGTTGTGACCGCATGTCTGAATGACCGATCGACCATCGAGGGGACGCTCAAAAGCATCCTGGAGCAGACTTACCCCGATATCGAGATGATCATCGTGGACGGCGGTTCCACCGATGGTACGATGGAGGTGGTCCGCGGGCATGCGGGCCGGATCGCGCGGATCATTTCCGAAAAGGACAACGGGATCTATGACGCATTGAACAAAGGGATCCGGTCGGCGACCGGGGAAGTTGTTGGATTCTTACATGCGGACGACCTGTACGCCGACCGCTCCGCTGTTGAAAAGATCACCCAGCTCTTCCGGGACCGGAATGTTGACGGTGCTTACGGGGATCTCGTCTATGTCGATCCGTTGGACACCCGCAAGGTCGTTCGCTACTGGAGGTCGGGGTCCTGCTCCCCACAGAAGCTGAAGCGCGGCTGGCTTCCTCCACACCCCACATTTTATGTCCGGAGATCGGTGTTTGCATCTCACGGTACATTCGATACCCGCTATCGGATCGCGGCGGACTATGACCTGATGTTGAGATTGCTGCTCGATAAAGGGATCCGGGTCGAATACCTTCCTGAAGTCCTGGTCCGCATGCGTTTGGGAGGAGCCAGCAACCGCAGTCTGGCGAACTTGCTCCAAAAAAGCCGCGAAGACTATGCGATCCTCAAAGAGCATGCGGTGCCATTTCCGGTGCTCGTTTTGCTGAACAAGAACTTCTCAAAGATCTCCCAATTTTTCGTTCGGGGTGCCGCCGCCAGGAGATCCGCCCATGAGAGTTAGCGCTCAGAAAGTCTTCATCGGATTCACCCGTCTCAACCTTTTTCTGCGCAAGGTCCGCGCGCGGCCGGGCCGCCTTTTGATCCCCGCTACATTCGCGCTTCTGGCGTCGGCCTGCGAGGCTGTGAGCATCGCGGCTCTCACCCCGTTCATGAAGGGGTTCCTGTCCCAGGACTATGGCTTCATTCGCGATTGGCCCGCTGCCCGCCGGTTCCTCGAGATTCTGCCGGAGGCGCAGCGAGGCCGGGACGGCGTCATTTTTGCGATGTTCGTCGGGATCATCGTAACGGCCATGCTCCTCAAATCCGCCATGAGCTATGTGAGCAATTCGTCTCTGGCTTATCAGGCCCGCTGTATGAACGATCATCTTCGCAGAGCGTTGATGGAACGGTACCTCAGTTTCGGCAAAGCGTACTTTGACCGGACGGGCTCCGGTCAGCAGCTCCAGGTGCTGATGACGCACCCGGTCCGGATCCTTCAGACGCTGATGACCATCAACAACTCCCTGAGCTCTGTCTTCCTCCTGATCGTATATTCGGTGAGTATCTGGATGATCTCCTGGCAGCTGACCCTGATGGTCATGTTCATCTCGCCGGCGGTGATCCTTTCTCAGCACTGGCTCATCGCCAAGATCAAGAAGTCCTCAGAGACCGACTCCCAGACCCGCGCGGGTCTCAATCAAAAAACCGTCAACATCCTATCGGGGATCCCTTTTGTCCAATCCCAATGTGCTGAGGGGCGCGAAAAGGAGCTCTACGCCGGATTGAGCCTGCGTCAGCAGCAGACCGAGTACAGTATCGACAAAAAAAGATATTTTGTTCAGCCGGTCCAGGAGACGGTCACGCTGTTGATCCTGCTGATTATCCTCGGCGGGATGTCCCTTCTGATGGCCTCGAATCAGATCAGCTCGGTCGCACATTGCATGGTCTATTTTTTTGTACTGAAACGAATGATGGGCAATCTGCAGGTCTTCAACCATTTGAGGGCCGAATTGGCTTCGGTAGCGGCTCCGATCCGCGAGGTTCTGGATGTGCTGGATGACGCGGGCAAGCCGTTCGTCTCCCAGGGGCCGAAGGTGTTCGAGGGTTTGAGAACGGCGATCGAATTTCGGGGCCTGAGTTTCAGTTATGACGGCGCCAGGCCTGTTTTGGACCGGGTCCGGATGACGCTGCCCCAAAAGGGGATGACGGCGCTTGTCGGCCCGTCCGGATCAGGCAAGTCGACGGTGATCCAGCTGCTGCTGAGGTTCTACGATTGTCCTCCGGGCACCATTTTTATCGACGGGACGGATATCCGCGAATTCAGCCTCGATTCCCTGCGCCGGCACATGGCTTGGGTGAGTCAGGAGACCCACCTTTTCAATCAAACGCTGAGGGAGAACATACTGTTCGGACTTGACCGGCAGGTGGGCGAAGCTGAAATGCGGGATGTCCTGAAGCGCTCCCGTCTCGCAGCCTTTGTGGATTCGCTCCCGGCGGGGCTGGACACACTGATCGGAGACAGGGGGGTCAACCTTTCGGGCGGCGAGAAGCAGAGAGTTTCGATCGCCCGGGCAATCTTAAAAAAATCCCAGATATTACTTCTCGATGAAGCGACCAGCGCGCTCGACACTGTCACCGAAGTCGAGATCCAAGGCGCTTTGGATGAGCTGATCGCCGGCCGCACCGCGATCGTTGTGGCGCATCGGCTTTCGACCATCCGGAACGCCCAGCATGTGGTCTACATTGAGAATGGTGTAGTGATCGAGGAGGGGACATTGGACGCCTTGTTGGAGCGCCGCGGGAAATTCTACACTGCTTGGCAGGAACAAAAGTTCGAATGATCGAGCGCTTTCCGGACCCTTTTCAAGTCTATCAATAAATAATCAATATTAATCAATACTTGATTATACATAACATATCAGTATAATTCTGGTATGAATGAATACCCGTTCCTGACGTGGGTCTATTTTGGTTTTTTTGCTTTGGCGGCTGTAACAGGCTTTTTTTGCACGGCCATCAGTATCCGTTTTGCCCGCCGGTATAAATTTCTGGATTACCCGGGTCCCATCAAACTTCACGGCCGTCCCACCCCCTATTTGGGCGGCGTGGCGATCTTCGCTTCCTTCTGGTCAGTGCTGTGGCTGGTCTCAACCCTGCTCCAGAGTCCGCCGGTCCGGAGCGGTCTGAGCCGCTTCATTCCGCCTGATCTTGGCATTCAATTGACCGGAGCCGGCTCGCTGTGGCCGGGGATCCTGGGTTGCGGTGCGTTGATCCTGCTGCTGGGCCTCATCGATGATCGTTGGGTTCTTAAGTACTACCTCAAGTTCATTGGGCAGGTCGTGGTCGCCGTCCTCATGGTCCGCTGCGGACTTCATATCCAGTTTTTTAGCGGTTTGGGGCTGTTGGGCGATGGCATCACGGTGTTCTGGATCGTACTGCTGCTCAACGCATTCAACTTCATCGACTCTGTGAACGGCCATTGCAGCGGAGTCGTTCTCATCGCTTGCGGAACGTACTTCATCGTCTCGCAGTTCGTGGATCAGCCGGCGATCGGCATCGTGATGGCGGTCCTGGCGGGATCGATCGTAGGATTCATGCCGTTCAATTTTCATCACGCGAGAACTTTTTTGGGGGATAACGGGAGCCTCTTCTTAGGTTATATGATGGCGATCGTATCGCTGTTATCATCCTACAAATCGATTCAGCCGGTGATGATGACCCCGGCGGTGCCGCTGTTCGTCTTCGGGGTCCCGATCTATGATCTGATGAGCGTGGTGTGTGTGCGGCTCTATCGCGGGATGGCGCCGTGGCGTGGGGACCGGAATCATTTTGCGCATCGCCTGGTTCGGATGGGGATGAAAGGACATGACGCGGTCTTCTTTTCCTATATCGTAGCGATGGCGACGGGGCTTATCGCCATCCTTTCGACCCAGATAACTTCAATGCGCGGCCATGCGATCACGTTTCTTCTTTATCTGCTGATCCTGATGATCATCGCGATCCTTGAATATCATTCTGTGGTGCTGAAAGATTCCGGCGATGAGAAGCGTTAATAATAATAAATAAATAGATATGATGACTATTGAAAAGATATACATGTAATGGCATACTATTAGTTAGGAAATGTAACTAATGATAACAAAAATTAACTTTATGGTCTTTTGCACCGTGTTGATCCCGGTATTGTCGGGCGGCGAGTGCATTGCCCGTTCGTCGTTTGGGGATGGTACCCCCGGGCTCGACGTTTCCTACTCCTCCAGTTATTCCGGACAGAGGGTAAGCCAAGAATTTGACCGCGACCTTGGGGCATTCAACCGGGCAGCTGATCAAGTGCCAGAAGCAGGCGAGGGCATTCAGGATGAGGGGGCCGTCGTCCCGGATCTTCCCGGCTTTAAGTTCCATTCAGGCTTTTCCCATTCCACGGTCTATGAATCCAATCTTTTCCACACCCGTTTGGACCCCGTCGACGACCTGATCACGCTGCCCACGGCTTGGGCGGGTGTTTCCCTGGGCCGTGAGGGGACCAGCGAATACTTTTTTGAAAATACGTACGGCATCACCTACATGGATTATGTCGAGAATGATAAGTTCGATCAACTGGCGCACGTGAATCACACGCAATTGGACTGGAAGCGGGAAAAGCTCCTCCTCAGTGTATCGAATGAATTCAGTCCTCTTTCGCCGGTGGGTGTCGCGAACCGGTCAGAGCTGAGAACGGCGGGTGCCGTGAACAGCGCCACCGTAACATCCAACCGTTTTTCATTTAAATCCGCCTATCAGTTGAGACCCAAGCTGGCCTTGAGCCATATCTGGTCCCATAGGATCGAGGACTTTCCGGCGGATGCCGGAAGCAACACTCCTGAGATCGAACTGCAAAGCCAACAGGTCCATTCATTCCAACCGGGCCTGACCTATACCTTGACTCCCAAAACAACCCTTTTTATTTTTTACCGGTTCGAAACGTCGGATTACTTCCGCGGCGGGGTATTCGCCTTTAAGAGCCATGAGGGGCGGGCGGGATTCAATACGCGGTTCACACCCAAGCTGTCGGGCTTGTTCCAGGCCGGCATGAAGTCGCGCGATCTGAACCAGCCGGTCTTTCAGGACGGCATGCTGTTCGGGTACCAAGCAGCTCTTCGGTACGCGTGGACTCCCAAGTTAACCTTAAGCGCGTACTGGTCCGGAAGTACCGGCGAAGTCCCGGACACGAGCGACCCTGCGGATGCGCTGCCGAACGATCAGGGTTCAGGGGTCGATGAGAATAATCTGGGGGTGAGACTCGATTGGGCGGTCTCTCCCAAGATGAGCGTGGGACTCAATGGGTCCGTGCGGCTCGATTCAAGAGAAGGCCAGGTCACCCTGCCGGATCAGGACAACCCCACGGTCAGCTTCACCCGCCAACGTGAAGACCTCACTTATCGATGGGGAGTTCATTGGCAGTGGACGCGAAGCGCCTTCGACCGGTATTACCTTGGGTACGATTTTTCCAACAAAAATTCCAGCTTCAAGGACTTCGAGTCAGAGGATCACCGGATGGTGGCGGCGGTGGTTCTGGATCTGAATGCCAGAGGGGGCGGGTATGGCCGCTGAACTTCGGCGAGGCATCGCGGCGGTATTCGCGGTTCTCTGTCTGATATCGGGCGCGCCGGCCGCGACTGCGTCCGCGGGGGCCGAAGAACCGGCCGTTGCGGCATCTTCCGTTACGGCTTCGGATGTCGTGTCCGCGGGCGACAAGCTGAACATTCGGGTGTTCCGGGAGCCTGAACTTTCGGCCGAATGGAACGAAGGAGGCGGATCAGGGATCCTGGTCGACGCTTCGGGTAATATCAGTTTTCCGCTGATCGGGACTTTTTATGCGCAAGGCCTCAGTCTCGAGCAGTTGAGACTCAAGCTGATCGACGGGCTGAGGGAATATCTCGTGGACCCCCAGGTCACGATCAGTTTTCATGAAAAAGCGCTCAAGCGCTTGGTTCTGATTATGGGACAGGTTGTTAAGCCGGGGAGTTATGAATTCACGGAAGGCATGGGTCTTGTCGCTTTGGTCGCCCAAGCGGGAGGTTTTTCAGGGGCGTCTTCGGAATTCGAAGGCCGCAAAATAAACGTGACGGCCGACACCGCGAATGTCCAGATCACGCGGTTGGGCGCCGGCGGATCCGGCCAGCCTTTGACGGTCGATGTCCAGTCCATTATGGACGGGAAGTCGCCCGACATCAAGCTGCAACCCTCGGACCTGGTGATCGTTCCGTCCGGTTCTCAATCGGATCGGACCGCCGCCGCACAAACCGTCTCGGTGCTGGGCCAGGTGAACCGGCCCGGGAACTATGAGATCAATGATGCGGGGTCCCTGGTCAGATTGATCTCTGATGCCAACGGGTTCACGCGGTATGCGGCCCAGGATCGGGTGGTCCTGACCCGCAAAACATCCTCGGAGTCCTTCACAAGACGCATCAACGTGTCCGCGATCATGAACGGCAGGGCGGAAGACGTGCCGCTCGAAGAAGGGGATATGATCTATGTACCCGAATCAGAATTCTGACCTCAGGGCATTCAGGGCTGAGAATGACTCGTATGCCGACGAAGGCCCCAACGCTTTGGACTACATCCGTATCTTAAGGAATGGCTGGAAGTGGATCGCTCTTTCTTCCGCGGTATTCGGTCTGGCGGCACTCATTTACGCGCTCTCCGCGCCGGATGTTTATCAGGCTTCGACCCAGATCATGGTCGAAAAGGTCGAGCGTCAGGAGCGGGTCGCCGAGTCCAAAGAACTGGTGCTGCCGTCATGGTCCGTGGAGGAAGATTATTTCGGGACGCAGATCGCATTTCTCACGTCGACCAAGGTTCTGATGGAAGCGATGGCCGAAGCCGGGCTGGACGGCGGCGCGAGGATCCTAGTCTCGAATAACCGCGACTCGAGATGGGTGGGTGGTCCTGCAGGCAGAGCCGGCGGGGTCTACAAGGTCCAGGCGAAACGGCAGGTCAAGACGCGGCTCATCTCACTTAGCGTGTCGGGGTCCGACGCTGCGGCGTGTTTCAGGCTCGCGAACGCCATTGGCGGTGTTTATCTGCGTGAGAACGCCGTGCAGAATCTCTTTATTTCAAAACAGATGTTCAAATGGCTCGAAGAAGGCGACGGCGGCACCGAGCCTTTGGATCCGGCGCGGCGCGAAGCGCTGACCGACTCTTTAAGAACGATCACCGAAGACCCTGAGCTCATCAAGTTGCGGACAGAAAAAGAGAACATCCTGAATCAGCTGAGGGAGCTCTCGCTGAGGTATCGTCCTGCTCACCCCCGTATCAAGGAATTGAGTCATTCCCTCGGATCGATCAATGACAGTGTCCGGACCCGCCGTGAAATACTCATCGAGCACGTCAAGGATTCGCTGGCGGGCGATCTCAACATCACCAATGTGAGGGTCCTGGACCCGGCGGTCGAGCCCTCGGGTCCTTCCGGACCGGACCGGTTGGGCCTGCTTCTAAGAGGCTTGCTAGGGGGTGCGGCCGCCGGCGCCGTGCTCGTGATCCTGATCGAGATGATGAACCAAAAAGTCCGCACCGATAAAGACCTCCCATCCACGGCATCGACCCCGTATTTGGGATCGATCCCGCGGGTGCGTACGCTCGAGAATGCGGACTCGAAGGACCCTCTTAAAGCCCCGGGTTACGTCGATCTTCTGGAGAATGATATGGAATTAAGGGACGCCGTGATAGGCATCCGGACCCACATCCTTTTTTCGACCACTTACGAAAAGACCAAGCGGGTGATGTTCGTCAACACCACTGCCTCCGAGGGCCGGTCCACTGTGGCGACCCTGATCGGTCTTTCACTGGCGTCCATGGGGCGTAAGATCCTGTTGATCGAGGCGGACCTGAGGTCCCCGTCCATCGGACGCAGTCTGGGGATGGGCGATGGTAAGGGTCTCACGGATTTTTTGCGGGGAGAGGTGACGCTGGAGGAGGTCGTCCGGACGGTTCCCGGGTCTTCGTTGGATGTGATCGTCGCTGGCAGTCTCACCAACCGGTCATCCGAGCTTCTGGCCTCCTCGCGTTTTGACCGGGCGCTGGACGCGTTGGGCGCCCGCTATGACCGGATCCTTCTGATCGCTCCGCCCATCCTCACGAACCCGGACGCCCTGATCATCGCAAAGAATGTCTCCTGCGGCATCCTAGTGTGCTCGGCGGGAGTCACGGACCTCGAGTCCGTGCGCGAAACGGAGAGAAAGTTCGTGATCATGAAGCGGCCGTTGGTGGGTGTTGTGATCAACCGGCTGAACCGCAAGGACAGCGTTTTTGGCGCTTCGGGTCCCAAGCATGGGAAATGGATGAACCGCCACATCGGGATCAAGCCCTTTCCGGGCTCCATTCCGCGTCCTGACGCCGAACCCACGGCCGTGAGGCCGGTCAAAAGCAACTGACCGGTCCTAAGACTAAGACCCGCCCGTCTGATACGCCGGGCTAACGCGCTTGAGCCGAGCTCCGGACCACCCGCGCATCGGATAGCATCTTCCAAAGCACTTCTTCTTCCTTGACGCCGTGCTCCGCATAATCGATCCCCACCCGGTTATTCGCGAAGTCCATCCGATGATCGGCAGGGGTGTTGATCTTTTTATTCACGCCCGTTTCATGCGCGTCAGTGATCTGCTTGGCGAAAGACGCGCCGTAAGCCTTGGTCAGCAAGTAGCTCCACAAGACGTGCCGGTAGGCGTCCTGGGGGACGCGCGGATCCTTGGATGCGGCTTCTTTAGAAACCCGGGAAGCGTGACGTTGTATCGCCAGAAGCCTAGGGGCTCTCACGGGGTTTTCGGAAAGCAGAGCTGCCTCCGCCGGTGTGAGCCCGTCTTCCGTCAGATCTCCCAAAGCCATCAGGTCATCCCGTGATAACAGCAGCCGGACTTCCTCGCCCGTCCTCTTTTGGGTCCGAATACCCAGTTCCACGGGCTGTCCCTCGAGCTTAAAAAAAAGCTTACCCTCAAATTCCAGCCGCAATGAGGTCCGTCCTTCCCGGACGAGCTGTTCCAAACTTTTTAACAGGGCGTGAATGTCTTCCTTGACGCGACCGGCTCCCAGAACGCGTGCCATAAAAGGAAGTTCGAACTTGCGGGAGTAAAGATCGATGGGACCAAGACCAAGCGGATCGTCGGCACCGCGGGCGGTTTGCGGCTGCAGCCGTAGCATAAGATCATTGGTCTTGAGTAAAAAATTCTGAGCCGACAGGTCCTTGACCATGATCTGTGCCGACCCGATGGTCAGCTGTACCCGCCAGCCCTGCGCGAGCCGTTGTGTGCCGGGGATGCGTGCGTCCGCAAGGATACCGGATAGGATGAGCCCGGAGGGCAGGCTCAGACGGGATTTTTCCACACTGATCCGTGATTCGATACCCGCCCCTTTCAACCTCGACTCTGCAGACCGGATTGCGCGGGATGTCAGACGGTCCAATAACGGTTGTGACGCCAGATGAAGTCCTAGGACGGCCGCGGTTAGGATCACCAACAAAGCAAAGAGCGGCTTTAGAAAGGTTCTCATATGATCGTGGGGCTCACCCGCGGCGAACGATCCGTTGCACAACCCTTTTTAACTTGGGCGCATTATGGCGCACCAGTTCGTTGCGGTCGCCAAGGTCCTGGATCAGGACTTTGGCCCGGGTGATCTCTTTGAGCTCCCGGATCCGGTTGAGTTTGACGACTTGCTGCTTTTTCTTAAGATAGAGACCGACGGCCCGTTTGGGGATGCGCGTGTTCGAAGCCAGGATGCAATCGAGCGCGTCGGCGTCCAGGTACTTGATGATCTCGGCGACATGGTCCCGCAGGTCGAATCCGGATGTTTCGCCGGGCTTTGTCATCAAGTTCGCCACGTAGATGCGGGTCGCGCTGGTGGTGTGGATCGCTTCGCGGACGTCCCGGATGAGCAGGTTGGCGATGACGCTCGTGTACAGGTCGCCGGGCCCGATGAAGATGACATCGGCAAAGAGGATCGCGCTGATGGCTTCGATGGACGCCGGGGGTTCCGGTTCGAGGAACGCCTTGACGATCCTCAGTCGGGTTTGGCGCCCTTTGCCGAGGTCGATATTGCTCTCTCCCTTGACCGTCGTGCCGTCCTCGAAGATCGCGCACAGCTTGGAAGGCTTGTGGGTGATGGGGAGCACGATGCCCTGGATGTTCAGGATCTCGCCAAGGCTTCGGACCGCTTCGATCATGGAGCCCTGGATGCTGTTGAGAGCCGCGAGAAAGAGATTGCCGAAGCTATGGTCCTTGAGACCAGCTCCTTTGGAGAACCGATGATTCATGACCTGGTTCATGAGCTCCGGTGCGTTGGAGAGGGCGACGAGGCTGCGCCGGACGTCGCCGGGCGGCAAGATGCCGAAGGACGTGATGAGCCGGCCCGAGGACCCGCCGTCGTCCGCCATTGTCACGATCGACGTGATCATCGAGTTCGGGATCGACTTGATGGCCGTGAGAAGGTTGAAGAGGCCGGTGCCGCCCCCGATGCAGGCCAGCCGCGCCTTGTCTTTGAGGACCGCGTTCACCCTCAAGATCAGCTCCCTGCGGTTAAAGTCATCGAAGATGATGTCCGAGGCGCCGAGGCGACGGGCATCCAACACCGCGTTGAGGGTTTTTGAGGCGGTCACCACCATGAAGGGGATGCGGCTCTTTTTGAGCCGGGTGACCAGGCGGAGTTCTTCGGCGGCCGGCAGGCCCCGATCCCGGTCCACGATAACAAGTTTGGTTTTTTTTAAAAGGGGCAGGTCTTGGAGTGCGGCTGCCGGGACCTGTGCGATCGCATAGGGAAGCCCCTGAAGCGTTTCTAAGATGCGGGGGATGACCCTGGAGCGGCCGATGATCTGAATCGAGCTTTTCATCAGGTTCAGGATATCATACTTGACCCCAGAGGACTATTTAAGGAAGCGTAAGCAAAAAAGTTAATAATTAAAATAGCTAAATATACGAATATCAAAAACAACTATTTATTACCATTCCCTTGAAAATATAGACAAGATTAGCCATACTACTCTCAAGACGATTTTGGACAGCATAGAAAAGGAGTGGGTATGAAAAAGCAGATTTTGTTGGCCGTGATCCTGAGCGCAGGCATCGGTTGTGTTGGTGTTCCCTCGGACGCGTTCGCCGCTACGCGGACAGAAAACCGTCAGGTCGATTCGGATGCGATCAAAGCCAAGGTGGCTAGCCTTGAGTCGCTTAGGTCCGAGGTCCAAAGCCTAAAGGAAGCCGCCGCGAATGGTGACGCTGAAGCGGCCGCCAAACTCTCGGAGTTGGGCGGTGAACTCGCTGAGCTGGTCGCCGAAGTTCAAGCGGAGATCCAAGATATGGAAGCGGCCGGTGTTGATCTTGAGTCGGCGGGCATCTCGGTCGATGCAATCGAAGAGGTGGCACAGTTCGCCGAAGAGGCCGGATTCGAGGTTGCTGCGAACGATGAAACTCAGAGTGAGCAGAGCGCCGGTTCCGGTCAGGAGGAGGGCTCATCCGAAGAGAGCGGTGCTGCGAATGAAGACCCGTACGCCAATGAGTTTCAAATCATGGACCAGATGTTTGAGGACGCCGCCAAGGCTTCGGAGAGCGAAGGGCAGGCAACGACTCAGGCGGATGTTTTGACGATCTTCAGGGGAGTGTCCGTAAGCCCCATATAAAACACCGAGTTTTCAGAAAATCTTAAAGCCCGGACTCTTAAGTCCGGGCTTTTTTTTATGAGCTGGACCGTTTTGTGCGGTCTTGGTACTTTTTAAGCTCTTGATCGAACCGCCATTTGAATTTGGGGTCCAAAAGAGAAGATGCACGCAGGCGTTCTATTGCCCATTCGCTACAGGCGAGGTCGTTTTGGCCGCATCGGGCCAGCACGAAGGCTGCGGCCATATGCATGGACCTTGGTTGTCCGGGTCTTTTGTCGATATGGCGGCTCAGGTCATCCAAATCAACTTGCGATACAACATCCCCATTCATCCCGATCCTCGCCTTGACCAGACTGATGTGATCCTCGGGCATTTCGGGGTTCAATCTGACCACATTTGACCAGTGCTGATAAGCCCCCCGCCAGAGGAGTTTTTTCCTCGCGGTATCCTTGTCGTTCAAAGCCACATGCGTCCATAACTCAGCCATCTTGATCGCCGCCGGATAGTGGAACGCAAAAAGATCCAGTGCCCGCTTAAAATGATCCTTGGCTTCCACGCTTCGGCCCGCGAGCATTTTGGCGTGACCCAGCTGAAAATGGCGGTCCGCTTGGGCGTAAAAAGGAAGAACTGTCAGCAGGAAGAGACTGACGGCCGTCAGGGCCGCGGCTGTCCCATTAGCGATCAAAGATCGGCGGCCGGAAGGGAGCGGCCCCGGCCGCCCGGGTCTGTGCATGATCGAAGCCGCCAGGAGCATGAAGACCGCCGCATTGAAGGGTGTTTGGAAGTTGTGATCGATCAAGGAATGAAGTAGGAAGCAGATCACCGCGAAAGATGCGGCTTTTTTTAACGGATCGACCGTGCTGTCCGGCGAATTCTGTTTGAGGACCCTTAAAGCCGAGACCCCGCAAAGCAAAAAGAACATCGAAAAGACCGCCAGTCCAAAGAAGCCTGTCTCAGCGCCCATGTGCAGAAAATAATTGAACGCGTAAATAGCCCACTGATCCAGGTCAGGAGGCTTGATGCTGATGCTTTCGGTCGGTAAGAAGCCCAGACCGACCCCGGTCCAAGGGTTGTCGATGAGCAGTCGTGCCGCCACGGACCAGCATTCGAATCTTGGGTCAGCTAAGATATGCCTCCAGTCAGACCATAGCGCGAGCCGGGACATGATGATGTCTCGACCGAGGTAAGCGGCGGCTCCTGCCGTGGCCAGGGCCGCTGAAGCCCATAGGTACTTTTTTCTGCCAGGCAGCAGGACGAGCGCGATGATGGAAACGAAAAGCATGATCGTCCAAACGGCCCGCGCGGCCACGATCACCAGGCCTGCCGCCAGCCCGAGCAAAAGCAATCCGAGGACCGCTTTGATCCATCTTGAGGACCGAGTGAAGAGAAGACCCGCAGTAAGGGGCAGCGCGAGCGCCAAGAGACCCGCCAGCTCCGTGTGCACATCATAAGTACCCAATACTTCCCAGGCGCGGTGCGCCAGATTGGTGTCCGACGAATCATGCCACTGGATCACGCCGAGCACTGTTTGATACAGCGCCGC
>Ga0209573_1003908_pt1 | contig 15485 bp, 14 predicted proteins | sample TNRBio252014_DNA_FD_185870 | JGI IMG/M metagenome (GOLD analysis project Ga0209573, IMG submission 185870) | Wastewater treatment Type I Accumulibacter community from EBPR Bioreactor in Madison, WI, USA - TNR Reactor_6/25/2014_ DNA (SPAdes)... | ecosystem: Engineered > Bioreactor > EBPR >...
GCGATCCGACCATCAACCTGCACGATTGGTACGTGGGCATTCGAGACATCGGAACTTCCGATGCCCGCGTCGAGAGCGTTTGGCCGGTTGCGGCGCGCGGCGCGCTGTTCTAGGCCTGTTAGCGGTCCCTTTCACGAAACAATCATCGCCCCAGGGGTATTGCGCGGGGGACCGGCCCACCCAACATTGGGGGCGCCAGAGGTCCGTCAACGGGAGAACTCAATGACGCCAGAGGAACAACAGCTGATCAGCGGCCTGTTCGAGCGCATGCGCGCGCTCGGCCCGATCGACAAGGATCGGGATGCCGAGTCGTTCATCATGCAGTCCGTCCTCGGAACGCCGGATGCCGCCTACAAGCTCGTGCAGTCCGTGCTCGTGCAGGAGCAGGCGCTCGAGGAAGCGACCATTCGCAACCAGGAACTCGAGCAGCGCATCCAGCAGCTCGAGCACGGCACGCAACAACCGGCGCGCGCGTCGGGCGGCTTCCTCGGCGGCCTGTTCGGCGGCGCCAAGCCCTCCCAGCCGCCGCCGCAGCCGGCGCGCCCGATGGCTGTGCCCGCGGCCGGATCGCGCCCCTATAGCCCGCAGCAGGCCTCCTCGCCCTGGGGCAACCAGGGTCAGCAGCCGATGTACCAGCAGCCCATGCAGCAGCCCGCCCAGAACACGGGTGGCGGCTTCATGAAGACGGCCATGGTCACCGCGGCCGGTGTCGCGGGCGGCATGCTCGTGGCCGGCGCCATCGGCAACATGCTCGGCGGCCCGGCCAAGGCCAACACGGGTGCCAATGAAGGTCACGGCCTCGGCTCGACCGAGAACACGCTCACCGACGAGCCGCGGCAGCAGGAGATTGCCGCCCAGGATCCCGGCACCTACGACGACAATTCGTCGGGTGCGACGGACGACGGCGGCGGCTGGTTCGGCGGCGACGACGGCGGTGACACGGAGTTCTGATCGCCACGTCGAGATCGCACTGACAGGGGCCGCAACGGATGTGCGTTGCGGCCCTTCTGCTTTGGCGGCGCCGCTCAGCCCATCTCGGCCGTCTTCGGCGGGTGGGTGACGATCGACTTCAGCTCGGGCGTCGGCTTCTTCAATTTGCCGAGGTCCGGTAGGGGCCGCCGCAACGCCGCAATGCGCTCGAAAGCCTGCTCCATGGCGTTGGCGCGCGACAGCAGCGCGCCGTCCTTCCGGATCTCGCCGATGACCTGCAGGCCGAACGGCATGCCCTTGTGATCGACGCCGCAGGGGATCGAGATGGCGGGATTGTTGACGATGGTGATGAAGTAGGTCGGCGCCAGCCAGTGATAGTAGTTGCGCAGCGCCTTGCCCTCCATTTCCGCGAGATAGAGCTGCGTCCACGGGAACGGCGTCACCGGCACGGTCGGCGCGAGCACCAGATCGTAGTCGCGGAAGGTCTGCTGGAAGCGGCGATAGATGCGCGTCTGCTCGGCCTCGGCCCAAGCCACGTCGACGATCGTCATCTTGGCGCCGATCTCGTAGTTGGCGCGGATGTTGGGGCCGAGCAGCGATTTGTCCTTCTCGTATTGCTCCTGATAGCGCTGCACGAAGGCGATGGCCCTGAGCACGTCGAAGCAGCGGTCGGCCTCGCCGAAGTCGAGCTTCACCTCGTCGCACGACTTGAAGAGGTGTCGCATGGCGCCGACCCGGTCGCGCATCACCTTGCGGATCGGCGTCTCGACCGGGCATTGCCCGAAGTCCTCGGTCCAGGCGACGCGCAGGCGGCCGAGGTCTGTTTCGCGGGGGACGCCGAGGCTCGCCGCATCGCTCGGATACGTCAGCGGATCGATGTCGTCCCAGCCGGCCTGGGCGGCGAGCAGCTGGCAGGTGTCGCCGACCGTGCGACCCATCGGACCGATCACCGAAATATTGGCCCAGCCGCGCGCGCCCTTCGAGTTGGCGACCAGGCCCGGCGACGGCCGGAAGCCGACGACGCCGTTGATGGCGGCCGGGATGCGCAGTGAGCCTCCCGTGTCGGACCCCGTGCACACCGGCAGCATGTCGGTCGCCAGCGCGACGGCAGAACCACCCGACGAGCCGCCCGGGTTGAGCAGCGGGTTGAACGGATTGCCGGTGGCGCCCCAGACCACGTTGCGCGAATTGGCGCCGGCGCCAAACTCCGGCACGTTGGTTTTGGCGACGATGACGGCACCGGCCTTGCGCACCTTGTCGACCATGGCCGCGTCGTGGTTCGGCACGTGATCCCGATAGAGCGGCGAGCCGTGCGTAGTCAGCAGCCCTTTCGTCTCCTCGAGATCCTTGATGCCGGTCGGCAGGCCATGCAGGAGCCCGAGGTCCTCGCCCTTGAGGGCTGCCGCCTCGGCCGCCTTGGCGAGCTTGCGGCCCTGGACGAAGGCCGTCGCCGTCACGGCGTTGACGGCGGGATTGACGGCCTCGATGCGCTCGATGCACGCGTCCAGCAGTTCCGCCGGCGAGATCTCCTTCGAGCCGATGCGGCGGCGCATCTCGACGGATGACAACGACAGCAGTTCGCGCTTGCCACTCATGTTGGGCAGTCTCCGGCATGGCTGATCTGCCGGCGAGGCTACGGCATGGCGCGCCGCGCCGCTACTGCCTATGATCGGGCCGACCAACACCGGGCAAGGAACGGACACATGATGAAGCGCCTCGTCCTCGAGATCGGCATGGGGACGGATATTCGCGGCGGCGACTGCACCAAGGCCGCCATCCGCGGCCTCAAGGATGCGCTGTGGCACAACTCGCTGTCGATCGCGACGGCCATGGGGCAGCCGCTCGAGAATATGCACGTCGAGGTCACGATCGGCGTGCCCCGGCCCGAGACTGTCGACAAGGCGGCGGTGCTGGCCGTGCTTCCCTATGGTCGCGGATCGGTCAATGTCGTCCACGGCGGGCTCGAGATCATGAACGACGCCGGCACGGACTCGACGCTGATCGCCAATGTCGCAGCCGCCGTGCACCTGGATGTGACGTGAGTGTCTCGCTTGAGAGTGCCGATGTGCACGAGCGCATGAATCGCGTTCGTCCCTTCTCCCCGTCCTTACGGGGAGAAGGTTAGGATGAGGGGCCGATCCACGGCTCAGAGCAAGTTGCCGCCCCTCACCCTAACCCTCTCCCCGCGCAAGCGCAGAGCGCGGGGAGAGGGGACGAGCCAAAGGCGCTTGCTGGCTCAACGGTCCCGTCGCGCACGAGAGCATACAAAGGCGCAGCCAAGGACAGCCAAACCAAGGCACAAGATAAGGTAACCAGATGGCCTATACCCGCATCATCCTCGAGCTTGGCACCGGCAACGACCTGCACGGCAGCGACTACACAAAAGCGGCGCTGCGTGCGGTGCAGGACGCGCTGCATCACAGCTCGCTCTGCTTCATCAAGAACCTCGGTGTCGACAAGAAGACGCTCGATGTCGAGGTGACGATCGGCGTGCAGCAACCCGACAAGGTCGATGTCGAGAAGGTCAAGGCATCGCTGCCGGTCGGCAACGTGACGGTCAAGGTCGTCAAGGGCGGCCTCGACGTCATGAACGCGGACGCGACCGACACCGCCCGCATCGCCAGCGCGGCCATCGCGGTGCGCTGCGACCTTCCCGGCTCCCCAAAGGCTTGAGCGAAACCCATCATGACCAGCACGACGTCCAAGACCGAAAACCGCCTCGCGCCGTTCGCCGGCGTCAAGGTGATCGACATCTCGAACTTCCTCGCCGCGCCGATGAGCGCCATGTTCCTCGCCGACTTCGGCGCCGACGTGATCAAGCTCGAACGCCCCGGCCCTGGCGACGAGGTGCGCTATTGGGGCCGCAACAAGGGCGGCGTCGGCCTCTATTACAAGATCCTCGGCCGCGGCAAGCGCTCGGTCACGGCGGACATGAGAACTCCCTTCGGCGTCGAGGTGGTGAAGCGGCTGGTCAAGGATGCCGACATCCTCGTCGAGAACTATCGCGTCGGCACGCTCGAGAAGTGGGGCATCGGGCCGGAGGTGCTGCACGCCATCAACCCCGGCCTCGTCATCATGCGCATCACGGGCTTCGGCCAGACCGGCCCTTATCGCGAACGGCCCGGCTTCGGCACGCTCGCCGAAGCGTTCGCGGGCTTCGTGCATATCAACGGCGAGGAGAAGGGTCCGCCGCTGCTGCCAGGCTTCGGCCTCGCCGACTCGACCACGGGCCTGATGGCCGCGTTCCTCGCTTCCGCCGCGCTCCATGAGAAGCGCCGCTCCGGCAAGGGCCAGGTCGTCGACCTCGCCATTTACGAGACGCTCTTCACGCTGCTCGGGCCGCAGCCGATCGATTACGATCAGCTCGGCGAGGTGCAGCAGCGGCAGGGCTCGCGTCTCCCCTTCACGGCGCCGCGCAACACCTATCGCAGCAAGGATGGCAAGTGGGTGTCGATCGCGGGCTCGGCGCAATCGACGTTCGAGCGCATCTGTCAGGCGCTGGAGATCCCGCACGTCGTCAAGATGGCACCCTTCATCGACAACCGGAAGCGGCTGGAGAACGCCAAGGCGCTCGACGAGGTGCTGCAGGACGCCATCGGAAAGCTGCCGCTCGACGAGCTGACGCGGCGCTTCCTCGCCGTCGATGCGCCGATCGCGCCCGTCAACGACATCGCGCAGATCTTCGCCGATCCGCAGTTCCAGGCACGCGAGAACATCGTCGCCGTCGAGGACGCGGAGCTGGGCGGGCCGATCAAGATGCAGAACGTCGTCGGCAAGTTCTCCGCCACACCCGGCAGGATCCGCCGCGCAGGCCCGAAGCTCGGCGAGCACAATCGCGAGGTGCTGATTGGCGAACTCGGTTTCACGGAGGCCGAGATCAAGGAAGCAGGCATCGACCTCAAGTCCGGCTCGTAATCACGTGCCGTCCCGACAGGCGACAGAGAAAAGAGCGCGGACGTGTCCGTCCGCGCTCCTTTCCGCAAACCAACGTCCGGACTGCTTATGGGCAGAACCAGACCGGTCCGACAATGACGCAGCCACGGCGGCGCCAATCGTGCGGGCGGGAATGGTGTCGGTGCCAGCGCGGCGGCGGCGCATCGTAACGGTGACCGGGCACGTAGTGGTACCGTCGCCGGGGCGGCGGCCCGTAGTATGGCGGCGGCGGCGGACGACGATCATAGTGTCCGGGAGGAGGTCCATACTGGACCTGCAGAAGCTGGCTGGTTTCGAGCCCCGGCAAACGTTCGGCCGGAAGGCTCGCGGCGTTGGCCGCACTCGCTGCTACGGTGACACCGAAGGCCAATGCCGTCAGCGCCGCGCATTTTTTGACAAGGCTCACGTCGATCTCCTCTTCTCATCGTTCGCTCACGACTGTGCGCGACGATCCGACACGACCGATGTTCCTCGTTCATGGAGACAGTAGGGCGATGCTTCAACTTCCCGGGAAAATCACTGTTGTCGATGTCGCGCCGCGCGACGGGTTGCAAAGCTTTCCACGCGCTGTCGATACCGCGACCAAGATCAAGCTGATCGACCGTCTTTCCGAAACCGGATTGCCGGTGATCGAAGTGACGAACTTCGCCCATCCGCGCGTCATACCAAACCTTGCCGATGCGGAAGCCGTGTGCGGCCAGATCAAACGGCGCTCCGGCGTCATCTATCGCGGATTGGTGCCCAACGCCCGCGGCGCCGATCGGGCGCTGACGATGCCAAAGCAATATCAGCTCGACGAGTTGCTGGGGCTCATCACGGTCAGCGAGGCCTACAACAAGAAGAACCAGAACATGACGCTCGAGCAGGGCGTCGCCGAGGCCATCAAGACCTTCCGTGCCGTCGACAAGGCCTCGGTCCCCTTCGTCATGGCGATGGGCATGTCGATGTGGTGCCCCTACGAGGGCCGCATTCCCGAGGATCGCGTCATCGCGATCCTCGATCAGTTCCGTAATGCCGGCATGCGACGGTTCTATCTCGCGGGCTCGCTCGGCATGGAGGATCCGCGGCACGTCAATAGCCTGATCCGCACGCTGCTTCAGCGGCACAAGGACATCGAGATCGGCTTTCACGTCCACAATCTGGCCGGCGTCGGTCTCGCCAACGTGCTCGCCGCAATCGATGCCGGCGCGACGTTCGTCGAAGGCGCCATCTGCGGCATCGGCGGCGGCATCGCCATGCCGCACACCATCGCCTCGGTCGGCAATCTCGCCACCGAGGACATCGTGCACATGTTGAACGAAATGGGCATCGAGACCGGCGTCACGACACCTGAGATCACGGCCGCTGCGCGCGATTGCGCCAAGCTGCTCGGCATCGAGGCGGGCAGTCACACGGCACACGTCGGCACGCGCGCCGATGTGATGGAGGGCGCCAAGAAGGCCCCGCGCGAGCATCCGGCGTGACGTCGCAAGGATAGCGACGTCACCCGCGAAGGGGCAAGGCCTTCCAACAAGCTCGCGTCCCCTCTCCCCACCGGGGAGAGGGTCAGGGTGAGGGGGCCTGGCCTCAATCCTGACTCAACATGTGTGGCTCCCCCTCACCCGGCGCGGATGGAAGGCTTGCGCCAAAAATCTAAGTTCTGGCCGCGCCGGCCTCTCCCCGACGGGAGAGGCGGAGCTGCAGTGTATCGCGTCGCGGGGGCAGACATTGCACTCCTACTTCCTTCTCCCCGTGAAGAACGGCGAGCGCGCTAGGGTGCCTGCCCTTGGGCTTGTCCCGAGGAAGGGTCGATCACAGGTTCTGAGCAAACAGCCGCCGATCAGATCTTCAAGCCCAAGGCCTTGGCGACGGTGAACAGATCCTTGTCGCCGCGACCGCACAGGTTCATCACGAGCACCTGGCTCTTCTTCATTTTCGGCGCGAGCTTCATGACGTGGGCGAGCGCATGCGCCGGCTCCAGCGCCGGGATGATGCCTTCCATCTTCGTGCAGTACTGAAGTGCTGTGAGCGCTTCCTTGTCGGTCGCCGGCACGTAGGTGACGCGGCCCGTATCCTTGAGCCAGGAATGCTCGGGCCCGACACCCGGGTAATCGAGACCGGCCGAAATCGAATGCCCCTCGAGGATCTGACCGTCCTCGGTCTGCAGCAGGTACGTGCGGTTGCCGTGCAGCACCCCAGGCGAGCCGCCGGTCATCGACGCGCAATGACCGTTCGGAACGTCGAGGCCGTGGCCGCCCGCCTCGACGCCGTAGATCTTGACGTCCTTGTCGTCGAGGAACGGATGGAACAAGCCGATGGCATTCGAGCCGCCGCCGACGCAGGCGACGAGGGCGTCGGGCAACTTGCCTTCCGCCTGCATCACCTGCTCGCGCACCTCGCGGCCGATGATCGACTGGAAGTCGCGCACCAGCTCGGGATAGGGATGCGGACCCGCCGCCGTGCCGATGATGTAATAGGTGTCGCGGACGTTGGTCACCCAATCGCGCAACGCCTCGTTCATCGCGTCCTTCAGCGTTCCCGCACCGCTCGTCACGGGATGCAGATCGGCTCCGAGCAGCTTCATGCGCGCCACGTTCGGCGCCTGACGTTCGACGTCCGTGGCGCCCATGTAGACATGACAGGGCATGTCGAACTTGGCGCACACAGTGGCGACGGCGACGCCGTGCTGGCCGGCGCCCGTCTCGGCGATGATGCGCGTCTTGCCCATGCGGCGCGCGAGCAGGATCTGGCCGAGGCAGTTGTTGATCTTGTGGCTGCCGGTGTGATTGAGCTCGTCGCGTTTGAAGTAGACCTTGGCGCCGCCGAGATCCTTCGTGATGCGCTCGGCGAAATAGAGCGGCGACGGGCGGCCGGAATAGTGCGTGTGGAGGAAGCTCAACGCGGCGTGGAACTCGGGATCGGCCTTGGCTGCCTCATAGGCCCGCTCGAGCTCGAGGATCAGCGGCATCAGCGTTTCCGCGACGAAGCGGCCACCGAACAGCCCGAAGAATCCCTTGTCGTCCGGACCGGTGCGGTAGCTGTTGGGCGTCTTGGCGTTGGCCTTCGATTGCCGGCCGGCAACCGGCGCTGCGGACTTATTCGATTTCGTGGCCATGGGCGGGCTTCCTTCGCGGCGTGCGTGGTGGTGGTCTACTGCCTAGCTGGCGGTGGAGCAAGCCGGGGCAGCCGGCGCCGTCACGCCCCGTGCGCCGCTTCGATGAAGGCCTGGATCAGGGCCGGGCTCTTGACGCCGGGGGCCGTCTCGACGCCCGACGAAACGTCCACCATGGCGGCGCCGGTGGCATGGATAGCGTCGGCGACATTGGCCGGCGTCAGGCCACCCGACAGCATGAACGGCACCTTGCCAGCGACCGTATCGAGCAGGCCCCAGTCGAACACGGCGCCATGGCCGCCCGGCCTGTCGGCACCCTTTGGCGGCTTGGCATCGAACAGGATCAGGTCGGCCGCTTCGGCATAGGCAAGCGCCGCCTCGGCGTCGGCGCGCGTCTCGACCTTGATCGCCTTCATTACTTTGACGCGATGGCGGTCGCGAAGGGTGCGTGCCCGCTCGGGTGTCTCGGAGCCGTGGAGCTGCAGCATGTCGGGGCGCACGCGCGTCATGATGTCGTCGATCAACGCATCGTCGGCGTCGACCGTCAGCGCAACGACGACGGCACGACCGCGCACAGCCTCGGCGAGCGACACGGCGTCTGCCACCGAAATGTTGCGCGGGCTTGGCGGGAAGAAGACGAGCCCGACGAACTCGGCGTGGTCGCCAAGTGCCGCCTGCATCGCCTCGGCCGTCCGAATGCCGCAGATTTTCACCTTGGCCATGGGCCGATGTCCGTGGAGAAACTCTGAGGTCGAGCCTGATCGGGGCTCAACGGCGAACGACCGCCAGCGTCTTGCCCGTGCCGGTGGTCGCGGCGCCAGTGGCCAGAACGGCCTGCTCCCGATCCCGCGCCAGACGATCGGCCTCGGCTTGCCAGCGCATCGCCTCCTGGGCCCGGCTGCGTGCGGAGCGGCGCCAGTGGCTTTGCGTCAGCCAGGTCGCCGTGCCGCCGAGAATGACGCCGAAGATCAGCGTCACCAGCAAGTACTCGAACAGGCGGCGCTCGATGAACAGGATCGGCTTCTCGGAGATCGGGTCGAGGATCAGCGGCACGGTGTGCCGGTTCGAGACCGCGATGGTCACGATCACGGCCAGCGCGGCCAGGGACAGGATCAAGCGGACGACACGCCAGAGCACGGCTCACATTCCTCGCATTGCCTGGGCAGCAGCGGCACGTACATCCGGCCAGCCGAGCCGTCAGTTGCCATTGAGCCGCTCGCGCAGCTCCTTGCCGGTCTTGAAGAACGGCACGAACTTCTCCTCGACCTTCACGGTCGCACCCGTGCGCGGATTGCGGCCTGAGCGCGGCGGACGGTGCTTCACGGTGAAGGCGCCGAAACCGCGCAGCTCCACCCGGTCCCCGCGCGACAAGGCATCGACGATCTCGTCGAAGATGACGTTCACGATGCGCTCGATGTCGCGATGATAGAGGTGCGGGTTCGAGCTCGCGATCTTCGCGATCAGTTCCGACTTGATCATTGACGTCCCTTCGAAGCGGCGGGCCCAGGATACCGCAAGGCCCTTGTTATCGTTTATTTTTCGGCAGGCTGCCAAACCGAGACCATGCCGTCAAGCAGAAGCGTGCGGAGACGTGCATCGTCGGTGAACAAGCGTGCCGCAAGCGGCTCGAGGCCGAGCAGCGACGCCAGCGCGTTCGTCATCATGCCGAGCACGCCCCAATCGTTCTCGCGCTTCGGCTTCCAGTCGACGATGCGAAGATTCTTGGCCACGCCCCGCGTGTCTTCGAGCCAGCGGCGCACCTCGTCCTCGCCGCCGATCTGATCGATCAGCTTGAGTTGCAGCGCCTCTCGGCCGGAGAAGACGCGACCCTGCTCGAGGCCTGGGACCGACGCCGTCTCGATCTTGCGCCGTGTCGCGACAAGGCCGCGGAACCATGCCATCGACTCCGCCACCATGCGCTCCGTGTTCTGCCGGCCGGCCTCGTCGAGCGGCTGGAACGGCGAGGGATTGGCCTTGAGCGGCCCGCTCTTGATCTCGTTCATCTTGACGCCGAGCTTGCCGAGCAGTTCGGACACCTCGGCCCACTGGAAGATGACACCGACCGAGCCCGTGATGGTGTTGCCGCGCGCCACGATATGGTCGCTGGCGAGGCCGCAGATGTAGGCCGCCGAGGTGGCGATGGTGCCGAACTGGGAGACGACGGGCTTCTTCGCGGACAGCGTTCGGATAGCTTCGAACAGGGCCTCGCCGCCCGTCGTCGTGCCGCCGGGGCTGTTGATGTAGAGAATGACGCCCTCAACGTGCTTGGCTTCGCCGAGGCGCTTCAGCAGGCGGAGCTGATCGCGGTTCTCCGTGATGACGCCCTCGATGTTGACGCGTGCGATCTGCTTCGCCTCGCCGAAGCGCAAGGCGCCATCGCCGCCCGTGCTGGCGAGACCGACCGCCAACAGCGCCAATGCAGCGGCCAGAACGGCCGCGCCGCGCCACAGCGAAAGAGACCGTCGGAGGCGACGGCGATCGAGAACAGCTTCCGTCTCGAGTGTCATGCACTACTCCTCGGTGAAAGATCGCAATCCCGGGGCGGCGATCGAAAGACCGACGGCGCGACGATACCGCTCGCCGCGCCGTCGATAAAGCGATCCTTCAAGCGCTGGCGATCACTCCTTCTGATCGCCTTCGCGCTTCTTCATCGCGGCCTTGAAGATCTCGCCGAGCGAGGCGCCCGAGTCGGACGAGCCGAACTGGGCCACGGCCTCCTTCTCCTCGGCGATCTCGAGCGCCTTCACGGAGACGGCGATGCGCCGCGAATGCTTCTCGACCGAGAGCACCTGCGCGTCGACCTTGTCGCCGACGTTGAAGCGCTCCGGGCGCTGCTCGGAACGGTCGCGCGACAGATCCGAACGCTTGATGTAGGTCGTGATGTCCGTATCCGCGATCTTGACCTGGATGCCGTTCGCCTCGACGCCGACCACCTCGCAGGTGACGGCATCGCCCTTCTTGTACTTGGCGAGCGTGTCGAGCGGATCACCGGCAAGCTGCTTGATGCCGAGCGAGATGCGCTCCTTCGAGCTGTCGACATCGAGCACCACGGCCTTCACCGTGTCGCCCTTCTTGTAATCCTTGATCAGCTCGTCGCCGGGCTTCGACCAGTCGAGGTCGGAGAGGTGCACCATGCCGTCGACACCACCATCGAGACCGATGAAGAGACCGAACTCGGTGATGTTGCGCACGGGGCCTTCGACCACGGAGCCCTTCGGGTGTACCGACAGGAAGGCATCCCAGGGGTTGTCCTGGGTCTGCTTCAGGCCGAGCGAGATGCGGCGCTTGTTCGGATCGACCTCGAGGATCTGCACCTCGACCTGCTGGCTGGTCGACACGATCTTGCCGGGATGGACGTTCTTTTTGGTCCAGCTCATCTCGGAGACGTGGATCAGGCCCTCGACGCCCGGCTCCAGCTCGACGAAGGCGCCGTAGTCGGCGATGTTCGTGACCGTGCCGTTGAACTTGGCGCCGACCGGATACTTCGCCTCGATGCCCTGCCAGGGATCGGCCAGGAGCTGCTTCATGCCGAGGCTGATGCGCTGCGTGTCCGGATTGATGCGGATGATCTGCACCTTCACGGTGTCGCCGACGTTGACGACATCGCTCGGATGATTGACGCGGCGCCAGGCCATGTCGGTGACGTGCAACAGGCCGTCGATGCCGCCAAGGTCGATGAAGGCGCCGTAATCGGTGATGTTCTTGACGACGCCGTCGATGACCTGACCCTCGGCGAGGCGGGCGACGATCTCGGACCGCTGCTCGGCGCGCGTCTCCTCGAGCACCGAGCGGCGCGAGACGACGATGTTGCCGCGGCGGCGGTCCATCTTCAGGATCTGGAACGGCTGCACCTGGTGCATCAGCGGGCCGATGTCGCGCACGGGGCGGATATCGACCTGGCTGCCCGGCAGGAACGCCACGGCGCCGTCGAGGTCGACGGTGAAGCCACCCTTGACCTTGTTGAAGATGACGCCTTCGACTTTCTCGTTGGCCTCGAACCTCTTCTCGAGCCGGGTCCAGCTCTCCTCGCGCCGCGCCTTGTCGCGCGACAGCACGGCCTCGCCGAGCGCGTTCTCGACGCGCTCCAGGTAGACCTCGACCTCATCGCCGACCTTGAGCTCGGCCGGCTTGCCGCCAATACCGAACTCGCGCAGCGGCACGCGGCCTTCCATCTTCAGTCCGACGTCGATGACGGCGAGGTCCTTCTCGATGGCCGTGATCGTGCCCTTAACGACGCTGCCCTCGAAGGCGCCGTCGCTGCCGCCCATGCTCTCGTTCAGGAGCGCGGCGAAGTCATCACGTGAGGGGTTCATCTCGCTGCCGGAAGTCGTGCTCATTTAAGTTCCTAACGGGTGAGGCCGCGCCCCCGATTTCTGGGATGAAGGCGCGACGGTTGCGGGAAGGCCAGCGGCGAGCGCCGGCCGATCGGATGCCCGATGCGAATGAACATGCCCGGTCGCGGAGCAGGCTCCGAACCAGCATGGTCAAGCGCGCGGGGCTTGATGTCTCGATAATTGGGCCGTCGCAGGAGGGCTATATGCCCACCAATCGGAGTTAGGTCCGCCCTCGAAAGGCGGGCCCATGCTGGCCGATCCTCCTCATGACCGGTCCAACGGCGACCTCGAACGGCGTTTCTATAACCAATCGACGAGCTGCCGGCAACTGGCTCAATCAGCCAGCCGGCACCGGTCAGCGCTGACGGCGGGCCTCGATCAGGCGCAGAGCTTCCTGCAGGGCCGTGTCGACATCGAGCCTCGTCGTATCGAGGATAAGCGCATCCGCTGCGGGCTTCATCGGCGCGTCAGTACGTCCGGCGTCACGATCGTCCCGCCGCCGGATCACTTCGAGCACCCGCTCGTAGGTCACGGGCTCGCCACGCGCGCGCATTTCTTCGAACCGCCGGCGGGCGCGCACCTCGACATCGGCGGTGACGAAAATCTTAACGGGCGCATCCGGGCACACGACCGTGCCGATGTCGCGGCCATCGAGGACTGCCCCCGGTTCCTGCGCGGCGAAGTTGCGCTGAAACTCGAGCAGCGCGGCGCGGACAGCGGGGAACTTGGCGACGACGGAAGCGGCATCGCCGACCCCGGGCAAACGCAGCCCGGCATCGTCGAGCGACGCCGGATCGAGGGTGCGAGCGAGTTGTGCGGCGAGTTTCTCGTCCTCGAGGGAGCCGTTCCTGGCCAGCACGTCACGGGCCACGGCTCGATAGAGTAGCCCGGTGTCGAGACAGCCGTAGCCGTAGTGGGCCGCAATGCGGCGCGCCAGCGTGCCTTTGCCGGAAGCGGCCGGACCGTCGATGGCGATGATCATGGGACGCGAGCTCCTGGCGGGGCACGCGCTCAACCGGCCGCCGCCATGGCGGTGCTATCCGCTCCGCATCGTCGAGGCAACCGCGCTTTTCCCATCGCCCACCGAGGCTCACCGAGACGGCATGCCACCCGTGCAGCGCGGCCTCAAGCCTGCTGGATCGCAGCCAGCTCCCACGCCTCCGGTCCGGCTCCATTGCGACGGCGGAAGGTCCAGATCTCCGTGACCTCCTGCGGCTCGGTCCGGCTGCCGTCGACGACCTTACCCGAGGCGATCTCGACCTTTGCGTCGGTGAGGGCATAGCGCATGGCGACCGTCGCCCACTCGCCGCTCGCATCGCGCCAGGACTCGGAGAGGTCGCCTTGCAGCAGCTTCGGACTGCCGAGTTCGTTGCGAACACCGCGCTTGGCGTCGTCGTCGAGATCGCCTGCGAAATACGACAGCATTTCCGGCGTCACGCGATCGCCCAGGGCGTTGAGATCGGCCCGCCCATAGGCAAGCTGGATCTCGGACAGCAAGCGCTCGAAGGCATCGAAATCGGATTGCTGCAGGTTGAGAACCGGCGAACTGCCGCCCGGGACCGATGTCGCCGATCGGTTGACCGCCCGCTCCATACGGTCGGCGTTCGGACCCGCGCCTGCCATGGCCGTCGCCGGCCGCGTCGCCTGGCTACGGCTACGGAAGAAGGCCACGGCCAAATAGATCAGACCGCCAAACAGGAGCATCTGCAGCACGAAGCCGAGGACGTTGGCGAGCGCGCCAGCGCCGAACAGCGTTGCCAGTCCAGCGCCGAGCAGACCGCCGAGCAGAAGATTACGCATCATGCTCGGACGCGCCGCCTGGGTCGCCGGCTGAGCGCTGGGATTGCGCGCGGCAGCCGAGGGGTTGCCGGGTTGCGTCATGGACCGCTCGATCGGCTTGGCCTGGTTCGGGGCCGTCGGCGTCGTGGCCGGGGGCTGATACGTGCGGGTGCCGCGCGTGCCGATATTGCCGCCGCGGCCGGAGCGCGCGTCAGCCTGATCGACCATTAGTGCGCCTGTCGCCGCGAACGCCGAGACCACACACGCGAGCCGCAGCCACCGCCTCATCAGTCCGGTCATCACCGTCTCCTCTCCATCGACCCGCATGCTCGGGCCTTCCGCCGGGTTGGTGCTCGCTCACACGCACCAGCCGCACCTTCGTCAGAGCTTACCGCAAAAATGGTATGCGGTGATAAAATGTCCAGGGCCGCAGCCGGACTTTCGAGGCTCGAAACCAATCACCTCTCGTCCGTTTGCGCCGGGCCGTCTGTCACGGAGTAAAACGACCGCCGAGCTCGGCAATCAACGCTCGGAACTCCGGGAAGCTCGTGGCGACGAACGTCACGTCGTCGACCTCGACGGGTTTCTCCGCCGCCAGCCCCATGATCAGGAAGGCCATGGCAATGCGATGATCCATGTGGGTCACGACCTGCCCGCCGCCTGGCACCCGGTTGCGGCCATGAACCGTCAAGGTATCGCCCTCGACCTGCGCCTGAACACCGTTCGCCAACAGCCCGGCTGCCGTGGCGGCCAGCCGATCGCTTTCCTTCACTTTCAGCTCCGCGAGGCCTTCCATGCGTGTCTCGCCCTCCGCGAACGAGGCTACGACCGAAAGTATGGGATATTCGTCGATCATCGACGGCGCGCGCTCGGGCGGCACACGAACACCCTTCAATCGGTTGTATCGGACGCGGATGTCGGCGATCGGCTCGCCCCCCTCCTCGCGCTTGTCGAGAAAGGCGACGTCGCCGCCCATCTCGGACAAGGTTGTATAGAATCCCGTCCGCGTCACGTTCACCAGCACGCCAGGAATGATCACCTCGGAGCCCGGAACGATGGCCGCCGCCGCGGCCAGGAAGGCTGCAGACGACGGATCGCCGGGGACACGGACATCGCGCCCGGTCAGCTCCGCGTCACCCTTGACGGTGATGGCCGATCCCTCCGGCCGCTTCTCCGTCCGAACAGTGGCACCGAAGTAGCGCAGCATGCGCTCGGTATGGTCGCGCGTCGCCTCGCGCTCGATCACGGTGGTGTCGCCCATGGCGCCAAGCCCGGCCAGCAGGATCGCCGACTTGACCTGCGCCGAGGGCACGGGCGTCTGGTAGGTGATGGGCGTCAGCTGCGACGAGCCGCGCACGGTCAGCGGCATGGTATCGGCGCCTTCGACCACGGTCAGGCCCATCTTGCGCAGCGGATCG
>Ga0209573_1003909_pt1 | contig 15484 bp, 13 predicted proteins | sample TNRBio252014_DNA_FD_185870 | JGI IMG/M metagenome (GOLD analysis project Ga0209573, IMG submission 185870) | Wastewater treatment Type I Accumulibacter community from EBPR Bioreactor in Madison, WI, USA - TNR Reactor_6/25/2014_ DNA (SPAdes)... | ecosystem: Engineered > Bioreactor > EBPR >...
CGTCGTCTGGAAGTCGGGATACGCGTTGGCGCTGTGCTCGGAGAAGTCGAGGCCGTCGATCTGCTCGTTTTCCGTGGCGCGGAGGCCGATGGCGAGATCCACCGTCTTGAAGATGCCGAAGCAGATGACGAAGGAGGTCAGCGTGATGGAAAACGTACCGAGCGCCTGCACGCCGAGCTTGTGCGCGTCAAAACCGTCCATGTTGAACAAGGCCACGCTGAGCGTGCCCCACCAGCCGTTCGCGAGATGCACCGGCACCGCGCCCACCGCGTCGTCGATCCTCATACGCTCCAGCGCAATGGTGGCGACGGTGGTGATGATTCCGGCGATCAAGCCGACCACAAAGGCCGACGCGGGGCTAATGTTAGCGCAGCAGGCCGTCACACCGACGAGTCCTCCAAGCGACCCGTTGAGCGTGATGCCCACATCCGGCCGACCTTGCACGAACCACATCGAAATCATCGCGGACAGCGCCGCCGCAGCAGGCGCGATGGTCGTGTTCACCGCGATGCGGCCGATGGTGCCGTTGGCGACCAGCGTGGAGCCGGCATTGAAGCCAAACCAGCCGAACCACAGGATGAAAACACCGAGCGCGGCCAGCGGGATGTTATGACCGGCGATGAGACGCGGCGTGCCGTCCTTGGCGAAGCGGCCATGTCTTGCACCGACGACGAGAATACCCGCCAAAGCGCACGCGCCGCCGCAGCCATGCACCACGGTGGAACCGGCGAAATCGACAAAGCCCATCGCCTCCAGCCAGCCTTTCTCACCACCCACGCCAAAGCCGCCGCCAAAGCTGCCCCAGGCCCAGTGACCGCCGAGCGGATAAACAATCGCCGCCAGCAGTCCGGCGTAGATGAGATAGCCTACGAACTTCGTGCGCTCGGCCATCGCGCCGGAGACGATCGTGCAGGCCGTGCCCGCGAAGACGGCCTGGAAGAACCAAAAGGCCCACAACTGGTCGTCCGCCGCGTGATTGGAAAGCCAGAAGCTGTCCGTGCCGATCCAGCCGCCCCAGGTGGTGCCAAACATCAGCCCGAAGCCCAGGAACAGGAAGACGATCACACTGATCGAGAAGTCCAGGAAGTTCTTCATGATGATGTTGATGCTGTTCTTCGCGCGTGAGAAGCCCAGCTCGACCATGGCGAAGCCGGCCTGCATGATGAAGACCAGCGCGGCGGTGGCGACCATCCACAGCGTGTTCACATTCACCTGCACGGTGTCGATGTCCGACTTGGCCGCTGATTCGGTGGCTGTGGCGGTCGCAGGCGCGGCCGGAGCCTCGGGCACGGCCTCTTTTTTCACCACTTTGGCCACCTCATTCAGCGTGCCCTGGCTTTGATCGAGCTTCTGAATGATCGTGTCGAGTTTGGCCTCGATCTTGCCGCTTTCCTGGCCGGTGGCGGACAGGGTGAGGGCAAAGCAGGCGAGCAGGCAGACGCGGAGGTGATTCATGGAAAAGGGGCGTGATTAAAATTTCAAATGCTCCATCGCGACGTCGAGTTCGACGAGGAGCTGGCGGCGTTTCGTGGTGTTAGGCACATGCTCGATGACGCTGGCGGCCAGCTTGCGCACATCGGTGACAGTGAGGCGGTAGGGATCGCTGATGCCGGCCTCCTCGATGGTGCGCTCGATGAGATTGGAGGCCTGCGCCCGGCCCATGACCTTCCCCAGCACGCCTTCCACGCATTTCCGCACCGCGCCCCACTGGTTCACGGTGGGCTCGGCTTTTTCGGTGATCTGCGAAAGCGCCCGTGGACTGGTGACGACAAGTTCCTCGATGCCGTCCGCATGACGTGACACCGGCTGCGCCTCGGAGGAGGTGATGTTCAGGATGCCGGCGTGATCGTTCAGCATCACCGAGGCGGCGCTGGCGGCCAGGTCAGAGTCCGCGCGTGAGGTCAGGAAGAACAGCATCACCGACTCGTCCTGCACCACGGCCAGCAGCACGCCGCCGTCGAATTCGAGATAGATCTGGCGGATTTTCCGCCGCACCTGCCGGTAACCTTCGAGCATCTGACCGATGATCTCGCGCAGCTCCTCGGCACGGGTGTCGGAAAACGGCATCTGCCGGTGGATGGTGTGGCGGCCCTTGAAGAGCATCACGCCCGCGACTCCGTCGAGGCGTTGAAGCGAGGCGGCCGCGGTGATGGCAGAATTCAAACTCATGTTGGGAAAGGAAAGCTCAGCGTGCCAGCGACTCGCGCACCTGCTTGATGGAGCGGCGGTTGCTGCTGACCGCGCCGTGCCAGTTCCCCGCCTGCTGCCCGGCGCTGATGGACGTCTGTCCCTCACGGTCCTCAACGATGGCGATTTCAAGACGGCGCATGCCCAGCGTCTCGACCAGCTTGTCTGTGTAGTAACCGACGTATTTCACCTCGCCTGCGAAACGCTGGGCGGATTCCGAGTCGCCGCCGGAGACGGACTCGCGTCCCTGGGCAGACTCCATCTTGATGAGGCCAGGATCAGGTTCCATGCGCACGATGTTGCTGGGTTGCGCGCCAGAGGCGGTGCGGGCGCTTGATATGGGAATGATGCGGGTCGGTTCCATCCACCCGTTTTCAAAGCATCCCCCGTGCCAGATTCGGCCCCGGCTCGTCACAGCTTTGTCAGCTCATGGGCTTGCGCACCCAGGGCATGCTGCATTCAGGATCGGATTGATTGCCGCAGATTGCCTTCGGCTGTCTGGCGGCTCAGGAAGCCCGCAGCTTTTCAAACAAACGTGACCATTCACAGAAGCGGCAGTGATTCGTGCTCATTCGCGGACATTTGCGGCCATTCGCGTTGAGAATTGAAGGCGTGACGATTTTTTAACGCGAATGGCCGCAAATGAGCGCGAATATCCGCGAATTTGAGGTTCTGGAGAGGTGGCTGAATAGTTACCTGATTTGAATGTATCTCATGACTCAGCCCGCTGTCACGGCAGCGGCTTCGCCTCAGGCACCAGCATCGCGGCTTTCTTTTCCGGCTTTTTCTGGTCGGCCACTTTTTCGCTCGGCGGCGCTCCGTCGATGACTGGATTCACCCGCGCTCCGTCCGCAGGGAAGGGGATCGGCGTGAGACACAGCACATCTCCCTCTTTCGGTGCCTTGGAGGCATTCGCGGAAACGACGATGTGCTGGTTGGTACCGAAGACCGGCTCCACAAACATGCGCTTCAGCGTGTTTTGTGGCGTGATCAGGATGATCTCATCTCCCGCGCGCACGGCGGATCGGGAGATGACGAAGACATCGTTCAGCGCCTCGCCCTCGATCTCTGCCTCGATGAACTGGCCGATCTTTAGCGGCGGCGCACCATCCGCGCGTTTGGAAAAAGGGTTGTCGATCTGCGCCACAGCGGTGGTCTGGCGCGTGCTTTCATCCAGCGCGCTCTCCACCCGGACGAGGCGGCCTTCCCAGATCACGCTCTTGCCTGCGGCGGTCGTACGCAGCTTCACCTTCGCCGCTGGCAGCGCGGAGCTGGCGTCGCGATAGCGTTCCGGCAGTTGCACATGCTGGCTTTCGCGTTCCGGCAGCGGCAGGCGCACCTCGACGAAGTCCGTGGCAAAGATGCGGCCCAGAGTGGTGCCCTGACCGACATACTGGCCTACATCCACCGCCTGCTCCAACACCTGTCCGGCATACGGCGCTTTAATCACGGTGCGCTGCGCATCACGCTCCGCTTTCACCACACGCGCCTCGGCGGCGGCGAGATCGGCCTGCGCCCTCGCCACCTGCGGTGCGCGTGAGACGAGTTCACCGGGGGCACCCTGCCGTCCCAGCGCCTTCCAGTTTTCCAGCGCCTGCTCGGCCTTCGCCTCTTCTTCCGCCAATGTCACCTTCGCCAGTGCCACGGCGGCCTTGGCGGTCGTCACGGCGGTTTCGTAGTCCACGGGGTCCAGCTTGATCAGCACCTCGCCCTTCTCAAAAAATCCGCCGGGACGGAACGATGGACTCACCTCCGTGATCATCCCCGCCACCTCTGGCAGCAGCGTGCTGCGCGTGCGCGGCTGCACCGCGCCCTGCGAGGCCACGCGCACCGGGTAGCTCGTCTTCTTCAAGGTGATGCCCTCCACCGTCACCAGCACCGGACGCGTCTCCATCGTCTTCATCTCCGGCTTGTGCGTGATCAGCCACCAGCCCCACCAGCCGCAGGCGGCCAGGATGACGAGAGGAAGAAGTGCGCGGAGGGTTTTGACCATGTCAGAGGGTAGAACGTCTGAAAGTGCGCCCGGATTCACCCCTCGCACGATTTAATCCGCCAAAAGCGGGCCTCAAAGTGGGAGAAGTCATGCCGGACCAAAAACTTTGCGATGAATGACGGACGGGTTTTGCCGCAGATCGGTGATCGTCACCACCACGATCCGCGTTGGCTGCACGTCATAAAACACGCCATACGGAAAATCGCGCATCAGCATGCGCCGATAGGGATGCGCATAGCGTGCTCCACTTTCTGGATTTCTTTTCAGCAGACCGAGCACGAGATCCAACTGCTGCATGAACAACACGCCACGTCCTTTCTGATAGTCCTCGTAGCGTTCGTAAGCCTGCTGGATGTCGATGTCCGCCTGGAGCAGCAGTATCAGTTCCTTCATGCGGCCGATCCCAGGATGCGATGCTTCACCGCTTCCCAGGTGGTGAATTCCTCCGGGTGCTGTTTGAAATGATCCATCCGCCGGTCCAGTTCGGCGAGTATCTCACGGGACACCGGAACCTCGGAGGGATGTTCCTCCAGGTCGTTCCAGAGTTCTGAAACAAACAGCAGCTTCTCGGACGATGAGAGAGAACGCACTTCTGGGAATTGCTCAAGAATCATGGCGGATGATGGCATGAATGCCTGGGATGGGCAACGCCCGATCTGCTGCCAGTCGGCTCACAGCTTCGCCAGGCTGTCATCCAGCGCGGCGATCACCGTGCTGATGCTCGCCTCGGTCTCATCGCCCATGTTCGAGACGCGGAAGGTCTTGCCCTTCAGCTTCCCGTAACCGCCGTCGATGATCATGCTGTGATTCTTCTTCAGCAGGGCGATGAAGGCCGCCACGTCGATGTTCTTGTTGTTCGCCACGCAGGTCAGCGACTTGGAGCGATAACCCTCCGGCGCGAAGAACTCGAAGCCGTTGCGGCGCACCCACTCATGCACCATGCCGTTGAGCTTGGCATGACGCGCGTAGCGGTTGTCCACGCCTTCGGCGAAGATCTTGTTGAGCTGATGGCGCAGGCCGTAGATCAGCGAAATGCACGGCGTGGAGGGCGTCATGCTCTTCTCGCCGTTCGCCTTGAACTCCAGGAAGTCGAAGTAGTAGCCGCGGTCGTTGATCGTCGCCGCACGCGTCATGGCGGCCTCGCTGGCGGTGAACAGCGCCAGGCCCGGAGGCAGCGCGAAGGCCTTCTGGCTGCCCGTGAGCAGCACGTCGAGGCCGAGTTCGTCGAAATTCACCGGCACCGTCGTGAAACCAGACACCGAATCCGTGATGAACATCACATCGGGATACTTCTTCTTCAGCGCCGCGATCTCCGCGATGGGGCTGAGCACGCCGGTGGAGGTTTCATTGTGGATGAAGGTCACCGCGTCGAATTCGCCTGTGGCGAGACGCTTGTCGATCTCCGCCGCCAGGATCGGCTGGCCCCACTCGACCTGATAGGCCTCGGCTTCCTTGCCGCAGCGCTTCGAAACGTCCAGCCACTTGTCGGAGAACGCGCCGTTGCAGCAATTGAGCACTTTTTTCTTCACCAGATTGCGGATCGAGCCCTCCATCACGCCCCAGGCCGAGGACGTGCTCAGAAACACCTGCTGCTTCGTGCCGAATAGCGTCTGCAGCATCGGCTGGATCTCGGCATACAGATCCTGAAATCCCTTGCCGCGATGCCCGATCATCGGCTGCGCCATCGCAGCGTAGGTGTCAGGGGAAACTTCGACGGGACCGGGGATGTAAAGTTTGACGTGGGTGCTCATGCGTTTGGGGGAAAGGGAGCGCCGAGTGTAGGGCGCTCAGCCACTCACGCAAGGGCTGTGTGGGCTGCTCCTGGCCGAGTTGGAAAGCGGCCGTGCCCACGGCTAATCCCGAGCCGGAGGCTCGAAAGAAAACAGCCGGTGGTGAAACCACCGGAACCGGCGAAACCGCTCGACTCCACAAACCGTCGCGCCCCGGAGGGAGCGCGAGAAGCTGACGAAGCCCGGTGGCGTGCTAAAAGGCATCTCGCGTCCTTCCTATAACGCCAGACAGGTAAAATATGGGGTCCAAGGCTTGACCTCCGGCGGCTTTATCGCTTCCATCGGTGCATGGATTCAAAAATTCATTCATTTCATGAATGGTGCCCTTTCACCTCAACAACATTGGGCAAAAAATAATCCCTATGCGCATAATTTTAATAATCTTTGTCCTAAGCTTTACAAGTTGCTCACAGATGCAGTTCACGCCGAATCCGGCTTTGGGTGGAAGTTCTGGCGTGCAAGTACTTTACGAGTATCCAAGGAATAACTTCCGTAGTCTTGGTGTAATCGATTTTGAATACTACCAACCTGGATTTCGAGAACCTACGGTCACAGACGCTTTACCAACTCTCAAAGCTAAGGTCCAAGATGCAGGCGGCAATGCTCTTATAGTAAGAAACCAACGAATAGGAAGGTTCAACGCTCGCTTCATAACGATTTCAGCGGAAGTACTACTTGTTGATCAATAGTCTCAAAAAAGCCTCCAACAAGCCGCACCTTCAAACCCCTGCTAACCGTTCTGTTTCGGTGATTTTCTATAACTACAACCTCAACCCGGTTTAGACTTTCGTTCTCGCTAGTAGGGGCGGGTGCCTTTGCATTCGATCAAAAACATGCGCTCACAACGAATCAAGATTGGCCACCAGTCTCAAGCTGACCTGCCAATTTATCTCACGAGTTCGGGATGTCTTATTTGCGGCGCTTTCGGTTACAGGCAATCCAATGCCGCTCATCTAAAGGAGCTCTACTTTAAAATTCATGAGCTAGTCGGGGCAGGGAATGAAGATCTTGATGTCTCGCAATATAGGTATTGGAATGCACTGAATATTTATGAGGAGCATATTGCTGTCCCATGGAATAAAAGTTTGAGAGCAGAGTTCCTGGAGAGGCTTTCTATTGAGACACAGGTTTTCCTAATTCTTAAACCTGTGAGAGAACTCTTCAAGAAGGCTGTTGACCGCAGATGGTGTCGCATCTTCAGAGCTTCGAATCCAGACGACCCCAATCGCCCAACGCAAGCCTGGCAGATTTTAAAAACAGCCGAACAAGACGTTCCTCCTCACGACTGACACGCTTCCACTTCCCTCCGTCGTAACCGCGCTACAACCTCAAGCCGCAGCCAAAACCTCGTCCCTGGTCAGGCGAGGGAGAACTTGTCATTCGGCAAAAAATAAAAAATATGGCACTCGTAAAATGTAAGGAATGCAACGCGAAAATAAGCACTAAGGCCGACGCCTGTCCGCAGTGCGGAGCCAAAAGAAAAAAAGGCATGGGATGCGGCAGCGCATCACTATTACTGTGCGGATTAATCTTCGTTATAATCAAGAGTACGCCATCATCTGGATCGAAGACATCCACAGTAGCGACAACGCCACCGGCCCCCTCGGTATCACCCAAGCAAGCAGCGGCAGTTCCTCAGCAATTGTTACCGAAAAAAAGAATCGATTACACAGGCATCCCATAGGCAGTGCCAAATGAGAGGCAAGCCTTGAGGTGACGAGGGGAGGAGTGGGTAAAAGTGCTGGAGGCCGAGTTGAGGTTTGGGTGTCGTATGCCCGCGTTGCCTGGCTAAATTAGGTTGATGCTGTCCCATGAGATGCCGCGCTTGGTGGCTCAAACCCTGGCAACCATGCGGCATGCGGTGCTTCCAGCAGCGTGAAACTCCCGCCTGCTGTCCCATAACTTCGCAACAACCCCACGAGGTCGAGCCGCTCCCACATCGCCGCGCGCACCACGGCGAAAAGCCGCGTAAAGCTGTGTCCCCACCCTCCGATGTGCGCCGCAAAGCGCAGCAGCACATACACCAGCAGCGCCGTCCACACCTGCCAGCGGATGGCGTTGGCGCTGTGGCCGAGGAAGTCACCCAGCTTGAGCGTCTGCTTCACTTGTTTAAAGAACACCTCGATGTCCCAGCGCACGCGGTAGAGGTCGCACACGCTGCGGGTGCTCCAGGCGGTGTTGTTGGTGATGAAGACCATCAGGCGCTCCTTGCCATCGACCTCCACCCATGCCTCCACCCGGCGCAGCGTCCAGCCTGCGAGATGCTTGAACTTGGTCCCTGTGAGCTTCACGACCTGGTCCTTGACCACCTTGCCACCCTTCTTGACGGCCAAGTTGCGCACGGCGCGGTAGCGCAGGTTGTCCTTTGCCCGCGTCACCCACTGCACACCGCGCACGTCGAGATCATGCAGGTGCGCGAAGTCCACATAGGCCTTGTCGAAAACGACGACCTCACCTTCTTCCAAATCGGCACAAACCTCGCGAGCGCGCTTGTTGTCATGCTCGCCAGCGGTATCGACAATGGCAAAGGTGGGCAGGAAGGCATTGAGGCCCAGGCGCATGTGCAACTTCGCCGCCGCCTTACGCCGACGGTGCTTCGCCCAGTCCATGCAGTTGGCCACCAGCTCCATCACCGTGGAGTCCACCGCATGGATGCGCACCTTGAAGCGGTGCAGCAGCGAGCGGCCCGCGTTGCCACCCGGGCGCTGCCGTCCGAAGCTCGCATCACGATGCTGGAGGTGAGCCAGCGTGCGCCAGAACACCAGCTCGGCGAACTTCGCATCGCGCACCTTGTTGCAGTTGGAGAGGTTGTTGCGCGAGGGTGGCGTGAGACCGAAGGCAGCGATGGCCCGCGCCTTGAGCCGCAGCCAGTCGCAGACATCGTTGAGGCTCAGAGCGTGGGCGAGCTGGACAAAGATCATCGTGCCAAGGTGGCTGAGCACAGAGTAGGACCGGGCTTTGAGATCGACGCCCGTCTCCTTGGCGGTCTTGTGAATGATGTCACGCGGAATGAGCTTGAGCATCTGCCCGAGAACATGGATGTGGTGACGTGCTGGCTGGGCGGCTGGAATGGGTGTTGATTTTGACATCGCACTCCAAATCAACCCGCTTCCCGCCCTCAGTCAGCGCTCTTTCCCTCAAAACTCTATGGGACGCCTGTGAATCGATTATTCGGTTGTTAAGACTTGGGAGATCCCCAATGGCGGTTACGGAAAAGCGATTGTTATCGATCCTCGGCACGCAAACGAATCAGACATGATCTTACTTGCCTCCACGATTAAGAGCGATGTTTCGGCAGACAGAAATGCATTTGTATTTGCATTTACTTCCCGAGAAGCAGCCCTGATGCGAGATCGTCTAAACTCCCTCACGGAAAGAGAGCGTATGATCTATCACAAAGCCTATGTAGGATCGTATTTCAAGAACGGGAATAATGGTCTGGAAGAAATGGAAATCCATCCTGAGGGGTTAAATGGGTCTTCTAGAACAATAAAACCAAAATGAAAACGGAGCCGAATCGGGTCAAGGCGGCAGTAAATTAACCTCGAGTTCGACTTCCGCCCCCGTTGGTATGGGGGTATTCTCATCGGTTTATACCAGCGTCGTGTTCAAGGCCACAGTCTTGATCACTCCCCCAGCCAGCCCTTGAGCGTCTTCATATCCCGCAGATGCGCCTCGCGGAAGCCCTTCAGCACCGCCGCGTCCTTCGGATCGCCTCCGAGGTACTCGACATGCAGCGAGATCGGGCCGCTGTAGCCGGTTTTCATGAGCATCTCGCCGTATTTCGGGTCCACCTGGCCTTCGCCGAGCGGCACGGTGACGAGCTTGCGACTTCGGAGCCAGGATGTCTTCGAGGGTCTTACTCATCGTTGTTGTCCTCCAGTGCGGCCTCGATCAGCCGTCGTTCCTTCTCGATCTCCAGACGCAGTTGCTCCTCCGTTGGCAGGCAGAGCATGTATTTGGAGGCGAAGATTTGCTTTCGATCACTCAGCACGGAGTAGCGAGCCACCGTCTCGTTTTTCTCCGTGCAGAGGATGAGGCCGATGGTCGGGTTGTCATCTGGGGCCACAAAGAGGTCGTCATACATCCGCACATAGCCGTCCATCTGGCCCACATCCGCGTGCGTCAGTTCACCCACCTTGAGATCAATGAGCAGGTAGAACTTCAGACGGCAGTGATAAAACACCAGGTCGATGTAGCGGTCCTGCTCCTCGATGCGGATGTGCTTCTGCCGGGCCACGAAGGCAAAACCGCTGCCCAGCTCCAGCAGGAAGCGTTGCAGGTGCGTGATGATGGCCCGCTCCAGGTCCGACTCGTGAAATTCGGCCACGTCAGGCAGCCCCAGAAACTCCAGCACATAGGGATGCTTCAGTGCCTCGATGGGCGTGCTGCCGGGGATTTGCAGCTTGCGGCCTTCCGCCAGCATCTTCTCGGGCTTCGTGCTCTTGAGCAGTCGCTCGTGGTAGAACGACTGAATCTGCCGCTCCAGCGTACGCTTGTCCCAGCCTCCGGCGACGGCCTCGCGCTCATAAAAGTCACGCGTATCCAGGTTCTCCACCCGCATCAGAGCACGGTAGTGTGACCAAGTGAGCTGGGGCGAGAAGCCTTGTGGCGATTCGTCACCCGTCGGGCGACTTTTCTGGGGTGCTGCCAATTCTCTCCCCAATGGGGAGGGAATTGCCGCCTCCGAAGTTTCTCCACCCGCTGGGCGGAGGATTGAGGGCTCCAAAGATTCTCCACCCAGCGGGTGGAGAATTTGGAGACGGTCTTGAAACGCGAGGTGGAACTGCCTGAAATACCAAAGGTTTGTGACGGAAAACCCCTTCCCATACCGCTCCGTCAGCCGTGCAGACAGGTCTTCGACGACTTTCTTGCCATACGCCGCCCGCTTTTCACCGCCCTGCAGTTCCTGGACGATCTCCCGCCCAATCAGCCAGTAGGCCAGCACCATGTTGCTGTTCACCGCCCGGACCACATTGCCGCGGGCTTGTTCGAGGATGGACACCACGCGCCCAAAGAGCGGCTCAGGTTCCTTTGCAGCCACTTTCCGTTTCGGTTTGCTCATGGTTGGTCTCCAGTGCTGAGTTGCTTCACCACGCGCCTCGGCTGCCCCACCTTCAGCAGTCCCGCGTGCGCCTGGCGTTTCCCTTCGGTTTGAACTGCTAAGAATTCTTTAGCAGTTGCTAAGAAAACCTTAGCAACTGAATCTTCCGCCAATTCCTTCTCAGCGAAGATGTTCTTCAGGTGCATCAGCACGTTTTCCGGCGTCGTCTCAAAGAGCACCCCCATGTTTTTCTGTGACAGCCAGATCGTGCCGTCCTCCACCCTCACCTCCACGCCGTCGCCGTCCGTCTGGTAGGCGAAGGTGAGAAACTCCGCCGTGCTGTTGCGGAGGCGCACGCTGTTCGGCGATTTCTTTTTCGGCATAGGCGTCTTCCTTTTTAGGGCTTCGCGGGGGAGATGTCTGCGGCGGCCTGACTCACCGTTGATGTCGAAATCGCTCACCGTCAACGGCGGGCAATGACGTCACATTTCGCCAGAACATCACGCCCAGCCCAGCCAGCCCTTGAGCGTCTTCATATCCCGTAGATGCGCCTCACGGAAGCCTTTGAGCACTGCCGCGTCCTTCGGATCCCCTCCGAGATACTCGACGTGGAGTGAAATCGGGCCGCTGTAGCCGGCTTTTATGAGCATCTTGCCATATGCTGGGTCCACCTGGCCTTCGCCGAGCGGCACGGTGACGAGCTTGCGGCCGTCCCATTTGAAATCCTTGAAGTAAGCCGCGCCGATGTGATCTTTGACGAGATTGAACTCCAGCGGCCAGGACTTTCCGCCCTCGCAGGTGGCGTGCAGGATGTCGAAGGCAAAGCTGAACTGCTCCGCCGGATACTCGCGCATGATGGAGAAGATGTCCCACACCGGCGCCCCGAAGTAATCCTGCCCGCTATGATTTTGAAACATCGGCTGGATGCCGATTTCTTTGCATAGGGCCACGAGGTCTTTGATCTTCGGACGGATGGCCTGGAGCTGCTCCCAGATCGGCTGCTTCAGGTCATACTTGAAGTAATTCATGCGGAAGCGCTTCACACCCAGCTTCGCCGCCGTGCGCAGCACCTCCTCCGTGCGCTGCTCCGCGCTCACCTCATTGATGCCGGAGGTCATGATCATCATTTCGAGGTTCTGCTTCTTCAGCGCCTCGACGAACTTCGGCAGCTCATCGACGACCTGCTCCGGCTTGATGTGGCCTGCGCTGGGACGGATCGGCGCCTCGATGCCATCCACGCCCATCTCAGCGGCCAGCCCCGCGATGTCGTCATAGCCCAGGCCGATGAGGTGTTTGGTGAAAAAGCAGACCTTGTTCTTCACTTTCGGCGTTTCCGCCATCAACGGAGCCGTAAAAGCCAAAGCAGAGAGATTGCCAAGAAAAGCGCGACGTGTGTTCATGAGGCCAGCATCAACGTCTCCGCATTCGACATTCTTCGTTCAATGTCACTGAGTGAGCGAGGTGTGACTCAGGATTGAGGCAAGGGAATGTTTGGGCAAAGGAATGATTCAGAAATCCATTCCCTTGCCCGTCCATTCCCCTGCCCAAAAAGCACTCACTCAACGACACTGATTCCACATTCCGCCCATGCAAAACCTCTCCGGCCAAAACATCGTCATCATGGGCGGCACCACCGGCCTCGGCCTTTCTGCGGCGAAGAAACTCGTCGCTGCCGGGGCGAACGTGGTCGTCACCAGCCGCACGCAGGCGAATGTGGATGCCGCTTTGGTCGAACTCGGCCCGAACGCCCGAGGCTTTGCCGCCGATGCTGCCACGCCCGAGGCCGCCGAGCGTGCCGTGGCGATGTTTGACCGGCTTGATGCCCTTTACCACGTCGCTGGTGGCAGCGGACGCTCGAAAGGCGACGGCCCGCTCCACGAACTCACCGACGACGGCCTCGACTACACGCTCGACCTCAATTTGAAGTCCGTCGTGCTCTCGAACCGCGCCGCCATCCGCCAATTCATCCAGCAAGGCACCGGCGGCGTCATTCTCAACATGGCCAGCGTGCTCGGCTATTCGCCCTCGCCCAAGTTTTTCGCCTCCCACGCCTACGCCGCCGCGAAGGCAGGCATCATCGGCTTCAGCAAATCCATCGCCGCCTACTACGCGCCGCACAACATCCGCGTGAACGTCATCGCCCCCGCCCTCGTCGAGACACCCATGTCCAAACGCGCCGCCACCAACGACGACATCCTGCAATTCATCAAAACCAAGCAACCCCTCGACGGCGGTCGCATCGGCCATCCCGAAGACTGCGATGCCGCCGCACTCATGCTGCTCAGTCCCGATTCCAAATTCATCACCGGCCAAGTCCTCGCCGTCGATGGCGGCTGGACGGTGAGTGAGGGGCAGATCAATCCAGTGAGGAGTTAAGGGTTATGAGTTGTTCCAAGCCCAACCCCTCACTCATAACTCATAACTCATAACCAATCACTCATGCCTTTCTCCATCGGCATCGACCTCGGCGGCACGAACATCAAAGCCGCGCTTGTGGACACGCAGTCCGCGAAAACCCTCGCCACGCTCTCTAAACCCACCCGCGATGGCGAGTTCGAGGGCAACACGCCGCGTTTTGCATTCACCGTGCGTGAGATCGTTCACGAGTTCGAAGCGCAAGTGGGCCAGAAACTCGTGGTCGGCCTCTCCGCGCCCGGTTTGGCGAATCCAAACGGCCAATGCATCGACTGGATGCCCGGACGTATGCACGGCCTCGAAACATTCGACTGGTCCGCCTTTCTTGAGCGCGACTGCCGCGTGCTGAATGACGCCCACGCCGCCCTGCTCGGCGAAGTCTGGGCCGGAGCCGCGAAGAATTGCCGCGATGTCTTCATGCTCACTCTCGGCACCGGCGTTGGCGGGGCGATCTACAGCGGCGGACGCCTTCTCAGCGGCAAGATCGGCCGCGCTGGTCATCTCGGCCACATCAGCGTCGATTCGAACGCCCCGTGCGACGACTTCAACACGCCCGGCAGCCTCGAAGACGCCATCGGCAATCAAACCATCGCCCAACGCGGTGAAGGCCGCTACGCCACCACCCACGCCTTGCACGATGCCTATGCTGCGGGCGATGAACACGCCAAAAAAGTCTGGCTCACCTCCGTCCACCATCTCGCCGCAGGCATCGCTTCTTTGATCAACGTCCTCGACCCCGAACTCATCATCCTCGGCGGCGGCATCGCCACCGGTGCCAAAGACCTTCTTTTCAAACCGCTCCAACAAGCCCTCGACTACTTTGAATGGCGCCCCGGCGGCAATCAGGTCCGCATCGTGCCCGCCGAACTCGGTGACAGCGCTGGATGTCTCGGTTCTGTTTTCAATCTTCTTAACCGCTAATGTGACGCTGATTTGACGCTAATATCAGAATTCCATATCAGCGTCCCATTAGCGTCATATCAGCGGTTCAAAAATCCCACTTCTCCATGACCCCAGCACTCCAATACCTCGAAGCCAGCCAAGGCCTCCTCAATCGCGTCCGTGACCAGCTCCCGCTCATCCAGCAAACCGCTGACATGTTCGCGCAGACGATTCTCGCCGGTCAAATGGTCCACGTCTTCGGTTCCGGCCACAGCCGCATTCTCGTGGAGGAAATGTGGCCGCGTTACGGCTCGTTTCCGGGCTTCAATCCCATCGTCGAGCTCTCGCTGACCTTCCACAACCTCGTCGTCGGGGCCAACGGCCAGCGTCAGGCCATGTTCCTCGAAAACGTCAGCGGCTTCGCCAATCGCATCCTGCGGAACTTCGATCTCATGCCCGGCGACAGCGCCCTCGTCATCTCCAGCGGCGGCTGCAACGTCGTCCCCGTCGAAATGGCCGAGGAATTTCAGAAACGCGGCGTCAAAGTCGCCGCCATCATCAGCACCACGCACAGCGAGGCCAGCACCAGCCGCCACCGCGACGGCAAAAAGCTCCAGGACTTCTCCGACATCGTTCTCGACACCGGCGCGCCCGTTGGCGACGCCATGATCAAGATCGAAGGCCTCGAAACTCCGGTGGCACCAGGAAGCACCGTCGGCGGTTGCCTCCTCGTGAACGCCATCAAAGCCGAAGTCGCCGACCGCCTAACCAAAGCCGGCCAACCACCGAAGGTGCTCACCGCTGGTGCCGTTATCGGAGCCGCGAAGGCCACCGAACTCTTCGAAGCCGCGTATGACGAGCACGCGCGGCGCATCGCGAAGTATTACGCGAAGCTGGGAGCCTGATTTCCCGGTTGGCAGCATCATCTGGCAGACTACTTTCCCACCATGAACATCCACGACGATCCTGCCGCTCTCAAAGCTCTCCAGGACGACATCTACCGCGAGAAAGTGCTACGCGCACGAAAGCAGTCGCCTGCGGAACGCCTCGCGGATGCTTTTGAAATAACCAACTTCGTCTTTGGCAACATGCTCGCCGGCGCGATGGCGCAGAAGGGAATCACAACGGAATCTGAGGGCTGGGAGGAAGTCCGTCGCAGGCTGGAACGACTCT
>Ga0209573_1003910_pt1 | contig 15483 bp, 20 predicted proteins | sample TNRBio252014_DNA_FD_185870 | JGI IMG/M metagenome (GOLD analysis project Ga0209573, IMG submission 185870) | Wastewater treatment Type I Accumulibacter community from EBPR Bioreactor in Madison, WI, USA - TNR Reactor_6/25/2014_ DNA (SPAdes)... | ecosystem: Engineered > Bioreactor > EBPR >...
TGGCAGGGTGAATTCTGGAGCCGGAGCAAGGACGGTGGCCTATTCCTGGCGCTGGTCACGTTCTGCGAGGTGCGGGACGCGGCCAACCAGCTCGCTCACTACCTGATCGTCGCCACCGACATCACCCATCAGAAGGAAACCGAGCAACGCATCGAGCATCTGGCCTACTACGATGCGCTGACCGATCTGCCCAACCGGGCGTTGCTGACCCAGCGGGCGGAACTGGCGCTGGCGCTGGCGGACCGGCGGCGCGAGGAATTGGCGGTGCTGTTCCTCGACCTGGACCGGTTTAAGGAGGTCAACGACTCGCTCGGCCACGCCGAGGGAGACGCCCTGCTGGTGCAGGCTGCGGCGCGGCTCCGGGAATTGATGCGGGAAACCGATACGATCTGCCGGTTGGGCGGCGATGAGTTCGTGTTGCTGTTGCCGGACACCGGCCAGCCGGGCGCCTCGCGGCTGGCGAGCAAGGTGGTGGCCGCGTTCGACCAGCCGTTCATCGTAGCCGGCCACAGCCTGCGAGTGACCGTCTCGGTCGGCGTCGCCCTTTATCCCCACGACGGCGCGACCTTCGGCGAATTGTTGAAGAATGCCGACGCCGCCCTGTACCGGGCTAAGCACGAGGGGCGCAACACTTGGGCGTTCTATGCCCGGGAGATGAACGTCGCCACCTTCGAGCGCCTGGTGCTGGAATCGCAGTTGCGCAAGGCCATCGGCAGCGGACAACTGCGCGCCTATTTTCAGCCCAAGGTACGATTGGACGACGGGCGCCCAGTCGGAGCCGAGGCGCTGGTGCGTTGGCTGCATCCCGATCACGGATTGATTCCGCCGGAGCGCTTCATCCCTGTGGCCGAAGCCAGCGATCTCGTCGTCGATCTGGGCGACTGGATGCTGGCGGAGGCGTGCCGGCAACTCGCGGTCTGGCGTGGCGCGGGTCTGCCGCCGCTGACCATAGCGGTGAATCTGGCGGCCCGCCATTTTCGCGATCCGAGCTTCATCGAACGCATCGAACGGTTGCTGGCGATCCATGGTCTCCCTGCCCAGACGCTGGAGCTGGAACTGACCGAATCCATTTTGCTCGAAGCCGGAGCGCGGACGGCGGAAACATTTCTGGCGCTGCGCCGCCTGGGCTTGGGCCTGGCCATCGACGATTTTGGCGCCGGCTACTCCAACCTGGGTTATCTCAAGCGGTTGCCGCTCACCGCGCTGAAGATCGACCAAAACTTCGTGCAAAACCTCGTCACCGATCCCGACGACCGCATCCTCGCCGCCACCATCGTCGCTCTGGGTCACGGCCTGGGACTGAAGGTCGTGGCCGAAGGGGTGGAAACCGAGGAACAGCGACGCATCCTGCTCGATCAGGGCTGCGATTGGGCGCAAGGTTATTTGTTCGCTCCCCCGATGCCGGCCGAGCGATTCGCCGACTGGCTGGCGCGCGCGTCAATCACCGGGTAGCGGCCCAGAGCGCCCGATGCCGATGCCACCGCCAGCGGGCGGGCGACCCGTTGGTCTGGCTCACGCTCCAGCGTGGAAACCCCGTCCCAGGCGACGCTCCGGCGTCGCGGGCCGCTGGAGCGTGGGAACGCGAACCGATCAAAACTTTTGCGTCAGCCCGCTAGCGTTTCGCCCGAGCCGAGTTGACTTCAAGCGGCGCACGGGTTTTCCTGGAAGGGTCCCTCCAACCTGGAGCCCGACCGTGCCGCTGCCCTGTGGCGCCCCCCCGGCAGGACGGGCGACCTGGACCCTGCGGCGGCTGGTCGAACTGGACGTGGTCGCGTCGATCAGTCCGGGCCGAGAACCGCATCCCGATCCCGGCCCAACCGGGTCAGTCCGAACGGGTGAGCTACGAACGCGAACGCCGGGGGACCGCCAACCTGTTTCTGACCTACGAACCGTGGGTCGGGCAGCGCCACGTCGCCGTCACCGAACAGCGCACCGCCGTGGACTTTGCCCAGGAGGTCCGCAACCTGCTGGAGGTCCGCTATCCCCACGCCGAAAAAGTGATCCTGGTGATGGACAATTTGAACCCCATAAACTCGCTGCCCTGTCCTTATTGGGCGTGGGCGAGATCAGACACGCCGGGGTGAATTTCTTCATCGCGGGCGGCACGATGCCATGGCCCGGATGTTTGAACTGGCAGAAGACGATGGGCAGCGGGATGACGAAGGTGCAGTCGCCCTGCCGGATCTTCTGGTCGATCGCTACTCGCAACGCCTTGTAGGCTTGATCATCAATCGGTACGGGATCGGGATCGTAAGCCAGGGTGTTGAAGGCGTTCTTCCATCCGTTGTCGGGCCAAACGCCCAGTTGAAGATTGTGCTCTTCCAGCAGGACGCGCGCCTTGGCGATAACGCCCAGATCGTCTCTCTCGAAATAATTACATTGGGTAAACCCCCGGCTCTGCCGGGGGACTCAACAAGGTTTGACCTTTACGGGAGTCGAGTTTGCCGCGCAGCGCAGCGGACGTTGATGTGAGTCGCGGACCATTATTCATGTCACTGAATCTTAGTGATTTCTCAGTGGAGTAGATTTGGAGTAGCTGAAGAATTGTTGCTGAACATGATGTTATCCACGCAGCCCTGCCGCCTTGGGCGGCTCACGGTTTTAAGGCGCCTTTGAGGCGCTCCCCAATTAAAGCCCCCGGCTCTGCCGGGGGATACTTACTGTCGAGATAGATACAGGTGATGGTGAGGCGCACGCGTTTGGGATTGCGAAACTGGGTATCGCGATTCTTTATGGAAAGCTTCCTCGGGTGGTTTCGCGCCAGGTCACGGTTCATCCCCTGGCGGCGCCAAGGGCGCGGGGCGTCTGGATAACGGTTTGCGATTTGGGTTCCCGCTTGCACGGGTGGGGGTTGGCGCGAGTCTACTCGGCGGCGAGCACCTCCCGCCAAATCTCCCGTTCCGCTTGCCGCCAGCACTCAGACGCCTCCGGCGACGCGGAATCCCGACCCAGTTCCAAGGCGCGCTGGCGGATGCGCTCCGCGTGCCGCGCCGTCAAATCCTCAAGGCAGCCGAAGTAAGCCGCCCAGTTGGGGAAAATGCCTGGCCGGGCGCGCTCGAGGAGAGTCCGGGTTTCTTCCAGGTCCAGCCCCTCGATCAGCATCAGATAGGCCGCCACCACCAGCGGTGCGCGATTGATGCCTGCGGTGCAATGCACGTAGACCCGGTGGCCCTGGCTCAGCAGATGGTGCAAGCTGTGCACCGCCGCCGGCAGACCATGCCGTTGGTCGTCGGGATCGAAATCGCGCAACGGAACGCGCGCCATGGTCAATCCGAGCGCGCGGCCGTGCTGGACGTGAGCCGGATAGTCGATCATCTGCTTTTCTAGGCACTCGTCGTGTTGCAGCGACAGCAGGGCAGACACGCGGGCTTCCGTTTGGAGCACGTCCAAATCGCTCGCGTCGCGCGGACCGCTCCCGATCACCAGATCGGGACGGATGACGTTCCAGTTCAAGCGCCAGTTTGACATCGCCGAGCTTCCCGGATGAAGAGTCATCTTGAGTATTATAGTCTCGCCGCCGGCCCGATCCGTTCCCCCGCGCGCTCCGTCCCGTCGGCGCGGGATTCCCCCGTTGCGGATGGATAAGCCACTCTGGACCACGGCGCTTGATCCAACCGCATCGGATATCCCCGGTGGAGGGCGCGCGTCTGGCGCGCGCCGTGAATTCGTCAACGAACGCCAAGAGGAACGACCATGAGTTATCGAGACACCGTTTTGTACACCGCCTATCAGGAAGCGGCAAAACCCGTGCATTGGGCCCAGCACGAGCAGCGCATCCTCGAGTACTTTCAAGTCTCAACCGGCAAGCCGTACACCAAGGCAGCGGCGCTGCAAGTGAGTTGGTGCAGCTATTTCGTGCATTGGTGCTTGGTGAAGGGCGGCATGTCGCCGTTGCCGCGCGTGGGCACGGCCGGCGAACTTGGCGCCATGGGATCGGTCGGCCGCTTTATGAAGCCCTCGGGCGGCTGCTACGAAGCCTACGGGGTTTACCAGCGCAAGTATCGCCCCCGCCCCGGCGACATGTACAATCGCCTCAAGCCCAACAACCACATCGGCTTCATCCGCGACGTGCGCGAGGTCGGCAAGGGTCAATACGAGATTTTGACCATCGACGGCAACTCGGGGCCGCTGGGGTTCTCGCCGTACTTCGACGCCAGCAACCTGATCGGCAAGGGTTTTATTTACCAGCGGCCGGAATGGGTTCGGCTGGGTGGCGAGAACTGGTACATCCAGCTTTGCGAAGAGGATTGAGGGCGTTACAAGAAAGCGCCGGGCCCCAGGGCATGGAAGCCTCGGATTTCGCGCTCCCCTCCGAGTCTCGGTGCCCACCTGTTGTAATCATTCTCTGGCTGCTTTTCGCCACAACCGGGCATGGAAACAGCCAGCAACCCTGCGGCCCCCTCGGATCGGCACCCCGACGGTCAGCAGCCGGTCCCGTAATTCCGCCGCCCGCGCCGAGTCTAGTGGATTGACGCATGAACTCCGACAGGTAGAGTCTGGCTCCCACGCTCCGGCGTCACTGCCATCAAGTTAAGCGAATCTTTTTCAATAACCAGGACTTTCGCTCAGGCAGGCAGATAAGCGGGAATACGTGGGTTTCGTAGCTCATTACGCAGATAATCGCTCCATTAAGTTATGCTTGACTTGGTAAAGCGTTTTCCCGATCTTTTTAGCCACGACCTTCAGTGAAAACCAGGTGTGATAGCAACAGGAAAAATGATTGCGTTGCGCGCGTTGCTTGCGGCACTGGCACCGTTCGATTCCGGTCAGTTGTTTCAGTTCTCGATGCAGTTGTTCGATGAACCAACGCACCTTGTCCACGTTTTGAACAACCGGCGTGTCGATCTAACCTGGGGCGCGATTCGTGATCACCCATTCAATGTCGCCGTTCGTGGCGACCACCTTGAAAAGCTGCACTTTAAATGGGACTTCCTCGATTTTAACAGCGATGCCATACTGGAGTGGTTCGGGAGTCCATTCGATCTGTTGCAAATTAATGTAACCTTGCTCTTGACCGAGGCTGACGAAGCGATTTTCTTTCAAGTTGGTCACAAAAAGCTTGCCCAGTCGATGAATAAACTTGAGATTTTCTGCGGCGGCATACCCGTTATCGAACAGGATCGTTTGCGCTTGAATGCCTTTTTCTTCAAATGGTTGGCGAAGCATGCCCCGGAAGTAGTCATTTTTTGTTTTGCCGTCATCCGCCGGGGCATAGACACGAAAATCTAGCGGATGATAATCCCCATGATGCACATAGACTAGATTAATAATTCCGATCCCTTTCACTAAGCCATGCGCATTTCCACTATAATTGGCGCTTCACCATTTCAATTTTTTTGGAATAGCTTTTATCCTGAATACTGTCATCCACAACGAGGTAGGCTTCGCTGCTGTTGTCGATCAATGGTTGTGCTAATTCTCATAACGTGTGCGCCGTGTGTTTTTCACGCCGCAAATAATCATTAATCGCATCATGACTGATATCATCCAAATGATCAGCCAGATTAGTACAGGTATAGTTGATCGGAGTACTGATGATGTACTCCACATAACATTGCTTGGTAATTTTCATTTAGTTTTTATATCAGAAAATCGAGTTTATAAAACCCTAAGCGAAAGTCCTGATATTGTTACGATCAATGATGGCATACCGAGAATAGATGACTGGAGAAGCCCAAAGAGGGTTGTGTTGCTCGCCTTGAACTCGGAAATCTCCTGCTACTCTCCCAGCAACTCCGCCACGGGCTGCAAGGATTCAACATGCTCGGATACAACCTTGATGATGACGATGATCGGCACACTGAGCAACATGCCCCAGACGCCCCAGAGCCAACCCCAGAACAGCAGCGAGATGAAAACGGCCGCCGAATTCATTCGAGCGATTCTCCCGGTCATCCAGGTGGTGACGAAGGTGCCGACGAAGATAGCGATCACCAGCCATGCGCCAGAGACCGACAGAGCCCTGGTAAACGAATCGAACTGCATGAAGGCCACCATCCCGGTGGCGATGGCGGTGAGGCCTGGACCCAGATAAGGGATGATATGCAGCATGCCCGCGGCGACGGCCCACGCGCCCGCGTTGTCCAGGCCGATCCAGCGGAACGCCATCCAGGCGAGCAGCGCCACAAGCACGTTGGTGATCAACAGCATGAACATGTAGCGTTGGATGGAGTGGTTGATATCGCCGAGAATTTGCACCGTGATCTTCTTGCTCGATAGCGACGGTCCGGTGAGTCGTACCAGCTTGCGTTTGTAGGTATCGCCAGACAGCAAGAGAAAGAAAACCAGAAAGAGCACCATGGTTGCCTGAACGATATAGCCTACGGCTCCCATGGAACCGGCCCAGAGGAAGTTACCGATTTTGAAGGCGGATGGATCGTCGATGACGACGCGCGTCGCGGGTTTTTTGGGCGTAGAGGCAATACCGGTCGCTTGGCTGGCCGCCTGTTCAAGCTGGCTCGCGGCGGTTTGTACTTTCTGCATCGCATCGATCTGGCCCTTCCCCAGTCTGGCGAGACCTATGGACAACTGGCGTGCGGCTTCGGGCAACTGCTCGACGATCGTCTGCATCTGCCCGCGCAACGAGTAGGTCCCGAACCCGAGCGCACCCACGACGGCCACGATCACCAGGCTGGCGCCCGCCACCCGATGAATCTTGATCCGTTCCAACCACGCGACGACGGGGTTCAGCGTGTAGGCCAAGAGGATCCCGAGCAACAGGGGGATGAAAAAGCTCTGCGCCCACTCCAGCGCGAATACCACGGCGATCGTGGCCAGGAGAACCAGCGCCAAACCTTGTGCGTCCACGGCGGTGCGGGCCGTGCGCGGAGGAGAAGTGGTGTCCGATGTTAGTTCGGGGTTTGCGGTGGACTCGGATTGAGCGTTCATAGTGGCTTCGGTTGGGAAGGGCAATAGCGTTCATGGTGTCTGGCCGCATCACTGTGTTATCTGGCCGGGGCAATGGCTTGCGAATCCCGCGCTGCTACCAGAACCGCCACGCCGCCGCCGGCTCGCGGGCGAAAACCCTTGACTCGACCGGAGTGGACTGCGCTACCCTTTCGGGTAACTTCGGGCCTCGCATTGAGGCGCTGGGTGGCAGAGGAATCCAATAGGATCTGACAACCAGTATTTATGGATAGAAACGGCAAAATGATTTGTTTACGTTAGATTCGAGTGTTCATCAAAACCGATCCCCAGTTTCTGAATACAGCGTAGAAAGTTGCCAACTTTTTTCGCATACCTGAAGAGAATAGCCGTTTCGCCGGAGTGCATCCCGCCCACAACATCGACCACGGTCACGAAGTTCTTGCCGTGGTCGCCTCCCAGCTTTCGCGCAGGTTACCCGCAACCCGTCTCTGTTTCTAATTGCCGTCTCTGTCCCTATATCTATCCCTATCTCTATTTCTGTCTCTATTTCCATTCCTATCATCGTCTGTGTTGATCTCGTGGCCAATGACACCACCGACCACGGCCCCGCCGACCGTTCCAATAGCGCTACCATCCGTCAGGACGGCGCCTGCAACGCCACCGATGCCGGCGCCGACCGCGGTATTCTGGTCTTGTCTTGACATCCCACTACAACCACCCAAGCCGATCAACACGGCTAAGGCCACCGAACTGCCCGCAAATCTTGGTCTCGCTTTCACTGGATTATCCCTCTGTCAAAATTAGGATGGGTATGATCTACCCATCCGTTCGAGAGCAGTCGGCTACTTGCCGAATTTTGCTTTGGCTTCGTTCAGGCAAGTCTCCTTGGCGCCACTCGCCAAGGAGTCACACTTTTCCTTCGCCACCGCATAATTCGCATCAACCTTTTCGGTTGTCGCTTCCTGGCGCGCTTCAGCGCCTTCTGCTCTCGCCTTCTTACTCGCTTCGGCAGACTTCTCGCTGGCCGCCTTGTTCGCCTCCGAGGTCTTCATCTGCGCCTCGGCGTCGGCCTTGACGCGGGTCTCCACCGCTTTCGCTTCCTTCACACAGATGTCTTTATCATTACCGGCCTTGTCATCACATTTTTCATTAGCTACCGCGTAATCTGCTTCCGCTTTGGCAACGAGCGCATTGTAGCGGTTCTTTGCGGTGGGTTCGTAACGGACTTCAAGCTCGGCCTTGGCGACATTCTCTTTGCCCTTGGCCTCGGCGATGCAGATATCCTTCGTGTTACCGGACAGCGAGTCGCACTTTGCCTTGTCGGTCGCGTACTCGGCCGTGATACGGTCCTCGGCGGCCTTGTAGGCGTCCTTCGACATGCTCTGCGCCATCACGCCAGCGCTGAAAACGAGGCCGATGGCGGTGGCGATGACGGTTAGGTTGAGCTTGTTCATTCGTTCTTCCTTTGTGTGATGAATGAGGGAGTGATCGGGGATGGTGGTTGAAATGGGGATTCAATGCATTCAGGCTGCGATGCTATGATATCGAGGTGCACAATGAACCACCCTTTTTACCCCGTATCGAAACCTTAGAAACAGCTTATTGAAAAAGCCAAGCGTCGTCGGTACGGTAACACACATAAGACTACGGTCGGTGATACCCAAAGTTCCTATCTTCCACCTCGTTAACCAAAAATCCCCAAGGTCATCCAGTGGAGTCCTCCGGCTTACAAAGCAGGAGGTTGCAAAGCAGGAGGTTGCAAAGGCCAAAAGCGGCCAAGTTTCAAGGCTTAAAATAATCACCTTGTTATTTTTCAGCAAGTTGATGGTGGGTTTGCCAGGTTACGCCCCAATCACTATGTGTGCTACCGTACAGACCGCATCGGGTTTTATGGTTATCTTTTGCAGTGAGCCGTTGGAAACTGAGTACGGCGCTCCGGACCATCGTCAACAGTCATTATCAGGAGATCATCATGAACAAAGATCAAGTCAAAGGCCGGATCGAAGAAGCGAAAGGCAAAGTCAAGGAAATCGCTGGCAAAATAGTTGGCAACAAGGACTTGGAACAAGAAGGGAAGATTCAAAACACCGAGGGCAAAGTCCAAGCGGGCTACGGTGATCTGAAGGAAGACATTAAGGACGCCCTTTAAAGCGAGCCACCGCCGAGCTTGGGCGGAATCTTGATGGGCTGGCCGGACGTCCGGCCAGCCCATCGCATAGCCGCAATATGTATTTCTTGAGCACCTCTTGACAGGAGCCTGCAATGGGTTAGGAAGATCCCGCGATACCGGTCGTATTGCCAGAGGCAACCATTCCGATGCGCCGCCTGCAAATAGAACATCAAACCACGTATGAATATTCTGAAACCGTAACCCTGCTGCCACATAAATTGCTGTTGCGTCCCCGCGAAGGGCACGACCTCCGCATCGAATCGGCCGACCTGGCCATTTCCCCTGCCCACCATCTGCAATGGCAGCGTGACGTGTACGGCAATTCCGTGGCGTGGGCGCGCTTTGTCGAGCCCAGTAACCGGCTCTCGATGGTCAGCCGCCTTGTGCTCCAGCACTATGATGACCAGCCCCTGGACTTTCTGGTGGCGGATTTTGCCGTGTTTTACCCTTTTCAGTACGAGGCGGCCGAGCGTGTCGACCTGGGGCCTTATCTCCTGCCGGTCTTTGTCTCGGACCAACCGTTGCTCAGCGCCTGGTTGCGACCCTTTTGGCAGCCTGGCCAAGTGGTGGAGACCTACGTCCTGCTCGATACGATCAACAAAGCCATTGCCCGCGACTTCGCCTATCAACAACGGGAACAACCGGGGGTCCAAACTCCGGCGACCACCCTGGCCCACCGCAGCGGCTCCTGCCGGGATTCGGCGACCTTGTTCATCGAAGCCTGCCGCAACCTGGGCCTGGCGGCGCGTTTTGTCAGCGGCTACCTGTGCTCGACCCCCGTTACGCAGGGCCAGGGCGCCACGCATGCGTGGGCGGAAGTTTATCTACCCGGCGCCGGCTGGAAGGGATTCGATCCCACCTCCGGTCAAGTGGTCGGCAACGACCACATCGCCGTGGCCGTGAGCCGGCATCCCGAATTGATACCTCCCGTATCCGGTTCGTTTCTCGCCGCCACGCCTCAGTCGCCCCGGATGCAGGTCGCGGTTCAGGTAGTGGAAATCCAGACGTAGCCACGGTCAATACGGAACCGTTATTCACGCTATTCAATGGCATCGTTTCCTGGCCTTACCTCAGCGCTGAGCCAGAACTATATCGACCGATTGGCGGGTATCGCCCTGGTCACCGTTTTGATGATGGGCTGTTTCGCCATCCTGCGCCCCTTTCTCTTTCCACCGAGTCCGCGTAGGGAGAAGTTTGATAGGAAATTCTGCCATGGCGTGTTTGCACTTGCGGACGCCTGGGCTGGATTCTCTGGGCGGCAAGGGCTTGCGCGCCATGGGCGTGGCGACGGGCGAGATACCGACGCCGCGCGGTTCGTCGCCCCGTGCTCGCCCCGGCGCAATCCATGGCAGCTCAGCCAAACCAAACCAGTGGTCTTCAATGTAAACCACGGAAGTTCGCTGTGAAGACGCGAGACGATCAACGCACGTGCTCTGTTCGGGCGTGCGGTCGGGTATCATGACGACTTGGAAATTCTCCAGCCGCGCGAGCAATCCACTTGCCATGCCCGATAATACGAACTCCATTCTTGACCGGCTATGCGCCGCTTTCCCGGCCTGTTTCAGTCGGTCGGCCCCCAAGCCGCTGAAGATCGGCCTGGGCGAGGAAGTGCTGGCGCTGGCCGGCGTCCATCCAGCCTTGGCCGACCTGACTCGCACTCAAATCCGCCGGGCGCTGAAGGTCTACACAGGATCGCCGGCCTACCGGAAGGGGCTGGCGCGGGGCGGTCCCCGCTACGGCTTGGACGGGCAACCGGCCGGGGAAATCACGCCCGAGCAGCAGGTAATCGCCAGGATGCCCCGCCCAAAACCGCCCGCGTCCCCGGCGACGTCGCCCGCATCGGAACCGAAAACGCCGGAACCGTCCACGACCCCGACAACGGGCTATCTCAAGATGACGCTGAAGAGGCGGGTCTGAAAAAGCAGGCGGGCGACGTCTCGCGGGATCGCCTGCCTCTTAAAAGATTCGCGGTTGTCCCGGCGCATTCAGCGAGACGCTCTAACCCTGGGACTGTCCTCCAGCACCTATACCGGCTTTCGTGACGCCGACGCTTATTGAAGGGAAGCTCAAAAGTTATGGCTCGATCCGGGTCTCCGGGACTTATGCTCAGCCCCACCCGGCTGAAGCTGATCCTGCACGAGAGCCGGGACAGGTACGCTATCCGAGGGGCGGCGCGTCCCCTGGCCGATGGAGGGCAAGGTAGGTAACCCGATGATGAAAATTCTGCTCGGGAAACCGCCGATTCGCCGATTCGCCGGAGTGTAGTCCTCCGTGGGTTGCCGATGGCGCTGGCCTGCGCGCTTTGGACTCGGACGGTTCCCTCCGCGACCTCGGCGATGGGTAGGGTTCTGGTGACTGCCGAACCACTCCCGCCCCGTATGGCGTCGAAACACTCGACGCTACGGCACTGGGCCCTGAGCATCTTTAAAGTTGTTTTCCTTGTCGGCTTCCTAACAATCACACTGCCGGGCTGTGCGAAACCCCGCGCCCCCTCTGGAACCATCCACGTAACTCACTGTTTTAAAAACGCTTCGATATCGGCACGTAGGTTGCTAATTCCAAGTGGACTTCCCTTGGAGAGACCGTTGCCATGACCGCTTCCCGCGCCATCGTGATCGACGACACCACTCTGCGCGACGGCGAACAGTCGGCGGGCGTGGCCTTCACCCAGGACGAGAAGCGGGTCATCGCCCGCGGATTGGTGGCGCTGGGCGTGCCGGAACTGGAAATCGGCATTCCGGCGATGGGGGCGGAAGAGCGGGACAGCATCCGCGATCTTGTCGCGCTGAATCTGAACGCCCGGTTGCTGGTGTGGAGCCGGATGCGCGAACCGGATCTGCGGCTGTGTGGCGATCTCGGGGTGCGATGCGTGGATTTGTCGATACCGCTGTCCGACCAGCAACTCCGGCACAAGTTGGGCTGGACTCGCGAACAGGCGCTGGCCGCCATCCGCCGTTGCGTTCCAATGGCGCGGGACTTGGGGTTGGACGTCATCGTCGGTGGCGAGGATGCCTCGCGGGCCGATCACGATTTTTTGTTGCGCGCCGCCGAGACCGCCCAGATCGTCGGGGCGCGGCGGTTTCGCTTCGCCGACACCTTGGGGATCCTGGAACCGTTCGGTACGCAGGCGCTTTTTCAACGTCTGCGGGCGGCGGTAGACCTCGAACTGGAAATGCACGCCCACGACGATCTGGGTTTGGCCACCGCCAATACCCTCGCCGCCGCGCTGGGCGGCGCGACCCACGTCAACACCACGGTCAACGGCTTGGGCGAGCGGGCCGGCAATGCCGCGCTGGAAGAGGTGGTGATGGGCTTGCGCAAGCTGTATGGCTTCCGGGTCGAGGTCGATCTCTCGCGGTTCCCGGCGTTGTCGCAACGGGTCGCCGATGCCGCCAACCGGCCGCTGTCCTGGCACAAGAGCCTGGTTGGCGAAGGCGCTTTCACCCACGAGGCCGGCATTCACGTGGACGGTCTGCTCAAGCATCCGCTCAACTATCAGGGCGTGGACCCGGCGGAACTCGGCCGCAGCCACCGGCTGGTGCTCGGCAAGCACTCCGGCACTCATGCGGTGCTGAAGGTCTATCGCGATCTCGGCATCATCCTCAGCGACCATCAAGCCAGCGCGTTACTCCAGCGCATCCGCGCCTTCGTTGGCCAAGTCAAGCGCCTGCCCGAGATCCCCGAACTGGAGGCGTTCCACCGCGATCTCGGCAATGGGCCGAACCGCCAATCTATTGCCTGTTTCGAATCCATCCAACCTGCCGAGGCTTCCCCATGACCACGACGAACCTGCAACAGGAACTCTCCGAGATGACCTCGGCCGAGGATTTCCTGGACTACTTTGAGATTGCCTTCGACCTTCAAGTGGTGGAAGTCAAGCGCCTGCACATCCTGCAACGCTTCCACGACTATTTGCAGCAAACGAACGCCTTGGATCGGGCCGATTACGCCCGGTGTTTGCACCGCGCTTATCGGGATTTCGTGGACTCTGATGCCCGGACCGAAAAAGTGTTTAAGGTCTTCCATCGGCCAGCCCAGCCGCGCGAAGTGCGCATCCCTCTGGCCGACATTGGACGTCCGGCGTGATGCTGGAACCGCGCTTTGCCTGCGACGATGCGGTGCGGGTGATCCGCAACATCCGCAACGACGGCACCTATCCCGGTCAGCCGACCGGCGCGCTCCTGGTACGACGGGGGAGCGTCGGTTACGTTCGGCATATCGGGGTTTTCCTGCAAGACCAGATCATTTACACGGTACATTTTCTCGAAGCTGGCAACCGCATCGTTGGCTGTCGGGAAAATGAACTGATCGCGGCGGACGCTCACTGGATTCCCAACCGCTTCGAACGCGGCGACCGCGTAACCGCCAAACGGGCGCTGGCGGTCGGTGGTGAGGTCGTGGGTGCGACCGGCGCGGTCGGCGCGATCATCGCGGTGATTCGCGGGCCGGAGACGACCCACTATCACGTTCTCTTCGGCCAGCGGGTGTTTCAAGTGCCGGAAGACGCGCTGGCCGACCCGGTTTGGGCGGCTCCGCCTCTCATGGAAACTGGAAACGCGCAGTGACCGGCGCGGGGGACCAGCAAACCCGTGATCGGACTGATCCCGCGCCAGAACGGTGATCCTTTACGTCGCCAACGGCAGCGCCTCGTGAGTAAAACACGCCTTGGGACAGACCCGCGAGCACGCTTCGCAACCGATGCAATCCATAGCATTCGAGAGCGTCATAAAGGAGTTGTCGCTGTCATCGTCATCGTCGTCGTCATCGTCGTCCAGATCAACATCGTCGACGGCCCGCTGCACGATGGTCAGCACGTCGCGCGGGCAGACCTTGAAGCAACGGCCGCAACCGATGCATTTTTGCTCGTTCAGCGCGGTCACGAACTGGGGAACCCAGGGAGTGCCGCCGCGAGTGATGCCGGTGATGTTAGGTTCGGCGCCCATACTGTTTTACCTCGCTGGTTTAAATAGCCCCGGCGCGGACGCGCGACCAGACCGGAAGCCCTGAAGAATCGTGACCTATTCCTGCCAGCCCTCCGCCTCCATCGCCACGAAGCGTGCGTCGGTGCTTTCGGTCTGGCGCTGGCGGGCGATGGCCCGGTTGAGCCAAGCGGGTGCGCTGCCGCCGCGCAAGGCGGCCTGCAGAGCGGCGAGCAGAGGGGCGATAGCGGCGCCGGCGTCCACCCGGAGGGGTTGAACCCCGGCCGCCAACAATTGTTGAATGGCGGAGCCGCCGACCGCTTGACAGTAAACCACCGCGCAACCCTGCAACAGCGCCAGCTTGGCGGCGAGTTTGTCCTCGTGGCCATCGCGGTCGAGGTCGCCGAACTGAGCGAATTCAATCACGGTCGCCTGTTCGGCGGTCACAGCGTAGATGAGCAGCGCGCTGGCGGCGCCAAAATGTTGATCGACCCGATGGCGGTCACTGGTGGCGAAGGCGGCTTTCACGGTGGGAATCATGCGTGGATTCTCAATGCCACCGGCCAGAATTCGCCAATGCCTGCGCAGCGCCATGACCCGCCTCCTGCCGGTAATCGGCTTTGCGAGAGTAGACGGAGTGATAGGGGGCGACCCCCGGTTCGGCCTGCTCCAGCAACGCATTGGCCAAATCGAACAGCAGTTGCCGGCTACCGCTGTAACCGATCCAGGTACTCTGGTAGCCGCCGATGCGGTCATATTGGGGAATGCCGGCGCGCAGCAACGGCACGCCCAGCCGCTCGGCCGTTGCGGCGGCGTGGGAATTACTGATCACCAGTTCCGCCCCGCGCGCGCGCGCCAGATCCTCCAAATCCTCCAGATCGCCGATGCGGATTTGCGCCAGCGGCGTCCGGGCCAGCACCGCCGCCCGGCTGGAAGCCACCGCCGCTACCACCTCTGCGCCGGTTTCGGCCAGCAACTCGCTGAAGGCGTGCAGCAGATCGGGATCGGCGCCTATGGCGACTCGCGCCTGTCCCAGCAGAAAATGAGTGTCGAGCAAGGCATCCTGCAATTGCGCCCGCTGCCGCTCCAGCCGCGCCGGCACGCCCCGACCGGCGATGCCCGCCAAGGTCATCGTCAACCGGTCGTTTGCGTCCAGCCCGAACAGATGGTCGAAACGGTGGGTCGGCACGCCGGTCCGGCTTTCCAACAATTCGGCAGCGGAATAGAGCGATGGACCGATCACCAGGGTGGCAGCGGCGTCGCCCAAGGTGGCGAAAGCGGACAACGGCGTACCGCCAATCGTAACCGGTGAGAAATCCTCGGCGTCGAGATGGCCATCCAGCGAGTCCGAGAGATCGGGAATCAGCACGGGATGCAGCCCAAAGCGTTCGATGAGCTCGCGCAAGCTTTCCAGGTCGCCGGGCGTCAATAGCGAACCGCACAGCACGTTGACTTGATGGGCGCGGCGGCCTGGAGTGGTGCCCGCTTCGTCGGTGGGGAGAACCCAGGCATCGATCATGGCTTCCA
>Ga0209573_1003912_pt1 | contig 15479 bp, 15 predicted proteins | sample TNRBio252014_DNA_FD_185870 | JGI IMG/M metagenome (GOLD analysis project Ga0209573, IMG submission 185870) | Wastewater treatment Type I Accumulibacter community from EBPR Bioreactor in Madison, WI, USA - TNR Reactor_6/25/2014_ DNA (SPAdes)... | ecosystem: Engineered > Bioreactor > EBPR >...
ACCACTCGCCGTCGGTGCTCGGGGCCTTCTCACGGACTTCGCTGTCCCCGCCCTTGGGTACTTCCTGGCCCTCCTTGAGGACGACGATGTTCTTCACGCCGTAGAGGCTGCCGGTCTTCTTGGGATCTTTGTGGGTCGAGTTCACCTGGCACTCGTAGCCGGTCTCCGGCCAGTTCTGGGGCTGGGGTTTGGTGTGGAAATAAACGCCGCTGTTCGCGCCGGCGAAGGTCTTGGCGCGCACCTTCAGCTCGAAGTCCTTGAACTTCCCGCCGTTGGCCTCACCCGTGTAGAAGAGGTGGCTGCGTCCGCCCTTGACGACGAGGATGCCGTCTTTCACCGAGAAGGATTCGGGCAGCTCGGCCGAGGGAGACCAGCCGTCGAGGTTCTTGCCGTTGAAGAGTTCGATGAAACCTTCCTCGGCGGTGGCGAGGGAGAGGCTCGCGGCCAGCGCGAGGAGAGAGAGCAGGGGTGCTTTGTTCATGGGCGGGAATTGTGCCAGAGCGCGGGGCGGGGCGCAATGCCGAAGATGCGCCGGAAGCCGACGACCGCGGGGGATGACGAAGGTTCCACTTGCTTCCGGCCTTTCCGCGTCCTTTGGTTGCGCGCATGTCGGTTCCCACCCTCAAAATCGGACTCGCCGGATTCGGCAATGTCGGCGCGGGCGTTTACAAAAACCTCGCGAAGAACCGCCATTTGTTGCGCGAACGCACCGGTTATCATCTCGAAGTCGCCCGCATCGCGGTGCGAGACACCTCGAAGGCCCGTTCGATCGACCTGCCCGAGGGCATCGTCACGACCAACCTGCAGGAACTCGTTGATGATCCGGAGATCGACATCGTTGTCGAGCTGATCGGCGGCACCGACCGGGCCTTCGATCTGGTGAAGTCCGCCCTCGAAAAGGGCAAGGCCGTCGTCACCGGCAACAAGGCTCTCCTCGCCGAACGCGGCCAGGAACTTTTCGCGATCGCCGAAGCCTGTGGACGTCCGATCCACTACGAGGCGGCCGTGGCCGGCGGCATCCCCATCATCAAGGCGGTGCAGGAATCGCTCATCGGCAATCACATCCAGGCCGTCGTGGGAATCATCAACGGCACCTGCAATTTCATCCTCACGCGCATGTTCGAGGCGGGCCTTTCCTACGAGGACGCCCTCGCCGAAGCCCAGGCCCTCGGCTACGCCGAGGCCGATCCGACACTCGACGTGAACGGTTGGGACGCCGCCCACAAGGCCATCATTCTCGCTTCCCTCAGCTACGGCCGCTGGGTGCCCTGCGACCGCATCCAGGTCGAGGGGATCGAGCGGGTCCGCGCTGCCGACATCGATTTTGCCGGACGTCTCGGCTACACCATCAAGCTCCTCGGCGTGATCCGTCTCCACGAGGATTCCGGCTCGATCGAGGTGCGGGTGCAGCCCTCGCTGATTCCTTCCAAACACATCCTTGCCTCGGTAAAGGGCGCCTACAATGCGGTGATGGTGAAAGGTGACATCGTCGGGGAAGCCCTTTTCTACGGCTCCGGCGCCGGACAGGACCCCACCTCGAGCTCCGTCATCGCCGACATCGCCGACGCTGCGATGTGGACCCAGCCGGCTCTCGGCTCGGGACTGGTCACTCACTCCCTCTATGGCGAGACCCTTCCCATCGGTGAGAGCGTTTCGAAATACTACCTCCGCGTCGAGGCCGAGGATAGGCCCGGCGTGCTTGCGCGCATCGCCACCGTTCTCGGTGACAATCAGATCGGCATTCTTTCAGTGATCCAGCCCGAGGATCACGATGAGCAATACGCCGCCATCGTCCTGATGCTGCACTACGCGCCCTATGGGGTCGTCGAGCGCGCCCTCGACCAGATCGCAGGTCTCGATTGCGTGCGCACCCGCCCGGTCTTGCTCCGGGTGGAGGACGTGGGGTGAGGTCGGTGGGCTGGCGGCCCCCTGCGTGACAAAATCGCCATCTTCTTGTGATCCCGGGGTTTCCACCTATAGGCATCGCTCGCCATGGAAACACGATTACCCGAGACCGGAGATTCCGGGGAGGCAGCGCCGGCCGATTCGCCCCCGGCGCCGAGCACCTCGGCCGCCTCGCTGTTGGGGACGGTGACGCTGTTGGTCAACGACACGCAGGTCGACGTCACCCGCCTTATCTACATGCTGTATCTCGACATCGAGCAGCAGATCAACCGCGCCGACACGAAGGCCCAGATCACCCTCAGCACTTCCGCGATTCTCATCGGGATCATGGTCAATCTGGGCGTGGGGCTTGATTTCAAAAAACCGGACGGTCTCACGGCAAGTGATTGGCTGGCGCTGTTGTTCTACGCCGTCTTCATCGTCGCGATGTGCCTCGCTTTCGGACGCGGTATCGCGGCGGCCTTTCCCCGGGCGATCCGCAAGGCATCGACTTCGAACCACCATCCGAATCTCTATTTCACCGGTCAGATCGTTTCCCTCACCTCCGAGGCCTACGCCGATCTCTTCTGCCAGCAGTCGAACGATGCGGTGAAACGTTCCGTACTCGGGCAGATTCACTCGAAGTCGCTCGTCCTAGAAGCGAAGCTCCGCAACGTGCGGATCGGCATGACCTGCCTCCTCATCGCCCTCGCCGCATGGGTCCTCGCGCGGGCGGTGTTGTTTCTCGGATCGCTTGGGGCTTGAGCGGGTGGCCATGGTGGGCGGTTGCCGAAGTGCGCGCAACGGCTAGGTTCAGAGCGATGAGACGGACCCTTCTCGCCGCCTGCGGCCTTTTCCTTTTCTTCGTTCCGGCATTCGCCAAGGATTTGCCTTCCGGCGGTACGGAGATCCGTCCGGGCGGCGGCGTCCAAGCCAGCGCAACGGGAGGAGCCGGAGTCGTCGAGTCGCTTCCCGATGGAGCAGGCAAACGGATCACCATCGCGGAGGCGCTCCCTGCCAAGGCTTACGGAGCCCAGTTCACCGCACCTTTCACCTCCGCCATCGCGAAAAACGAGCCCGTGCTCGCGATCATCAAAGCCCGTGTCATCGGCGGGGCACCCCACGGTGAAGTCCTCGCCAAACTTCAACTGCGCTCGGCTCCCTACACTTCCTTCGGTGCCACGATCGGACTCGGGATTCATTCCGAATGGCTCGAGCTGCCCGTCACCTTCGTGCCCGACCAAGACCTCGCCGCCGACTCCGCCGCGATCGTCCTGCTCTGCGCCCACCAGAAGCAGAGCGTCGAAGTGGAAAGCATCCGCGTGCTCAAATACCCGGTTGGCACTGATCTCGCCGGCTTTCCGAAAGCCAAACCGGTGCCCCGCACCTATCCGGGCCGCGAGCCCGATGCTGCCTGGCGCAAGGCCGCGCTCGAACGGATCGAACAACATCGCAAGAAGGATCTTTCCCTCACCCTGACCGATGCCACGGGTACCCCGCTCGCCGACACCGAGGTGAGCCTCTCGCTCCGCCGTCACGAGTTCGGCTTCGGTTCCGCCGTCGTCGCGAAACGTTTCTCCGGGGAGTCGGAAGACGACCGACGCTATCGCGAGATCGTCGATCGGCTTTTCAGCATCGTGGTCTTCGAAAACGACCTCAAGGACGGCCAATGGTCGCCCGACTTCGACGCCGCGAGGAAGGAATCGCGCAACCGCGAACTCGACGCGGCTTTCGCTTGGTTGCAAGAGCGCCGCATCGCGGTGCGGGGGCACTACCTGATGCAGATCGCCACTCCCTACAACCTGCACGACATCACCGACAGCGGAGAGATCCGCCGGCTCACCTTCGCCAGCGTCGCCGAGCGTCTCGACTTCGTCCGCGACCGCGTCGTTGAGTGGGACGTGATCAATCATCCCATCGCCTGGGGCGGTGCGGACCTGCTGAGCCAACGCCCCGGTCTCAAGCATCTCGACCGCGAGGTCTTCCGGCTCGCGCGCAAAAAGACGAAGCTGCCCTTCTTCGTGAACGAGGACCAGGTCTTCCGGCCCGGCCCGCAATGCGACGACACCTTCACCTACATCGAGGCCTTGAACGAAGCCGGACTCACCGTCGCCGGCCTTGGCAACCAGGCTCATTTCCACGAGAGTTACCTGCCCTCGCCCGAACACCTCCTCGCCATCACCGACCGCTTCGCGAAGCTCGTGCCGCATCAGAGCATCACCGAGTACGACATCGTCACGAACGAGGACGAAGAGCTCGCCGCCGACTACACGCGCGATGTGCTCATCGCCGTGTTCAGCCATCCCGCCTACACCAGCTTCCTTCTCTGGGGATTCTGGGAGGGTTCTCACTGGAAACCCGAGGCCGCTTCCTGGAACCGCGACTGGAGCCTGCGCGCCCGCGGTGCCGTGCTCGAGGAATGGATCGGGAAACGCTGGCACACCGAGCTCACCGCCCGCTCCGACGCCGACGGTCGATTGGCTTTCCGAGGGTTTCCCGGCTGGTATGAGATCCGGGAAAACGGCCAAACCCGCCTCGTCCGTCTTGGCCTCGGCCAGCCTGACGTGGTCCTGAAGCGCTGAGTATCGGGCAAAGCGTTGACCGCAACGTTTCATTCCGGAGGGCAAGCCACTTGTCATCCGCCCTTTTCCGGCGAAGCTTCCCGAACCTCGCCCTTTTCCGTTTCAATCCCCGAAAATCGTTTTACCTTCCCCCATGGATTTTGTCTCTACCCGCGGCGGCAGCGAGCCCGTCAGTTTCACCGAGGCCTTTGCACGCGGTCTTGCTCCCGACGGTGGCCTCTACGTGCCGCGTCAACTCCCCCTCCTCCCGCAGACCATCCTCAACGAAGACGCGCTGCCCTACGCCGCCCTCGCCTGGGATTTCCTGAGCCTTTTCGACAGCGACCACGACAGCGAGCACCTCATCGACATCATCGATCGTAGCTACGGCGACTTCAGCGACACGATGAACGCGCCGCTGCAACAGCTCGCCGACAATCTCTTCGTCCTCGAGCTCTTCCATGGACCGAGCCTGTCCTTCAAGGATTTCGGACTCCAGCTCATCGGCAGTCTTTTCGAGGAACAGATCGAGCGCACCGGCGTCTCCATCAACGTGCTTGGGGCGACCTCGGGTGACACGGGAGCCGCCGCGATCCACGGTCTCGCCGGGAAGAAGGGGGCGAAGGTTTTCATCCTCTACCCCGAAGGCCGCATTTCCGAGCTGCAGGAGCGCCAGATGACCTGCACGGGAGCCGACAACATTTACCCGATCCCGATCCAGGGAACCTTCGATGACGCCCAGGCCATCGTGAAGGAACTGATGAGCGACCTCGCCTTCAAGGAAGAGATGCGCCTCTCCGCGATCAACTCGATCAACGTCGTCCGCGTCCTCGCCCAGTGCGTCTATTACATCCACGCCTTCACCCAGCTGCCGCCCGACAACCGCGACGACATCAGCTTCGTCGTTCCGACGGGGAATTTCGGCAACATCTTCGCCGGCTGGATGGTGCACCAAATGGGCCTACCGGTCGATCGTTTCGTCGTCGCGACGAACCAGAACGACATCCTCTACCGCCTCTTCAACACGGGCGAATACAAGCCCGACGCGGTGCGTCCGAGCCACGCTCCCTCGATGGACATCCAGGTCGCCTCGAACTTCGAGCGCTTCCTTTACTATCATAACGAGAAAAACGCCAAGGCGACCATGGCGCAGATGGATCAGTTCAAGGCGGACGGATCGATCAAGATCGCGAATTTCAACGCGAGCAACTTCGCCGCGACCCGCAGCACCGACGAGGACATCCTCAAGAACATCCGAATGGTGAAGGAGAAATACGATTACATCGTCGATCCCCACACCGCCTGCGGATTCCAGGACCTCGATCTTTCCTCGACACACATCGTCCTCGCCACGGCCCATCCCGCGAAGTTCCCCGACACGATCCAAAAAGCCATCGGCGAAGCCCCGACCGATCCCGCGCTCGAGAAGATCAAGAAGAAGGAAATGGTGAAATACCCCGTCGCGGCGACCGCCGACGCCGTTCGCAAATTCCTCAAGGACAACGCGATCTGAGTCGCGCCGAGATCTTTTCCGCCGACCGTGCCGCGACTCCTCTTCCTCTGTTCACGTAACCGCCTTCGCAGCCCTACCTCGGCGGAGGTTTTTGCGGATGAACCGGGTTTGGAGGTTGATTCCGCCGGACTCAGCCCCGACGCCGTCGTCCCGGTGACCCCGGAACAGATCGAGTGGGCGGATCTGATTTTCGTGGTGGAGTCTTCGCACCGGCGGCGGCTCAACGAACGTTTTGCGCGACATCTGAGGGGTAAGCGCGTCGTCGTGCTGAATATCCCGGACGACTACGCCTTCATGGATCCCGCATTGGTGGAGTTGCTGCAAAACAAGGTTCGCCGGCACCTCCGCTGAAGGGGCAAGCGTCGGGACACGAAGAAGTGACTTCCCGGGAGTCGTCCCCATGGGTTAAAAAAGTCCCATGTCCTTCCGCCACACCCGCCGCGATTTCCTCCTCACCGCCGCCTCGACCGCCGCGATGAGCGCCTTTCCCCGGTCCGTTCGTGCCGCCGTCGATGGCGACATCGACGCCCATGTCCACGTCTGGACTCCCGATGTCGCGAAGTATCCCCTTGCCTCCGGCTTCGAGGTTTCGCAGATGAAGCCGGCGAGCTTCACGCCCGAGGAACTCTTCGCTCACACCAAACCCAACGGGGTCGGGCGCATCGTGCTCATCCAGATGAGCTACTACCGCTACGACAACCGCTACATGCTCGACACGATGGAGCGCTTTCCCGGCGTCTTCTCGGGCGCGGCGATCGTTGATGACTCGGCCTCCGATCCGGGCGCGGCGATGCGCGAGCTCGCGGCCAAGGGCGTGCGCGGCTTCCGCATTAATCCCGGAGGCGATCCCGTCGATGCCTGGATCGGTTCACCGGGCATGGCGAAGATGTGGGAAACGGCCGCGGACGAAGGGCTCGCGATCTGCCCTCTCATCGGACCCGAAGCGCTGCCCGCGATCGGGAAGATGTGCGAACGTTTTCCGAAGACACGTGTCGTCATCGACCACTTCGCGCGCATCGGGGCCGATGGAGAGATCCGCGAGGAGCAGCTCGATTCACTCGCCCGGCTCGCGGATCATGCGCATGTCCACGTGAAGACCTCGGCCTTTTACGCCCTCGGCAAAAAGCAGGCGCCCTACACCGATCTCGCCCCCATGATCCGCCGGATGCGCGATGCCTACGGAGCGGAGAGACTGATGTGGGCGAGCGACTGCCCCTATCAGGTCGGCCCAGGCCACCACTACGCCGATGCGATCCGGCTCGTGCGCGATGGCCTCGATTTTCTCAGCGCCGCAGAGCGCAGCGGGATCCTCCACGACACCGCCGAACGGGTTTTCTTCAGCTGATCGCGTTCCCAATCACCCCTAACAAACGTGCCACGTCATCGGCGGTGTTGTAGCCGTGCACGGCGACGCGGACGCGTCCGGCTTGGTGCATCACGTGGATCTCCTCCCGCTCGAGGGCCGCGTGGATCTCGTTCGAGCGCGGGTGGATGAAGGACACAATGCCCGTTGGAAACTCCGGCCGCAAAGGAGCGAGTGGCTCGATCCCGAGATCGGCGAGGCCCGCATGAACCCTCGCCACGAGCGGATCGGCATGACGCGAGATCGCATCAATCCCGACTCCTTCGAGGTAGCGGAGCGAGGCATTGAGCGCGTAAAGCGAGACAAAGTTCGGCATGCCCACGGAGAAGCTCGCCGCACCCGGTTTGGTAACGGCCTTTTCGAAACGATCGGCCTCGAAGGCATTGGTGAGGTGGAACCAACCACCCGCCTTGGTCGTGAGCCTCTCCGCACCCGCCTCCGGCACACCGATGACGCAGCCGCCATGGATCCCGAGGGTCCACTTGTGGGTGCTCGAGATGAGGATGTCGGCATCGGCGCATCCGAGATCGACCCGGCCGAAGGCCTGGGTGATATCGACCGAGAGCACCGCCTGCGGCGCGAGTGATCGCACCGCGTCGCGCAGGGCCGGCCAGTCGATGCGGAAGCCATTGTAGAAACTCACCAGCGAGACCTGGACGAGGCGCGTCTTCGCCCCGAGAAGCGGCAGAAGATCTTCGGTCTGCAACTCGCCCTGACAAGCACGCCAAACCTTCACCTGCGGAGGCCGCGCCGCGCGGAGCCAGGGCGTCGCCCCGGCGGGGAAATCGAGATCGCTCACCACGACCTCGTCATCAGGCCCGAGATCGAGGGCTCCCGCGAGGAGGTTGTAGGCCTCGGAGCTGCACGAGCAGAAGGAGACCTCCTCCGTTTTCAACCCGACCAGTTTCGCGCTGATCTCGCGGCAGGCCTCGACCGCGGCGAAATGCGGGACGCGGCCGCGCATGCCGAGTTCCTTGTCGTGCGTGTATTGCGCGATCGCTTCTCCGACGCAGCGAGGCGGAATGCTCTCGGCGGCGGTATTGAAATACGCGATGCCCTCGAGCCCGGGGAAATCCGCGCAGCGTGATTCGGAAGTGAGCATGTCAGGGTCGGGAGGGGCGAAGGCTCAGAGTTTCGCGGCGATGAGCGCCTCCATCTTGCGGATGTCGGCGGAGAAGAGGCGGATCCCCTCGGCCGTTTTCTCCGTGGCCATGGCGTCCTCGTTGAGGAGGAAACGGAAGGACTTCTCGCCCGCATCGACCCGCTCGAGCGACGAGCCCGCGGCGAGTTCGGGGGAGAGTTTCCGCTCCACGGTGCCCTCGGCCTTCTGGAGGTCTTCGAGCAGTCCCGTCCCGATCGTGAGCAGATCACAGCCGGCGAGTTCGAGGATCTGCGAGGTGTTGCGGAAGCTCGCACCCATGACCTCGACAGGATAACCGTACTGTCGGTAGTAGCTGTAGATACGCCGCACCGATTGCACGCCGGGATCCTCCGCCCCGGTGTATTCGGTGCCCGTGTTCTTCTTGAACCAGTCGTAGATGCGGCCGACGAAGGGCGAGATCAGGGTGATGCCACCCTCCGCGCAGGCGACTGCTTGGACGAGCGAAAACAAGAGGGTCAGGTTGCAGTGGATACCCTCCTTCTCCAGGGCCGTGGCGGCGCGTATCCCTTCCCAGGTCGAGGCGATCTTGATGAGGACCCGTTCGCGGGGAATGCCATCGGCTTCGTAAAGGTGGATGATTTCGTGTGCTTTGGTCAGGGTCCCCTCGGTGTCGAAGGAAAGGCGCGCGTCGACCTCGGTGGAGACGCGGCCGGGCACGATTTCGAGGATCTCCTTCCCGAAATTGACGAGGACACGGTCGATGATCGCCGCGACGAGGGCGTCGCCGGAGAGGGGAGAGGATTTCAGATCCACGACGGCCTTGTCGACGAGCGGCGCGTAGGCCTCCTGCTGGGCGGCCTTGAGAATGAGCGAGGGATTCGTCGTCGCATCCTGCGGGCGGTAGGCGCGCATCGATTCAAAATCGCCCGTGTCGGCGACGACGACGGTGTGTTGCTTGAGCTGGTCGAGGAGGTTTGCCATGCCATCAGTGTGCGGGGCGAGATGCGCCTTGTCCAGCGGATAGACGGTGACGAATCCTCCCATCACCCCCGCGAGATGTGGTAGGGTCGGGCTCCGATCTTCATGAAAACGAAGTATGCCATCCGGCTCGCCTACGATGGCACCGACTTTTGCGGGTGGCAGACCCAGAACAGCATCGGCGACAAGGCGAATCTAAAACCCTCGATCGAGGAAACGATTGTCGCGGCACTGCTCGACCTGACCGGTGAAGTGGTCACAGTGACGGCGAGCGGACGTACCGATGCCGGAGTCCACGCGATCGGCCAGATCGCCCATTTCCGGCTGGAGACGCTACGCTTCTCCGAAGAGCGTCTGCTGCTGGGATTGAACCACCGCCTCCCCGACAGCGTGCGCATCGTCGCCCTCGGCAAAGCCCCGGACCTTTTCCACGCGGGACGTGCGATCGCAAAACAATACAGCTATTACTTCCAGGTCGGGCCCGCCAACCTCCCTCACCTACAGCGATACACGACGTGGTGTCGCGATCCCCTCGACGGGGTCGCCATGCACGAGGCTGCCCAAGCCTTAATCGGGATTCACGATTTCGAACCTTTCGCGAGCGGGGGATCCGCCGTCAAATCGGCGGTGCGGGAAGTCTTCGAGGTCGAGGTCACGCGTGATCGCCCCACTTGTCCCGGTGCCTTTGCCTCCGAGGCCCAGGTCGTTTGGCGGATCCGGATCCGCGGGTCGGGATTCCTGAAACAAATGGTGCGCCGCATCGCCGGGACCTTGAAGCAGATCGGAGAAGGCCGGCGTCCCGTCGATGATCTCGCCACCCTTCTGAAAGGCGGCGAGTGCGGAGGAGTCGGCCCGACCGCGCCTGCGGGCGGCCTTTGGTTGGAACGGGTCTGGTATGCGGAACCTTTCGGGCTCGCCGAGGATCAGGATCCCGGCCAGTCATAGGCCGACTGCATCCGGGCAGCGGCGAGTTTCAGGCTCCCGTCGGCATGAATCTCGAGGAGGCTATATCCATTTTCCTCCACTCCGGTTCCCTCGACCATGGCACGGAGAGTGACGTAGTGAATCCCGCCGAGGTCGGTGAGCGCGTTCCGATGGCTGTGCCCCTGGAATACGGCCGCGACCTTGCCGGATTCCTCGAGGATTGCCCGCACCGCGGCGGCGTTGCGAACGGCGTGGACATCGTCGGTGTCGAGACGCTGGTGCGCGAAAACGACGGTGCGGCCCTTCGCCTTGCCCAGATCGGCGCGGAGCCATTCGAGTCCCTCCGGCGGGAGGTTGGCATCCTTCCAGTCGAAGTTTTTCCGCTCGTAGCCGACCCCATCGGAACGAAAGCAGGCATCGAGAACGATGAAGTGGACGCCGCCCTGGTCGAAGGAATAATAGGATCGCTCCTGGCCGACCTCGCCGAGGAATTCGGTCTTTGTCAGGGTGTCGACGCAGTGGTTGCCGAGGACATGGTGGCGGACCTTGGCGACGGAGGAAAAGGCCGCCTGGATGCGGCGGAGGTATCCCATCTCCGTCTCGACCGAATCCGCCGCATCGATGAGATCGCCGAGCTCGACGACAAAGTCCGGCTGACGCGATGCAAAAAATTCTCCCGCCTCCTCGAGTTTCGCAAGGGTCTCGCGATAGTGCCGCGTCCCTCTCGCCTCCTTGTCCGCGTAGTGCAGATCCGTCACCAAACCGATCCGAACGAGCGGCGTTCCCGGAGTCGCGGACTGCTGCCCCAGACCGATCGAAGTTCCGGCGAGCCAGAGGGCTCCGTTGCCAAGGAAGCGCCGGCGCGAAGGTTGGAGGGCCGTCTCCATCGATCACTTGATCCCCTCGTAGATCCGCACCCGGTCGATCCGGATGCCTCCGAAGTCGATTCCCTTGAAGTTGATCTGATGTTGCCCGGTCATGTCGATGAGGGGATCCTCGAAGCGCATTTTCATCTGGGTGAGCCCGGTGGGGATTTTCATGGAACGATCCGCGAGAGTATCCGCACGTTCCCTTCCCGTAAATCCCAATCGGGGACGTGCTCAGGGACCTCGCTCCATTTGCGGAAACCCGTGACGGGGCAAGATTGCCGGAAACCTCTCCCCATGATTGCCCGACCGACTCTTTCCATAGCCCTCTCCTGCATGGTCCTGTGTTTCGACCCAAGAGGGTCGGTTCTGGCAGCCGACCCTGTCGTGTTGGAGACCGACGTCTGCGTCTACGGAGCGACTCCCTCGGGCATCCTCGCGGCCATCGCGGTGAAGCGGGAGAAGCGCACCGTCGTCCTCATCGAGCCGGGTCGCTGGGTCGGCGGCATGCTCGGGGCCGGGTTGAAGCCGCTGCAGGATTGTCCCAATTTCAACGCCACCGGCGGCCTCACCCGCGAGTTGCTCCCGCGACTTGGTGAAAAGGCGCCCGCTCTCGTCGATGGAGACCGGCGCAGTCTCGACCCCAAGGCGATCCGTGAGGATTTACTCGCCCTGCTCAACGAGCACGGCATCGAGGTCCGATACGATCATCGCATCGCCGCTTGCGAAAAGGAAGGTGGCACGATCCGTCGCGCGCGATTTGATCTCGCTCCTTTCGATGAGACGGGCTGCCCTGTCGAGGAAGTGAAAAGCAAAGACGCTCTGGTTGTCATCGCGAAGATGTTCATCGACGCCAGCTACGAGGGTTCCTTGATGGCACAGGCCGGAGTGCCGTGGCGTGTCGGACGTGAGGCGGAAACGGAGTTCGGGGAAGAACTCGCCGGAGTCCGCGAGCCGATGGAGCAGGCGCCGATCGATCCCTTTCTCGTTCCGGGTGATCCGACGAGTGGTCTCCTGCCCTGGGTCGAGGACGATCACGGCAAGGCGATCGGCTTGGCCGACGATTACACGCAGGCCTACAACTATCGCTACTACACCACCGCCGATCCCGCGCATCGCGTGGCCTTCGGCGTGCCCGCCGACTACGACCCGGGCGAGTTCGAACTCGTCGGTCGCTACGTCGCGCACCTCGCTGCTACGGCCCAGGATGAGGCGACCTTGCGAAAGCGCCTCGTCGGCATCTTTCCTGGATGGAAGAACTCGGGAGAATGGAACTACCAGCGCGAGTCGCTCTTTTCCATGGCACCTCTCGGCATCAGCCAGGATTATGCCGCCGGAGACGCGCCCGCGCAGTCCCGCGTCTGGAAGGAGCATCGCGATTATCTCCGCGGACTTCATCGCTTCATGAGCACGGATCCCCGCGTGCCCGAGGCGTATCGGGAGGAAGTCGCCGCGCTCGGTCTCGATGGTCGTGTCCACCCCGAAACCCAGGGCTGGCCGCATCAGCTTTACATTCGCGTCGCCCGCCGTCTCGAGGGCCGTTACACTGTCACGGCCGCCGATGTTTACAATCGCACCACGATCGATGATCCCGTCGCGCTCGCCCAGTATGGCATCGACACCTATCCGGCTCGTCGGATCTGGGGACGCGATGCCTCGGGCGGGACCTGGGTCGGGATCGAGGGAAAGATGTTCGTCGGGGGAGCCCATGGACCGACCAACGTGCCCTATGCCATTCCCTACCGGGCGATCACGCCGAAGCGGGAAGACTGCACCAATCTCCTCGTGCCGGTCTGTTTTTCGGCGAGCCATCTCGGCTACGCCTCGGCACGGATGGAGCCGGTCTTCATGATCTGTGGAGAATCCGCCGGCATCGCCGCCGTCCACGCGCTCAATGCGTCGTGTGCCGTACAGGAGATCGATCCCGCCCGCTATCAGGCCGCGCTCCTCGCCGCCGGACAAAAACTCTCATGGGATCCCGCGAAGGACCAGGCTCCCGCCAAGACGGGTGGCGATGGCCGGCAAACCTTTGCACGGCTCCTCGAAGACTGTGACACGGACCGGAATCAAGGGATCAGCCGCGGCGAGTGGGAGGAAGGCAAAAGCGGATGGGAATGGCTCTTTCCCAAGATCGATCGCGAGGGCGACGGCCTCATCGATGAAGGAGACTACGAGGCCTTCCAGCAATACAAGCAGCAGCACGCCGACTGGACCGAACGGCTCAAGAAAGGAACGATCGCCCCGGTTCAGGATTGATTGCCCGAACGATTCACGCTTTTCTCTCTGAAACTCCCTCATGAAACTGCTCCTCGCTTCACTCGCGCTTCTTCTCCTCGGATTCACCTTCACGGCCCGTGCCGCGGAGGGCGAAACCAAACCCGATCGCATTCCCCTTTGGCCGGAAGGGCAGGCTCCGAATGGTGACGGATCCAAGGACACCTCCAATGCCTTCTACACCCTGCATCGTCCGGCGAAACCGAACGGCGCGGCGCTCGTCATTTGTCCCGGCGGCGGCTACGGAGGACTCGTCACCGGGGGCGAAGGCCACGGCATCGCCGCGTGGCTGAACGGGCATGGCATCACCGGCATCGTCCTCGAATACCGGCTCCCCAAAGGCCGCTCCGAGGTGCCCTTGCTCGACGCGCAGCGCGCCCTGCGGACCGCCCGCTTCCACGCCAAGGAATGGGGCATCGATCCGGCGCGCCTTGGCATCATCGGGTTCTCCGCCGGAGGGCACCTCGCTTCCACGGCCGGCACGCATTTCGATGATGGCGATACCGCTTCGAGCGATCCGATCGACCGTCTCGGTTGCCGCCCCGATTTCATGGTCCTCGTTTATCCCGTCATCACGATGGATAAAAGCACGCACGGAGGATCACGGAAGAATCTCCTCGGTCCCGAACCGAGTGAGGAACTGGTGACGCGTTTCTCGAATGAGAAACAGGTCACGGAGAAGACCCCGCCCGCTTTTCTCACCCACGCCGCCGATGACAAGGTCGTCGTGCCGGCGAACAGCGAGAATTTCCATGCGGCGCTTGTGAAGAACGGCGTGCCCGCCAAATACCTCGCGCTGCCCTCGGGAGGTCACGGCCTCAATGGTTACAAGGGCCCGATGTGGGATGCGTGGCAGGAGCAATCAATCGAGTGGCTCGCGGAGATCAAGATGATTCCGGTGATCCAGAAACCCTGACAAAACCGCCATCGACCTCCTTTCCCTCCGATGACGTCACCTGTCGATCCCGGCTCCTCCTCGCGGCGTGAATGGCTGCGCGGAGCGCTCGCCACCACCGCCGCGCTTCCGCTGGCTGGCGGCGATGGTCACGCCGCCGACGCTGCCGCTGCGGTTCGAGGGGGATTCTCGCAAGAGGGACATCGGATCCGGCTCTATTCCTCCGCGATTGCCAATCCGGTCAAACTGCTCTTCGCCGCCGACACCCATCTTTCACGCGATGATGCACGCGGCGAACCTTTCCGGGAATACAGCGGTCGCATGGCCAAAGGGTATCGACAGACGCGGCATTTCCTCACCGACGCGACGACCGATCCCGAGACCTGTTTTGTCGAAACGCTGGGCATCGCCAAAAACGAATCCGCCGATGCCGTGATCCTCGCCGGAGACCTACTCAGCTTTCCCTCCGAAGCAGCGATCGACTGGACCCTCGCGCGTCTCGGTGAAGCCGGGCTGCCCTGGCACTACACCGCTGGCAATCATGACTGGCACTATGAAGGACTCCCCGGCAGCTCCGCCGAGCTGCGCCAGACCTGGATCGAGAAGCGACTCGAGCCTCTCTACGGTGGGCGCGATCCGATGATGTCGGCCTTCTCGACGGGTGGCGTGAAAGTGCTCCTTCTCGACAATTCCACCTACGAGATCACTGCGGAGCAGCTCGACTTTTTCCGGCGCGAAACGGCCGGGGACCAACCCGTGATCCTCTGCGTCCACATCCCGCTCTATGCCCCGGGTCGTCCGGTCGGCTATGGTTGCGGTCATCCCGAGTGGGGTGCGGCCACGGACAAGAACCACGCAATCGAGCGGCGGCCGGTCTGGCGCGAGCGTCACTCCGAGACAACGATGGCCTTCCATCGCGAGGTTTTCGCTACGACGAACCTGCTCGGGATTTTCGCCGGTCACATCCACCAGCTTTCCACCGATGTCCTCAATGGTCTGCCCCAAGTGGTGGCGGGAGCCAACGCGACGGGAGCCCACTTGATCATCGAGGTCCTGCCCGTGGCGGTTGGGTGAGGCATTTCACCGTTCCGTGGATTTGCCATACGCCGACTGGAAGGC
>Ga0209573_1003913_pt1 | contig 15476 bp, 11 predicted proteins | sample TNRBio252014_DNA_FD_185870 | JGI IMG/M metagenome (GOLD analysis project Ga0209573, IMG submission 185870) | Wastewater treatment Type I Accumulibacter community from EBPR Bioreactor in Madison, WI, USA - TNR Reactor_6/25/2014_ DNA (SPAdes)... | ecosystem: Engineered > Bioreactor > EBPR >...
GGGCATGGGCGAGCCGCTGCTGAATTTCGAGGCCGTGGTCAAGGCCATGGACCTGATGCAGGACGACCTGGGCTTCGGCATCTCCAAGCGTCGAGTCACCCTGAGCACCGCCGGCGTGGTCCCGGCGCTGTACCGGCTGCGGGAAGTCGCCGAGGTCAGCTTGGCCGTTTCGCTGCACGCCCCCGACGATGCCTTGCGCAACGAACTGGTGCCATTGAACCGCAAGTACCCCATCGCCGAGTTGCTGGCGGCCTGCCGGCACTACATCGCCAACAAGCCGCACCGCCGGATCACCTGGGAATACGTGCTGCTGGACGGGGTCAACGATTCCGAGGAACAGGCCCGCGCGCTGGCGGCGCTGATCGAGGACATTCCCTCCAAGGTCAACCTGATCCCGTTCAACCCGTTTCCGAACACGCGCTACCGCCGTTCCGGCCCCGCCGCCATCGCCCGCTTCCAAGCGGTGTTGATGGCCCACGACCTGACCGCCGTCACCCGCAAGACCCGGGGCGACGACATCGCCGCCGCCTGCGGCCAACTGGCCGGCCAAGTCCAGGCGCGTGGTCGCCGGCTGGTCCGGATCGCCCCATTCGCCGGCTGAGAGAGATTGCGCCATGCGACGATCAGTCAAACCGATGACCCTGTTTCTGGCGCTGCTGCTGGGCGCCTGCGCCGGTTCGGAGCGCGATTTCAAGGACAACGTCGCCGAGGCTAATTTCAAGCTGGGCGTCGGCTACATGCAGTCCGGCAATTTTCAGGTCGCCACCGAGAAGCTGACCAAGGCCCTGCAATACAACGACGACTATCCGGAAGCCCACAACGCCCTAGCCGTGCTTTACGAGGAAATCCGCGAATACGGTCCCGCCGAAACCCACTACAAGCGGGCGATCGACTCGAAACCCGATTACACCCTGGCGAAGCTGAATTACGCCCGCTTCCTGTGCACGCGCGAACCGATCCGCACCGCCGAGGGCGAAAGCGCATTCGAGAAAATCGCCGCCGATCCGGCCAGCGCCGGCGCCAGCGCCGCCGATGCCTACGCCGGACTCGGCCTGTGCGCCCGCCAGCGCAACGATCCGGCCCAGGCCGAAACCTGGCTGCGCAAGGCGCTGGAACTCGATCCCAACAATACCAGCGCCCTGTACGCCCTGGCCGAACTGAGCCAGACCCAGAACAAGACCTTGCAGGGCCGCGCTTTCCTGCAACGCTATCACGCCCGGACCCGCCCCACGGCCCAGAGCCTGTGGCTGGGCGTCGCCATCGAACAGGCCAGCGATGGCGATTCGCAGCTACGCCGGGAATACGGTGTGCTACTGTTATCCCAATTTCCGAATTCCGACGAAGCCCGCCGCCTGAAACAGCCGAAATGAGCACCCGCAAAGAGATTGCCCCCGAGTTTGGCCTGTCGACCGAAGCCGCCGGCCCCACCGAATCCCTGGGCGCTTGGTTGGCCCGCGCCCGCGCGGGTCAAGGCGCGGAACCGCGCGACATGGCCCGCCACCTCGGCTTGAACCCGACCATCATCCTGGCCCTGGAAGCCGACGACTTCGCCCGGCTCGGCCCGCCGGTGTTCGTGCGCGGCTATCTCAGCCGCTACGCCCGGCTGCTGGACCTGCCGGAAGCGGCGGTGCTGGAACGCTACCGCCAGCAGTCGGGTACCAACCAGGAACCGCCGCCGCTCAAGGTGGCGCACCCGCGCCGGCGGCAAACCCGGGTTCGCGACCTGCGCGGCTTCGCTTATCTGCTGGTGGTCGTCGGCCTTGGCTGGACCGCCATCCAGCATCTGGACGCGCTGGACCCCGGCCGGCTGCTGACCTGGCGGCCAGGGAGCGACCCGGCGAGCGCCCCATCGTCCGCCGCCAAGCCGATGGCGGGCGCGACCCAGACCCAGTACCCCTTCCAGTCCCCGCCCACGGAAGCGACCCGCGAACCCGCGTCCTCCCCAGCCGCGCCGGCGGGCGGCGCGCCGCCGCCGCCCAGCCCGGAACCCACCTCCATCTCGACCCTCGCGCTCGCGCCGCCGCCCTTGTCCACTGTCGCCCAACCTGCCCCGGCAGCCGGCGTAGCCAGCGCCACGTCTGCTCCGGCTTCGGTCGCCCCGGAGGAAAATGGCGACAGTTCGGCCTCGGACGCTCGCGCCGGCGCCCGGCTGATGCTGCAATTCAGCGAGGACTGTTGGGTGGAGGTCAAGGACGCGCAGGGCAAGGTGCTGGTCAACGGCTTGATGAAGGCCAACACCAGCCGCGCGCTTTCCGGGCCGGTGCCGTTCACGGTGACGTTGGGCAACGCGCCCGCCGCCCGCATCGCCCTGGATGATCGACTGGTGGACACCGCCGTTTATGTACCCCGGCGCGGCACGGTCAGCCGCTTCACCCTGAACTCCCAACCCTGACCCCACCGCGGCCGTCCCGCGACGGCCCGACGGGTTCATCCGGATATCCGCCACCATGTCCAAGCTGTTTCAGGCCATTCGCGGCATGAACGACATCCTGCCCGGCGAATCGGCGCTGTGGCAGGGCCTCGAAGCGACCATCCGCGAGGTGCTCGCCGCCTATGGCTACCACGAGATCCGCCTGCCGCTCGTGGAAAAAACCGAATTGTTCGCCCGCTCGATCGGCGAGGTCACCGACATCGTCGAGAAGGAGATGTACACCTTCGCCGACCGCAACGGCGAGAGTTTGACCCTGCGCCCCGAGGGCACCGCCGGCTGCGCCCGCGCCTGCATCGAGCACGGCCTGCTGCACAACCAGACCCAGCGGCTGTGGTACGCCGGGCCGATGTTCCGCTACGAAAAACCGCAGAAGGGCCGCTACCGCCAGTTTCACCAAGTCGGCGCCGAGGCCTACGGCATGGCCGGCCCCGACATCGACGCCGAACTGATCTGCCTCTCGGCGCGACTGTGGCGACAACTCGGCATCCGCGATGTCACCTTGCAACTCAACTCGCTCGGCTCCAGCGCCGCCCGCGCCGCCTACCGCGACCGGCTGGTCGCCTATTTCGCGACCCGGCGCGCGGAACTGGACGAGGACAGCCAGCGGCGACTCGCCACCAACCCGCTGCGGATTTTGGACAGCAAGAATCCGGCGATGCGGGCGGTGATCGCGGACGCACCGCTGCTGCTGGATCATCTCGACGCCGAATCCCAGGCCCATTTTGAGGCACTGCGGGCGCTGCTGGACGCCGCCGGCGTCGCCTACGACATCAATCCACGCCTGGTGCGCGGCCTGGATTACTATTGCAAGACCGTATTCGAATGGGTGACCGATACGCTCGGCGCCCAGGGCACGATCTGCGCCGGTGGCCGTTACGATGGCCTGCTCGAACAACTGGACGGGCCGGCCATTCCAGGCGTCGGCTTCGCGCTGGGTCTGGAACGGCTGGTCGACATGCTCGCCGCCGCTGGCCATCCGGGCGCCGACGCCAACCCGCACGCCTACCTGATCGTGGTCGGCGACGCCGCCCAGCAGCGCGGGCTGGCGCTGGCCGAGCGGTTGCGCGACCAACTGCCAACGCTGCGGTTGCGGATGAATTGTGGCGGCGGCGGCTTCAAGGCCCAGTTCCGCCGCGCCGATCACAGCGGCGCCCGTTTCGCGCTGATCCTGGGCGAGGATGAGGTCCGGGCTGGCGTGGTCGCCATCAAGCCCCTGCGCGACGCCCAAAGCGAACAACTCGCGCTATCGCCCGACCAGGCCGCCGCCCACCTGCGCGCGGCGTTGGACTCAACCTCCCCGCTTTAGAACCGGACGCCAGAGGACAGAACCCGATGGAACAATACACCGACGACGAACGCGTCGAGGATCTCAGAAAATGGTGGAAGGAAAATGGCGCCAGCATCCTCATTGGCATCGCGCTCGGCGTGATCGCAATTTTTGGCTGGCGGTACTGGAGTTCCCATCGCGACGCCCAGGCGGAAATCGCCTCGCGGGCTTATGACGCCTTCGTCGCGGCGGCGGAAAAACCCGACGCCGATCAGGCCCGCCAGCGTGGCCAGGCGTTGACGACCGACTTCCCGCAATCCCCCTACGCGACGCTGGCCGCGTTGCGGTTGGCGAAGCTGGCGCTGGACGGCGGAGACCACGCCGCCGCCAGCCAGCAACTGGAATGGGCCATCGGCAACGCCCGGCTCGACGAACTCCGGGACATCGCCCGGTTGCGGCTGGCGCGGGTGAAGTTCGCCGCCGGCCAGACCGCCGAGGCCGAAAAACTGCTGGAGGGCGTGACCACCGCCAGTTTGAACGCCGAGCGCGAGGAGCTAAAGGGCGATCTGTATCTGGCGGGCAAGAATCCGGACGCGGCCCGAACTGCGTATGCCGCGGCGCTGGCGGCAAGCGGCGGCAACCGTCTGCTGCAGCTCAAGCTCGACAACCTGGCGCCGGCAACGCCCGAAACCGTGGTTTCCGCGCCAGTTGCCCCACCGTCTCCACCCGAACCGACCCAGCCCGAATCGGCGCCAGCCGTCTCCGCAGCCGCACCCGCCGAACCGACGCCAACATCCGCTCCAGCCACCCCGACCGCTCGACCGACCACGGAGTCCGCTCCGGCAGCCGCGCCCGCCGAACCGGCGACAACTCCGACCGAACCGACGCCAGCGTCCACGCCCGCCCCCTCCGTTTCCACTTCAGGTCAATAATCATGGTCCGCCGCCTACTCCCGCTTCTGTTCCTGGTTTTGAGCGCCGGCTGTAGCTGGTTCGGCGGCTGGTTCGGTGGTTCGGATAACTCGATCCCACCGGCTGAACTCAAGGCCATCGCCCAACCGGTCGGCGTCCAGCAACTCTGGGAAACCCAGGTCGGGTCCGGCGCGAAGAATCAATTCATCCGCCTGACCCCCGCGCTGGCGGATGGCCGGATCTATGCCGCCAGCTTCGATGGCGTGGTCGTGGCGCTGGACGCCCTCGGCGGGCAGCGGCTGTGGGAAAGCGCGACCCAGTTGCCGATTTCCGGCGGCGTGGGCGTCAGCGACAACGGGCTAGTGCTGGTCGGCACGAATAAAGGGCAGGTGGTCGCCTTGCGCCAGGACAACGGTCAGGAAGCCTGGCGGGGCCAGGTCTCCAGCGAGGTGCTGGCCCCGCCGCGCGCCGCCAGCGGCGTGGTGGTGATCCGCACCGGCGACGGCAAATTCGCCGGCCTCGACGCCCGCACCGGCGAGCGCCGCTGGGTCTACGCTCATGCGATGCCCGCGCTGAGCCTGCGCGGCAACGCACCGCCGGTGCTCACCCGTAACTTGGTCATCGCCGGCCTGGAGACCGGCAAGCTGCTGGTGCTGTCCCTGGACAAGGGCTTGCCGGTCACCGAGAAAACCATCGCCCCGCCACGCGGCCGCACCGAAATCGAACGGCTGATCGACATCGACGCCGAGCCGAAAATCCTCGGCGACAACCTGTATCTGGCCGCCTATCGCGGCAGCGTCGCCGCCATCGACATGCGCGGCGGCAACCTGTTGTGGAACCGCGAGCTGTCCAGTTACGCCGGGCTGGACGTGGACGAGCGCCAAGTCTACGTCAGCGACGAAACCGATGCCGTGCTGGCCCTGGACCGCCGCAACGGCAGCGTGCTCTGGAAGCAGGCCGAGCTGACCGGCCGTCGGCTGTCCGCTCCGGTCGCCACCAGGAACCACGTCGTGGTGGGTGATTTTGAGGGCTATCTGCACTGGCTCGACAAGGGCAACGGCCAGATCGTGGGTCGGATTCGCGCCGCCGGCAAGGCCATCGTCGCCCCACCGCTCGCGGCCGGCGACACCGTGTTTGTTCAAGGCCAGGGCGGCGCGCTCGGCGCGTTCCGGGCCGGGGAGTAAAGCCGTCTCCCTCATCCCCGTCCCCTTTTCCGCTGGCGGGAGAGGGAAGGCAAACTCCGCCAACCTTCATGCTGGACCAACTCGTTACCATCTTCGTCACTCTCCTGGTCGTGATCGACCCGGTGGGCGTTGCGCCGATGTTCGCGGCGCTCACCCGAGGCGGCACCGACCGCTATCGCCGCCGTATGGCGCTCAAAGGCATCGTTATCGCCACCTTGATCATGCTGTTTTTCCTGTTCACCGGCGATGCTCTGCTGCGTTTCCTGGGCATCAGCCTGGCGGCGTTCCGGGTGAGCGGCGGCGCCCTGCTGTTTTTGCTGGCCATCGACATGGTGTTCGCCCGCCCGTCCGGCCTGCGCTCGGCCACGGTACGGGAACAGGAAGAGGCCCAGTACAAGGACGACATCTCGGTGTTCCCGCTGGCCTTCCCCTTGCTGGCCGGCCCCGGCGCGCTGACCACCATCCTGCTGACCACCAGCGGCCTGCGTCCCCAGGAACAGCCGTTGCTGTTTCTCGGTCTGCTGGGCGTGGTGCTGGCGGTGCTGCTGTTGACCCTGCTGTGTCTGCTGCTGGCCCCGCAATTGATGAAACTGCTGGGCGAAACCGGCGCCAACGTCATCGACCGGTTGCTGGGGGTGATTCTGGCGGCGTTGGCCATGCAGTTCATGCTTGAGGGTTTGCGTACCGGTCTGTTCGGCGCTTGACGGTAGTCTCGCCGTGCCCGGCCCGATTCTCAGGATCGCCATTCCCTCGCCCCTGTATCGGACCTTCGATTATCTGCCCCCGCCCGATTGCGACACCGCGACCTTGCGACCGGGCGCGCGGGCGCGGGTCCCATTTGGCCGGCGACAAACGGTCGGGTTGCTTGTCGAGATCGGGACCGATAGCGAACTGGACCCGGCCCTGTTGCGACCGGCGCTGGCGGTGCTCGACCGCGAGCCGATCCTGCCCGCCGACGTGCTGGCATTGATCCAGTGGGCGCAACGCTACTACCACCATCCGCCCGGCGAGGCATTCGCCACCGCCCTGCCCGCGCTGCTGCGGCAGGGCGAACCGGCCATCATTCCCCAGCCGCCGCCAGCGTGGCGCATCACCGCCGCGGGGCTGGCCGCGTTGGCGGAATCCGTCGCGCTGCGCCGTGCGCCCGTTCAACGCCGCTTGCTCGACCATCTGGCCCAGTGTCCCGCTGGTCTCGACGCCGAAACCCTGCGGCCGGTGGTCCGTGACAGCGCCGCTACCCTGCGAGCCCTATGCGCCAGGGGCTGGGTGGAATCGGACGGCGCGGACGCACCGACCACGACTGAAGTCGCGACCGCCGCTTCACCGGCGCCGAGCGCGGCGCAGATCGACGCGGTGGCGGCGGTCAGCGCGGCGCTGGACCGGTTTCAGGTCTTTCTGCTGGAAGGCGTCACCGGCAGCGGCAAAACCGAAGTCTATCTGCGCTTGATCGAGGCAGTGCTGGCGCGTGGCCGGCAGGCGTTGGTGCTGACGCCGGAAATCGGTCTGACCCCGCAACTGCTGGCCCGCTTTCGGGAACGGTTGTCGGGACCGCTGGCGGTGCTGCATTCGGGCCTGAGCGACCGGGAACGGCTGAACGCCTGGCTGCTGGCCCGCGATGGAACCGCGAAGGTGGTGGTCGGCACCCGCTCGGCGGTGTTCGCCCCGCTGCGCGCGCCGGGCTTGCTGATCGTGGACGAGGAGCACGATCCCTCGTACAAGCAGCAGGACGGTTTTCGCTACCATGCCCGCGATCTGGCGGTGATCCGGGGCCAGCAACTCGGCATTCCGGTGGTGCTGGGTTCGGCCACGCCGGCGCTGGAAAGCGTCCAGAACACCCGCGCCGGGCGTTACCGCCTGCTGCAACTGCCGGAACGGGTCGGCGGGGGAACCGAACCGCCGATCTTGATTCTGGACGTGCGCCGCCAGCCGATGATCGAGGGGCTGTCGCCACCGTTGCTGGAGCGAATGCGGGCGCATCTCGACCGCGACGAGCAGGTGCTGCTGTTCCTCAATCGGCGCGGCTTCGCCCCGATCCTGCTCTGCCACGAATGCGGCTGGCTGAGCCAATGCCGGCACTGCGACGCCCGCATGACCCTGCACCTGCGCCAGCGCCGCCTGACCTGCCACCATTGCGGCGACAGCCGACCGGTGGACGCCCTGTGTCCGGTTTGCGGCAGCGTCGATCTGCGCGCGGTGGGCCACGGCACCGAGCGGCTGGAAACCGCCCTGCGGCCGGTCTTTCCCGACATCGGCATCGCCCGCCTCGACCGCGACAGCACCCGCCGCCGCGGTAGTCTGGAAACTCTGCTGGCGGACATTCACCACGGCGACCGCCGCATCCTGATCGGCACCCAGATGCTGGCCAAGGGCCATCATTTCCCCGAAGTCACCCTGGTCGGCATCGTGGACGCCGACCAGGGGCTGTACGGCGTGGATTTCCGCTCCAGCGAACGGATGGCGCAATTGATTCTGCAAGTCGCTGGCCGGGCCGGGCGGGCCGAAAAGCCGGGAACCGTGATCATCCAGACCCACCATCCCGACCACCCGCTGCTGCGGGTGCTGGTCGCAGAAGGTTATCCGGCCTTCGCGGCGGCGGCGCTGACCGAGCGGCAGGAAGCGCTGTTGCCGCCCTTCGCCCATCAGGCCTTGTTGCGGGCCGAAGCCGTTGACCCGGAACGCGCCCTCGCATTCCTCAACGCGGCGCGGGCGCTGGCCGAACCTATCGCCGATGGCTTGGAACTGCTGGGACCGGCTCCTGCGCCGATGGAGCGCCGCGCCGGCCGCTATCGCGCTCACCTTCTCCTGCAAGCGGCGCGGCGTCAAGATTTGCACCGGCTCCTCGACCCGTGGATCGCCCGGCTTTGGGCGCGACCCGCCGATCGCCAGGTTCGCTGGTCGCTGGATGTCGATCCGGTCGAGCTTTATTGAACATCGGCCGCGACCGCTCTCCTTGGCGCCCGATTTCGTCCGATTTGGCCCGCCGGCCGACGCTTATCGGCGGAAAATGACCTTTTTCGCGCCTGATCCAAACGAAAAGTTCAAGCAATTGAAAAATAACTAAACCCCGGAACCTTTACTTCATGGTGAAGGCGACTAGAATTTTGTGTGCTTGTGCGTTCTTCGCACGGCTAACCGACCACAAAAGGACGTGTCGAGAATTGGCCATCCTGGAGCAAGGGGCCAGGACCGTCCGGTTCGCCCACGGCAGCCGCCAAGCGCCAGCCAACTCGCGATACCCCCCATTCATCCACCACCCATGGGAAACTAACGATGCAACAAGACTTAGTCCATGCCATAAAAAGCAACCCCAAATACCACGAACTGGTCTCGAAACGCTCCAGTTTCGGTTGGTTCATGGCGATTCTGATGCTGGTGATCTACTACGGCTTCATCCTGATCATCGCGTATGCCCCCTCGTTCCTGGCCCAACCCGTGGCCGCGGGTTGGACCATGACCATCGGCATACCCATCGGGGTTGGCGTGATCCTCGCCGCCTTCGCTTTGACGGGTATTTTCATCCATCGCGCCAACACCGTGTTCGACGAACTGAGCAACCAGATCAAGGAGGAAGTCCTATGAGATTGCTTCCCGTCACTCTCGCCACGCCCCTGTTGCTGCTGGCGAGCAGCGCCTTCGCCCAGCAGGCGGCCGCGCCCGCCGTGCAGAAAACGCTCAATATCCCGGCCATCGTCATGTTCCTCACTTTCGTGGCCGTGACCCTGGGCATCACCTACTGGGCCGCGCAGCGCACCAAGACCGCCAAGGACTTCTACGCGGCGGGCGGCAGTCTGACTGGCTTGCAGAACGGCTTCGCCATCGCCGGCGACTACATGTCGGCGGCCTCCTTCCTCGGTATCGCCGGCCTGGTGTACACGGCGGGCTTCGACGGCCTGATCTACTCGGTCGGCTGGCTGGTCGGCTGGCCGCTGATCATGTTCATGATCGCGGAACAGCTCAAGAACCTGGGCAAGTTCACCTTCGCCGACGTGGTGACCTACCGCTTGCAACGGGTACCGATGCGCACCCTGGCGGCGACCGGCACGATGGTGGTGGTGATCCTGTACCTGATCGGGCAGATGGTGGGCGCCGGCAAGCTGATCCAGACCCTGTTCGGCCTGGACTACACCTACGCCGTCGTCATCATCGGCGCGCTGATGATTACCTACGTCATGTTCGGCGGCATGATCGCCACCTCCTGGGTGCAGATCATCAAGGCCGGCTTGCTGCTCGGCGGCGCCACCCTGATCGCCTTCCTGTGCCTGCTGCAATTCGGCTTCAGTCCCGAGGAAATGTTCAAGCAGGCCACCATCGTCCGGGGTTCGGTGGACGCGCCCAACCTGAAGATCATGGGGCCGGGAACCTTGGTGACCAGTCCGATCGACGCCATTTCGCTGGGCATGGCGTTGATGTTCGGCACCGCCGGCCTGCCGCACATCCTGATGCGGTTCTTCACCGTGCCCGACGCCAAGCAGGCCCGGCGTTCGGTGTTCTACGCCACCGGCTTCATCGGTTACTTCTACATCCTGACCTTCATCATCGGCTTCAGCGCCATCGTCTTCATCACCAAGAATCCCGACTACCTGGATGCGGCCGGCAAGATCCTGAACGGCAGCAACATGGCGGCCATTCACACCTCGGGATTCGTGGGCGGCCCCTACATGCTGGGCTTCATTTCCGCCGTCGCCTTCGCTACCATCTTGGCGGTGGTGTCGGGCCTGACCCTGGCCGGCGCCTCGGCCATCTCCCACGATCTCTACGCCAACGTCTTCGCCCATGGCCGGGCCAACGAGCAGCAGGAAGTGTTCGTGTCCAAGATGTCCACCATCGGCCTGGGGATCGTCGCCGTGCTGCTGGGCATCGTCTTCGAAAAGCAGAACATCGCCTTCCTGGTCGGCCTGACCTTCGCGGTGGCGGCCAGCACCAACTTCCCGATCCTGTTCATGTCGATCTTCTGGTCGAAGCTGACCACCCGCGGCGCGGTGATCGGCGGCGCCATCGGCCTGTTCACGGCGGTGGCCCTGGTCATCCTCGGCCCCACCGTCTGGGAAGAGATCCTGGGCTATGCCAAGGGATCGTCGCCGTACCCGTCCAAGTATCCGGCCATCATCTCGGTGACCGCCGCCTTCCTCGGCATTTGGATCTTCTCGCTCCTGGACAGCAGCGAACAGGCCAAGCGGGAGCATGCGGCTTACGAGGCTCAGGATGTCCGCTGCCAGACCGGCATCGGCGCGGAGGGCGCGACCAGCCACTAGGTGGTTTACGGCGTTTTGGGAAGGGGCCGGTCGGCTGACCCCCTTCTCCCGGATCGACCAAATCCTGTTAACATACCCCCATGCGACATCCGCCGCGTGGGGGTTTTCTTTTGGCGCAACCGGACGGAACAGCCGTGACGACCTTGGACCAATTGGATCGACTGGATCAAAAGACTTTCCTCGCGCATTTGCACCCGTTCAGCCAGTTGCCCGAACCGGAGCTGGAACGGCTGGCCCGGGCGCTGACGGTCGGTCACCACCATGCCGGCGAGGTGCTGCTGAAAGCTGGAGAAGCCCCAGCTTGCCTGTACCTGGTCATCGACGGCGCGGTCTGGGAAGCAGACGACCCACAAGCGGTTTTGCCTCGCCCGCCCGATGACGCCCTCGACGCGCTCAAGCGCGGCAATCCGTCGCTGGTGTGCGTGATCGCGCCCTACACCACCGGGGATGCGTTCGATGTCCAGGCGCTCCTGGAAGGGACCAGCAAGCGCAACTTCGTGGTCGGCGAACCGACCCGCTGCTACCGTCTGCCGCGCGACTTGTTCCTGCACGCCGTCCAGGCTCATCCGGTATTGGCCAATGCCTACCAGCAGAAGATCTCCCAGCGCTTGGCGGCGCTGCGCGGCCCCGAGGAAACCGAGGAAATGGCCGCGTTCGCGGTCGCCAAGATCCGGGACGCCTATATCCATCCGCCTACCTTCGTGACCGCTGCAACCTCCATCCACGAAACCGCGCTGGCGATGAAGGCGAACAAAACCAACTCGGTTCTGGTCCGCTGCGACGATGAAATCGGCATCGTGACCGCCACCGATCTGCGCGAGGCCGCCATCGTTCAGCGGCGGTCGGTGGACGCGCCGGTCGGAACGCTCGCCACTTACGAACTGATCGCCATGGCGCCGGACGACTTTCTGTTCAACGCGCTGTTGCGGATGACCCGCCACAACATCAACCGGCTGGTGATCCGCGAAGGCTCGACCATTCATGGCATCCTCGAACAGATCGATCTGCTGAGCTATCTCTCCAACCACTCGCACCTGATCGCCTTGCAAATCGAGCGCGCGGTTTCCAAGGACGAGTTGAAGTGGGCCAGCCGCGACCTGGTCAACATGGTCCGCGACCTGCACGCCCAGGGCGCCAAGATCCGCCACATCATGCAACTGGTGTCGGAGTTGAACAAAAAGGTGCTGCGCAAGCTGTTCGATCTGCTGGCGCCGCCGGAACTGCGGGACAATTCCTGTCTGCTGGTGCTGGGCAGCGAGGGCCGCGAGGAGCAGGTGCTCAAAACCGACCAGGACAACGCCCTGATCCTGCGCGACGACTTTTCCCATCCCGATCTGAAGCGGCTGACCGAGGAATTCACCGAATGCCTGCTCGAGTTTGGTTATCCGCGCTGCCCCGGCAACATCATGGTATCGAACCCGTACTGGGCCAAATCGGTCGCAGCGTTCAAGGATGAATTGTTCGAGTGGATCGTCCACCCCACCCGCGATTCCTTCCTACAGTTCGCCATTTTCTGCGACGCCAAGGCGGTGGCCGGCGACGACAATCTGCTCCGGCACGTCAAGGACCGCATGTACCGCCTGCTCGGCGATCACCGCGCCTTCTTCAGCCAGTTCGCCAAGAACACGGTGGCATTTGAAACCCCTCTGGGTTTCTTCACCAACTTCGTGCTCGAAAAAAACCGCGCCGAACTGGACATCAAGAAAGGCGGCATTTTCCCCATCGTCCACGGCGTGCGCAGCCTGGCCCTGGAGTATCGGTTGCCGCAAACCAACACCGTGGATCGCATTACCGCGCTTAGCCAGCGCAACCTGTTCCAGCCGGATTTTGGCGTCGAACTGATCGAGGCGTTCACCTACCTGTCCGCCCTGCGGGCCGAGGCCGGTCTGGAAAAAGCCCTGCAGGGACTGCCGCAGGACAATTATCTGAATCCCAAGGCGCTCAACAAGCTAAAGCGGGAACTGCTGCGCGACTCGTTCAAGATCGTCAACGAATTCAAGAAATTCATCACCTACCACTTCAAGCTCGGCATGATCAGTTGATCGGCGGATCCCACCGAGAGGCCTTCCCTTGAAACTACACTTGCACACCCTCCTCACCCAGGCGCTCCAGCGATTGCGCCAGGATGGGCTGCTGCCCGACGACGCGCCCGCGGATATCCCGCTGGAACACACCCGGGATCGGACGCATGGCGATTTCGCCAGTACCCTGGCGCTGGCCCTGGCCAAAACCGCTCGCCGCAAACCGCGCGAACTGGCCGAGCAACTGGTGGCCGCGCTGCCGACGTCCGAGCGGGTCGCCCGGGTCGAAATCGCTGGCCCCGGTTTCATCAACTTCTTCCTCGCCCAGACCGCCTATCAGACAGTGGTCAACGAGATTCTCGACCAGGGCGACGCCTTCGGTCGCGGCGACCTCGGCGGCGGACGGCGGGTGCAAGTGGAATTCGTCTCCGCCAATCCCACCGGCCCGCTGCACGTCGGCCACGGCCGCGGCGCGGCTTTCGGCGCCACCGTCGCCAACCTGCTGGAAGCGGTCGGCTACCAAGTCCACCGCGAGTACTACGTCAACGACGCCGGCCGGCAGATGAACATTCTGGCTACGAGCATCTGGCTGCGCTATCTGGAGCACTGCGGCGAGCGGTTCCGCTTTCCCGGCAACGGCTACCGGGGCGATTACGTGCGCGACATCGCCACTCGGTTGTACGCCGAGCGTGGCGGCGCCTACATGGTCGCGGCGACTCAGGTATTCCGGAATCTGCCCCAGGATGAGACGCGGGGCGAGAATGGCGCCATCGCGATCGCGAGCGACCAGGAAGCGCACATCGACGCCCTGGTCGAGCGCGCTCAACGGCTGCTGGGCGATCACCATTACCGCTATATCTTCGAACGCGGCCTGAACACCATCCTCGACGACATTCGCGACGATCTGCGCGAATTTGGCGTGGTGTACGACGAATGGTATTCGGAACGGACCCTGGCCGAATGCGGGGCGGTCAACCGCACGATCAACCGCTTGCGCGACGCCGGTTACGTTTACGAGCAGGACGGCGCATGGTGGTTTCGCTCCAGCGCCTTTGGCGACGAGAAGGACCGGGTGGTCGAGCGGGAAAATGGCCAGACCACTTATTTTGCCTCCGACATCGCCTACCATCTGGATAAATTCGAGCGCGGCTTCGACTGGGTCATCGACGTCTGGGGCGCCGACCATCACGGCTACGTTCCACGGGTCAAGGCCGCGCTTCAGGCCATGGGCCAGAACCCCGACAAGCTGGACGTGCTGTTGGTGCAGTTCGCCATCCTCTACCGCAACGGCGAACGGGCGCAGATGTCCACTCGTTCCGGCGAGTTCGTCACCCTGCGCGAATTGCGGCAGGAGGTCGGCAACGACGCCGCCCGCTTTTTCTACGTCATGCGCAAGAGCGAACAGCATCTGGATTTCGATCTGGATTTGGCTAAATCGCAATCCAGGGATAATCCGGTCTACTATATTCAATATGCGTATGCTCGTGTCTGTAGCGTACTGCGCCAGTTGCGCGAAAAGAGCCTGCCCCGGGACGAGGCGCGCGGCCGAGCCAACTTGGCGTTGCTGACCGAACCCCACGAAGAAGTCCTACTGGCGGCGCTGTCGCGTTATCCGGACGTAGTGAAAATCGCGGCTCTCGCCCACGAACCCCATCAGTTGGCCCACTATTTGCGTGAATTGGCCACAGCATTCCACGCCTACTACAACGAACACCGGGTTTTGGTCCCGGACGATGCGCTGCGCGATGCTCGACTTAACCTGAGCTTGGCCACGCGGCAAGTCATCAAAAATGGTCTTAACCTGTTGGGCGTCTCGGCCCCGGAGGTCATGTGAACAGCCGCCGCGATTACAAATCCGTAGCGACCGGGCCACGCCGCCAGCGCGCGCGCCGTCACGGTCTGCTGGTCATCACCTTGGTGCTGATCGGCTTGTTCGGCGGCTTGCTGACTTACATCAAGGGCGACCGGACCCAACCGGCGCCGGTCGTCGCCGCCGTCGCGCCCGCCGCGCCAGCACAACCAGCCGCCACGCCGCCGCCGAAAGCTGCGGTCGCCCCGGTAGTGGAACCCGCGCCGGTCAAGCCCAAATACGATTTCTATACCGAATTGCCCAAACGGCAGATCAACATTCAGCCCGAGACCGTCAATCCAAGGAGCGCTCCCCCAGCAGCGCCCATCCGGACGCAGCCCGCGACCGATCCACTCCGGAAACCCGCCGTGCCGCGCAAGAGTGCTGCCGCGCCGATCATGGCCGCCGCCAGCGCCAAGCCGGGCGCCAAGCCCACCAGCGCCAAGCCCACCAGCGCCAAGCCGGACGCTAAGCCCGCGAACGCTAAGCCGGACGCTAAGCCCGCGAACGCTAAGCCCGCGAACGCTAAGCCGGACGCTAAGCCCGCGAACGCTAAGCCGG
>Ga0209573_1003914_pt1 | contig 15475 bp, 30 predicted proteins | sample TNRBio252014_DNA_FD_185870 | JGI IMG/M metagenome (GOLD analysis project Ga0209573, IMG submission 185870) | Wastewater treatment Type I Accumulibacter community from EBPR Bioreactor in Madison, WI, USA - TNR Reactor_6/25/2014_ DNA (SPAdes)... | ecosystem: Engineered > Bioreactor > EBPR >...
GCAGGCACCTATCTCCAATACTTCTTGCACAATCAAAAAAATGTTGGATCTGCATATCTTTATGGGCTGATGTCTGATGGAAACACTTGTAAATCATATCTTAGGTTCCAAAGAGATAACTGGAAATATATCGTTATCGATCCAAACATCCTTTCGGTTGTTATGGGAGAATGAAATGAATCACTTATGCATAGGTTTTTCGCTAAAAGAAATCCAGTCACTGGTCGTATCGATGAAGATGGAGAGATGACGATGTTAGTAAAGATGTGGTATGATGGATATGTAAACCTCTTCTCAACAAATAATCTATGAGCAAAATATGCGTTTTTACTTGGGGATGATGTTCTCAGTGAAGCGTTTGGTGTCACTAGTAGAGACGACTTAGTGTTTCTTAGAGCAAAAATGGGAGTTGCAAGATTTTTCCCTGATGCACAACAAATTATCGGGTTTATAGGTAACACCTTTGTACAAAGAATAGGTAATGGACAGGCCGTAGGCGATGTTGCTGATGTCTTTGGGAAAATTATCGATGAGAAAAAGGTCCTTGCTGCAGTCCAACAAGTTACTGGCAATCCTGATCCAACAAAAGCGACTGCAATCGTTGATACACTTACGCAAGATGAGAGGTTTGTTTTAGCACAATATCTTGGATTATATAATCTCCTCAGACAAAATAGCCCACAATTCCAAGAGGCAGTTAATCAAATACTTGGACAAAGTATTTCTGGAAGTAGTCAGGTGATTATATTTGAGTTGAAATAAGGTACGTATTATCATTCTGAGAGAGCATAGCGAATGAAGAATCTTATAAGACACAAGATCCTTCGTTCCGCTCATGATGACGTAGTAGTAATTATATTTTTCGGAACCTTTACGAACTATTCTTGCCTTTGCAGGACAAATCTGTATAGTCTACACATATATTTTTACTGTTTTTTGGAATTATTATGAAAATTACAACAAGTGATGTTAAAATTGGCACTATTCTTAATTTGGATGGGAAGCTTTGTAAGGTAACAGAAATGAGTCACACACACATGGGAAGAGGTGGTGCTACTGACTCATACAAAGTAAAAGATATCGTGACTGGAAAAACATTTGTCCACACAGTGAATGCAGGTACCGTTATGGAAGCTGAACAAGTAAACCACAATCGTGCAACATTTTTGTACAGCAATGGTGGAAGTTATTCATTTATGGAAAACGATACGTGAGAGATGTATGATCTTGATGAATCGCTTATCGATGATATTACACAATACTTGAAAGAAAATCTTGAAGTACATTTGATGGTACACAATGGAAACGTATTGGGAGTTATCCTTCCTGCAACAATAGAATATACCATCACCGAAACAGTCCCTGGTATCAAGTGAGATAGAGCGCAAGCGGGCAAAAAGCCAGCTACATTGGAAAGTGGGTTAGAAGTTATGGTTCCTATCCATAAAGAAGTTGGACAAATCGTTGTCGTAAATACATTGACAGGTGATGCTGCGTAAATCTATTATATAACCCCAGATTAAGAAAACTCTGGGGTTTATTTTTTCAACGTATAACTATGCAGAAATTTTTGCAGGATGTTCGCATCGAAAAGATCGGCTATGGCGGTATTGGCATAGCAAGGGCTTCTGATGGTAAAAAAATATTGATCAAGGGTGGTGCTTTACCATGAAGCATTGTCGATTGTCGTATAGTCAAAAAAAAGAAAGATTTCATCGAAGCACATATAGTTACGATCAAATCGTATGATCCCAATTGGGCTGATGGAGAGGTATTTTGTCCACATTATTTTATACCATTGAATGCCAGTAAAGAGAATGACAAAACCCATAAAATAGGTTGTGGTGGATGTAAATGGCAAATCATGAGTTATAGCAAGCAATTAGAGATAAAGATGGATTTAGTAAAAGATTGTGTCAGGAAGCTTGATGCAATAAATATATTACCTATTATTCCATCTCCACTCCAAACAGGATATAGAAATAAAATTGAGTTTAGTTTTGGAAAATATATTTCTGAGAGACAAAATATACATACAGACTGGAATCTCTGATTTCATAAACAAGGAGAGTTTAGTAAAATAGTTGATGTAGATAGTTGTGGACTCATTACCAAACAAGCGAATACCTTGTATGAATATATCAAAAAACTGTGTCAGGAATCGTGACTCCCTACCTATGATCAAAAAAGACATGAAGGTGTTTTTAGACATCTGGTTATCAGAGAAGGAATCAATACCGAACAATTTCTTGTGCATTTGGTATTAGCAGACAAAGACTTTGACACTGAGAAAACACAACTTTGGGGACAATTGCAGGAGCTGTGTAAAAAAGACAAGTATCTGAGTGATACTGTAACAACTTGGATTACTTCGTATAATAATGGATTGGCTGATATTGTTAGAGGTGCGGATACTCGTACCGAAACTCGATGGGGAGATGGCTATATCTACGAGAAAATGATATATCCTCATGGCGATGATATGACATCATTGAATTTTAGAATATCTCCATTTTCATTTTTTCAAACTAATACTGTCTGATGACAGCAACTTTTCTATCATGCAGCAAAACTTGCAGGTCATACTGAATGAGATATTGTTGATCTGTACTGTGGTGCTGGAAGTATTGGATTGAGTTTTCTCGCCATGGGAATGGGAAAAAATGTTATTGGCGTAGAAGTTGTCCAAGAAGCAATTACCGATGCATGGCACAATGCGAAGATCAATGGACTTGAAAAAAGAGCAATGTTTTTTGCGGGGACCTCGGAAAAGTTGTTTATCGACTATCCACAATTGGCAGAAAAAATGCAATCGGTATGATTAGTTATTGTTGATCCTCCAAGAGAATGACTCCACAAAAACGTCATCGATTTCCTTATTCAGATGAAAAAAGAATATTGAGTCAAAATCATCTATATCTCCTGTAATCCTATTACCATGGCTAGAGATCTAGAACTGCTTGCACAAGCACATATCCCATGCAAAACACTCCAACCTGTTGACATGTTTCCTCATACCCACCACATCGAAGTCATTTGACTTTTATAGATAATATCGTATAATATATATGTTTATCTGTAGATATTTTTTTGATGGACAACTCGAAAAATTGACTATTTTTAAAGTTTGAGCTTGAGAAACTTGGCAATACGGTTATTGCTATGGACTCATTGAGAGATGGGATCACTAATTGAGATTTTACGAGAATAGGCGCATTTCCGCAATACACCAAGCTCATGAAAAACAGTAATGATATAATAAAGACGCTTACTGGATCTTGGTATGTTATCCCAGAAGATATGACAGCCACTGCATCAAAAGCTATAACATATACAAAATTGGTTCAATGAGATCTCTTCAAAGAAATGTCTCATTCTCCTTGCGTTGTATGGAACATACACTGTACAACTTCGAATAATAGTAGATTAGATGATAAGATCTACGATCTTATTTGTTGCCTGGAGAGCATTGTAGAACACACAGCAGCTATTAAAAAAATTGAAAAATCACACATTATAGGGAAAGACAATATAGAACAACTAAAATCATTGCTGAAACAATGTCTGGATTTGATAGAAAAAACTGCTTGGATATGGTCCAATGAAATCTTGGTAACGCTCCAGACGCAAAATAAAAAAATAGACACCTCATTTATCAATAAAATACCGGATATAATCAATAGTGTCATTATTAATTTTTGTTCTGCTAGCTCTAGGTACGTATCTACCCTCACGAAAATAGTAGAATATGCTATTCAATGATCAGTGATTCGAGATAGACCACGTGCAGAGCGCATCATATTTGATAGATATGCAGACACCATAACTGTCATAGAAGAATCCGTATACAGAGATATTGATTTTCTGCTACAACAATCAGCTGATGTAGCTATTGACGGGCAAATCACTATACTCAAAGAAAATATAGACAGATTCTTTTTTCTGAAAAAGACCTATGATACACTCACTGAGCCATTTATATTCAACACATCATATGCACTCCATATTTGACAGTAAAGCTCTGGAAGAGTTTAGAAAAGAGCACAAAATGCAACCCTATAAAATTAGACAGATCGAGCAAGAGATTTTTCATAATGCGACGATAGACTTTGATGATATGACAACCCTATCCAAGGACAATAGAAGTCAATTGAAACAGCATTTTACTATTGTGCCTCTCACTGTTGATAGAATAGATGAATGTAAGGAAACAAGTAAGTTTCTTTTCAAAACATCGGATGGGAGTATTGTAGAAACGGTGCTTATGTACCATTTTCACAAAGATAAACAAACAAAAAAAGAAAAACTCAATAGAATGACACTGTGTATTTCGTCACAAGTATGATGTAGCGTAGGATGTATTTTCTGTGTAACGGGAAAGATGGGGTTAAAGAAAAACCTTGACCGATCAGAAATACTCTGACAGGTATTGTATGTCAACAGTTACATCAAAAAACGTTTTGGAAAAAGGGAAGATGGAACATTGTTTAGAGTAAGAAATATCGTCTTTATGGGGATGGGAGAACCAATGATGAATTACACTGCAGTCAAAAAAGTGTGCCAATATCTTACCGATACAAAATATTTATGATTATCTCAAAGACGCGTTACTATTTCGACGTCCGGAGTAATCCCACAAATGGAAAAATTTATCGAAGACAATCTCCCAGTGAGCCTTGCATTTAGTCTCCATGCACCCAATCAGACACTACGTGAGGAGCTCGTTCCAACAATAGCAAAATTCTATACACTGGATAAACTTATGGATGTTCTTGATAGATACAGTAAAAAGACAGGTAATGAAGTCATGTTTGAGTATGTGATGATCAAAGACAAAAACGATATGGATACTATCGCACATCAAACCGGGAAGCTACTTAAATGAAGAGCTGCGCATTTAAATCTTATCCCTTATAACGAAAACCCTGCTATCAAACTCCAGGAATCTGATCCTAAGCAAATAAGAAAGTTTCAACAAATAGTTCTGTGATATTGAGTACCAGTAACTGTCAGAGAAAATATGGGAAGGGAAAAAAAGAGCGCCTGTGGCCAACTCGGTTACGAGAAGGTTCTAGAAGCTCTTTCTCACAAATAATATACTACTGCAACAATGGCGTTAACACTTTTTCTGTAAGCACATCCATAAATATATCTTTGCTTACTTTAAATGAATACAGGAACTCTTGCTCTGGTATTTCGTTGATTTCCTGTAGCACAAGATTTGCAAAGCGTATCTTGTCCATAGTCGTCTCTGCTAATCCATCAACAATCTTCTTATATAACGAACTATTTTCTACAATATATGCAATATCAAACAACTGATCAGAGAATGGGACTGATGCAACTTTAGCAAACTCAGCTCTTGTAATGTTTCTCATTCATTCAAAATTGTATCATCCGTTTGTTTGTGGTACTCATGAAATAAATCCTAATACCTCTGCCTCTCTAACATAGCTATAATATGGATCATTTGGATTTATAACATCTCCTAAGACACTTCTTCCATTGATAGCTGTGGCAGATTGTTTAATTTTATTGTAGGCTAGCATAATGACTTTTATTGCCTCATATCTGGTAATAGCCTGATCAGGTTTTAGGTATTTGTTACCTTTTTTATCGGTTGTATACAATCCGTCTGTCAATCATTGATTGTAGGCATACTGTGCGTAGTGATTGAACCAATTTGGGGTATCAGCAAATACCACTTCTCCTCTATAAGGAAGATCTTCATGGAGTATCTCAAAATTTGCAAATTGTATACCAAGTATTTTTACCATAGTTTTCAGCACTTCAGCCCTCGTTACTGATCTATTTGGTTCATAGATCCATAGTCATTTTTTTCCTCATGGTCATCTGTGGATACACGACACACGCATCATTTCGATATAAGGGAATCATCGGTGTCCTATAGTGTCGGTAAATGATCATTTGGTTACATACTGAGCGTCGTCATATATACATGCTTTTGCTCCGTTTTGCGATACTGCCGAACCATGCGTTTGTCATTGTGATTGTGTTGATGACGGATTGTTGCTGTTTGTATTGCCCAGTGTTGTTCCTCAATTGGAACCACTATTGCCTGAATTCCCTGTATTTCATCATGTTCATGTATTTCCTCACGTTCCTATCGTGCTTCATCCTGTTCCTGTTGTGTTTCATCCTGTTCCTGTTGTGTTTCATCCTGTTCATGTCTGAGTTCCTTGTATAGTTACAGGGAAACTAGATGTATTGTTGGCCATAATAGGATCAAATGTCGATGCCGATACTGTGACACTATTGCTGATGACTCATGCCTGTGTCGCTTGCACCGTAATACTACGAGTAATAGATGATCCAGCTGGAATCTGAGAAATATTTCGTGTATAGGTATTTCATAAGACTGTTGCTCATACAGCAGACACGATAGTTAATCACACTGGAAGCGTATCAGTGACAACAACATTTTGTGCTGATTGTGGTCCATTGTTGGTAATAAGCATATTGTATTGGAAAGGTTGTGCTATATTGGTAGTATTGACTGTAGCACTTTTTACGATGGATACATCTGCTCCTGTTGCCTGCACTGTCGTACTGACATAGGAAAAATTGTTTGATCATGTATCATTTTGATCACTATTGATTTGTGTAATATTAAATAATCAGAATCCATCAGGTAATCATGGCGTTATGGTTGCCGATAGAGAAATACTTCACTGCTGTCATGGTGCCAATGAAGGGATATTCCAAATATATACCTCATTATAGTTTCCTGTCACTATGGATGGTTGCGGGATAGCATTTACTCCAATAATACCGTTGTCAATAAACTGCGTTCCTGCAGGGATAACATCAATAATAGATACATTGGTTGCAGTTTGATTTCCAACATTTTCATAATTGATAGTATACTGTATGCTACCTCATGCTAGACCAGTGGATGGTCATGATTTTGTTATGGACAAATCTACATCAACAAGATTATTTGTTCATCACTGGGGTATGCTAATTTGTGATGATTGACTATTATTATATGATATGGGGTCTGTGTTATCAGGCATCATAAGATTAACTGTTTGTGTTATACTGGTTGGCGGTGTTTGATCTACTTGCATTTGCACGATAATAAACCCATAAGCATCATCTGTTAGTCCAACATTGTTCCACATTAGCATAGAATTAGTATTGGTCGTTGGCGATGGTGTACTATCAACAAATGTCAATCAAGCAGGAATATCAGCACTAATATTTATGGTACTTGGCACATTTCCATTGAAGGATAATGATTCATTTTGATAGTAGTAAAAAAACGTTACCATGGATCAAGGCGTTGTTTGTGTCGGCAATACCGTATTACTGATAGACATATCTACTTGTGGACCAGCTGCCTGTATACTTTTACTAGGCACAAAATATCCTGCAAATTGTCGAGCTCATACTGTCGCAAAAACTGTTAGCGCTGCGACAACAAGAAAAGTATGGTGATGCAACCATTGCGATGCATGCATATATTGCTTATATACAGTAGCTAATATATTTGAGGATTCCATCATTATCGTTGTGTTATATAAATATTATTACATAAACTGGTGAGTGATTGAGGTTCCATTATGATATCCTTGTACTTGAATACTTGTGGCTTGTTCATAAATATCTTGTGGTATAGTAACACTATAATCCCAGTCTGATACAAGATCCATGGCATATCTATATGTTTCACATACGTCTGTACATGCATAGACGTACAATGTTGGCTGCTCTGCAAGACGAATCAGTCATGCATCATCTCTAAACGTCATCATGAATACATTTTGCTCATTATAATAGCTGTCTACATATGCCTGTGTTGGTAGTGGATCTGCAGGAACCTCTTTTCATCCGCCACTTCCATCAGATGCAAAATCAATAAATTGCCCTAGTCGTCATAGATCCAATCTTTCTATCGCTGGCATAATAATCGCAACAAAATCTTCTTCCTGTTGATCAGTATAACGAATATTAACACCATCTTGTGTTGCAACCAATGATCCAAATGCCGTGTTTAATACTGATAAATTGTTAACAACTTTTTCGTTGATCAATGCTGCTATATCGGCATTTCCTTCTTCGCTCATGAAGTCTTTTGCTGCCTGTACAATATCATCTATATACGAAGAATGTATATCAAACTTATATGATTCTGTTCCTATATCAAACTGTGCATATGTGACAGGATTTCCATCTCCTTCCCAGATACCATATTGGTTACTCATATATGTTACGCTTCCGTTGATTTGTACTCCACATGTATTTCATCCAACAAGTGTCGCTTGGAGTGTAATTGTATTGGTTTGATTGCTAGGATTATACACTCTATTGAGTTCAAATCTTAATACATTTGGACTAAAGAAGATTTCTCCTACAACTCTCTCTGGCATCATATCTTGTCTTTGTTTTGTATTACGAGTTACTGTATATGCCGCTTCTCTTACTGGTTCTTCTGCGGACAATGATAACTCTCTTGTATAATTGCCTTGTGGATCGATTGACACTTTTGGTGCTTCTTGGATAAACGGCGCAAGGTCTGCTGGCCATGTTATATTTCCCTTGACTGCAATTTGCAACTGTCAATCAATAGATCATGCAACATCTATAGCTTGAGGATAGGTATTTTCATGTTCATGCAATATAGCTGCCTGTCCATCAGCAGCAACCTCGATAACTAACCAATCATTGCTATATACACCACTAGGGACGAGAGAAACTGTTCTTGCATCATGATCTGGGATTATGGCTATATGCATCCCATTGACATCATATATTTCAATAGGAAGTCTTCCTACTGTTAGATAATTATAATATCTTCTATTCTTACTTAATATGCTATAGGTGGCATCTGAAATAACTGTAGTGGCTGATGGGGTTACGTCATACCACACTCTATTGTATCGTGCACTATCATATGGAGTTGGTTGTCCATCTTGTGATCCAAAGTACAACGTTGTAAGATCTTGTACGGTAGGAACTGATGCAGTCATAACTGGAGAGTACGCAACTTCCTGCACCCATTCTTTAAACTGGAATGCTGACAATTCTTTGATAACTACGGTTAGGTCGTTGGTTTGTACTGACTCGTTGGATCTAGCTAAGAATGTTATTCCTGGATTGCTTGCTTTTTCTTCAACAAATGATTGATCACTTTCATTTCGGACGAATCTGGCTCCAGCGTCCAGTATTCTCTGGAGACTAGTAAATGTATCTGCCATTCCGAGAGATGTTTTATCTATAGCATTTGAATATGTATTCATGAGTGGGAACAAGTCAGCTAGTTTGTACATAGCTGCATTAGTAAGTATGTTATTTGCTAACATTTCTATAATACTCACAAATCTACGTGCTGCATTTGAGGAGTTAGTTAATCATAGATTTTGTGCTTTTATAGCTGCTTTATCTACGGCTAAGGTTTGTACTAATGTTGCAAGTGATTGTTTCTGTGGTGTAAGGTCCGACTTTATTGTGTCGATCGTATCAATAAGCTTACTGACAGTGTGGTATGATGCAGTATCCAACTGTTCACCCAATGCTGATGCTGTTGATTGACAAAACAACGGTATCGTATCTGGAATTTGTGTTGGCGTTACTGCTTGAAATTTTAGAATATCTGTTGTCAATCTTGGTGTAGATCCCAATCCAGATACTACTGGCAATGGCGCTCTTTTGGTGGCAAGTGAACAATCAGGAGATAGTGTTATCGTATCAATAGATCTTTGAATTCTTGTAATATCCTGTTGATATAGCGCTGGATCCGACTGTAAAGAAGCAATTTGTGATTTTAAAATACTTATTTTGTTGGTACAGTCGGGATTGAGTGTTGGCGCTGGCACATCTCCTTGTACAACTGAATCTGCACAAACAACTCTAGATTGTATTTGGTTCATCGTATCAAATGCTAATTTTGCAGCTGCTGCTTCAGCTCTATCTGTAGCTGCTATATATTGGCTTTTGGCTTCCATATACAAGATTTCATCTTGTGGTGTTAGCGAACATGTTTGTGTTGGGATCTGTTTAGTTGTTAGGTAGTTTTGTATTTTTTGTATTTGTTCTGGAGTAAGGACACTGTGTACATATACTTCTGGGTCAGGACTGTTGGTAGCACTCTGCACAAAATCATTAAAGCTTAACGAAGGAAAAAATGTAGCAAAAAACTTCTCATATAATCTTAATAGCTCAGCAGAAGTATCTCCACCTTTATTAGCAAATATCTCGCTACATAAAGGAGAGATATTTGTTGTAATAGTATTGTTTTCTGCATACTCTTTTACTTGAGAAAATCATTGGTACGACACTCATGCTGCTGGTCTTTGGGTATCAAGCAAGCGAGATGTGTTGGCTGCTACTGCTTGTTGTTCACAACTTGGACCAGCCATAGTCACTGCATATAATCTTGCAGCTAACTGGATTGTTTGCCATACCGATGGGTTTCCTGATGCAACTAAGGCACTGTATTGGTCGCTAATTTGTATTGTAGCTAGTCTGGTATCATACAATACAGCATTTGCTACTGGTCCTGCATTAGCAAAAACAGATGCTGGCATGACTGACTGCAGCAACAATACTATTGCCATAAGTGCTGTCATTGTTTTGTGTCATTTTTTCATTGGTGTGTATCCATAAAGAGTAAAAGCTTTCTCTTAAGTATAGTTACCGATGATTAATTTGTCAAATTTTTGCACATTATTGTAACAAAAAAACACGAGATAACATCTCGTGCTTTCTATGACTCTTACACCAACTATTTTGCTGATCTTTGCATCATAATCATAATATATCATCTTAATTCTTGTAGCGATGGAGTAATGTTCTTAATAATTCCATCAGTAAACAATGCTGCAAGATGTGCATCGTACCAATTTGAACCTGTATTGTTGTGCATATCTCCATAGAGCAATCTTGAGAATGCTGTACCAAATATTGCTCTGGTCACTGTTTGTTTAGGATTGAATGATGTTGCTGGATTTCCATTGACATCCAATCCCATCAATCCCAACTGACAGGCAGTGATTGCTGCTTGTTGTAGATCTTTTGGTTGTCCACTCATATCATCAAATACACAATCAATATCTGTATTGGGCGTTTTGCCAAGAATATTGATAGCATAGTTGCTAATCATTTTTGCTAATTCGGATCTAATCACCCCATCACACATTCTCGCTTGTGCCAATGATGCCATTGTCGTAATATCATTGCTGTATGCAAAACTATATGCTGACTGTAATTCGCTTGCTGATGCGCATGTATTGCTCGATGGAACAGTAAGTGCATCATCTGCTTGTACGGTAAATAAGAATCATGATGAGGCAGGAAGTTCTTGGGTATCTTGTTCATCATCTATAACACTAGACTCTTGTTCTTGTTCTGGTTCTGTATTTGTTGCACTAGCATCTCAAGCACCAGCTCCGGCTCAAGGTGCTGCGGGGCTACTTGGTGATGGATCTGTGGGTGTATTTGGCATATTTGGTTGCGTCTGTGATTCTCAGACAACAATCGATTTGTGTGATTGGTTGTTGGATGGAGATGCATCAGTATTTGCTGAACTTATAGTGACATAACTAAATAAAGCCTCGCTTGCATCTACAATGTTTGATACCAATACAGTAGCGGTAATTTGTCCTTGTTGATTTGCAGCAAGATCATACACTTTCCATACTAAAGTATTGGATGTACTCATCGCATCAAGGGCTAAACTTCCGGTCACATATGTAAGCTCATTGGGAAGTGTCATAACAATAACCGACTCACCAGCAATATCTGGTCCATTATTTTTATAAGTAATCGTGTAGGGAATATTTGCACCTGGGTTGACTGTATTTTGTTCCGCACTCAAAGAAATCTGCATATCGCTATTGTATGCTGATGCTTGTGTATTGAGTATAGTTACCGTACCCTGTGCTTGATTATTTGATTGATCAGTATCATTGCTTATTGTTGATACATTTGCTTGAATTGTTTTTGTTGCTCATTCTGTCCCTTCTATGCGTACTTCTAACACTACTGGACCGTAATTGTTGGGCAAACCAGTCCATGTATAGGTATTGCCTTGCTGGGTATAACTAGCTGGGAAGCTAGATATTAAGGTTACTCCTGCAGGCAGTGTAGCTGATACCTGTATACCTTCAGATACTCATCCTCATCTAGTTTTATAATATAGCAAGAATCCTGCTAGATCTTGATTGGCAACGACAGTCGGATATGGTGTCACCGACAAAGATACATCGACCATCGATGCAGCATTGGTTGTGTTGGTGTTTAGATATCCATCAACCATCCAAGCCATACAGGCTATCATCAATGTTGCAAAACTTGCTAGAACCAGATGTCTGTGAATATATTGTATACATGTATGCATGGTATAAAAAATTTATCAAATAAATGAAGACGTTATTGTGGCTTTTTGAGACCGTATCATTGACCGTGTTGGTATCATGCAGGGTCCGTGTATTCTATAGATATACTTGCTTCATATACCAAAGGATCATCAATTTGCATGGTATCTATAATGTATGTAGGTATACCATTCAAATATGTTGGATATAATGTACTCTTGTTGTGGGTACATGCATCTGGATTGTTTCAACAATCTTGACCATACCATAGACTTAAAACTACTATAGGCTCTATGTACTGCACGAATATGCCATTATCATACAATGATAATACAATCTCTTGTGTTTGCACATCAGGATACGATGTTGATTGTCATTGTAATGAATATGTTGGCGTAGGCACTGGATTGTTGTATGATGGATCAAATCCATCTCTATACATCTCCTCAGATCCTATAATATAATACTGATTATATGTAGCACCATAGCTTGCATATATATATACTACAGATACTCATGGATCATTTAGTATTTGTACAACAGGGGCGCGGTATGTATACATATCTACTAGTTCAAACTGATATGATACTGGTCCTGATGTAGTCATAGCTTCAACACTTAGTTTATCTGGATATACCTCAGTACTATTACCGTACATATCTGTATATAGATGAGATACGTATAGGTACTGATCATCTTGATAATAATTATTGAGTGTTAGGGAACCATCAGCATTGTTTGATTCATTGCTTGAGTCTGGAGCTTTAGGATCTGCTGGAGCTGCAGGATGGGTACTATCATATCCACCTTCAACATATTCATCTTTCCCCGATCCATCTTCCTTTCATCATCCCATATACTGCTGTATAAAATGCATAATAGCATCCATACGTAGCAAGTGTGCATATGATGATACGACATCCATAACTGACTCTCTTATACCATTTTCATATTGGACAACTACCATAGCATCAATATCTGGAAGAATGTCTGCAATTTTGTTGTCACCAAAGTAATATGTTGCTGAAATATATTGTTGTATAGGATTTATCAATGCAGCCAACATATCTCCATCCACTGACGATGATACTGCACTGGACGCAGATGAAACAAATCATGCTGCATCTGATATATTGATCGTTATGGTATTATTGTTGTATACCATAGTTGCTGATCATTGTATGATGTTGGTTTGGGCTTCTTGTATATTGGGGTATCATTGCTTTTGGTCGTGTGTGTAATCCATGGTACTAGACAATGAGAACTGACAAATAGTTGGTCCTTGTACTGTTATATCTGTTGATAAGGACCATGTGTTGTTTCTCAATGCTCTGTGCGCATTGAAGGTAAATAAATAATCAGCTATATATGCTCTTGCTTTCACTGCTAGAGGAAATGAACTTCCGTGTCCATTACGGATAGCTTGCTCATCATATGTAACGGATAGATCAATACCTGCAATAAGTTTATTGTCTACTTCCAATTTTGCTTTGATGCTTTCTGGCGCCTCTTCAGTGTAATACATCGCTTCTAATTTTCCATTTTCTCCTATAACATAGGTGGTACCTCGTGGGTTGCTAAACTTACCTGCAGGCATAACGGCAGTAAGGTCAAAATCCTTAAATACTCTTTGTTCTCCATTGGCTTCAGCAAAGAATACAACAGGCTGATCGGGGCTATTGTAACTATAATACTCTGGGGCATACGCAATAACTTCTTGTGTCAATATTTTACCTAATGTTGCTGCATCCATCTGATTACCAAACACAGAACCATTGTTTTTGGCTTCTTGAATAAACTGTTCCAATGAAATATTTCATTTATATTCAGTCCATGTATATGGTTGTTCTGATACTTGAATAGATCTAGTTCTGGCTGTTGCAAGTGTCAATGTTGCATTGTTTGTAGTTACATCTTTGGATGCTGGTATTTTAAATCTAATGACACCATCGCTGTTTTGTGTACGAACAAATGTTCAGATAGTTTGATCTCGATTGTAATCGGCATTTCCCTTCGTTTTCAATGCCTTTATGCCATCAAATTCCTCGCTGATAAATCTTCCGATTTCGCCAAATTTATCTGTATTGGCATTGGCGATATCTATCATATGGGTTATTCATCTTGCGTTGATGATACTATCTCCTACAAGAACCAATCATTGCATCATATTGTGCAATACTGTTTGTGCATCTCCTTGTTGCGTAGACTGTACAGAGTCAACAATACCCAATTCTTGTGAAACAAAATTGAGCACATTTCTCTTTATAGACGAATCTGCTAGTTCTTGAGACTGTATTAGACTATCTAGATCTGTTTTCATGCTTCTAATCGTCTGCCCATCAATATCAAGCAACTGATTACGTAGTGTATTTGCACTGGTATCTTCACAGTATGCTGGCACGATATTATCAGGAATAACTTTCATGTTTGCGGAACCAAAATTGAGTGTTTTTCTTACCTTTTCAACAACAACTTCATTTTCTTTTTGGAGATCTTGTTGTGTTGCTGCTGCAGCTACTGTACAGTTTTTTCCTTGCTGTACAGCGGAAATTCTTTCTTTTATATCTGCTATCTTGGCATATTCAATGTCTTTGATTGCAATAAGTGATTCATACTCTCTCATAAGCTTCGTGTACATTATATCACAACTTTCACCAAACTGTGTTGTTGCTTGTGCTGGAGTTGTTGCTTGTGCTGGAGTTCTTGGTTGTGTATTATTATTGGCTGCATTGGCAGCTGGAGTTCTTACTGGTTCGGATCATGGTCTTGGTGCTGGCGCTGGAATAGGTGCGGGTGTTGGAGCTGGCACTGCTGGGGCAATATATTTGAGCTGCAGGTCTTTTGCATATGCATATACTTTATCATATTGCTGAGGATATGTGGTTTTCCATACAGCTGCCTTATCTTTAAAATAATTTTCATCTCATTTATCGTTTGCAAGAAAGCCCACATCGGGTGCATACATACTAATGAAGTAATTTACTGTCATCATTGCCTGCGAATTATCTCCTTGCTCAAAATCAAATCATGCAGGACCATGTTTCTCATATACGTACAAATATGCTGCCACTTGCAGGACACTAATGGCATCAACACTCGATAGATCCATTTTTAAAAATCTATCAATAAGTTGCTGT
>Ga0209573_1003916_pt1 | contig 15466 bp, 11 predicted proteins | sample TNRBio252014_DNA_FD_185870 | JGI IMG/M metagenome (GOLD analysis project Ga0209573, IMG submission 185870) | Wastewater treatment Type I Accumulibacter community from EBPR Bioreactor in Madison, WI, USA - TNR Reactor_6/25/2014_ DNA (SPAdes)... | ecosystem: Engineered > Bioreactor > EBPR >...
AATGAAATCATAAGGCAAATGTTTAGTATTTTATTGACTTTTAACACTTTAAAGATACTAACTTTTGCCTTTTTATGCAAATATTTTTTCAAAATTATTAATCGAACTCAGGTTATTAGTGCCAATATATCAGTCACTTGGTTTGTGTTTTTACGCACTTTCTCATTTGAGTTAAATTAGTACCTTAAATCCGCAAGGATTTAAGATTAGTGTTTATTAATCAGTAAATTAGAAATAATTTGCATTCACCCATTACTAAATGATAAATTCGTGTACCCGCCTTGCCGACGAGGCAGGTTCGTGGCTTTTACATATTCTTTGCGGATTTAAGGAGTATATTAGTGGCTTTAAACTTATCACTTGCGGATTTAATGTCTTAAAATATTTTTTCAAAATGAAAAAGTCGAATATCATTGTATTACTTCTGTTCTTGACTTCTTTTATAGGCTATTTGGAATGGGGCGAACGCCAAGAATTTATTTTTCAAATGGAGTTTGACATCCTACAAAAATTGGTTGTCAATCCGTCTTCAATCATCCATCCACTGGTAGTTTTACCCTTAATTGGACAAATCATTTTACTCCTAGCATTATTCAAAACAAATACCAATAAGTATCTGGTTTTAATCGGCATTTTTGGTATATTTTTATTGTTTGCCATGATTTTCATCGTTGGGGCTTTAACCCTAAAATTCAAAATCATGTTTTCGGTTGTACCCTTTTTTATCTTGGCTTTGATGTGGTTAAAAACCCATTTTTTAAACCAAAACAAAAACACTTTGCCCTAATTTTCACTTTTGTGAATCAATTCTCACCCATTATGATTCAAAATAGGGACAAAAAGCCTGTTCTTAAGCATCTCATTTCAATATCAATTTTATCAATCATTGGATTAATATAGTCAATCATAATCATGATACACCCGATTATATTGTCGTATGTTTGCATCGTAAAATTACTAATTCAACTAAATATGCAAGTAGATAATTCACAACCTCAAAATCATTATATAGCTATTATAGGTGGATCAGTTTCCGGTTCGGAAGCGGCTACCATGTTGGCTCAAAAAGGATTTAAAGTAGTCGTTTTTGATCAAAATGAATTGCCTTATGGCAAATTGGAAGACGGTTTGCCCATGTGGCATGCCAGTTTGAGAGATCGTCAGGAAGAAGCTATTGATGACAAATTGGATCATCCCAATATTACGTACATTCCTTTGGTTCAAATAGGAAAAGATATCAACTTCAGCGATTTAGTTGAAGATTGGGGTTTTTCAGCTGTGATTTTAGCCAATGGGGCTTGGAACGACCGCCAATTGCCCTTGAATCGCATCCACGATTATTTAGATACGAATTTGGTGTATCAAAACCCATTTTTGTACTGGTTCAATCACAAACACGAAGCCAATTATACCGGAAAACGCTATCAAATTCAAAATAAATCGGTTGTTTTGGGTGGTGGATTGGCATCTATAGACGTGATCAAAATCGTCATGATGGAATTGGTGATGGCAGCATTGAAAAAACACAAAAACATCGATGTAGATGTATTTACATTGGAGAAAAAAGGGGTTAGAGAAATTTTGGAATTACATCAAACTACCTTAGAGGAACTAGGCGTAGAACCGGGTTACTTGGTTTACAGAAGAGCTGCGGAAGATATGCCATTGGCTCAGCCCAGTGACGATACTCCTGAAAAAATAGCCAAAGCGCGGGAAACATCCAAAAATCTGATTGAAAAATACGTAGAAAAATTCATGTTCCATTTTGTACCTCAGGCCGTAGTGGAAGAAGAAATCATTGAAAACGGTCAATTTGTAGGCTTGAAATTCCGTAAAATGGAAATTCAAGGTAGTAAATTGATGGCTACCGATGATTTTTTCGATATTCAAACCACTTTCGTTATTGGTTCGATTGGTAGTATTCCCAAAAAGATTGAAGGTTTGCCTTATGACGGAGAAAAACTGAAAATGAATCCTGAAAATGAATTCAATGTATTTGGATACGAAAACGTATTTGCCATAGGCAATGCCATTACCGGAAAAGGCAATATCATGAGTTCCAAAAAACACGGTAAGGAAATGACTGCCAAAATTATCAGCGAACATTTGGATGAATTGGATGATGTTTATACCAATGATGAGGCTATTTTAGAGAAAATAAATATCTATAACAAAGCTTTGCAGGATTTGATACAAGAAGAATTGGCAAGTATTGAAAGCAGTATTTTGAAACATCAGATTATTTCTGAAAATGATGAAGTATGTTTGTTGGATAAAACAGCCAAATTGAGTGAAGATCGTCAATTTTCCAATTACAGAAGATGGATTGCAGAGCACAAACCGACACGATTAGAGGAAATGCTCGGGATTAAAGGACATTAATCGTATATTTAGCTTTCAAATGGGCTAATAAATAAGTAATTTTCAATATTTTTGAACTTTGGTATTTAAAATATTGAAAATACAAATATGAGAAACCTCTTAAATAGGCTTTTTGAAAATCATTCTTTAATTTTCAAATTGATCATCTACCTTATTTCGGTAGTGTCTATCGTCTATTTATTTCCCAGAGGCGGACAGTTTAAATATCAATTTCAAAAGGGGAAAGTCTGGCATTACGAAGACTTTTATGCCCCTTTTGATTTTGCAATTCTCAAGTCGGACCATGAACTAGCTCAGGAAGAGAATGAAATCCGCAACCAATTTCATGATTACTTTGTCATTCAGGACTCCATCTACGAAAATGTTACACGTAACGTAAAAAGGGATGCTCAAAAAATTAGTACTGAATTCCAAGGAAATCATGCCGAAAATCAATTGGGTCTTCAAAAATCTCTGGATCTGATATCACAAATATATACTTATGGATATATTGAACTTACTACTGATTTAGAAAAGGAAAAGCAACCAACTACCCGCATCAGATTGGTTCGTGGGAATGTGGTTACGGAACATTTTTTAAGTGATTTTTATACGGATCAAACGAAAAATGAAGCCATTCAAAATGCTTTTACTGATTTTCCCAATTCCATTCAAAAGAATAAGTGGATGCAAATGTTGGAAAAAAATATACAACCCAATGTGCATTTTGACCCCAATTTATCCAAAACCTATATAGATCAACAACTACTTTCTGTTTCACCCCATAAAGGCTTGGTTACCAAAGGTTCCAAAATCATCTCAAAAGGTGATATAATTGAAGATCAAACATTCGACCAATTGAATTCTCTTAATGAAGAGTACAATACTTTAACTTGGTCCAAAGAGAATTTTTATTGGTTGATTATTTCCTACACGATTTTAGTTGCATTGATATTAATGATGCTGTTGTTATTCATCAACCGATATCGTCCCGATATTGGAGATAATATTTCAAAGGTTACTTTTTTGTTTACCAATATGTTTTTGGTAGTTTTAGTAACCATGTTGATGTTGAAATACAATGCCAAATACCTCTATATTTTACCTTATACGCTGATTCCATTATTGATAAAAGCCTTTTTGGATCCGCGTATGGGTTTGTTTACACATGTATTAACTATTCTATTGTTGGGTTTTTTGGTTCCCAATAGTTTTGAATTTATTTTTATCCAATTGGTTGCCGGTATCGTTACAATCTTGACCGTTTCCGAACTCAACAAGAGAGCCAATTTATTTTTATCAGTTGGGAAAATTACCGGAGTGTATTTGTTGACCTATGTGGCATTTACCGTGACTCATGAAGGCAATGCAGCCAATGTCGACAAGCTCAATATTTACCTGTTTATTCTCAATGGACTGATTACGGCATCATTAATTATTCCATTTATCTTTATCTATGAGAAATTATTTGGGTTGGTATCGGATGAAACACTGCGTGAGTTTTCGGATACCAATCACAAATTATTAAGAGAGTTGAATGAAAAAGCACCTGGAACTTTTCAACATTCGATGCAGGTGGCTAATCTGGCTGAATCGGCTGCCAAGGAAATTGGAGCCAATGCCTTATTGGTTCGTACTGGAGCCATGTATCACGATATCGGGAAGATATACAACCCTTTGTATTTTGTTGAAAATCAATCTACCAGTGTCAATCCACACAGTGATTTGGATCCTGAGGAAAGTGCGCGAATCATTATTGATCATGTGATTTTAGGAATCGAATTGGCTAAAAAGAACAATTTACCCGACCGTTTAATTGATTTTATTCGGACGCATCATGGAACCAATTTGGTCTATTATTTTTATAAAAAAGAAGAGGAATATAATCCTGATGCAACAGACATCAATAAATTTAGATATCCGGGTCCAATTCCTTTTTCGAAAGAAACTGCAATTGTGATGATATGTGATGCTTGTGAGGCTGCCTCCAAAAGTTTGAAAGAACCGAATGCCAAAACTATAGATTTATTTGTAGAAAAAATTGTCAAAAACCAAATGGAAAACGGTCAATTTCAAAATGCGGATATTACTTTTAGAGAAATCGAAAAAGTGAAAAAAGTGGTCAAAAAGAAACTCAAAAATATTTACCACATTCGCATTGAATATCCTGAATAGAAATGGGTTTAAATTTCGATAATTTTATTCTTTAAGGCAAATATTACCAAACCGGTTCTATTTTTTATATTCAATTTGTCAAAAAGTTGTTGTCTGTAACCATCTATTGTTTTGGGACTTAAATTCATTTCATCAGCTATTTCCTTATACGTTTTTTCTTCACAAGCCAATTTTATAAACGTGATTTCGTTTTCTTTTAATGAAAATTCTTGTTCGGGTGTCGTTTTTTCATGTAAGGAATGCATCAATACATGGGTCACCAATTCAGTATGAAAATAGCCATGTTCAATGACCGAGTCCATAGCGAGATTGAGTAAATCAGGCTGCGTGTCTTTTAGAAGGTAACCCTTGGCTCCATTTCGTAACATGGCTAAAATGGTTTGTTCATCATCTTCCATAGATAAAGCCAACACTTTTATAAATGGATGATATTTTTTCAACCATTTCATGGTAGCTATCCCATCCATGATAGGCATTTTCATATCGAGAAGAATCAAACTGGGTTCTGCTACGCCAGATGTTAAAGCATCCACCAATTCAGCTCCGTTGTTATAAGTTTCAACTACTTTATAATTGGGAAAAGTATTGACTAACCCGGCCAAAGACCTAGCAAACAGTACGTGGTCATCTACGATAATGATATTTTTAGTTTCCATTTTTAGAGAAGTTATTCGTTTTTAATTAGATTTTTATTGGGATAAGTCATTTTAATTTGGGTCCCTTTGGCATCTGAAATGAGTTCAAATTGAGTTTGAATCATTTTCGCTCTACTTTGCATATTGAGCAATCCGGAACCTTTGACAGCTTTTTCCAATTCAAAACCTTTACCATTATCCTGAACTAGTATTTCCAATTGTTGCTCTGTAAAATGTAGAGAAACCGATAATTGAGTAGCTTGTGCATGTTTGATAGTATTGGAAAAAAACTCTTGAATCATTCTGAATAAAATGATTTCATCCTGATTGGGAATCTCGAAATTCTCACCGGATATTTCCAAAGTTGCAGCAATAAATTTCAGACGATTGAATCGATCAATCTCTATTTTAATAGATTCTTCCAACCCAATGCTGTTGATGTATTCAGAATTTAAAATTTTGGAAATAGTTCTGATTTCCTGAAGTGAGGTACCGATTATTTCACTGATTTCACTTATTTTTTCAGCATTCTGAACCGATTTCGGCTTCAGAATATTGAGTTCCAACCGAGCGAGAGACAACAATTGTCCCACATTGTCATGCAATTCCCAAGAAATATTTTTTAAAGCATTCTCCTTAATTTCTATTTCAGACCTTTTAAGCGTTTCTTCAAATATTTTTTCTTTCTCTTTTTGTTCCAATAATAAATCCACTTTCTTCTTTTGAAAAAGTGTGAATAAAGTAACAAATATGATTAAAAACAGCGCTAGAATCAGCACTGTTACAATCATGATGATTTTGATAATTTCGTTTTCCATAATCCAAAAAGAAAAAAGAAATACATTGATATATTAGAAAAATAGAGTATTAAGCTTATGATCTTAATAATGAACTGTTCACTAATATTTAAGTTAAAGTAATAAGTAGCTACTACTTCAGTTGGAGTATACAGAATAAAATGAAATAAAACTCCTAAACTAATCCAGAATATCAGTGATTTGTTTAAATTTAAAATTTCCTCAGTTTGAAACAATTCAATTAAAAACCAAAATACACTAAGTATGATAACGACATTTCCAAAGGTAAATGGAAATGACTGATATACATTCCAACCTTTAAAGAAAACGAGATAATTTAATACAAAGTAAAAAATATAACCAATATAAAGTGCTTTAAATATCTTTTTTACTTTGGCATGCTTAATTAAATGATAATAGAGGTAGAAATAAAAGAAATACTGTCCGTTTAAAAAGATGTTATACCACCATAGGTTGTATTTAATGGGAGAAAGTGTAATTAATTTGGCTACAATTTCTCCCAATGATATGTATATCAAATAGTATGAAAAAAAAACCAATAACTTACTCCCTAATTTATTTCTGTTGAAGAAAAATATAAAAGCAGTTATGAATAGTAAATACCAACTGGTTTCCGATATTATTTCATATATCATATTTTGTTTCTATTTAACAAAGTTTTGGACAACGTAGTCCATTATTCATCACGCCAGAAACCGTTTGTGCTTTTGCAGTATTATCCATCAAACTACTCAAATCAGCTGGTTTCCCTGTTTCTGATTGCGATGGATCAAAAGAAACTTGTTGTGTTGCTCCCTTGCTATCAGCAGTTTCATAGGTAGGACATAAGGCCAGATTAATCGCTTCCGGACTTCCGTTTTCTGCAATCAAATGAAATCTTATTCCCGAAACAGCAATGTTTTTGGCTTTGGCTTCACTTTCCACATAGGCTATATATTCTTTAAGATCATTTAAAGAAAACCATACAGCTTTCGTTTGATTGTCGGCGGTTTTGGTATTAAAACCACTTTCATAAAGTTCCATACCATCCTTGAGGTATTGAATTGTGACGAGATTTTTAGGTGTTCCCATAATAAATATATTTAAGTTGTTCAAATTTACTACAAGAATTTATACAAAATACAATAAATTAAATATTTACGCACTTATTTTGTGTAACACACTTGAAATAAGTGTATTAGCTAAAGTTTTATCTGTAAAAATATTTCATTTAAGGGTTTTTCCTATATAAAATACAGGAAAAACCCTGTGTAAAATTCAGGGTTTTTCCTGTGAGTTGGATGGCTTTTTTGCCTCAAATTTGCAGTATTAATTCAGGGGAGAATTGATGTTAAAAGGAAGATGTTGCTTGATAAAAAAGATGTAATAATTTGGGATATGAGGTTGGTCATTGCTCCAACCTTCATTCCCGAAGATGTGAGAAGACTAACAATTTCATTAAATAGGGGTTATAAAGGGTTGATTACCGTTCTTGGTGTCAACCCTTTTTATTTGAAATATACTAGAATTAATCAATAGGGTCTGCTGTAAAACTAAAGAATATTTTTACTTATACTACTATTCAGGTCGCTCCTACGGAACTTCTATAGCCTATTGTCTTTAGTTTCTACAAACAGGTTGTCCCGTTGGAACATTTGCTCCGTAGGAGCATACTGTTTGTAGCAAAATGACAGGCAACATTTTTAATAGCTCCGTAGGAGCGACCTGTTTTTATTGTAATTTTATCAAAGTAGCAGGAACTAAGTGCAAGATTTTTTGAAGTGTTTTACCTATTTCCTTGCACATAAGAATCCAAATAAACTGCTAATCCCTTATGATCAAAGAATTTTTGGTTTTTCAGCAGACCCTAAATTTGAACTTTTGTTCGATTAATATTTATAGAAATCTTTTTTAAGAATCAAACTCAGGTTATGAACCTGAATTCGATACTTATTTTTTAGATTCCTCTTTTCTAATTCATCAAACTCAAGTAATGTGTCAAAAAACTCCTGAATCTGAAAAAAGTCGAATAGATCAAAAAAAAATCCAACTCTAAAGTTGGATTTATTTAATAATATTGGGCAAAGATTATTTAAAAGTATTTTTGAAATTCTTTTGATACTCGGTCCAATCGGCTGCAGTCTTTACGTTCTTGTAATCATTCGTTGCAAATAAAGTGAGATAAATTTCCAACTGTTGAGGAGTCATATATCCCTTAACCGGTGATAGAGTATTGGCATCTTCATCCAAAAATAAAATGGTTGGATAGGCACTTACTTTAAAATAGGTTGCCAACTGATGCGCCGAATTTCTTTGTTTGTCTTTGGCTGGATCATAATTGGGATTGGTATAAGTCTTTCCTTTAAAGTCTATACTTTCATTTCCTTCTGCATCAAATTTCACAGCATAGTAATTGGCGTTTACATATTTGACGACATCGGCATTGTGAAAGGTATTGGCATCAAGCATTTTACATGGACCACACCAATCGGTATAAGCATCCATCATGATTTTTTTAGGTTTTTTCTTTTGAGCAGCTACGGCTTGCTCCAAGGTCATCCAATTGATGGTAGCTCCTTCGTCTGTTGCTTTCTCCTTTGTATCGATTTGTGTAAAAGAGGCACCAATCAATACAATCAATGCCAATAATAGAATTTTCTTCATGGTTATTAATTAATAGTTAAATGTTAATTATATTATTAGAATAAATGAGAGCAGTCTATAAAGTATAAGTTTGTAAAGTTAAAAGCATAAACGACTGATATATAATACTTTAGATAAAATCTGTCAAATTTACTAAATGACTAATATTCAATTCATTTACTTTATTAACTTTCAACTTTATAACTTTTTAAACTGGACTCATAAATCAAACTCACTTACTTCACTCTCATGAGTCAAGAAATAGGCTTTCATTCTTCACAATTAACGTTCCAAAAATATAAATTCCTTTCAAAAGAAAGGAATTTATATTTGTAATAATTGTTACTTATGGAGTTGGTGAATTCTAACTATCACAAAAACAGATTTATAAAGAAAAGTGTGAGGTAATTATTTTCTTAATTCAATAATCATTGAAGTTTTTGGTTCGATTTTTAATTCGGAACCAACTACTATGTCACGACCCGAAATCACATCCTTTCCTTTGGTATAAAAAGAGGTTCCTTCTTTGATTCTATTCCAGTCAATTGTTTGGTTGTCAGTACTATTGTTGATGATAGTTAATACATTTTCATTTTCAGTATATCTGAAATACATGTAAACATTGTTGTAAGGTACAAAATGCAAGAATTTTCCTTCGTGTATGACTTTGGCATTTTTACGCCAATTCAATAATTTTTTAGTAAAGCTGTGATAAGCTTCTTGTTGTTCGGTACGTTGGTCAGAACGAAATGCATTTTGAGTATCTCCTAACCAACCTCCGGGAAAATCATATCTGATATCTCCATCTCCCTTGGCTTTATCTCCAATCATTCCTATTTCATCACCATAGTATATTTGTGGGAAACCTCGCATCGTTGTCAGCAACGTAAAAACCAATTGATACTTTTTCAAATCACTCTTTAATAATGTATTGATACGAGCCGTATCGTGATTTCCAGCAAATATCATAATGTTCATGGGATTGGCATACAAAAAATCATTGGCAAAATTGTCATAGGCGCGCTGTAAACCATTATCCCAAAAGATTTTATTTTCATCAAACATTTGCATGATGGCATCGTGTAAAGTAAAATCCATAACAGATGGTAAATAGGAGTTATAGCCTTGAATGGCTGCTATAGGACTGTCTTTTTGCCAAAATGAGATTTGAGCCTGATCGTGCATCCATACTTCTCCTACGATATTGAAATTGGGATACTCATCCAAAATAGCCTTTGTCCATTCGGCAATGCCTTTTTTATCATTATAAGAATAGGTATCCACCCGCAAACCGTCCAAATCGGCATATTCTATCCACCAAATGGCATTTTGGATCAGGTATTGGTTGAGTAACGGATTGGATTGGTTCATGTCGGGCATGCTGGTGTCAAACCAACCGTCCATACAAGCAGCTTTATCACTTTCGGAAGCGTAGAGGTCAAATTGGGTTGTCATTCGATAACTGCTTCTTTGAAACCCTTTTTCTCCATTTTCCCATACGTGAATCCAATCGCGTGTTGGCAAATCTTGTATCATCCAATGTTTGCTCCCCCAATGATTGGTGACGTAATCCATGATGTTTTTCATACCTCTTTGGTGCAATGCCTGAGACAATGAAACGTAATCTTCATTAGTTCCAAATCTGGGATCAATCTGATAGTAATTACTTTGGGCATACGTGTGATACGAATATCGGGGTTCATTATCTTCCAATAACGGAGTACTCCACAAGGCGGTTACCCCCAAATCTTCCAAATAATCCAAATGATCGATAATACCTTGAATGTCTCCGCCATGTCTGCCTCCATCAAATCCTCGATTGGACTTTTCCAACATTTCAGGTACGGAATCATTTTTAGGATTACCATTGGCAAAACGGTCCGGCATCAACAAATAGATTGCATCCGAAGCGTCAAACCCTTTTCTGTATTCCGAATGCTCTCTGCGTTTTTTCAGTTCATAGGCTTGCGTGAAAACAATTTTACCTTTTTTGATAAACTCAATTTGATACGTTCCGGCAGCCAAATCCTTCGTATCCCAATCCATAAAAATGTAATTGTGATTTTCGGTTTTCCGAATGTTCCGAATCACACCATCACTCACTTTAATTTCGTATTCAGATAGATTTTTACCATACAATACTACTTGCAAATCAGCGTGTTTCATATCACTCCACCAAAATGGAGGCTCGATTCTCTCTAAAAATTGTCCATGAGTCAACATAGGAAACCACAGTAAAATTAGAAAATTAAAGTACTTCATTGGATTTGAATTTTCGTTTATCGGATGTTTATACTTCTTTTTCTGCAGACCTAGCATACTCCTATATGTTGGAGATCATTCTTTTTAAAATATCAAATTCGGAACTTTAAATATTCTTCATAATCCCATCTACCCAAATGTCTATCGGATGCTGAGACAAATTGGTGATTTTAACTTCATGATGATCTTTATAAATTTTTAAGGTAGTCCCTCTATAATTGATTTTGAATGAATAGGATTGCCATTGTTTGGGGATAATGGGATTGAATTCCAATCGATTATCAAAATTACGCATCCCTCCAAATCCTTGTACCACAGATAACCAGGTACCGGCCATACTGGTGATGTGCAAACCTTCATCTACCTCGTGATTGTAATCATCCAAATCCAAACGTGCCGTTCTCAAATACAGTTCGTATGCTTTGTCAATTCGACCCAATTTACAAGCCAAGATACTGTGAACGCAAGGCGATAAGGAAGACTCATGTACCGTTAAGGGTTCATAAAAGTCAAAATGCTTTTCTAAAGTATTTTTATCAAATTGGTTTTCAAAGAAGTACATGCCTTGTAAAACATCGGCTTGTTTGATATAACACGAACGTAAAATACGATCCCAACTCCATTTTTGATTGATCGGACGTTCTGATTTGGGTAAGTCTTGAACAGGTATGATTTCTTTATCCAAAAATCCGTCTTGTTGTAAATATACATCCAATGCTTCCGATTTTGGGAAGTACATTGTATCGATGACTTCTTGCCAATGAACCGTTTCCTTGGTGTCTAATTGGGTTTTACTGACAATTCTTTGGTAATCTTCTGTATAATGCGTTTTGAGATACTCCAGATTTTCTGAGGTGAAACGCAAACACCATTGGGCTATGTAATTGGTGTACCAATTGTTGTGAACATTGTTTTCATATTCATTGGGTCCGGTTACGCCCAATATGACGTATTGATTTTTGGCTTTGGAAAGCGTTGCGCGTTGCGCCCAAAAACGGGCAACACCTATCATAACTTCCATGCCATATTGTGGGATATACTGATAATCACCCGTGTAATTTACGTAATTGTAAATAGCGTACAACATGGCTCCATTTCGATGGATTTCTTCAAATGTAATTTCCCACTCATTGTGACATTCTTCCCCATTCATAGTGACCATGGGATACAATGCTGCTCCATTTTTAAAACCAAGTTTGCCCGCATTTTCAATGGCTTTATCCAACTGATTATAGCGGTATTTCAATAGATTTTGAGCCACGTGCTTGTCTTTTGTACTCATATAAAATGGAATACAATAGGCTTCGGTATCCCAATAGGTACTTCCACCGTATTTTTCACCTGTAAAACCTTTGGGTCCAATATTCAATCGGGCATCATCACCGGTATAGGTTTGATTCAATTGAAAAATGTTAAACCGAATGGCTTGTTGGGCTTTTATATCTCCTTCAATGACGATATCTGCCGTTTCCCATATGCGTTCCCAAGCTTCTTTTTGGGCTTCCATCAGTTGGAGAAAGCCTATTTCAAGTGCTTGATTTAAAATCTTTTGAGCTTCTCCTTGCAAAGCCGTTTTGGGATGATTCATCGATTGAGTGACTGCGGCAAACTTATGCAAGCAAATCTCATCCGAAGTCTGAACTTCAAAACTATACTGAAATGTAATCTTTTTGGCTTCAGACTGAATTTGTGGTACTACTTCGACGGGTTGGTTATTGACCTTGAAAATATTTTGCATGGATGTGCAAACTCTGAATTCGGTTTTCAAAGTTTCACTACTGATAAAGGCTTGATTTTGATGAGAAGTAACCTCCAGAACTTTCCAAAAATACTCGTCATAATTGGAATCCTCGTTTTTTATACCCGCATCCAAATACGGATTGAAGGTGATGTTTCCCGAAAAATTCAATGCTTTTACACGGTATTGAATAACCCCAATTTCATTGATTTTGAAACTGATGAATCGGATGCTTTCTACTGCAATAGCATTCCCATTGGGAAAAGTAGCGGTAAAAGAACGTTTCAACCAACCTTCTTTCATATGGAGTTCTCGGTAAAAATCAGATACTGAACACCTATTTAAATCCAATTCCTGTCCGTTTACCTGAATCCCAATGCCTATCCAATTCGGAGCATTGAGTACTTTGGCGAAATACTCGGGATATCCGTTTTTCCACCAACCCACACGGGTTTTATCGGGGTAATAAATACCTCCAATGTAATTGCCTTGTAACGTTTCACTGGTATAAGTTTCTTCAAAATTGGCACGTTGACCCATATAGCCATTGCCAATACTGAAAATACTTTCTGAGGCTTCAACTTGTTTTTTATCAAACGAATTTTCTATGATAGACCATTCGTTTGGTACGATATATTCTAGGTTCATTTAAATAATTCAGAATTTAGAATTCAGAATTTAGAATGAAATTTAAAAAGTCATCACTAAAAACCAATTCTTAATTAATACTTTTTATAAGTGAAAGCAGTCTATAAAGTATAAAGTTTGCAAAGCTAAAAGTATAAACGACTGATATTTAATACTTTAAATAAAATTTGTCAAATTTACTAAATGACTAATATTCAAGGTTTTAACTTTATTAACTTTCAACTTTATAACTTTTTAAACTGGATTCATAAGTTAAAATAAAACTATAACTCTTTCAAAAATTCATAGGTCAATTGGGCTGTGTTTTCCAATAAAAACTTGGATTCATACAGCACTTCTTTGGAGCCAATACCCACACTGGTCATTCCTACGGCATTGGCAGCTTGAATCCCGGCTTGTGAGTCCTCAATGACAATACAATCTACGGGTTGGTACCCCAATTTTTGAGCAGCTTTTAAAAACACTTCGGGATCGGGTTTGGCTTGCGTGACTTCATTGCCGTCTACGATAGCAGTAAACCAATCGGTTAAATGCAAAGCATCCAATATCAATCGGGCATTTTTACTAGCCGAACCCAAAGCAAACGGAATTTGGTGCGTACGTAAAGCTCTCAACAAGGCAGGGATACCTTCCAGCAGTTCCGTTTCGTCCATATGGGATATCAAAGACAAGTAATGCTCGTTTTTTTCACACAACAAACGTTCTTTCTCCGATTGGGATAAAGTTACCTGTCCACTTTCCAAAAGAAATTCCAAGGATTGCACCCGACTGACGCCTTTGAGCATTTCATTTTGAGCTTCGCTAAAGTCAAAACCCAAGTCAAGGGCAATTTTACGCCAAGCGAGATAGTGATATTTCGCAGTATCGACGATGACTCCGTCTAGGTCGAATATGATGGCTTTTTTCAAGTGTTATTATTTGTTTTTAATGACTATTTTGTCATGATCCTTAACTCTCAAAGACAACACTCCGGCAAGTATCATGGAAACACCTCCAATTAATAAGGCATACACAGGTTGATTACCAAAAAATTTGGAGACTAAAAATCCCAATATTGAAGCCGCTACCAATTGAGGAATAACGATGAAGAAATTAAAAACACCCATATAATAACCCATCTTAGCACTAGGTAAAGATCCTGATAACATAGCATATGGAACAGATAAAATACTGGCCCAAGCTATACCAACACCTATCATAGGTAACCATTCAACATTAAAAGTAGTTGGATTGGTTATAAAAAATATTGACATCAAACCCAACCCACCAGCTACCAAAGCTAGAAAATGCGTAAACTTTCTACTTGTTATCTGAGCTAGCAAAGGCAATAGAAACGCAGCAATTGCGGCAATTAAATTGTAGTTAGCAAACATAGAACCCACTTGGTTGGCACCAAGATTATAAGCTTCTGACGTCGTATCAGTAGTTTTATAAATGTGTTCGGTTACAGCTCCGGTAGTATAAATCCACATAGAAAATAATGCAAACCACGAGAAAAATTGTACCCAAGCCAATTGTTTCATAACGGTAGGCATAGTTTGAAAGTCATTCATAATGTTGACAAAACTATTTTTGTTTTTCCCATTAATTTGAAATAAACCGGATAATATGAGCAATGCACCTCCCAATCCTATAAGTCCCATGCTCAAAACATAAAGATCTTTTTTAAGTTCAAAATGATAAACTCCAAATGAAAATAAGGCTCCAATGATAAAAGTGATTAGACCGGTAGTCAAATGTTTTTTACCATTTTTTTGATGCCAATCTGAATCGTGTTCTGCTAATTCAAACTCTTCTTTTTTGGCATCTTCAAAAGCAGCCAATTCTTCAGGAGAATATTCTTTGGAAGTAAAAACCGTCCATAATACAGCCACTAAAAATGCAAAACCACCAATGTAAAATGAAAACTTAACAGAATCAGGAATGATGCCTTCGGGCGCAGTATTTTCAACTCCAAAATAGGTGAGAATTTGGGGAAGTTTTGAAGCAAAATAAGCTCCAATTCCGATAAAGAAACTTTGCATGGCAAATCCTTTGGTTCTTTGTTCATCGGGTAAATTATCTCCCACAAAAGCTCTAAAAGGTTCCATTGAAATATTGATTGAAGCATCCATAATCCACAGCATACCGGCAGCTATCCATAATATGGGGGAATTAGGCATGACAAGTAACGCAGATGAAGCTAAAATAGCACCAACCAAAAAATA
>Ga0209573_1003919_pt1 | contig 15453 bp, 15 predicted proteins | sample TNRBio252014_DNA_FD_185870 | JGI IMG/M metagenome (GOLD analysis project Ga0209573, IMG submission 185870) | Wastewater treatment Type I Accumulibacter community from EBPR Bioreactor in Madison, WI, USA - TNR Reactor_6/25/2014_ DNA (SPAdes)... | ecosystem: Engineered > Bioreactor > EBPR >...
CGCTCGCTCCTCGATCCCGGTAGCTTCTTTCTTTTCGGGTTGCTCTTCTTCTGGCAACTCCCGCACTTCGCGGCGATCAACTGGATGTACCGCGACGAATACATCCGCGGAGGTTTCAAGATGTGGTCGAACGACGACGAGAGCGGCGCCCGCACCGCCCGGATCGCGATGGGCTATTCCCTTTGCCTGACAATGCTCGCGATCGTTTTTCCCTTCGTATCTTCCGAGATGGAGAAGTGGGGAGCGGCCGGTGGAGGCATCCTCGGTTTGGTCATGGTGCTGCTGTCCCATCGCTTCCTGAAAAGCGGGGAGCGGGGCGACGCGAGACGGCTCTTTTTTTACACGCTCCTTTACCTGCCCGCGATGATGCTGGCGAGCTACCTTGCCTGGAAGGCCGTCGCCGTGCCCGGAGCGTAACCTGAAAGGAATTGAAGATGGAAGAATCGGCTGAAGAAATCCGCGCGAAACTGATCGCCTGGTGGGGTTCCATCATCGGCGTCTGCATCGTCATCGCCTTTGGCTCGATTTTTGTGACGCGGGCCTACCTTGCCCGTCATGATTACGAGATGAAAAACTGGCGTCCGCCCATGATTGCACGCCTCGAAACCGACCTCAGCGCGGTGAACCGCGACGGCAAGGAGGTATCGCTCGGTCAACTCCGTGGGAAAGTCTACGTCGCCGGGTATCAATACACCGATTGCCCGGCGGGGTGCCTCGGTCTCGCTGCGGTGATGAAGGCGCTCGAGACCGAGTTCGGGGAGAACCCTCAATTCCGCCTCGTCTCCATCAGCGTGAATCCCGAGGGCGACACGCCCGAAAAGATGGATGCCTGGGTGAAGGAGAGAGGCATTGATTCGCCGGATTGGTGGTTCCTCACCGGAAAGGAGCAGGAGATCGCCGACTACATGATCTCGGAATTCAAGTTCTACGGAACGGAAAAGATCACCGATCCCGCGCTCATCGCGAGCCAGGGTCCTTTCGCGCACGATCAGCGCCTCGCCATCGTCGATGGAGAAGCGAACATCCGGGGTTACTATGACGTGATGAACGTGCAGCGGGGGCAGGTCGAGATCGAGCGTCTCCGGCGCGATCTCAAGATGGTCCTGAACCCCGAGCTGAAGCTCTCCGACATGCAGCCCGTGAATCCCCAACCCGAGCCATGAGTCCTCTCCTCTCCGCGATCGACTACACGATCTTTCCGCCAATCAATGCCACCCTCAACGGTCTCAGCACCGTGTTGTTGATCGCCGGCTTCCTTCTCATCAAGTCGGGTCGGCGCAAGGCCCATCAGGCGGTCATGATCGGGGCCCTCGTCAGCTCGGCCCTCTTTCTCGCCTGTTATCTCACCTACCACTACGGGGCGGGCCACACCGAGTTCCCGAAGGAATATCCCGTGGCGAGGAAGATCTACTTCGCGATCCTCATTCCCCATATCCTTCTCGCGGTGGTGAACCTGCCCTTCATCATCCTTCTCGTCATTGCGGCGGCGCGGGGGAATTTCGTGAAACACAAGCGCCTCGCGAGATTCACTTTCCCTTCCTGGCTCTTCGTTTCGATCACCGGCGTCGTGATTTACTTCATGATCTACCAGTGGTTCCCGCCGAAGGAGGTCACGGCAGCGGATGCGCCCGAATCGATCCCGCCGCCCAAGCCCCTCGTCTCGATGTCCGGCTTGAAGGAGCCCCGCCGTTCCGGAGCCGCAGGTGAGGCGCTCGCCATGGCGGAAAGTGATTCACGCCACAAAGTCGGCGATCTCGTCTTCCGGCCCTACTCACAAAAGGTGTCGGCGGACCCAGGGGAGAAAACCCTCGAGGTGACGTTTTCGGTTGAGAACACCGGTTCCGCTCCGGCGGGCATCGCAACCCTGGAGAGCGGCTGCGAGTGCCTGGAGGTGAGCATCGACGTGAATCCCATCCCGCCTCTCGGCAAGGCGACGATTACCGGCATTTTCGATATCGAGAAGCTGCGCGGTTCGGCCGAGCGAAAGATCACCGTCGTGCCCGAAGGAGCTAGTCGCGCCATCTTCCTCACCACCGACATCGAGATCGAGCCCATCTACGAAATTGTTGAGTCGATGACGACATGGGCCCGTGGCAGCAAACCCGAGACCAAGACGGTGACCTTCCGCGTTGTGCGCGAGAAGCCGGTCCACGTCCTCTCGGCCGAAAGCAAACGTCCCGAGGTCGCCTGCGAACTGGTCGAGGTGGAAAAAGGCCGCCTCTATGAACTCCGTCTCACTCCCACCTCGACGGAGAATTCCCTGCTCGGCATCGTCCGCCTTGAGACGGATTGCGAGGTCGAGAACTACGCGCGACCGCTTGCTTATTATTCGATCCAGTGATCCGCGTTGGCCACAGCGATGAAGATTTGGAAACAGTCGGGTCTCCTCATCGCCGCCGCTCTCATTGCCGGTATGGTCTCGGCGTTCGTCCATCCCTTTCGTCCACCCTGGCGTGAGGTGGAGGATCCGGCGGCGGCTCGCTGGCGCATCGATCCCGCCCGGGCGCGTGTGTTGATGAGCGAGGGACCGGTCGTCTGGATCGATGCCCGATCCCGTAGCGCCCACGACGCGGGGGCGATTCCCGGTTCCCTCCTTCTCAACGCCGAAGAGTGGGGCGAGCTCATGTTCGAGCATCAGATCGCCCTCCAGGAGGCCTTCGAGCGACCCGTCATCGTTTACTGCGACGGCGAGGATTGTTCCCGGAGCGCCGAGATCGCGGGGCGTCTCCGCGAACTGCTCGGGCTCGATCCGGTCTTCGTGCTCGAAGGCGACTGGCGGGAGTTCGAAGTCGGTGGGCCGGTTCCCTGATGCTGTTTCAGCTGGAGAAAACGCGAGCCCAGAATCCCTCGAGTCCGTTTGCCTCGAACCATTCGAGCGACCACCCGTGCGGGGAGAGAATGGTTTCGGCTTTCTCAGGCGGCACGATGTAGGCGTGGGCCGCCACCTGAACGCCACCGGCGATTTCGGGGAACACCTCCTTGCGAAGGTAAAAGTCGTCCTCGTAGGCGTCGAGCCGGCGCAGGGCCGACTCGGGCACATCGAAAAAGACCCGACCCGGGACGGGCTTCGTTGCGTGGGGGGAGGCATGGATCCCCGGATAGACGGCATCCCGCACGCAGCGGATTTCAAAGCCGGAAAGAGAGGCGCTTTGCGAAACGAGGCCCTCGGTCCTCGTCACCGTTTCCCAGATTTTGGGCACCAGAAGGGTCCCGTAGACAAAGACGTGCATCGGCGTTCTTGCTTTTCAAAGCCGTATCGCCCAATCTTGAAGCGTGCAAGTTGTCTCCCGGATCCGAGGTGTACTTTTCGCGATGGTCGTCCTGGCCGCGCTGGGGGGGTGCCGCACCACGCCGGGAAAAAAGGGCGCGGATGCGACCGCGGACGAAGCCGCGGCCACTTCCCAGGACGCCCCGCCCAAGCCTCCGATGACCTTGCCCGTCGGTTTGATTCATCATGTGGACGAAACGGCCCGTTTTGTTCTCATCCGCTCCAGCAAGGGCCTCCAGATCGAGCCCGAAACCATCCTCACGGTCCACGGCGATCAGGGCGAGACGGTCGCCCGGTTGAAAGTGAGTCCGGCGCGGAAGGAAACATTTTTGACAGCCGACTTCCTGGATGGAGTGCCCCGCAAGGGGCAGCAGGTGACGATGGAATACGAGAGAACGCCTCTCGAACGCCCGGCGGTGCCCGCGATACCGGACTCCTCGGATCCGAATGCGATCCAGGTCCTCGAGTGAACGAGGGCTTCTGTGATCAAGGCGCTCCGCTCCCGAGACGTTCCCCCCGATAGGAACCGGAGAGAATCCGGTCGATCCATGCTTCATTTTCGAAATACCACGCCACTGTTTTCCGGAAGCCGGACTCCGGATCTTCCAGAGGATGCCAGCCGAGTTCCCGCTCGATCTTGGAGCTGTCGATGGCGTAGCGGCGGTCGTGGCCGGGACGGTCCGTGACGTGGCGAATCAGCGATGAGGCATCACGTCGTTCGGATTCGGGGAGCCGCTCGTTCACGAGCTTGATGAGGGTCGTTACCACCGAAAGATTGGTCAGTTCGTTACGGCCGCCCACGTTGTAGACTTCTCCAGGACGTCCTTTCGCCAAAACCCGCGTCAGGGCACGGCAGTGATCCTCGACATAGAGCCAATCGCGCACCTGCAAGCCATCTCCGTAGACCGGTAGCGCTTCGCTGCGGCGGATCTTCGATATCATCAACGGGATCAGCTTTTCGGGAAACTGGCGCGGGCCGTAGTTGTTCGAGCAGTTCGTCGTGATCACCGGCAAGCCGTAGGTATGAAAATAGGCGCGCACAAAATGATCGCTCGCCGCCTTGGAGGCGGAATAGGGGCTGTTGGGCGCGTAGGCAGTGACCTCGGAACAGGCGTCGTCGTCAGGCCCGAGAGAGCCGTAGACCTCGTCCGTCGAGACGTGGAGAAAACGGAATTCACGGCCCGAGGAGAGACCGCGATGGTGGCGGCGTGCGACCTCGAGCAGTTGGTAGGTGCCCACCACGTTGGTCATGACAAAGACCCCGGGATCATCGATGGAGCGATCGACATGCGATTCAGCGGCGAGGTGGATCACCGCATCGAAGTCTTCTTCCGCAAATAGCCGCGACACGAGTTCGCTGTCGCCGATGTCGCCGTGGACCGGTCGGTGCCTCCGATCTCCTGCGAAATCGGCGAGATTCTCGGGATTCGCGGCGTAGGTCATCTTGTCGAGATTGACGACACGGGTGATTTCGGGGCCTTCTCCGGAGAATCCCGCTTCGAGGAGATGGCGGACGAGGTTCGAACCAATGAAACCGAAGCCGCCGGTGACAAGAATGCGCATGGGTGTTGCGGGTAGACGCCCGACCGGGCGTAAAGCCAACAAGATAAGGGGAATGAACGCCTCGACAAGCCCCTTCCCGGGCCGGTCCCGGCAAGCGGAAGGGCCCGTCTTCGTCGAAGAGGGTAAGATCGCGGATAAGACCCTCTTCACTCTCCGTCGGACCGCGCCGCGTTCGAGTCTATCCCCGTGGGGATCGAAACATGCCGCGCAATCGTCGCAAGATCCGTTGAAGCAAACCGTCCGGGCGGCGCTTGGGTGCCCGGTCTTGTCGAGACTTCTTGACGCCGGATTTCTCCTTTCGTCTTCCTTCTTTCGCCGGGACGGATCGGTCTTTGGCGCGCGGACGCGATGAGGAAGCTGGATCGATCCTGCGTGGGCTTTGCTGCAATCCCTGCCGGACGAACTCCTGAAACTTCCGGGCCCTTGCCTCCATCGAATGGCTGTGGAGGCAGCGTTGACGGGCACGATCGGATATGGTGCGGCGTGCCTCCGGATGGTCGAGGTAGTAGAAGAGCTTTTCGAGAAGCTCTTCCTGGGATTGATAGGTTTCGATTTCTTCTCCGACCTTGAAAGCCCGGCCGATGGCATCGTTGTGTCTTATGAGTTGGAACGATCCCAAGGCGGCTCCCTCCACGATCTGCAGCATCCCGAACTCGTCTTCATCGCAGGAGAGGAATCCGTCGAGACAGACCCGTCCGCGCTTCAACGCGCGATGAGCCTCCCTGCCAAATCGCGGTCCTTGGTTGAACATGGCGATCCCTGCCGGCACGAGTTCCGGATGAGGCGTGGCGAGATGGCACTCGACGAGAAAGTCTCTCGGCTGAGACAGGGTTGCTTTGGCCGCTTCGAGGAAGGAGCGGTTTCTGTCCCGGTGCGCTTCACTCGATCGTCCAAAGAAGACGAGATCGATTTCCTCCTCCACTTCCGGAAGCGGGGCGAATGGTCGGGTCGGGTAACCTGCCGGGAGGTGTTCGAAGGGGATCGAAGAAGACCGTCCCGGGATCACGGATGACGGGGCCTCGTCGGTGACGATGAGGTCAAAATGGCCCCAGTCGAAATCGGTCGGGAGTCCGGGAGAGAAGCGGCCGATGACCAGGCGCGGCCGCTTCGGGAGACTTTGGAGCAAGTCGATCCCGGTCCTGTCGGGCGAGCTGAGATAGAGGATCTCCGGTGAGAATTCCAGCACATACTCCACCAGTAGATCGTTCCCCGTGACCGATGGTCTGATGCCGCGCTCTCTCTTCCACGACGCGAGTCCCTCCCGGAAATTGGGAACGAGGAGGCGTGATTCGAATTCTTCCGCGTCAAGGTGGCTGGCAATCAGGTGGGCCGCGGATTGGCCGTCTTCATGCAAGATCCTCATGGTTGCCCCGTAGGTCGTGACCTCCATCTCCGGATGACGGAGACTCAGATCCCGAAGGTATTCGTCGGAGTGGGAATGAACCTGGAGGAATTTCATTTGGTTGATGGCGGGCCCTCGCCACGGGGCCAATGGGGAAATGTCACATTCAGATCGGGAAACCGGCTTCAGGGGCCGGCTCATCGCTTCTTAATCGTCGGCCGCGACTTGAAAAGGCTTCTCGTTGCGATGGAGAAACATCTCCTGCCAGATCACGAAACTGATCCGGCACCACATCTGCAGGAGAGTTTCCCAATCGCCCTGGGTCCAATTCCTGGCGGCGGACCGACGCAGGAGTAGTTCGCCATCCGCGCGGGGATCCCACCAGGTCGCGCTTCGCCAGGTGTCGGATTGGACAACGGCTTCCAACAATCCACCGAGGCCTTCGTTGAACCATTCCGCCATGGGGGAGTTGAATCCGATTTTCGAGCGGCGCAACCTCAGGCTGTCCGGGAGGATGCCTTCCAGGGCATCACGGAAAATTCGTTTCGTGTAGCCGCCCCCCACTTTGCTCGAGGCGGGAAGACTGAAGGTCAGGCAGACGAGCCGCCAGTCCATCAGGGGCATCCTGACCTCGATCCCGTTTGCCATCGAAGTCCGGTCGTAGTTGCGCTGGATCGAAGGGAGAAGGCCGTGGTGGAACTGATCGTAGAGGCGCTGATTGACTTCCCCCATCGGCCAGTTCAGCCACGGTGTGTAACCGCACAGCATCTCGTCGGCACCGTGGCCATCGAGCGAGACAAAAACGCCTTGTTCCCGCATGGCCCGGTAGTTTTTCAGGAGGGGCACCGCCACGGCAGGGTAGATGTCCTCCATGCACCAGACTGAATCGACGAGGTCCTGTGCCGCGACCGTGTTGGAAAACTCGGTCACATGCAATCGTGCGCCGGCGGCGTCTGCTGCGATCCGGGCGTAAGCGGTCTCGTCCAGAGCGGTCCCGGGAAACGCGGCGGTGAAGGCGTGGCGCCAGTCAGTGCTCGCCCGTTCCTCATGCAGATGCTCTTGGGCGGACCATGACATGGCGCAGGCGACTGCGCTGGAGTCCAGGCCACCGCTGAGGCTGGTTCCGATGGCGACGTCACTGCGCATCCGGATCGCCACGGAATCGAGAAACAACTCGCGCCACTGCATGACCTGATCTTCGTACCGTCGCGGAGGGGCTTCGAGGTGTTCGGCCGTGTTCCACCACTGTCGGGAGTGGATGGTGCCGTTTCCAGCCACCGTCATGCAATGGCCGGGCGGAAGTTTGAGAACTCCGCTCAGGATGGTCTCCACATTCTTTCCCTCGAATGACTGGGATCGATTGAGCGCCGTTTCGATGATGGCCTCGTTGAGTTTCGGGGTGAATCCATCCAGGGAAAGAAACGCCTTCATTTCGGAAGCGAAGGCGAAACGGCCGTCCCGCAAATAGTAGAGGGGCTTCACTCCGAATCGATCCCGCGAGAGAAAGAGGACGCGATCCACGGTGTCCCAGATCGCGAACGCCCACATCCCGTTGAACCGTGTGAGGCAGCCTTCGCCCCACTCGGCGAAGGCCGCCACCACCACTTCGGTGTCTGTCTGGCTCCGAAAGGTGTGGCCCAGTCCCGAGAGTTCGTTGCGAAGCTCGAGGAAATTGTAGATCTCGCCGTTGAAAGTGATCCAGTATCGGGGCTCTTTTCCGCCGTTTCCGTAGGGCATCGGGCAGGTTCCCAGATCAGACAGGTCAAGGATGGCGAGTCGCCGGTGGCCGAGTCCGACCACTCCATCGGCAAAGACTCCTCTTCCATCCGGCCCGCGGTGTGAGACGGAATCCGTGAATCGCGTGATGGTGTCCTCCGCTACCGGCTGTCTGTCGAAGTTGAGTATTCCTGCGATTCCGCACATCGTTTTTTCGGGTCTGGAGGAATGTCTTGTGGAACTGCCGATTACAGAAGGGGCTTCCCGTGTCAGGCATGAAGGATGCCTCTGGAAGGATGACCGGTGGCGCCCGCCGATCGAGGACCGACCGCATTGCGTCCCGGCGACCCAAGCTGCAAGGGAGGGACGGTGAACCGCCGGGGCTTGGAAGGCAAGCCGAAAAAGACGGCCCATGGCGAACCGATGTCGTCCCATCCGGCCTTTTCCAGACGAGTGTTCCGGGCTCCGTCCGGGGCTCTGTTGTTCATTTTAATTTGAACAAAGGGATAACTGTGTTAGAAATTGCTCCCCGTTCCGGGGCCGGGCCTCATGGCTTCGAAAAAGGAAACAATTGAACACTTCCAATGGTGCGGCCGAATCGAGGATCCGCAACCAGAGGCGGTAGCTTGCCGGGCCTCGAGCCCCTTCTACCCGTGAGAACCGAGGTCACTCAGTCGGGCGAGGATTTGCAAGGAATGTCCTTGGATTTCTTTGTTTCGTTCGTGCAGGTCTTCGGTCTGCCGAAGTCGATCGGGCAGATCTATGGACTCCTTTTTGTTTCCGCCGAGCCGCTCTCCATGGATGAGATTGTGGCGCAACTCGGAATCAGCAAGGGCAGTGCCAGCCAGGGCCTGGCCCTCCTCAAAAGCCTCGGCGCCGTCACATCGCGGACAATTCCCGCGGATCGTCGTGAACATTTCGAGGCGGACCTCAACGTGTCGAGAATCGTGACCCATTTTTTCGAAAACCGGCTTCAGCCCCGGCTTGAGCACGGCGACCATCGGCTCCAGCGCATGATGGTGCTTGCCAGGGAGGCGAAGCGGAAGGACAAAAGTGCCGGTGCTGCCACGGTGCTCACCCGCATCCAGGCGCTCCAGAAATGGCAGAAGCGTGGCCGCAGTCTCGTGCCCATGGTCGTGCGCTGGTTGAAGCGCGGATCCTGATAAGACTCTTATGAACGTCCTTGCCACCGACAAAAAGTACTACGTCGCCGGCCATCGCGGAATGGTCGGCAGCGCGCTGTCCCGGGCGCTTGCCAAGGCGGGGTGCGAAAATCTCCTCACCGCCTCCAGCAGGGAACTCGACTTGCGTGATCAAAGAGCGACGACCGCCTTTGTCGCCGACCATCGTCCCGATGTGGTCCTGATCGCCGCGGCGAAGGTGGGCGGCATCCATGCGAACAGCACCTTCCCTGCGGACTTCCTCTACGACAACCTCATGATCGCCTCGAACCTCATTCAAGCCTCCTACGAGGCGGGAGTAGGGCGGGTTCTTTTCCTCGGCAGTTCCTGCATCTATCCGAAGTTCGCCGAGCAACCGATCCGCGAGGAGTCACTCCTCACCAGCGCGCTCGAGCCGACCAACGAGGCCTACGCCATCGCCAAGATTGCCGGACTCAAGCTCTGTGAATTCTATCGCCGTCAGCACGGCTGCCTCTTCCATTCGGCGATGCCCTGTAATCTTTACGGGCTCGGCGACAACTACCATCCCGAGAACTCCCACGTCATTCCTGCCCTCATCCGCCGATTCCACGAGGCGAAGCTTGCCCGGGCCGCGTCCGTGACCATGTGGGGAACGGGGACGCCGCGAAGGGAGTTCCTCTTCGCCGACGATCTCGCCGAGGCCTGTCTTCACCTTCTGGCCCTCCCCGATCCGCCTTCGCTCGTGAATGTGGGGGCCGGATACGACGTGACGATCCGGGAACTCGCCGAACTCGTCGCCCGGACGACGGGATACGAGGGCGCCATCCTCAACGACACGAGCAAACCCGACGGCACTCCCCGCAAGCTCATGGATTCTTCTCTCATCGCCTCTCTCGGATGGAAGGCAAGGACCCCGCTGGAGGACGGACTGCGCACCGCTTACGGCGATTTTCTCACCAAAAACTAAACACGATTTCGCAGCATGAAAAAAGCACTCATCACCGGCATCACCGGACAAGACGGCTCCTACCTCGCCGAGCAACTCCTCGAAAAAGGTTACGAGGTCCACGGCATGATTCGCCGCAGCAGTTCCTTCAATACCGACAGGATCGACCACCTCTACAACGACGAGAAACTCCGCGAGGAAAACCGCTTCCATCTCCACCATGGCGACCTCACCGACTCGTCGAATCTGAACCGCCTCCTCGAACGCATTGGTCCGAACGAGATCTACAACCTGGGTGCCCAGAGTCATGTCAAGGTCTCCTTCGAAGTGCCGGAGTACACCGCGGAGGTCGACGCCATCGGCACTCTCCGTTTCCTGGATGCGCTGAAGGAAGTCGGACTCGAGAAGCAGGCCCGCTTCTACCAGGCCTCGACATCGGAGCTCTACGGTCTCGTCCAGGAGGTGCCCCAGTCCGAGACGACTCCGTTCTACCCCCGCTCGCCCTACGGTGTGGCGAAGCTCTACGGATTCTGGATCGTCGTGAATTACCGCGAATCCTACGGCATTCATGCGTCGAACGGGATCCTCTTCAATCACGAGTCGCCCCGACGCGGTGAGACCTTCGTGACCCGCAAGATCACCCGTGCCGCGGGACGTATCGCCGAGGGGCAGCAGAAAAATCTCTACCTCGGCAACCTCGGGGCCCTTCGCGACTGGGGTTATGCTCCGGAATACACCGAGATGATGTGGCGCATCCTTCAGCAAGACACGCCGGATGACTACGTCTGTGCCACCGGCGAGATGCACACGGTGCGCGAGTTCTGCGAGCATGCCTTCGATGCCGTCGGCCTGCCGGTCCGATTCGAAGGCGAGGGCGTCGATGAAAAGGGGATCTGCGAAAAGACCGGACGCGTCCTCATCGAGGTTTCGCCCGACTACTTCCGTCCGGCCGAAGTCGAGCAACTCCTCGGCAATCCAGCGAAGGCCGAGCGCGTCCTTGGTTGGAAGCCGCAGGTGACCTTCAAGGAACTCGTCCAGATCATGGCCAAGGCCGACTGGGAACTCGCGAAGGCGGGCAAGTGAACCGGAGTGGTCTGGCCGGCGATCACGGGAAAAAGAGGGAGAATCCGGATCAAGCGCAAATGGCGAAAGACAAAGAGAGACGTGGATCGAAACGGTCGTCACCTGGTTCAAGCCGGGAACCCAAGGCTCCCAACATCATCCCTTCGCGCGTTTGGGGGGAAGGTGCCCGGTTTTTATGGCGCGCGCTCGATTTCAAGGAGAAGGCACTGATCGTAATGGGTATCTTCGTCCCGGCGCTCGATCAGATCGCGCGCCTCGCGTCAATCGGTGTCACCATGAAGGCGATCAGCAGCGGGGTCCGGCAACATCCCGATTTGGAAACGAGGCTCTGGCTGGGGGCCCTTATCTTGGCGGCGAGTGCAATTTCGGGTCTCGTCGTGATGGCTTCCAACAGGGTGACGAGAAATCTCAAGATTTTCGTCACCCGGCTGGTCAGGAGAATTCACGGTCGGATCATGGCAAATACATCAGGAACTCCACTCAGCAGAAGAGATGCCGAAATTGCCTCTCTTGTCTCGAAAGAGCGCGACTTCGTTTCATCTGCAACGTCGGGTTTTCTTGACCTCATCGATTTCGTCGCTGCAGTGTCTATCGTGATCGTCTTGCTGATCGCCCTCACTTGGTTCAACTGGCTGGTAGGTGCTATCCTTATGTTGGCGGGATTTGTCGCCCTTTTGCTGCTGAAGTTCAAGGTCCGTACTGCCTCTCCGAAAGAGGGCGTCGATTCCCTAGAAGCGCGAAAGAAACTGACTGAGCAATTCGAAAGGATAGCCGACGGTGGAGAAGATACGCGCGTCCAGATTGACAGATATGCCAACAATGATTTCGACAGGATTGCCTTCGCTGAACTCGAAGCGAAAACACGACTTCAGAAAAAGATTACTTCGGTAATGGGATTCGGGTCGGCCATTCTGATGGCAGTAGTTTACCTTCTTGTCTCGGCGGAAGGTGCCTTTGATGAGAAAAAGATGGTCTGGCTGGTCGTGTTTGTTTTTGGTCTGCGTATGGTGGTGACGCAGGGGAAGCATGCGATGGTTAGCTGGGGGGGCGTCCTCGGTGAGAAAGAAACCCTCATGGAATTGGCAAAGGCATCGATCATAACACCGCAACAGGAGGTTGGTGGCGAGCCGAAAAAGAATGTCAACGGGTCGGTGGATGAAGAGAGTCCGTTGACAGGTGTTGCGGGTACAAAGATCGTTGAATGTTCGTTCAGAGGATTGCGGCGCACTGAGATCGTTTCCAGGGAACCACTTGTAATCGAGATGACCGTTGAATCGGATGTCGAGATAGAAGGATTTTACTGGTCTTTTTCGATTTACCCGCTCGAAAGCTCTTTTGTTCTGATTTCAAAGACGTCGGAGGACTGCGGAATCACTTGGACCTTGCCAAAGGGCCGAAGTAAGTTCCGGATGGTTTCCGGCCCGGTATGGCTGCCATCTGGAACCTATTCGGCGAGGGTGGGTGCAGCACAAGGAAACCGGCTCCTTGATTTGGCGGGTTCGACGTCGTCCAAGCTCTCCATTTGTGTACTACCCGATGAAAGCGCCAGTCGAAGCACACAGACACGCTTGGCGAGCGATGTTGTCATCTTGGATGTAAACTGGGACCTTGAATTCCACGGTCTCGATGCCAAGACGGTGGACTCAGGGCTGACGTCAGCCATTGAACAGTGAAATTGTATGAAAGTCGTTCTTCTCTGTGGAGGTCTCGGAACGCGTTTGCGTGAAGAGACCGACTATCGCCCGAAACCCATGGTGCCAGTGGGTAGTCGTCCCATCCTCTGGCATATCATGAAGCATTACGCGGCGCACGGTCACCGCGATTTCATTCTCTGCCTGGGATACAAAGGGGAATTCATCAAGGACTACTTCCGGAATTACCACTGGAACACGAGTGATGTCACCCTGCGCCTCGGAGCCAACGCGGAACCAGTCTATCACAACACCCATGACGAGGAGGACTGGACTGTCACGATGATCGATACTGGCGAAAAGACGATGACGGGCGGCCGCATCGGCCGAGTATTACGCTACATCGAGGAGGACGAGTTTCTCATGACCTACGGCGACGGGGTTTCCAATGTGGACATCAACGGACTCATCGATTTCCATCGGAGTAGCGGCGCGGCGGCGACTCTCACCGCGGTCCGACCGAGCGGTCGTTTTGGAGAGCTCGACATCCGAGAAGACCGCGTCCGCAATTTCATGGAGAAGCCAAATGAAGGTCACGCTTCGATCAACGGGGGGTTCTTTGTTCTCAACAAACATGCGGTGGGTGAGTTGATCGACGGAGATTCCTGTGTCTTCGAGCAGCGTCCGCTTCGGAACCTTTCCGAGACCGGTCGACTTGCCGCCTATCAGCACGATGGATTCTGGCAGTGCATGGACAACATTCGTGAGATGGAAATGCTCAACGAATACTGGGCTTCGGGCAACGCTCCATGGAAAACCTGGTGAAAGCTTTTGGCGATATCTATGCGGGCAAACGCGTCCTCCTGACCGGGCACACCGGCTTCAAGGGCGGTTGGCTCGCCTTGTGGTTGCGCGAGCTCGGGGCGACCGTCTCTGGGTATTCGCTGCCGCCGCAGGGGGAATTGAATCTCTTTCAAATTCTTCCTTCCGGGCTGTTCGAACCATCGTGGGAAGGTGACATCCGCGACCGCGAGGCCTTTGCTGAAGCGATCCGGGAAAGCCGGGCCGACATCGTCTTTCACCTTGCCGCCCAGCCCATCGTAGGGGCGAGTTACCGCGAGCCGCTCGAGACTTTCGCGACAAATGCGATGGGCACCGCGCATCTCCTCGAATCGCTGCGTGAGGCCCGTCTTCCCGCTGCGGTCGTCGTGGTGACGAGCGACAAGTGCTATCGGAACGACGACTCGGGCCGCGCTTTCATCGAATCGGATCCCCTCGGTGGCAATGATGTCTATTCCATGAGCAAGGCCGCCGCCGAACTCGTCACCGCCTCCTGGCACGCCTCGTTTTTTTCGAAGGACGAGTCGCTCGGTCCCCTTGCGACGGGACGTGCCGGCAACGTCATCGGCGGGGGGGATTACGCGGAGGACCGCATCGTGCCCGATGCGGTGCGGGCGCACCTCGGGGGAGGCTCCCTGCTCTTGCGCAATCCCTCGGCGACGCGCCCCTGGCAACACGTGCTCGAATCCGTCAGCGGCTACCTCGCCCTTGGTGCGCGACTCCTCGGGAATCCGGATCGGAAGACGCTTCTCAACTTCAATTTCGGCCCGAATCACGAAGCGGTGCGCAGTGTCCGCGATCTCGTCGAGACCTGGCTGGAGGAATGGCCCGATGCCTTCGGCTACGAAAAGACGCCCGCGCCCCCTTATGGCGAGGCGGCACGGCTCAGTCTCGATCCGGCAAAGGCGCGCGAGGAACTGGGTTGGATTCCGGTCTGGGATTTTGCCCGGACCGTGCGCGAAACCGCCTCGTGGTATCGCGAGCGGCACGACGCAGAAAAGGACGTCTCCGCGATGCTTGAATTCACCCGTGGCCAAATCGCCGCCTACACGCGTGATGCCCGAGTGGCGGGCGTTTCCTGGGTCTCATGAAATTCGAACCATTGTCGATTCCCGGCGTTTGGGAGATCACGCTCGCCCCGCGTGGCGATGCGAGAGGTTACTTCATGCGCGCCTACGATGAGGCGCTTTTCGCCGAGCATGGTCTCGCGCGCCACTGGGTGCAGGAAAATCAATCGCTCTCAACCGAGGTCGGCACTGTGCGCGGGCTCCATTTTCAGCGTGGTGAACATGCCGAGACGAAGCTGGTCCGCGCCCTTGTCGGCCGCATTCTCGATGTCATCGTCGATGTCCGGGCCGGTTCGGCCACCTACGGCCGACATATCGCGGTGGAATTGTCTGCGGAAAAGCAGAATGCGCTTTATGTGCCCCGGGGGTTCGCCCACGGCTTCTGCGTCCTCGAAGCTCCGGTGTTGGTCGCCTACAAGGTGGACAACGCCTACGCGCCCGCAGCGGAGGGCGGACTGCTCTGGAATGATCCGGCACTCGGGATCGAGTGGCCGGTGGAACAGGCCATCACCTCGGACAAGGACGCCCTTTGGCCTGGAATCGCCGGGCTCGCCCCGGTCGAGGTCCCGGCGGAACCCTGAGATCGGAATGGCAAAAGTGTTAGTCACCGGTGCGTCGGGCTATATCGGCAGTCATGCCGCCGGATGCTTGCGTGAGCGAGGGCATGAGGTCGTCGCGACCGCCCGCCGGATCACACCCGCGCTTGAGGCCGCGCTTCCGGGTTGCCGCCTCGAAACCCTGGATGTTCTGGATATTCCCGGGACTCTCCACGGCGACTGGGACTGCATCCTTCACACGGCTACCGCGAATGACATTCTCTCCCGCGACTTTGCGGCCGGAGTCGGGCTTTCGGCC
>Ga0209573_1003920_pt1 | contig 15449 bp, 8 predicted proteins | sample TNRBio252014_DNA_FD_185870 | JGI IMG/M metagenome (GOLD analysis project Ga0209573, IMG submission 185870) | Wastewater treatment Type I Accumulibacter community from EBPR Bioreactor in Madison, WI, USA - TNR Reactor_6/25/2014_ DNA (SPAdes)... | ecosystem: Engineered > Bioreactor > EBPR >...
CCGGTCAGGGAGAGGACGCCCTCGTCGACGGCGTAGAAGGTCACTTCGGCGCCGGAGACGGCCTTGCCCTGGTGATCGGTCACGGTGGCGGTGAATTCGATCTCTTCGCCGGGCTGGTAGTATTCGGCTTCACCCGCCGAGACCTTGGTGGTGAGGGTGACGGCCGGATCGTCGACGTCGATCTTGCAATAGCCGAGGCGGTAGTCGGCGGCCTTGTGCACGTGCGGGCTCTCACCCGATCCGCGGATGATGAGGAGCGAGGCGAAGAGGTTCGGCGCGGATCCTTCGCCGACGGGCACGTCGAGGATGGTCTCGTATTGATCGATCACGACGGAGCGCGTCTCGCGCACGCCGCCGCGTTCGACGGTGAAGAGGGCGTGGCCGAAGACGGGTGAACGGGCGAGGAGCTTCGCGGTGTCGCCGACTTTGTAGGTGTCTTTGTCAGGGACAAGGTCGATGCGGATGACATCGTGCCACGACCAGGAGGGTTCCTCGGCACCGATCACGGTGAAGCCGATTTTCGTGATGATGTCGCGGCCCTTGCCGTCCTTCGCGGTGAGGGTGACCTGATAGTCGCCGGCTTCGGCGAAGGTGAGGGTGTGCGGCATCGCCTTGGTCAGGCCGGTGGCGGTGTCGACCTCGGTTTTGAGGGTGAGCCGCTCGTCCGAAATCGTGCGGAGACGCAGGTCGTTGCGGTGGGTCATCTTGCCGTTGGCGCCCATCACCTTCACGGTGGTCCATTCCTCTTTCTCGACGAGCACGTTGGTCTCGACGGGCGCGGTGTGGGCCTTGCCGTCGGTGGTGACGGAGGCGAGGGAGAAGACGGCCTGGTCGCCGGCGCGATGAACGCCGTCGGGCTGGCGCAGACCGAGATAGAAGTCCGAACTGTGGACGATGAATTGCTTCGAGCCCGAGAGGGTCTGCTGGTTCGCGTCGGTGATCGAGGCGGTCACGGAGACGCTGCGGGGACCGGGATGGGTCGTTTGCTCCGGCAGCGAGAAGGTGACGGCGGCTTCGCCCTTCGAGCTGAGGGCGGCGGTGCCTTCGGTGCTGTAGGTTTCCTCCTCGACGGTGCGGTTGCCGAATTCAAACTCGTCGAATCCACGGGGACGGGGGAAGTCATTCGAGGCATACACCATCCAGTTCAGCTCGGCCTTGGAGAGCGGCTTGCCCATGAAGTAGCGGGCGCTGACGGGGATGGAAAGTTCGGCACCCTGGGCATATTCCTCCTCGGCCGCGACAGTGACTTCGAAGGTGTTGACGCGGTAATCCTCGACCTGAAAGGCGTAGGTGGAGATGAGACGCCAGTCGGTTTCGGGTTCATCGCCCTCGGGGGTGTTCGCGGCGGCAACGGGATTGAAGTCGATCTCGATCGAGTGCCAGCCCATCCCTTCGGCCGGCAGGGCAAAGGCGGTGTCGAAGCTGCCGTTCTTGCCAAAGGTGATGTCGCGCTCGAAGAGCTGACGGTGGAGCGCGTCGAAGACGCGGAGGCGGGCGGCACCTGCGCCGGGGCCGGTGAGTTTGTCGGCGTCAATGAAACGGGAGATCGACTTCACCTTCACCTCGTCGCCTGGACGATAGACGTCGCGGTCGGTGAAGATGAGGGTGCGGCGCTCGCCGGGGAGGAAGTCGTCCCAGCGCTGGTCGACGCCGAAACTCCAGAGGCCGACGCTTTCGAGGTCTTCGTTGAAGGAAATGACGTGGCGGTCTTCCCCGAGGGCGGCGTCAAGGAAGAGGCGTTTGTCGGTGGCGTGATAGAGATCGCGCTGGAAGCGGGCGACCCCGCTGGCGTCGGTCTTGGTCTGGGCGAGCGGCGCGGCGGTATCGTCGCAGAGACTGAGGTCGAGCCCGGCGAGGGGCTGGCCCGACTTCAGCGAGAAGGCGTAAACCGTAGTGCCGTCCTCACCCTGTTTCCAAGCGAGGCCGATGTCGGTGAGCTGAATGAGGGATTGCGCGCCGACGGCGAGTTTTTCGCGGGTGGAGGAGTCTCCTTCGCTGCAAATGTAGAAGGCCCCGGTGGTGGCACCCTTGATCATGTCGTTCCAATCGAGGGAGGCGGTCTCGGTCGTATCGATGTCCGACTCGGTATCGCGGAACTGATCGTAGATGGTCTGGCCGGGGATCGCTTCGAAGGTGAGGGCCTGCTTCTCGCCCCAACCTTCGTATTTGTCCTGGTAATCGCGGAGAGCGAGGATCAGGTCCTTGCCCTTGAGCGCCTTCACGCGGGTGCGCATGCCGGTGAGATTGCCGGTGCGGATGTCGAACTTGCGGTGGCCCGAGGCATTCTGGGTCGAGGCGAAGGCGGGGTAGGTGATGAAGCCGGGATTGGGCACGAAGGTGACCTTTTTCGTCACGACCTGCTCGAGCTGGGTCGTGTCATTGGCGATGAGGCCGTTGCGGACCGTCACTTCGTATTCGGTGCCGTAGCTGAACTCGCCGTTGAGTTGGAAACCGCCGCTGTAAGATTCGATCTTCAGGCCGGGAGGAGCCGGAGTGATGGACACGTAGTCGGCCAGTTTTGCATCGTCAAAGCCGGCCGCCATGGCTCCCTTGTTGTGGCGGATCGCAAGCTCGGGCTCGTTGTCGTAAGCATTCAGGGCGATGATCTCGTTGATCTGGAAAGCTTCGAGCTCGCCGATGTAGTCGAGACTGCTTTCGATGATCTCGTGGGTGCCATCGGCCGAGGCGAGGCCCGCCTGGGCGTTGATGAACCAGGTGCCGCCGAGAGGAAGAGGGGAAGCGGGACGGATCAGCACGTACTGATCGAGCGGGATGTCGGTCGGCACTTCCCTGAAGAATCCGGCGAGGACTTCGTTCGTGACGGGCGAGGCGGAGACGGCGGCAAAGCGCTCCTTGGGCTGGTCGTAGAGGCGGAGGCTGCCCTCGACCGAGTCCGGCTTGACGGGGACGTTGAAGCGGAGGAGCACGGGCGACCCTGGCTTCAGCGGATTGGAGGAATCGAAGCTGTAGGGAAAGCGTTCGAAGGTGAGGGCGGACTTGCCCGCTGCCGTATCCTGGGCAACGACGAAGGCGGGGCCTCCGGTGAAGAGGATGAGGAGCAGGGCGTGGAGGCAGGCGAGACGACGAAGCAGGGCTTTCATGTGGGTAGGGAAATGGTCAAAAGCGGTCGGAGCCGGTAAGAGACGACACGACACCGCGGATCAAGACGAACGATACGGCGTTTCATGCAGACTCTTTCAGGTCCCGAAAATGGAACGAACCGGCGTGCCCCGAGCTTAGCGGGAAGCGAACAAAAAACGGAGCAAAATCGTCACGCATTTCAAATCCGTCGCGCTGCCCGCACAAAGGGTGGAACGGGGACGCCGATCGCGTCGCCGACGGCACGGATCAGCTCGGCCTCACGGCTCGAGACGCCCTCGTCGGCCATGACGCTGAGACTGCACGCCTCGAGGAAGTGCTTTTTCAGGACGGGCGAGGCGTGGGCGAACTTCTCGAGGGCGCGTTTGATGCGATCGAGTCCGCAGGAACCGGCGGGCTGGTGGACGACCTCGACGAAGTAGCGTTCCCGGAGGCGGGCGGTCGCGGCGGCGAAGGCTTCGCGAGCGCGTGACTCGTCTTCGGGATGACTCATCGCCGCGAGGGTCGAGAGGACCACGCCCGCGTCTTCGAGGAGCGGGTTGAGTTTCTGATAACGGATTTTCTCGGGGCGCTTTTTCTCGAAGAAGGCATCGAGGTGGCGCGTCACGATCTGCAGGAGCATGAACTCGAAAAGATCGACTTGGTCATCGCTCGCAATGAGACGGTGGGTCACTTCGCGGAATCGCGCGTATTCGTCGCGGCTGAGGTGGCGGAGAGTGGGAATGGCGAGATCGATCAGCCCGATCTTCACCGCCGAATGCACCGGTGCCAGTTCCCCGAAGAGATGGCCCGAGCGTTGCGCGGTCCCTTCGTCGGTCAATTCGCGGAGACGGCGGACTTCCTGGGAGCGGAGGGTGTCGTCCTGTGCGAGGAGGAGGGCGAAGACGAGGCACTGGGCTCCGGCGCGCGAGCGGGCGGCCTCGAGCCAATGGGCCGGGAGACTCTCGTGGAGTTCGCGTCCGAGATCGACCTGCTCGGGATGGACGGTCTTGAAACTTTCCATTGCCGCCTCGGCATTGAGGCGCAGGGGTTCGTCGGCTTCGTTGATCGAGAAACCCGAGACCGCGGCCGCCGCCGCGGAGGGAGCTTGGCGCGGTTCCTTCCGGCGGGCGCGCTCATCGGTGATGGGCCGCAGGCTGACTTCGCCAAAGTTGCCTTCCCAATGCGGGAGGAGCCGGCGGATCCGGTCGGGGAGAGGCGGGTGGGTCGCGAACATCGAATCGAGGGCGCTGCCGAAGAAGAGGTGGCTCGCATCCCGCGCCATGGGGTGGCCGACCTTCGACCCCGAGGAGAGACCGCCGATTTTTTTGAGGGCACCGGCGATGCCGTCGGGATTGCGGGTGAACTGCACGGCCGAGGCATCGGCGAGGTATTCCCGCTGCCGGGAGACCGAGGCTTTGATCAGATTGGCGAAGAAGGCCCCGATGTAGCCGATGAGGAGCAATCCCAGGCCGCCCACGAGCATGATGAGGGCGAGCCCGACACCCTCCTTCTTCGAAGAGCTCGAGCCGCCTCGGAAGGCATTGCGAAGAATGAAATTGCCGATGAGCGAGAGGAAGAGAATGCCGAAGATCAGGCCCATGAGCCGGATGTTCAGACGCATGTCGCCGTTGAGAATGTGGGAAAACTCGTGGGCGATGACGCCCTGCAGTTCATCGCGGGTGAGCAGGGTCATGCAGCCGCGGGTCACGCCGATCACGGCATCGCTCGGCGAGCGGCCCGCGGCGAAGGCGTTGATCGAATCCTCCGCGTCCATCACATAGACCGAGGGCACCGGCACGCCCGAGGCGATCGCCATTTCCTCGACGAGATTGAGGAGACGGCGCTCGTGGTAGTCGGTCGCGTTCACATCGAGCTCGCGCCCGCCGAGTTCGCGGGCGACGACCGATCCTCCGCCGGAGAGCTGCAGCGTCTTGAAAGAAGAGGCGAGAAATACGACCGAAGCGGTCCCGACGGCGGTGAAGAGGAGGATCGAGGGGTCCCAGAAGGGCAGCCCCGGCGTGTCGCCGATTTTCTCCCCGCCGAGGGTGATGATCAGCACCACCAGTCCGTAGACCGCGGCGATGATCCCGACGACGGCGAGGACAAAGTAGAAGATGAGGACGTGCGATTTTTTTCGCGCGACTTCCTGATGCTCGAAGAAATCCATATCCGTGGCGGGCCGGAACGCCCGATCAGGGCGAGAGGCACGCGCCTCAGAATTTTACCGTGACACTCTCGCGCTCGGCATCGCTCGAGACTTCGAAGGACGTCGCCGTGACGAAGTTGAACATGCCCGCGATGAAGTTCGAGGGGAACATCTCGAGCTTGTTGTTGTAGTGCATCACCGCGTCGTTGTAGGACTGACGGGCAAAGGCGACCTTCGACTCGGTCGAGGTGAGTTCCTCCTGGAGCTGGAGCATGTTCTGGTTGCTGCGCAGCTCGGGGTAGCTCTCGGAGAGGGCGAAGAGGCGGCCGAGTGCTCCACCGAGTCCGGCTTCGGCCGTCGCGAGTTGCTGGATCGAAGCCCCGTCGGCGGTGTTGGCGTGCTCGCGCGCCGAGGTCGCGACGTTCCGGGCCTGGATCACCGCCTCGAGGGTCTCGCGCTCATGGGTCATGAAGGCTTTCACCGACTCGACCAGGTTCGGGATGAGATCGTGGCGTCGCTTCAGTTGCACGTCGATCTGGGCGAAGGCGTTCTTGTAGCGGTTGCGGAGTTTGACGAGTCCGTTGTAGAGCCCGATCACGAAGATCACGGGTACGATGAGGATGGCGAGGCCGATGAGGATGAAGGCGAGGGTGCTCATGTCAGGATGTCGGTCGGATGGTTGAAGAGGATCTTATCCGCGATGGGCGGAAACTGCGACTCCGAAGATGCGTGGCCGGGGGCCTCATGGCGATTACAAAAGCCCTTTCCGATTGGATTTGAACAGTATCCACTTGGCGGAGGTCTCAAAATTTACCACAGAAGCGCTTGTTTTATAAAGATTTCTAAGTTATTTTATAAACTTAGCCATTTATTTGCGAACAAAGGGCGATTCTTTTTAAATTTTCCTCCCATGTTTCTCAGCGCCATCCTCTTTCCGGTTCTGGCCAGCATCCGTGCCGCCATCGATCAGCCCATCTTTCCGGGCAAGGTGATCGTCTGGCTGCTCTTCATGCTTTCGATCATTGGCTGGGTCACGATCCTTTCGAAACTCGCCCAGCTCCGCCGGATGCGGCGTGCCGACCAGGAATTCACCGACCGGCTCCGTCAGTCGAAGACGACCCTCGAGGTGTTTGAGGAAGGTTGGGAAAACGACCTCGCCCTGAAATCCCTCATCTACCACGCCGGAGCCCGCGAGACCGCCTTTCAGTTGCTGGGCTCGCGCGAGCCGCAGGATCGCATGCAGCAGCGCCTCCGCCAGGCCGGCAAACTCGTCGGACGCCAGATCGACTTTCTCCGCATGGGCTTCCAGACTGGCTTCCGTGCCGCCTCGGGCCGGCTCCAGAACGGGATCGAGGGACTCCGTCTCATCGGAGCGGCGGCCCTTCTCCTCGGCACCTTCGGACTCGTTTGGACCCTCATGGAAGGGTTTGACGAGGCAAAGGAATTCGCCGAACTCGCCCCCCGCGTCGGGGCCGGACTCGGTTATTTCGCCATTTCCCTCTTCGTCGCCGCTCCCGCCGTGATCGCCCGAATCGCCTTGCGCAACCTCGTGCGCAAACGGAAGCAGGAGCTCGAGCGCTTCCGCGATGACATCCACCGCCTTTTCGAGCGCAGCTTCGCCGCCGCCCTCGATCCGGTCCGCCCGACCGCGTCCGAGGCCCGTCCCGCTTCCGTCGAGAACGAAATCCTCCGTTCGGAACGGGTCGCCGCCCCGGCCATGGACCACGTCCCGGCGACTCCTCGTCGCGACCCCGAGCCCGTTCCTTCGCGCGAGCCCGAGCCCGTCACGGATTCCGGCGAGGAACCCAAACGTTACCATTCCATCCGCGACCGACTCCTCCGCAACGAGGCCGATGAAGAAGCCTCGAGCCCATTCCGCGTCAATCCCATCGCCCGCCAGGCGGCCGCCGCGACCGGCAAGGGCCTCCGCGGCTACTGAGACCGGAAGCCCCAACCGCTTTTCCCTTACCTCCCCTGTGCCATGAGACTCTCCTTCCAGACGGTATGCATCATCTTCGGGGTCACCCTTGTCCACCTCGTCGTCATCGCCGCCCTTTCTCCGGTCGGGAGCGAAGGTGAGAACATGCTGGGTCCCGTCCCGGAGCTCGTCATCGAAGGTGAAATCGGCGCGAGCCCGGCACCGTCTCCGGGGAATTCCGTTCCCACCGCGGTCGAAACGCCCGCGAATGCGTCGCGCCCCGATGCCGCTCCTGCCGAGCCCATCGACCTTCCTGCACGCCGCCGCGAGGAGGCCTCGGCTCCGGTGAATCCGGCTCCCGAGCCGGTCGCGGCGACGCGGCCCGTGCCCGTTTCGCCAAGATCCTGAAAGTGACGCGTTTCCGTGACGTCGCGGGAAACGTAACCAATCCTATGGATCTTCTGCGTGTCGTTCTCATCGGCCATGGTTATCTCGGCATTTCGCTCGCCGGAGAGCTGCATGCCGCGGGCGATGCGGTCGTCGCGGTCCATCGGGGAGAATCCCGCGCCGAGCCCTACCCGGTCCTCACCGGTGACGTCACGCTCCCCGGGTCCCTCGTCGCCGTGAGGGATTCCCTTCCCTTCGGTCGACCCGACGCCATCGTCCATTGTGCGAGTTCGAGTCGGGGAGGTGCCGAAACTTACGAAGCCGTCTTTGTCGATGGCATCCGGAACCTTCGCGCCATCTTTCCCGGGGTACCGATTCTTTTCACCAGCAGCACGAGCGTCTACGGGCAGACCGATGGCTCGGTCGTTGACGAGCATTCGGACACCTTTCCCGACCGCGACACCGGACGGATCCTCCTCGAAGCCGAGTCCCTCGCCCGCGGCGGCGGCGGGATCGCCCTGCGCCTCGCCGGCATCTACGGACCGGGACGCTCCGTTCATCTCAAGAAAATGCTCGAGGGCAGTGCCGTGATCGAAGACGTTGATCCCAGCCGTTTTCTCAATCAAATCCATCGCGACGATGCCGCGGGAGCCATCCTCCATCTCCTGCGTCGTGGAGCCGGGAGCTTCGCCGGCGGTCTCTTCAATGTCGTCGACGACACCCCGCTCACGCAGCGCCAATGCTACGAGGGACTGGCCGCCATCTTCGGTCTGCCCGTGCCGCCGCTCGCGCCTCCCGATCCCGACCGGAAGCGTGGTTGGACCCACAAGGTCGTTTCCAATGCCGCGCTCCGCGCGACGGGATGTGAACCCCGCTTTCCTTCCTTTCTCGGTGCGGTCGAAACCGATCCTCGTCTCGTCTCCTCGATTCGCGAGCAGCTCTCGCAGGGTTCGTAACCGGCCTCGCGATGGCGCGAATGCGAGTCGCCCAACGGCTCATCGCGATTGACCCGGATTCCTCTGTTGCGTGAGAGTGGCGACGACACCAGCAATCGCTGCCTCATGAACTCCCACCCAGCTCCCAGCCGCCGCCGCGCCCTCAAGACGCTCTTTTGTTCGAGCGCTTTCCTTTCGCTCAATCTCGGATCGCGTTCGATCCTCGGGGCCGCCGAGGGCGATGCGATCGAGCTTCTCATGATCGGCGATTTCGGCACCACCGGTGACGATCAAAAGAAGGTCGCCGCGGCGATGAAGGCGTTTTGTCAGGGTCAGGGCATCAAGCCCGAGTCGCTCCTTCTCCTCGGCGACAATTTCTATTCGGCGGCGAAGGACGGTTTCTCGACCGAGTCGATCCGTTGGAAGAACACCTTCGAGGACGTCTATCCCGCCGCTGATTTCCCCGGACCCTGCTGGGCTGTTCTCGGGAACCACGACTACCACGACAACCCCGGCGGGGAAAAGGTGCAGCTCGACTATGCGAAGAAGCCCGGCACCCGCTGGAAGATGCCCGCGAAGTGGTATCGGTTCGAGATCGGTTCCGCCTTATCTCCCGTCGCCACCGTCATCGCCCTCGACAGCAACCTGCCCAAGGTCAGCGGCGGCAAGGACAAGAAGTCCGGCAAACCCCGCGGGTCTCTCACCGAAAGTGAAGTGGCCGAGCAGCAGGCGTGGCTCGTCGCCCAACTCCAGTCGAAACGCGCGCCCTTCACCATCGTCATGGCCCATCACCCGCTTTATTCGAACGGCGATCACGGCGATACGAAGGCGCTCATCGAGCAGTGGGGGCCGCTCTTCCAGGAGCACCAAGTCCACGCCTACCTCTGCGGGCACGACCACGACCTCCAGCATCTCGAACTCGAGGGGCTCTTCACTTCCTTCATTCTTTCCGGCGGCGGCGGAGCGAAGACCCGCAAGCTCGAATCCGATCGCAAGATGCCCTTCGGCGACGATGTTTACGGATTCACTCACCTTCGCGTCGCGAGGGAAGAGCTCGTCTTCTCGCATCACGACGCCTCCGGTGCGCTCCTCCATCGCTTCACCAAGAAGCAGGACGGCAGCTTCGTGGTCGCGTGATCCGCCTCCCGCAATCCGGCGCATTGGCGGGATTTACAGAAGGCTCCGGAACCGTCACGATGCGGTCATGAATCGCCGTCTCGTTCCCTTCGCCGTCCTCTGTTCCCTCGCGCTGCCCGTCTTCGCCGAGGAGGCCCGCCTCGCTCCGTCGAAGGACCTCAACGGCTATTTCCCCTTCACGCCGCCCGCGTCGGTCGATGTCTGGAACGCGCGCAAGGAAGAGGTGCGCCGGCAGATCCTCGTCTCGCAGGGGCTCTGGCCGATGCCGACGAAGACGCCGCTCAATGCCGTGATCCACGGGAAGATCGAGCGCGAGGGCTACACCGTCGAGAAGGTCTACTTCGAGAGCGCGCCGGGCATGTTTGTCACCGGCAACCTCTACCGTCCCACGAACCCCAAAGGCAAGGTGCCCGCGGTGCTTTTCGCCCACGGCCACTGGAAGGACGCCCGTCTCGCCCTCAACGATCCTCCCAAGGTCCGCGCCGAAATCGCGATCGGGGCGGAGCGATTTGAAAAAGGCGGCCAGAGCATCTTCCAGTCGCTGTGCGTTCAGCTCGCCCGCATGGGCTGCGTCGTCTGGCAGTGGGACATGCTGAGCGACTCCGACGCGATCCAGCTCTCCGCCGAGGTCGTGCACCGCTTCGCGAAACAGCGGCCCGAGATGAACACGACCGAAAACTGGGGCCTCTACAGCCCGCAGGCCGAGTCGCACCTCCAGTCCATCATGGGACTGCAAACCCTCAACGCGGTGCGCGGACTCGACTTCGTTCTCACTCTGCCCGAGGTTGATCCCGACCGCCTCGCCATCACCGGCGCGAGCGGCGGCGGCACCCAGACGATGCTCCTCGCCGCGATCGACGAGCGCATCGACCTTTCCTTTCCCTGCGTCATGGTCAGTACCTCGATGCAGGGCGGCTGCACCTGTGAGAATTCCTGCCTCCTCCGCATTAACACCGGCAACATCGAGTTCGCCGGACTCTTTGCCCCGAAACCGCAGGGCATGAACACCGCCAATGACTGGACCAAGGAACTCTCGACGAAAGGTTTCCCCGATCTCCAGGCCCTCTACGAGCTGCATGGCAAGAAAGACAACGTCTTCCTCCTCCGCGGCGAGCACTTCCAGCACAACTACAACGCCGTCACCCGCAGCGCCTTCTACACCTTCCTCAACAAACACTTCAAACTCGGCCAGGAAGCCCCCGTCATCGAGCAGGACTACGAACCCCTCACCCGCGAGCAACTCACCGTCTGGAACGACGAACATCCCGCCCCGAAACTGCGTGATGCCGAGTTCGAGCGCACCCTCCTCAAGTGGCTCGCTGCAGACTCTAACAAACAGCTCAACGAAACCGCTGCGACGGCGGAGGGCGTCGACACGGTCCTCCGTCCCGCCCTCGAGACCGTGATCGGCCGCACCTACGCCGACGCCGGAGCGGTCGATTGGGAACTCACCGACAAGCAGGACCACAACACCTACCTCGCCATGACCGGCACCCTCCTCAACCGCACCCATCGCGAAGAGGTGAAGGTCACCTGGCATTATCCCAAGGATTGGAAAGGCCGCGTCGCGATCTGGCTCGACGACCGGGGCAGCGCCGCCGCCACGAGCGACGAAGTGAAGCGCCTCGTCGACACCGGGATCGCCGTCGTCGTGCCCGATCTGATCTTCCAAGGCGGCGAGCCCGTGAAGCAGACCCGCGTCGTCGAGAACCCCCGCGAGTTCGCCGGCTACACCCACGGCTACAATCACGCCCTCTTCGCCCAGCGCGTCCACGATGTCCTCTCTCTCGTGACCTTCCTGAGGAACACCAAGGTCGGCTCCCATCCCAGCCCCGAAAGCGTCGTCCTCGCCGGCTCCGGCCAGGCCGGCGTCATCGCCCTCGCCTCCCGCGCCCTCGCCGGCTCCGCCGTCGATCGCGCCGCGGTTGATACGGGCGAATTTCGCTTCGGCAAAGTCCTCGACTACCGCGACCCGATGTTCCTGCCCGGCGGATCGAAATACCTCGACGTGGAAGGGTTTGCGAAGCTGAATGGAGACCTGCCCCTGTGGCGGAAAGGGAGTTCGGAAGGGGATTGGGTGACGTGGTTGGTGGAGTGATTTGGTAGAGGGGGAGGCTTGGAGAGGAGGAGAGGGGGAGAGGTTGAGAACCACGAATTTCGCGAATGACGCGAATGCAGGGCTCGGGATTCGCGTTCATTCGCTTACCATTCCCTCTTCATTCGCGTTGAGATTCTTCATCATCTCATCTGCGTGAAAACGCATTTGCGCAGATTTGCGGGTATTTGCGCCCATTTGCGTTCCTCTCTCTTCCCTCCCCAGTCTGTATTTCAACGCAGATGGCCGCGGATTTCCGCAGATGTCCGCGGATCTTCCGCCCCAAGAACTCAACGCAAATGGGCGCAAATACCCGCAAATTAGCGCGAATGAAACAGCTCCCCACTTGATTCCCGCCGCCCGCCCGTATGACAGATTTCCCTCCAAAACTCCACTACTCCCTCCCTCCAATCCCGCTACAGTACATCGGCCAACGCTCCACCGCCCACCAAGGACCAAACGCATTCTCAGCACGCCCACCTTTTACCTTTTACTTTTTACCTTTTACTTCCCCTCTGGCACTGACCGCGCCCTTCATCACGCGACGCTTCGCCCCGCCCTCCCCATGCCCGCATCCCCCCCGCCTCCTCCTGGCAGCGCGGCGCGACAGCGTTACCTGCTCTCGCGCCTCGTGCGCCTGACGATGCGCTATGGCTGGGGCGCCTTTGGTTTGGTCGTGCTCAATGTCGCCTTGCTTGCCCTCGGACTCGCGGGACTCGGCGGGGTCGGGGTGGCGATCGATTTCCTGCGCGAGCAGGTGCAGCCCGGTGCGCCCGCCGCGAAGTTCCCCTTCGGCTGGCACCCACCCTCGGACTGGACGCCCCGTTTCGTCCTCCTCGCCCTCGGCCTCTGGATCTTTGCCGCGGCCGGGCTCCGCGCCTGGCTCGCCTACCTCACCGCGACGACGACGAACCGCCTCGGCCAGGGGCGCATCGTCGTCGAGCTGCGCTCCGCCATCTACGCGAAGATGCAGCGCATGAGCTTCCGCTTCTTCGATGCCAACGCGACCGGCTCGCTCATCAACCGCGTCACCGGTGACACCCAGTCGGTGCGGCTTTTCATCGATGGCGTCGCGGTGCAGGCGCTCAATGTGGTCCTCTCCACCGTCTTCTACGTCGCCTGTCTCGCGCAGATCCACCTTGGCCTCACCCTCGCCTGCTTCGCCTTTTTGCCCGTGTTGGGATTCATCGTCGTGATTTTCTCGCGCTGGCTCCGGCCCGGCTATGAGGAAGGACGCAAGCGCGTCGACCGCCTCGTCCTCGTCTTCGAGGAGCTCGCCCGCGGCATGGGCGTGGTGAAAAGCTTCGGCCTCCAGGACTGGGCCGAGGGCCGCTTCCGCGAAGCCAACGCCTCGGTGCGCGACCAGAAAAACGAGGTCTTCCGCAAGCTCACCATCCTCCATCCCCTTGTCTCGCTCCTGAACCAGCTCAGCATGGCGGTTCTGTTAGGCTACGGCGGCTGGCTCGCGATCCGCGGCGAGATCCCCGTCGGCACGGGGCTCATTCTTTTCGCCGGCATCCTCCAGCAGCTCAATGCCCAGGTCACCGCCATCGGCACCGTCGCTGACAGCCTCCAGCAGACCCTCACCGGAGCCGACCGCGTTTACGAGATCCTCGACGCCGAGCCGGGCATCGTCGATCGCCCCGGAGCCGAAACGCTCGGCCGCGCCCGCGGCGAGATCGCCTTCGAGCGGGTCGAGTTCCGCTTCAAGCCCGAGAACACCGTTCTCCACGACCTTTCCCTCACCGTGCGGGCCGGCGAAAAGATCGCCATCGTCGGACCGACCGGGGCAGGGAAGACGGCGCTGATCCAGCTCATCCCGCGTTTCTACGATCCCGACGCCGGACGCCTCGTCCTCGATGGACGCGACCTCCGCGACTGGCAGCTCGATGATGTCCGCAGACAGGTCGGGCTCGTCTTCCAGGAGAGTTTCCTCTTCAGCGCGCCCATCGCCGCGAACATCGCCTTCGGCAATCCCGGGGCCACCCGCGAGCAGATCGAGCGCGCCGCCCACCTCGCCGCCGCGCACGAGTTCATCGAAAAGCTGCCGCTCGGCTACGACACTCTTCTCCATGAGAACGGCGGCAACCTTTCAGGAGGCCAACGCCAGCGCCTCGCCCTCGCCCGGGCCATCTTGCTCGATCCTGCCATCCTCATCCTCGATGATCCCACCGCCGCCGTCGACGCCGGGACCGAACACGAGATCCTCGAGGCGATGGACCGCGTCATGGCCGGCCGCACCACCTTCATTGTGGCGCACCGCTTCAGCACCGTGCGCCGCGCCGACCGCATCATCGTGCTCGAGCGCGGCCGCATCGCCGCGATCGGCACCCACGAGGAACTGAGCCAGCAGCCAGGATACTACCGCGATGCGATTTTGGCCGAGTCCGGCAAGGAGGTGGCCGCATGAAAAAGCCGGCCCCTCCCAAGTCTGACGGGTCCGACAAGTCCGACCTGTCGGACGCCGGCGCCTCTGCCCGACCAAAGGTGGCGGGCATCGTCGACAGCAGCACGATCTCCACGCTCCGCCGCGAGCGCGGCGACGACGACGAGCGGGCCCAGGCGCCGCTTTCCTTTGCCCTGATCCGGCGGCTCCTCGGCTTCACCGGGGCCTACCGCCGCAAGATGATCGCCCTGTTCATCACCGTGGCCCTGCGCGGCATCCAGATCCCCGTGCTCGCCTGGGGCGTCGGGGCGGTCATCAACGGACCCATCGCCCGCGGCGACATGCACCAGCTCGCCTGGAGCGTCGCCGCCTTCACCGCCTTCGCCCTCTTCACCGAGGTCACCTTCCGCTACCGCATCAAGTGGGCCCTCGAGGTGGGCGAGGCCGTCATCCACGATCTGCGCTCGGCCATGTTCCGGCATTGGCTCGGGCTGACGATGGGCTACTTCAACCGCCAGCCCGTGGGACGCCTCATCAGCCGCCTCACCGGTGACGCCGAAAACGTCCGCGTCGGGGTGCAGAACGTCCTCTTCGTCTCCCTCGTCTGCGTCGGGCAGATGCTCGGCTGCGCCGTGCTCATGGCGATCGAGGATTGGCGGCTCTTCCTCCTCGTCCTCGGGATCGCGCCCATCATCTGGGGGCTGAATCTCTTTTTCCGCCGCCGTCTCAGCCAGGCCTACCGCAGCCAGAGCGACAGCTTCAGCCGCATCACCGCGACCATGGCCGAGAGCGTCAGCGGCATCCGCGTCACCCAGAGCTTCAGCCGCGAGCGGGTCAACGCCGACCACTTCCGCGCCCTCGTCGAGGACCACGCCCGCTACAACTACACCGCCGCCCGCCTCACCGGCACCTTCCTGCCCCTCCTCGAGCTGAACGGCCAGCTCTTCATGGCCCTGCTCGTCGTCGTCGGAGGCGGCCACGTCCTCGACGCCGAGAATGCCATGCCGCTCGGTAGCATGATCCAGTTCTTCTTCCTCGCCGGACTCTTCTTCAGCCCCATCACCATCCTCGGGAACATGTTCAACGAGGCCCTCACCGCCATGGCCGGGGCCGAGCGGGTCTTCTCCATCCTCGACACCGAACCCGAGTGGACCGATCCGCCCGACGCCATTGCCCCCGACCACCTCGCCGGACACGTCGAGCTCCGCGACGTCGGCTTTTCCTACCAGGCCGGACGCCCCGTCCTGCACGGCGTCAGCTTCACCGCCGCGGCCGGACAATGTGTCGCCATCGTCGGCGCGACCGGCAGCGGCAAAAGCACCGTCGCCGGACTCATCGCCAAATTCTACCTCCCCGGAAGCGGC
>Ga0209573_1003921_pt1 | contig 15447 bp, 12 predicted proteins | sample TNRBio252014_DNA_FD_185870 | JGI IMG/M metagenome (GOLD analysis project Ga0209573, IMG submission 185870) | Wastewater treatment Type I Accumulibacter community from EBPR Bioreactor in Madison, WI, USA - TNR Reactor_6/25/2014_ DNA (SPAdes)... | ecosystem: Engineered > Bioreactor > EBPR >...
GCCGCCCATGTATGAAGTAGTGGCGTAATGGTTGATGTAAGGCGGCGCGGCGGCCGGGCTATCCGGTCGCAGGAGCTCCCTTTTATCCCTTGGCCGGGGTGGTGGTGGGGTGGGGGTGGTGGGTAAAGATGGAGGGGGTGAGGAACGTAGAGAGGGGGTAAAATCGAGGTAATCAGGTAGGGTAGGATGTGCTGAAATTGGGTTTCAATTCCGCAATCGGTTCAATTATAGCACCTGTAGGTACGCGAAGTTGGCGCTCGGGTTGGCGGGTTTCAATTCCGCAATCGGTTCAATTATAGCCCACTACAGCGCCCAAGACGTAGGCCAGCCCGGCACGTTTCAATTCCGCAATCGGTTCAATTATAGCCCCGGCCATAAGGCAAAGCGCTAAACCATTAACTTAGTTTCAATTCCGCAATCGGTTCAATTATAGCAAGCGATTACCCTGGAGGTGCAAGTACCCGACACTAGTTTCAATTCCGCAATCGGTTCAATTATAGCCTTGAGCATGAATAGAGACACAATATATCTAACCGTGTTTCAATTCCGCAATCGGTTCAATTATAGCTCGATAGCAGGGACAAAGACGGTAGCGGAATTGGTAGTTTCAATTCCGCAATCGGTTCAATTATAGCCAGCGGACTTGTTGTAAGCCCTAAGCATCTTCATACGTTTCAATTCCGCAATCGGTTCAATTATAGCTTCGCCCATCACCCGGGCGTTCGGGATGAGCAGATCGGTTTCAATTCCGCAATCGGTTCAATTATAGCCTGTAGCTTGGCTAATAGCGGATCGGGGCTTACTACGTTTCAATTCCGCAATCGGTTCAATTATAGCGACCACCGACGCATCAGGCGACATAACCGTAACGTTGTTTCAATTCCGCAATCGGTTCAATTATAGCCAAAAGTAAACCGTTATGAAGCCAAGAACTATTTATGTTTCAATTCCGCAATCGGTTCAACTATAGCTCCCGCAAGGTAGGCACCAAGTCAGCCACGCTGGTTTCAATTCCGCAATCGGTTCAATTATAGCCCGTTGGTCTTTTTGCCTTTGCCGCGCATCCTAAAAGTTTCAATTCCGCAATCGGTTCAATTATAGCCATGCAGCCCTTACCTGCCTTGCTGTGTTTCTGGCAGTTTCAATTCCGCAATCGGTTCAATTATAGCAAAAAATAGGCGACATGAAGCCACGAACTATTTATGTTTCAATTCCGCAATCGGTTCAATTATAGCCCCCGAGCCAAGCGGCATAGTTACGCGGACGTAAGTGTTTCAATTCCGCAATCGGTTCAATTATAGCTCATGGCCGATCGGTAGCCTTCTAAGAAGGCTTTCCGTTTCAATTCCGCAATCGGTTCAATTATAGCCGAGTTTTTCTTGCAGCATACCGAGCTGCTCGTTCAGTTTCAATTCCGCAATCGGTTCAATTATAGCCCGCACATACGTGGTGCAGAAAGGGAAGCGTGATTTCGTTTCAATTCCGCAATCGGTTCAATTATAGCTGGCGTGAAAACGCTGGATTTGCTGCAAAAAATTACGTTTCAATTCCGCAATCGGTTCAATTATAGCCGTTAATCACCCTTCTTCCAGACCTTATCAAATTCAGTTTCAATTCCGCAATCGGTTCAATTATAGCACCCTACCGGAAACATAGTCGAGATCAGCATGAGCCAGTTTCAATTCCGCAATCGGTTCAATTATAGCACCCGCGCTGTTGTATCGACTACGTTCGTAACAAGGTTTCAATTCCGCAATCGGTTCAATTATAGCTACAACCAAACCGTTTTCCCGCAATCCGGGCCAAAGGTTTCAATTCCGCAATCGGTTCAATTATAGCTCAATAGATCAGGCCAACCACTTAGCCAGAAAGCTGTTTCAATTCCGCAATCGGTTCAATTATAGCAAGATTACGGCCTTATTGGCTATGCGCATGAGCTGTTTCAATTCCGCAATCGGTTCAATTATAGCGCGCATAGTCGGGGGCTTTTTCAACACCCGGACAAAGTTTCAATTCCGCAATCGGTTCAATTATAGCCCGAAGCGCTGGCCCAACAGATAGTGCCCGATGCAGGTTTCAATTCCGCAATCGGTTCAATTATAGCCACAGCTCTGCAAGAAACTGGCGCCGGCTCCATTCGGTTTCAATTCCGCAATCGGTTCAATTATAGCCCTTGTGCGCCAGAAGCTGAGCCAGAGCCCTATGGCGTTTCAATTCCGCAATCGGTTCAATTATAGCATAGCATTCTTCCCACTCTTGCCTGCTGTATGGGGTAGTTTCAATTCCGCAATCGGTTCAATTATAGCTAGCCCTCCAGAAAAGCCTTGCCGGCAGTCTGCCGTTTCAATTCCGCAATCGGTTCAATTATAGCAATAACTTAACATGCGAAATGGTATTATTCTTCTATGTTTCAATTCCGCAATCGGTTCAATTATAGCGAAGAAGGCCTGCACTGAGGTAATAGTATTGGCTTTGTTTCAATTCCGCAATCGGTTCAATTATAGCTGCGAGATCGTTATCCGAGCTCGCGCCCGAAATCACGTTTCAATTCCGCAATCGGTTCAATTATAGCGTTGCCAATAGATAGTACATCTTGTGCATATACTATGTTTCAATTCCGCAATCGGTTCAATTATAGCTCTACGCCCGAAGAATAGAAAGTATCATCGAATCGTGTTTCAATTCCGCAATCGGTTCAATTATAGCGTACACGCAATCCGGTAGTGACTAGTGCCAAAACCTGTTTCAATTCCGCAATCGGTTCAATTATAGCGTTTGTCGGGCCATTGTCGGCATTGTCGCGGTGTTGTGTTTCAATTCCGCAATCGGTTCAATTATAGCGGAACTCTGGCGCGGCCGCGCTCATTGTGGCTTCCGGGTTTCAATTCCGCAATCGGTTCAATTATAGCGCCGGCTACTCAGGTGGCGCTTACAGATGGAGGCAGGTTTCAATTCCGCAATCGGTTCAATTATAGCGATGCCTACCCAGAGGTTATGCAGGCTGCCATACAAGGTTTCAATTCCGCAATCGGTTCAATTATAGCAATGTTATATTGCAAACCGACGGCACTACAAGTTAGTTTCAATTCCGCAATCGGTTCAATTATAGCCATCCGAGCAGGTAGTAGAGTGCAGTGTATATGCAGTTTCAATTCCGCAATCGGTTCAATTATAGCCTGTTCGGAAATTCTTCAGGCAAATTAGGGCTGGGTTTCAATTCCGCAATCGGTTCAATTATAGCTAGTGGTGGCGGAGGTAGAAGAAGAAGAATTGTTCAGTTTCAATTCCGCAATCGGTTCAATTATAGCATGAGTGAAGCGAAAGATAAAAAAGCGGTAGCACGTTTCAATTCCGCAATCGGTTCAATTATAGCATCCGGTACTCAATACCGTCACCACTACCATCGAGTTTCAATTCCGCAATCGGTTCAATTATAGCAAGCGCCGCCAGCAACGCGAGGCCGAGCAGCGCGTTTCAATTCCGCAATCGGTTCAATTATAGCGAGATATGGCTGTGCGATAAGCAGATCGGCAAAGCTGTTTCAATTCCGCAATCGGTTCAATTATAGCTTTTCAGCGGCGGCGCGCATGCCCTTGGAGGTTTTACGTTTCAATTCCGCAATCGGTTCAATTATAGCGGCTTCGTCAAAGGTGTAAACCTGACCTTCTTCGCATGTTTCAATTCCGCAATCGGTTCAATTATAGCTGTAACGGTATAAGCGAATTTGAAGCGCGTCAAAATCGTTTCAATTCCGCAATCGGTTCAATTATAGCTTGCAAAATAAATTCACCCCATTGTTTCGCCATTGCGTGTTTCAATTCCGCAATCGGTTCAATTATAGCCCCACACAAAACGGGCAAGCTTGCCCGCCTCTTTGGGTTTCAATTCCGCAATCGGTTCAATTATAGCCAAACCCAGCCATTGACCCGCGCAAGCTACCACAAGTTTCAATTCCGCAATCGGTTCAATTATAGCAATTTGCCGCTTTGTGGCTTCAATCAATTCGGTGTCGTTTCAATTCCGCAATCGGTTCAATTATAGCCGGCAAAATGTGTTATGCGTTTTGCTTTGTCGCACAGGTTTCAATTCCGCAATCGGTTCAATTATAGCCGATAACCGCGCTTCCTTATGGGGTAAGTCTCCGCCGTTTCAATTCCGCAATCGGTTCAATTATAGCTGGTGCAAGGTAACGTACTTCACAGAGCTTAAATTCGTTTCAATTCCGCAATCGGTTCAATTATAGCCAAGCGTAAATTTAGCCTTTTCTATTGCCCCCATTTTTGTTTCAATTCCGCAATCGGTTCAATTATAGCGGTGCCGTAGTCCAAAGGCTGTATAGAAAAACCACGTTTCAATTCCGCAATCGGTTCAATTATAGCCACCTCCGAGGACTACGCCTACATGAATTTCTACGAGTTTCAATTCCGCAATCGGTTCAATTATAGCGGCGGTCAGGTTGGGCAGGCGGTTGCGGGTATAACGTTTCAATTCCGCAATCGGTTCAATTATAGCCGGCGTCGACCAGGGCGGCGTAATTTGCCTCCGTGAAGTTTCAATTCCGCAATCGGTTCAATTATAGCCCGGAAGCTTTCGCCGCAACCTTGCAAAACCGGCTTAGGTTTCAATTCCGCAATCGGTTCAATTATAGCTTCAGCCTCCCAATAAGAAACTTTGTCCTTTATGTAGTTTCAATTCCGCAATCGGTTCAATTATAGCCCCGCCCTGGTGCAATATTCGTTTACCAGCTTGCAGGTTTCAATTCCGCAATCGGTTCAATTATAGCCACTAAGCGTTGGCCTGCAAACACCCAAACCAACGGTTTCAATTCCGCAATCGGTTCAATTATAGCATGCGCGAGAATTTTTTTTACTGCAACGCTATCTTGTTTCAATTCCGCAATCGGTTCAATTATAGCAGCCAAGGCGGGCGCGTGGTATACAACTTTTCCCTGTTTCAATTCCGCAATCGGTTCAATTATAGCCTTGGTGATGGATACAAGTTTTACGTTCATATTATTGTTTCAATTCCGCAATCGGTTCAATTATAGCCTTCGTCCTCTGAAAAAATGCCATAGCCTTCTTCCGTTTCAATTCCGCAATCGGTTCAATTATAGCCCCGTCCCCCGCAAATATATAAAATCCTGCTAAACAGCTCTATAAAAGACCCATAAATCTCCAAAATTGCCTAAAAATGGCGTCGATCCCCGGTAGCCGGGTAGCGGCCGGGGATCGACGACTAATCTAAGTTCCTCATTGTCAAAGAACTAATCTGAGCGAACAGGCCGCCCTTGGCGTCGATCGGCCTTTTTAGAAGGCATAGACGCGCTACAAATACATTAGGCGCTAATTTACAAGAAATTATCGGTTTTGCCCCGCTCTGCGCCTACAATTTTTTTATCCAACCAGCGGGTGTTACGGCTGCTGAAGATGATGAGGCTGTCGGTTTGGGGGTTCATAATATCTAATGCTTTGGTCTCCAATTCCTTGAGCTTTACCTCGCTGATTTCACCCTCAAAAACCGAGTTTTGTACCCAGTGCAGGTAGCGTCGGCACAGGCGCAGCATCTTGGCCACCCGCTCCACGCCTACGTCGTATACGGCTATCACATACATGGGTTACCACCATATTTTAAAGCCCTCAAAATGATCTTCTATCTCCAGTAGGTATTTCGCCAATCGGTAGCAATCTAAGCGCACCAATTGTTTGTAGCTCACCTTGCGCCCCAGCGCCCTGTGCTCCACGGTTTGCGCCAATCGCTCCTCAAATTGTTTCACAAATAGCTTGCGCCCGCTATCGCGCAAAAAGCAGCCGCCTAAGGCCTGCTCAAAGTGCTGGGCCGGATTCAGCATCCGTTTGTTGCACAACTGAAACAGGGTTCTATCCACCAATATGGGCTTAAATACCTCCGCTAAGTCTAAGGCTAAACTGTAGCGCCGGGCGCCAGGTTCGTGCAAAAAGCTGATGGTAGGGTTCAGTTGGGTGTGGTAAATCTGGTCGAGAACCAAACTGTAGCACATCATATTCCCAAAACTCACCAAGGCGTTTACCTCATTGCCCGGCGGCTGTTTCTGCCGGCCGTTCATCGTCCAGCCGTCGCCCAATATAGCGTCAAAAGCATCGTAATAGGTTTGCCGGCAGTTGCCCTCCAAGCCCATCAACTCCGCTACTCCGGCCGCCTGTGGCATAGCTTCTCTATATTGCTCAATGAGGGCAATGTGGCGTGCCAGCTCTGCGCGCCCCCGGTTCAGGTAGTAGCGCAGGTTTTTGAGCATGTTGAAGGTAGCCGCATCCAGCAGAGCCCGCGCCACGTGCATCCGCCTGCCGGCATTCAGGTAAGCCTGCGTTTGGGCTACCTGCATTTTACCCGCCAGCAGATAGTCGCGAGGGGCAAACGACCCGGTATAATGCTCGTGATAATCGAAAAAATGCACCGGTATGTGGCGCTGACCCAAAAAGTTAAATAAGGCGCTGTTAGCGTCTATGTTGCCAAAGATGTACAGCGCCTCCACACCCTCCACGGGTAGGTAGCGGGTGTCGGTTTCCATGCCCTGCTCGTCTACGGCCACAAACTTCAGGGTATTGTCGCGCCTGCTCATGCGGCCCGGATTAAACAGATAATACGGCTTTTTCACAGTTCTTCCATTTGGGGTGATTGCGCGTAGCAAAACTCATAGTAAGAGCAGGTCTTGCAATAAGGCTTTTTTACCAAGGGCGGGCAGTGCGGGCTACCCGCTATCCGCCTTACCTCGTCCTCCCATAGCGGTATGGCCCGCCGGTCGTCGTCGGTAAGGGTCACCGCACAACTGCGTCGCTGCTTCGGATACTCGATCACGCCGCTCGCCCCGGTCAGGCCGTGCTGCTCCAGCACGTACAGGTAGTATTTCACCTGAGCCACATGTGCCTCCTCCAACTTGTCGCTCTTCTTTACCTCCCGCACCAACCGCTGCGCCGGGTCGTAATGGTCTATCTTGATGCCGCCAATCGCCAACTCCCGCCAGCGATTGGCCCGCTCTTTATAGGTCGTCTCACCTATGAGCTTACCCTCGGCTACTACGTCGGAGTGGAACTCCATTTCTATGTAATTGGCGGCCAGCCATACTTTTCTTAAGCAGAGATGATAATAATTAATAAGGTTTCCTGTAATGCTTATCATGATTGAATAGATCATAAAATAGACTGGCTGGATATCTTGTGAAAAAATACCCAGCCAGTAAATTATAGTTGTAAATCCTTACTGATTTTCATAATCGAACGCTAAGAGGAGTTGTGTGAGTTCTGCTTCTGCATTATCCAGAGCCAAGGCGGTACCCGTGGCTCCTCGTATATGGCCTCCGGCAGCCGGTGTGACAAATATCTTGCTTCTTGTGCTTTCATCTATTTTGGGCTCTGCACCCAAGCGCTCGGTATCATCTCGGAGTTCTCCGCGAATGGCGTAGGTAATCTGATTGGCATTATCACTGATAGCAATGGCCAAGGTTTCCATTGGGCTGAATGTTCTTGCCTGATTGCTTGTAATCCGCCAGTTGATAAGGGCATGAGCTAAAGCAGGTATAGTGGCTTCCCGCTTATCCCTTGGGCAGATCAGGCATTTGCCAAATACATTTTTTCCCTCTATCCAGCCAGCTTCTCTGAGCTTATCCTCCATGCCTGGAAACAGCTCTGGTTCCAGCTTATTCGTAGATACGCAGAATAAGGTTCGGAGATCAATTGCAATATCGTAGACAAACAAACCAGAAGTACGTGTTTGGTTTTGTATAAATGCACGACTGGGTAGGTTTCGTTGATTAGAGGTCAACCAGTTGGTAAGCTCATCATCGGTTAACTTCTCACCGCGCTTATTGCCTTCCAGCCAATATACGTTAACCTGATGATGATCTGGATGAGAGGTGCGATCGAAGGTCAGATTTTCCTCTTCTATACCAGCCAGTAAAGGGTGTAGGGGGCGCATGGCAGAGATAGAAAGAGGGCTACGGCGCTTAACAGTAAATGAATTAGATTCCGCCTTCATATAGCCTCCTAGTAGTTGATCTGGGAATGATGGGTCGCAGGGTGAATGGGGTTCTTTTTGATTGGCTTTATTATTCTTTTTGTCAATTTCCCAGTTAAAGGTAATCGCAGCAAAGGGTATGCCCATTCGAGTCGTAAGGCTGTCGATAACAGATCGCTTTACTTGTTGACCGCTTGAATAGGGAATTCTACGACTAAATTGATTATCCCAGTAGAATTTTTGTCCATCACTAACGGCAAAAACAGTGTGATCGACATGGCGCAGCCCGCGCAGGTAAATGAAAGGATTCATGATTATTAAGCCTTTTTAGTTTTTAAATAAGTATATTCGAATCGGAGCAGAGTGATGAAGAGCGGGAATAAATCCGCTGGCATTTTCAACACCGTATCCTTAGCATAGCGGAACAGGTCTGCATCATCTGCACGTTGATCCATTACCTCTGACAGTTTATCGATAAACTTGATGAGGTTAGGAGCTGTACGAACTTCTTCTGTAAGTCGAGCATCTGTACTTTTTCCTCTTGAAGAGGCTCCGCCTTTTATTTCAAAAGCATGTAGGGCAGTTGCCAGTTCATGAGCGAGCTCATTGAGTTCTGTTTTATTACTAAGCATAGCAATGATCCAGGTTTTATAAATTTGAAAATAAATATTAGCTGAGTGGGTATCGAAAGAGAAGTCTTTGCCGCGACCAAAGGGTTTGGGCATATATTCCCGCAAATGAGCTGGCTCAATAGCTTTTAGTCCAATGACGCCCAGCTTACAAGCTTCTTTAAAGCGGTAGTAAGTTTCATACATTTGTTCTACCTGAGGCGAGGATAGGCTTTCTTCGTTGTCTATATGCATCAGATTATCAATCATTTCAAAAAATCGATTAACTTGGGGTAACAATACATTGATAAACCCAAGCGTAATATTTGTCTTAGATAAGCTATATGCATAAATGGTAACGGACTGCCCTGGAAACTTACGGCTTAAGGCAAAAACAATCCTAACCCAGTCTTTTGATGCTATAGAGTGTTGGCCTTCCTTATTATCTGCCAGGTCTGGTTCCATCTGATACATAGGGTTGCCTGGATCATAGTTTTTTCCAAAGCAGTGTGCCAGCCAATGGCCATTCCAGGTTTCAATTTGGTTGGCTTTTAATGAAGGCGACTGATTTAGGTACTTACGGTAATACGCCCATCCTTCGTAGAGGGTCCAGAGTACATCTGGCTGATTAAGCAAAAAAACAAAACCGCCAGATACGCCTATGGCTAATGCCTCGCCTATCCAAGAGGCATACATATCTTCGCCGGTAATCGTGATGGGTATATTGGTTACCTGACCCGAGGTAGTTCCTGAGGGATCCTTGGCAGCGTATCCTACAAATATAGCCATATTAGGAGGATCGTTGGCTATATTCTGATGTAAGTTAGCAAGCCGTACCTGTGATTTGCTCAATCCTCCTGCTATATCTTTGGCAGATGGAGGCTGGAAAAAGGGAGAATTCCCTACGTGTAGCAAATGCCTGTCGTCATCAAAAAACAGGGGAAACATAACCTCGTCGAAAAAGCGGCGGGCACTAATTTCTTTACCTGTTTTTTGTGCGTACAAACGCAATAAGTGTTTACCAATAAAACTGGTGTACATATTAGATAATATTATCGGGTTCAACCATGACCAATCCTATCAATCGGTGCTCCTGTTCATCTTGAGGTATGACAAAGGGATAGGCTCCGATTTCAAGTTGGGGATATTTGTTGGCATAAGGGGCAAAGCTCTTCCAGTTAATGGGAATCTCCATGTTTAGGCGGCTTTCCCAGTTACTTGTTTCATAAGCTTTGCGATTACATTCCAGGATACAAGTGGCAGACTCGATTTCAAGGGCATCTACCAGAATAGATTTTTTATGATTGGTTAATTCTTTGATGCGGTATTTCCCATCTACATAGATCAAGTGAGTATCAATCTCCCTAGTGTCTAATTCTGGGTATACAGCATCAATTTTGTTTTGTAGAGATTGCTCTTTTAAGATATGGCCATCGTCTAATTGGGCAAAACTCCGTCTGACTACATCGCCATTGTAGGGAAGGCAGCTTCCCTCTGGCCGCAGTACATGAACTGATTTTAGTAAACGATTTTGTACGCTTTGGAGCGTTCTCCTTCGATTCACACGCCCAAACCGCTGAATTAAACCATCTAATGGAGCGCACTCTGTAACCATCCGGTCAAAGCTGATGTCGAGACTTACTTCCACAACCTGTGTGGAAATAACAATACAAGGGGCATAACCACTATTTTCACTATGACCATTATAGGCGTCAATCAGTTCTTTCTCCAACCTTACGCGGTCCATCCTCCTAAATCGACTGTGAATTAGCATGATATGGATGTTGGGGAACATGCTTTTTAACTCTACAAATGCTTGCTGGGCCCTTTTAACGGTATTATATACCATTAGGACTTTTTCCCGATTTATAATCGCTTGTTTCAGCAGGCTGGTAATAGTACTAACATCATCTATTTTATGCACAATATGTCTATCAAACGTATCTAGCACATTATTAGGTAGTTTTATCTCATAGGTCTGATCAGGAGAGAGTAACGATAAGATTTGCCTGTATAAGATTGTAGGCATAGTTGCTGTACCAATGTGTAGTCGACAATTGAGTCTTAGCAAGGCATTTACGATCTCAAGTACCATTGCTCTGGAAAGATCTGTGTAGCAGTGAACCTCGTCGAGAATAACATCAGCTCCTTGCAGATCAAGCATTACAGACTCAAAACCCCCAGTTCCAAAAATAATAGCAGACAACTGGTGAGGGGTTAGCACTTTTGCCGAAGCGCCAACTAAAGGTTGCAGTATTTGCTCGTCTCCTCCTTTGGCGATGATTTTAGAAGTCGAATGTAATACACGTACATTGTGGGCAGGAACAATAGTCGTTCGCATGCGTTCATACATGGCATTTATAGATGCCTGAAAAGGTAACGTATAAAAAATCCGACCACGGCAACGCCGCAAAAGAAAATCGGTCTTTCCTGCTCCGGTAGGGGCAACTACCATAGTATGGGGCCGCTCGCTATCCGTACTGATTTGAGATAGTGGATATAAACTACTCCTTCTGCTGTCTTGATGATAAAAAGAAGTATCGGGAACTTGAAAGAGCTTACGGAGTTGATCTGCCGTTTTTTCATTGAAGGCGGAAGCAAAATGGTCTGCGCATTTTAGGAGGCCGCGCAAGGGAGACCACCCGGGGCCCTTTTTGCTGCAATGGGCAACCGCATAATCAATTGATTCTTGAGCTTCTTTGTAGCTAATCGTACGCGTAGGGATATCAAACTTTTCAAGTAATAGCAGGCCATATTGTGACCACTCATCCCAGTCTTGCAGATGTATCTTTATAAAGTTTTTGTCCTCTTCAACGAGGTCAAGGATGCCTCGTCCTCTAGGATCATTTTCAATAGATTTATGGTGTGCTACAACGAGATCAATGACCGGTTGACGTTCCTCTTCAGCGAGTAATGATAAAAACGCCAATGAAGATAATTCATGCCGATGTTTAATGCTTTTCTGTTTTTCTGCTTCTACCAAAGAATTTGCGTTGATAGCTTGCATTCGGGCTTGAAATATGGGATGAGCTTTACCTAAATCGTGAAATATTGCTCCTTTTTTAGCCAACTGTAAGTCAAAATCAGGCAGTAAGGCTGGCGCCATACATTCAATAGCTTCTACCACAAATCGAGTATGGTCATATAGTGTTAGCCCTCCATTTTGAGCGCTCTTAGCTAATATGTTGTCAAGCGTCTTCATACTTGTGTGCGGATTGGATTTCCGATAATGCTCAGTTCTCCAAACATTTCCCTGCCTCCATTAAATCGGTTGTGGCCTACTTTAAAGGAGGAAGGCGTTTCTATTTCATGGAAAATGAGCTCAAACCCATTTATTTGATTAAATTCTTCCTCCGTCAGTTCTTGTAGCTCTGCTTCTGGATAAAGCAAATCTTCATTCCTCGATAGACAGATGTGTTGAGATGAGGCCTGATGGGCATCGGCAATAGTATGAAAGGCCAGATATAGATGGGGGTTGATTAAGATTCCACGGTCAATAGTTGACATCTTTTCGTGAAAATTCTTTTGTGGATTACCTTCCCCGCCTCTTTTAGGCCAAGTCCTTTCTTTTTGTATCCCAATTCCTTCATAGTTTAACCGATACCTGATGATCTTTTGTAGTGCGCCCGGATAATATAGAAGTTCCGGAAATAATTTTTTTTCAATACCTTCTAACATAGAAGGTGTCAGGAACTGCTGACTAAAAGTTTCGCTATCCCGAACTGCTGTCCATGGTTTTATAAAACCAAATGGGCCAGTATATTTTACAACATATAGTTTTTCCATGATTTCCGAGATTATTTAAGTGACCCAAATCCAATACCTGTTGAATTTCCAAGACCTACATCCCAAGCGAAGCTGAGACTGGAAGGTTGGCCTTCTATGATAATGGGGCAGTAGCTTCCTTTTAGATCAATTCCCTTATAGGAGATCTTTTTTGTTCTTATCCTATCAGGTTGCGTACGGTCAAAGTAGACTAGTAGGCTATTATCTTCTACTCCGATTTTTCTCAGTTTATTTGATAGGGTTTCCGTCAAATATTTACTACTATCCTCATCATTAAAGAAGAAAAATTTATCGCTACCTCCCACATTTCTTTTGATGAAAACAGGGCTGGCAGGAGAAAAAACATTCCTATTTCCAAAAGAAGGTGTTTCCTGAAGCACTATCGATGAAATGGACATTCCGTAAGCAAGCGTTGGATCTTCTTTTATTCCTTTTATCAGCAATTTGATGAATTCAATATCATAAGAACTGATAAACCAGGTTGCTCCTTTGGGGAAATTCAATCCTCCAGTTTGAACCTGACTGCCACTGAGCCAGGAAAATGAGTACAAGGATAGGCTATCATGGTAACCGTTTATACCTAGCCATTTGTGTAGCGCTCCAGTCAACTGGTGCTGGTAGTTAAATGGTAGCAGGCTGATGTTAGCCGTCGTTTGCAAATACGCTCTCATTGGATGTATTTATAATAATGATCAACTACAATACAAATCTACACCCCCACCCCCCGAAACTCCTTCCCCCTCTTTTTTCCCATTTATCTCGTTACAGGGGCATTTTAGCCGCATCTTAAGCCTGCTCAGCTCATACGACGAGCGCTATGCAGCAGCCCCTAAAAGCCAGCAAATACAGGCCATTGCAGGCCTTATGGCTTCCCCTTGGCCCATAGCCGGAGGGGTAGGAAACCCTTTCCGCAGGCCAACCCGTCAGCGGGCCCAACAAGCCATGGAAAAATTGAGTGGAGTAGTTGTAAGTCGCGCATTGGGGCTTTTTCAGGGGTGTTCGGTCGTTTTTTAAGGTTATACGGTTGTTGTTGCAAAAGGTTTCACATTCAGAACCGCATTTCCGACAATACCCTTTGCAGATGCTCGCGCAAGCTTTCCGGGGCCACCACTTCTACGCCGTCATAGTTGCCCAGCAAAAAATTCGTCAGGGCGATGAAGCGATGGTTGACGGGGCATTGCAGGTCGTAGCAGTCGGGCTCGGCGGCTTCCTGCACATACGCTTTGCACAGCGGATAGCGCTCCATAAGGTCGTTATAGGCCCCTATGCTCAGTCGGATGTGCGCTGTCTCCTGCTGCGAGTCCACAATGCGGAAGGGGTCGGCAGGCAGCACCCGATGCAGCGCCTCATAAGCCCATGGTTCATCGGTGGCCTGCACCCGCGCAAAGCGCGACAATCGGAAGTAGCGCAGGCCCTGCTTATCTACGTCAAAGGCCTGCACGATGTCTTCCGGCGGACTCAGGTGAAAGGGCTCTACCCGGCGGTTGGCCACCACATTGCTGTTGGTAGAGTGATAGTCTTGCAGTATCACCTGTTTTTTGTTGTTGCGGGCTTCCGTCAGGGCGTCTATTTTCGACAAATAGGGGCGTCTCAGATAAGCATGCCCCAGCCGGTGATAATCGTACAGCGAAGCCAGCTTGCGCTTCAGGGCCTCTCCCCGTTGGGTATGCGGCGATATTTGATCTATGGCAGCCATCAGCAGCAGTTGGTCTTCTTCCGAGAAGTGCAGCAAGTCTTTGAGATGGCTCATGGGCTTCTCTTCCCTAAATCGGTAGCGAAACTGAAAGTCGGGCTCCGTCAGCAGCAGCCCGGCCGTTTCAAAGTTGTCGAAGTAGTTCTTTACGCTGTCTACGTGCATGCCAAATTTGGTGGCTATCTCCTGTCGGGTGCGCCCGTTGGGGCTTTCCAACAAGTACAACATCACCTGCAAAATGCGCACCTTATGGCCGTGTTCTGCTTCTTTGTTCTGTCGGGGCATAAGCGAAGGTTTTTTATCTGGACTTTATCGTTTCTGCTAAGCCAAAGCCCAAGGCGGCATTTTTTTCGCCAAAGCCGGCAAAGTAACCGATGTGCAACAGTTCGGGTGGCGCTTTAAGGCTAAAGTTGAAAGTATAACCCTTTACCTTCACATCCCGGATGCTGTGCAATCGCGATCGGGGCTCCGTCAGCAGCTCAAAGCGCCAGTCGAAGCCCTCTGCCTGGTTTTCCTGCGCGGGCAATCCCTGCCAGGCATGGTACTTGGCTAAGAGGTTGCGCACCAGTCGCTCGCCATAGTCGGGCGCTTCCGGCGATAAATACTCCGCATAGCGCTCATGCGGGTTGCTTCTACTCAGGCACAGGGGCGTCAGCAGGCGCAGCTCCAGTTCGTCGGCAAAGGCAGGCGCCGGCAGCATACGCGCTTCCCGCAAAAACAAGGGCGCGCTGCCTAACCGAACCGCATCCGACTGAAACATCCCCATAATGAGGTGCTGGGCCATTTCATCGGCCATAAAACTGACTACCAGCCGGGTAGGCGGCTGCGCCAGGATGAAACTACTGCCCCGTTGCTCAAATCGCTCGGGTTGCAACTGCCCAAAGGTGAATAGCTTGTAGCGCCGTCCCTGATGGTCGTAGCCGCGCTCGTGCAGCCATGCTGAGAAATCGCTGTCGCTGCGCTCCATCGTGTGATACATCCAGCTCGAAATGAGATGGCGATAGTTGATAGGTAGCGATAAGCCGGGTTCGTGATCAAAAGTAATTAAGAGTCTCATGGTCCAAGGCTAAGGCCAAAGTTTAAAAAAGCAAATATAAAAATCCCTCCTCAAACCGCCAACCCCTTGAAATGATTAACTTCGCCTCACAAAGAACGCAAGCAAATGAATCTGACCTACGAACAAGCTTATGCCGAGTTGCAGCAAATCCTGCAAGCCCTTCAGGAAGAGCAGGTAAGCGTAGACGAGCTGGGCGAGCGATCGCGCCGCGCCGCCGAGCTGCTCCGCTACTGCCGGGAGAAGCTACGCCATACCGAAGCCGAGTTAGAGACGCTCTTCCCGGAAGAAAAAGACTAATTTTTTACCCGCCAATCCGC
>Ga0209573_1003922_pt1 | contig 15445 bp, 9 predicted proteins | sample TNRBio252014_DNA_FD_185870 | JGI IMG/M metagenome (GOLD analysis project Ga0209573, IMG submission 185870) | Wastewater treatment Type I Accumulibacter community from EBPR Bioreactor in Madison, WI, USA - TNR Reactor_6/25/2014_ DNA (SPAdes)... | ecosystem: Engineered > Bioreactor > EBPR >...
CCTCCGGCGTTTATGCCTGCGTGGTAAATCCAAAAAAGATATTTGCAGAAGGGGCGCTCAGCCCTCCGGCCCGGGCTCGTCCAACAAACGGATCAGATCGTGGCTGCGCACGATCTATCCTTATTCGTTAGAACTCGCCAAACCAACATGCCACTCGTCGGCTTCTTTGACATCCTCGGTACCCGCGAAGCGGTGATCGGAGGACGCTTCTCAGACCTCACTGCACTCGACTTTTCTGGCCCTCCCGGGCTGGCCGCCACGGTCTTCCCGTCGATTCGCGTAGCCGTTTTCTCTGACTCTGTTGTTGTATCCGCTGAAGACAGCGACGAACGCAGTTTCCTGGGCGCCGTCGCTCTGATGTACGGTCAGTGGAATGCGGATTTCGTCCTTGTTCGCGGCGGCATCGCTACTGGGGACATCCGTTGGGTCGACTACAAGCCGGCCGATGAGGTATTCAGCACGTGCAGGAATTTTGTCTGCTCGCGTGTCTATGGAAGCGCGTTGGTCCTAGCCTATGAGCTGGAACAACGTTCAGGTCCGGGCGCAATCCCATTCCTCTCCGAGCTAGCGGCAAACATCCTGTCCGACCTCGAACCAAACGCAGTTCTTGGAGGTATTGTTCCGATGCTTTGTTGGGCTACCGAAAGAGAGGCGAATACCTTGTTGGGGTACGCGGAAGTAAACCTTGAGCACGAACTGAACCAAGGAGCTGCGCGTCGCCACGGACTTGCAACGCATTCATACTGGCTGCAAGTTGCTGCGCAGCGAAAGTACCTTGCCGTCCGGCAAGCGTAGGTTGGGCTGACGCAGGAAGCCCAACATCCATCCGCCACCGCCTACAACAACTGGCGCTTGATGTGCGCGCGGCGCTGCCGAAGTTGAACGACTGTTTCGACGACTTGCCGGCTACCTGTCGCCACCAACGGCTCCTGTACACAGTTGCCCCCGTTGAGGCAGCGACAGCGTGAATGTCAGCAAGGGGTCGTCAAGAAACCGCCACGAAAAATGACAAAAGCCTCGCTTCGGATTGCTTCCGAATGCTGTGGCCGCCCCCCGAACCACGAAGCATCGCTTGGCCAACCGCCTGTCTTCTGCTCACCACAAGAAGCGCGCCGTGATCGCCCTCGACGCCGACGGCAAGCAGGTTTCCATCATCGGCATGTTCTACGGCGGCGAGTCGCCGGCACCGTCGTGCCGGAGTCCTTACGTTAGCCCGGCATCGGATCCGCATTACCCAGCGCCGTCGTATTCAGCCCGCCATCGACGTACATGATCTCGCCGGTAATCGCGCTGGCCAGGTCGGAAAGCATGAAGGCGGCGGCGTTGCCGACTTCGTCGATGGTGATGTTGCGGCGCAGGGGGGCGTTGTGGGCGTTGTAGGCGAGCAGGCGCGAGAAATTGCCGATGCCGGACGCGGCCAGGGTCTTGATCGGGCCGGCGGAGATGGCGTTGGCGCGGATGCCCTGCGGGCCGAGGCAGAAAGCGAGGTAGCGGGTGGCCGCTTCGAGACTGGCTTTGGCCAGGCCCATGGTGTTGTAGTTGGGCAGGGTGCGTTCGGCACCGAGGTAGGAGAGCGCCAGCAGGGCGGGGTTGCGGCCTTTCAGGAGCAGCGGGCGGGCGGCCTTGGCCAGTGCCGCGTAGCTGTAGGAAGAGACGTCGTGGGCGATGCGGAAGGCGTCGCGCGAGATGCCGTCGAGGAAATCTCCCTCGATGGCTTCGCCGGGTGCGTAGGCAATCGAATGTACCAGGCCTTCGAGGCCGTCCCAGTGCTCGGCGAGGGCGGCGAAGAGGGCGTCGATATCGGCATCCTCGGCAACGTCGCAGCGATAGATCAGGCTGCTGTCGAACTCCGCGGCGAATTTGGCGACGCGCGTTTCGAAGCGTTCGTTCTGATAGGTGAACGCCAGTTGCGCGCCTTCGCGGTGGCAGGCTTTGGCGATGCCGTAGGCGATCGAATGCTTCGATAGTACGCCGGTGATCAGAATTCGCTTGTCGGCGAGGAATCCCATGACTTCTCCCGTAACTAGAAGGGGTTGCGTTGGCAGCTTGGCTGCGAATCAGCATAACCGACGCATTATAAAGGAATTGCCTCACTCGCTCGCCAAAAGCACGCCGTCTGTCAGGCGTCGGGCGTTTGCCGATGGCGAGTGCTGAATCCTGCGCCGTGCAGCCAAAGTGGCGGACTTCGCGGTAGACTGCCGCCCATGCCCGCCTTTCGCCTTGCCCTCCGCCCGCTGCTTCTTCTCCTTTCACTGCTGTCGCTGCTATTCCTGCTGGCGGCCTGCAGCAGCGAGCAGAACGACCCCTATCCGCAAGCCGAGCGCGGCGAGAACATCCTCTATGCAGCTTTCACCGAGCGCCCGAAGCACCTCGATCCGGTGCAGTCGTACAGCGAGGACGAGATCACTTTCACCGCGCAGATCTACGAGCCGCCGCTGCAGTACCACTATCTGAAGCGGCCGTACACGCTGATTCCGGCGACCAGTGAGAGCGTGCCGGTACCGCGCTATTACGACGCCGAGGGCCGCGAGTTGCCGGCCGACGCGCCGGCCGCCGAGATCGCGCGCAGCGTTTACGACATTCGCATTCGCCCGGGCATCCGCTACCAGCCACATCCGGCTTTCGCCACCGACGCCGCCGGGCAGTCGGTCTATGGCGAACTGGACGCCGAGAAACTGCGCGGCATCGAGGTGATTGCCGATTTCGCCGAGACCGGCAGCCGCGAACTGGTCGCCGACGACTATATCTACCAGATCAAGCGCCTGGCGCACCCGCGCCTGCATTCGCCGATCTTCAGCATGATGAGCGAGCGCATCATCGGCCTGCCGGAACTGGGTGCGGCGCTGCACGAGGAAGCGAAAAAGCTGCCGTCAGAGGCCTGGCTGGATCTCGATCGTTTTCCGCTGACCGGCGTCACTCGCCTCGATCGCTACAGCTATCGCATCGAGTTGCGCGGCAAGTATCCGCAGTTTCCCTACTGGCTGGCGATGCCTTTTTTCGCGCCGGTGCCGCGCGAGGTCGACCGTTTCTACAGCATGCCGGGGATGGCCGACAAGAACCTGACGCTGGACTGGTATCCGGTCGGCACCGGGCCCTTCATGCTCACTCGCAACGATCCCAACAGCCGCATGGTGCTCGAGCGCAACCCGAACTTCCATGGCGAGAGCTATCCCTGTGTCGGCGAGGCCGGCGACGAGGCGGCCGGGCTGCTGGCGGACTGTGGCAAGGCCTTGCCGTTCATCGACAAGGCCGTTTTTTCGCGTGAGAAAGAGGCGATTCCCTACTGGAACAAGTTCCTGCAGGGTTATTACGACGCGTCCGGGATTTCTTCGGACAGCTTCGACCAGGCGGTGCGTCTCGGCGGCGGGGGTGACGTCAGCCTGACCGACGAGATGCGCGAGAAGGGGATCCGCCTGCTGACCAGCGTGCGTCCTTCGGTTTTCTACATGGGTTTCAACATGCTCGATCCGGTCGTCGGCGGTCTCTCGGAGCAGGCGACCAGGCTGCGCCAGGCGCTGTCCATCGCCATCGACCAGGAGGAGTTCATCTCGATTTTCATGAACGGTCGTGGCATCGCGGCAACCAGCCCCTTGCCGCCCGGGATTTTCGGCTATCTCGAAGGGGAAGAGGGTAATAACCCGGTGGTGTACGACTGGGTCGACGGGCGGCCGCGGCGCAAGTCCATCGAGGTGGCGAAGAAGCTGCTCGCCGAAGCCGGCTGGCCGAATGGTCGCAATGCCAAAACCGGCGAGCCGCTGGTCCTCAGTCTCGATACCACCAGCGGTGGCATGGGCGAGAAATCGCGGCTCGACTGGCTGACCCGGCAGTTCGCCAAGCTCGATATCCAGCTGCTCGTGCGCTCGACCGACTTCAACCGCTTTCAGGAGAAGATTCGCAAGGGGGCGGTGCAGCTCTACTACCTCGGCTGGAACGCCGACTACCCGGATCCGGAGAACTTCCTGTTCCTGCTCGATGGCACCGACGGCAAGGTCGCGGTCGGCGGTGAAAATGCCTCGAACTACGCCAATGCCGAGTACGACCGCCTCTTCGAGCGCATGAAGAACATGGAAAGCGACGGGCCACGCGGCGCCGAACGCCTGGCCATCATCCGCCAGGCGATCGCCTTGCTGCAGCACGACGCGCCGTGGATCTTCGGCTTTCATCCGAAGAGCTATACCCTCGGCCATGACTGGCTGCACAACCGCAAGTCGACTGACGTCGGCAACAACATTCTCAAATATCAGCGCATCGACGTCGCCGAGCGCGAGCGCTTGCGGCAGCAATGGAATGAGCCGGTCCTCTGGCCGCTGCTTGTCGCGCTGCTGCTGTTGGTGGCGGTCGTCTTGCCGGCGGCGATCGGCTATCGGCGCCGCGAGCGCGGGACCGCGCGCTGATGCGCGCCGTGCTCCGGGCCAGCCGCTTTGCGCGGCGGCTTGAGGTATAGTCGCCCCCCATGCTCGCTTACCTCGTTCGCCGTCTGCTCTATGCCTTGCCGATCCTGATCGGCGTGAACGTGATCACGTTCGCGCTTTTCTTCATCGTCAATACTCCCGACGACATGGCGCGCATGCAGCTTGGCGTCAAGCGCGTGACGCCGGAAGCGATCGACAAATGGAAGGCCCAGCGCGGCTACGACAAGCCGCTGTTCATCAACGCGGCGGCGAGTGGCAGCGCGGTGTTCACCGATACCATTTTCTTCAGCAAGTCGGCGCGCATGTTTGCCGGCGATTTCGGGCGCGCCGAGGACGGCCGCGACATCGCCCGCGAAATCAGCTCGCGGATGGGGCCGTCGCTGGCGATTGCGCTGCCGACTTTCATTCTCGGCCTGCTGGTGACCGTTTCCTTTGCGCTGATGCTGACTTTTTTTCGCGCCAGCTACCTCGATTTCTGGGGCGTCGTGCTGTGCGTGGCGCTGATGTCGATCTCCGGCCTGTTCTACATCATTGGTGGCCAGTTCCTGATCAGCAAGATGTGGAAGCTGGTTCCCATCTCGGGCTACGGTGGCGGCCTCGACGCCTGGAAATTCGTCATCCTGCCGGTGCTGATCGGGGTCATCTCGGGGATCGGTTCGTCGACGCGCTGGTATCGCACCATCTTCCTGGAGGAAATTTCGCGCGACTATGTGCGCACGGCGCGCGCCAAGGGGCTCTCCGAACTGGCGGTACTTTTTCGCCACGTCCTGCGCAACGCGATGATTCCGATCCTGACCGGGGTGGTGGTGGTCATCCCGCTACTGTTCATGGGCTCGCTGCTCACCGAGTCCTTCTTCGGCATTCCCGGTCTCGGCAGCTACACCATCGACGCCATCAATGCGCAGGATTTTGCGGTGGTGCGGGCGATGGTCTTCATCGGCTCGGTGTTGTACATCCTTGGCCTGATTCTTACCGATCTCTCCTACACTTTCGTCGACCCGCGGATTCGTTTCAACTGATGCCCTTCCTCCCCGTCATCCTGTGGTCGGACGTGCTGATCTGGCTGCTTTTCGTCGCGGCCGGTTTTTTCGGCTGGCTGTCCTTGCGCAATCCGTTGTGGCGGACCGCCTGGCAGCGCGTCGGTCGCAGCCGGGCGGGCATGGCCTCGGCGACGCTGTTGCTGGTCTTCGTTGCCGTCGGTCTGCTGGATTCGCTGCATTATCGGCCGCGCCTGGAAAATGCGGCCGGGCAGCCGCCCAGTGGCGAAGCCAGCCAGGAAGCGGCCAGCGACGCCAGCAAGCAGCCGGCAGCCTACGCCGTCGAAGTGCTGTCGCTGCTCGACGCGATTCTGACGCCGCTGCGCACGCAAAACGAGAAAACCTATTCCGAACCCCTGGCGACGCGTGCTTACGCCAAGGAGTCGATCGAGTCGCGCGACGCGGCTGGCGAGCTGCAGCAAACGCGGGATTATCCGCGCCTGCGCCATGGCGGTGCTCATCTTGGTGCCGACGAAGCGGGTCGCGACGCCGACGTCGGGCAGCGCCTGTTGCGTGCCCTGGCGCTGGCCACTCTTGCCTGGTGGGTGCTGGCGGCGGCGACTGCGGCGCGTCTGGCGCGCCGCGAGAGCTGTGCGCACAAGGAGGCCTGGCGGCGCATCTGGCGCAACGAAAGCGAGTTCGCGTGGAACGCGGTGCTCGCTGCGGTTGGCGTCGTCCTGCTGGTGGCCCTGCCGCTGGCGACGCTCGCCGTCCACTACCACGTCTTCGGCACCGACAAGGTCGGCCAGGACGTCTTCTATCAGGTCCTCAAGAGCGTGCGCACGGCGCTGGTCATCGGGCTGGTGACGACCCTGGTCACTTTGCCGCTGTCGATTTTTCTCGGCGTCCTCGCCGGTTACTTCCGCGGCTGGGTCGATGACCTGATCCAGTACCTGTACACCACGCTCAGTTCGATTCCCGGGGTGCTGCTGATCGCCGCCGCGGTGCTCATGATGCAGGTCCTGATCGACAACCATCCGCAGTGGTTCACCACCGCCGCCGAACGTGCCGACCTGCGCCTGCTGGCGCTGTGCTTCATCCTCGGGGTGACCAGCTGGACCGGCCTCTGCCGCTTGCTGCGCGGCGAGACCCTGAAGCTGCGCGAACTGGAGTATATCCAGGCCGCCCAGGCTTTCGGAGTGGCCGATCTGCGCATCATCGGCCGCCATATCCTGCCCAACCTGATGCACATCGTGATCATCGCGCTGGTGATGGACTTCTCGAGTCTGGTGCTCGCCGAGGCGGTGCTGTCCTACGTCGGTATCGGCGTCGATCCGACGATGATCAGTTTCGGCACGATGATCAACAACGCGCGCATGGAGTTGGCGCGCGAACCGATGGTGTGGTGGTCGCTGGCTGCCGCTTTTGTGTTCATGTTTGCGCTGGTACTGGCGGCGAACCTGCTCGCCGACGCCGTGCGCGACGCTTTTGATCCGCGCATGGCGGGGTCGGCATGAGCGAGGAAACGAGCTTGAGCGAGCAAAGGCTGCTCGAAGTGGCGGATCTGCGCATCGCTTTTGTCAGCGGCCGGTCCCTGCTGGCGGCCGTCGACGGCGTCGACTTCCAGGTCGCCGCCGGCGAAACCCTGGCCCTGCTTGGCGAATCGGGTTGTGGCAAGTCGGCGACGGCGCTCGGCCTGCTGCGCCTGCTGCCCGCTGCCGGGCGGATTCCCGGCGGTGCGGTGCGTTTCGAAGGCCGCGATCTGCTCGCCTTGCCCGAGGCCGAAATGCGCGGTGTGCGTGGCGGCGGCATGGCGATGATTTTTCAGGAGCCGGCAACCAGCCTCAATCCGGTGCTCACCGTCGGTCATCAGCTCGGCGAAGTACTCGAACGTCACCTTGGCCTGTCTGGCCAGCCGGCGCGCGAACGTTCGCTCGAACTGCTCAGTGCGGTCGGCATCGCCGATGCGCCACGTCGTCTCGGCGAGTACCCCTTCCAGCTTTCCGGCGGCATGAAGCAGCGGGTGATGATCGCCGTCGCGCTGGCCGGCAATCCGCGCCTGCTCATCGCCGACGAGCCGACCACGGCGCTGGACGTGACCATTCAGGCGCAGATTCTCGAATTGCTGCGCCGCCTGCAGGCCGAGCGCGCGATGGGCATGCTGCTGATCACCCACGACCTCGGCGTCGTTGCCCAGATGGCGACGCGGGTGGCGGTGATGTACGCCGGCCAGATCGTCGAAGAGGCGCCACACGCGCTCTTCTTTTCGGCAGCGCGCCATCCCTACACGCAGAAGCTGTTCGCCGCCTTGCCCGATCTGGAACGGCGCGGAGGTCGGCTCGAGACGATCCCCGGTCAGGTTCCGCCGCTCTCCGCAATGCCCGCCGGCTGCCGCTTCGCGAGCCGTTGCCAGTACGCCTGGGAACTCTGCCGGCAGCAGGCGCCGGAATGGCGGCAGGTGGCGCCTGGCCATCGCCTGCGCTGCCATCTGGATGTCTTGCCTGAGGCTGCGGCCGGTATCAGCGCGGTGGGTGCTGGCAGCGCAGCGCTGCGCAGCGGCGTCGACCAGCTGGCGGCGCCGGCACTGCTCAGCGTCAAGGATCTACGGGTTCACTTCGCGATCCGGCGCGGCATCCTGCAGCGCACGGTCGGGCAGGTGCGGGCGGTCGATGGCGTCTCGCTGGAGCTGGCGCGCGGCAGGACGCTGGCGCTGGTCGGCGAGTCGGGCTGCGGCAAGACGACGGTCGGCAAGGCCATCCTGCAGTTGATCGCCGCCAGTGGCGGCAGCGTGCACCTGCTCGGGCAGGAACTGGGCAGCCTGACGCGCAAGGGACGGCGTCCGCTGCGGCGGCGTATGCAGATGATCTTCCAGGATCCCTTCGCTTCGCTCAACCCGCGCATGGCGGTCGGCGAAATCATTGGCGAGGGCATGAGCGCTTTGCGTATCGATATGCAGCGCCAGGGCCGGGGCGCGGCGATTGCTGCCGTACTCGAGCAGGTCGGCCTCGAAGCGGCGGCCGCCAGTCGCTATCCGCATGAATTCTCGGGCGGCCAGCGGCAGCGCATCGCCATTGCACGTGCGCTGGCCGTGCAGCCGGATCTGGTGATTTGCGACGAGCCGACTTCGGCGCTCGACGTCTCGGTACAGGCGCAGATCCTGAATCTGCTGGCGACGCTGCAGGCCGATCTCGGCTTGGCCTATCTGTTCATCACCCACAACTTCGCCGTAGTCGACCATCTCGCCCACGAGGTGGCGGTGATGTACCTTGGCCGCATCGTCGAACGCGGGACGGTCGATGAAGTTCTGCGTTCGCCGCAGCACCCCTATACGCGCGCCTTGTTGTCGGCAGTGCCCAGTACTCGCCTCGACGCGCAGCCGGCCTTCATCCGGCTGCCCGGGGAAACGCCGTCACCGGCCAATCCGCCGAGCGGCTGCCATTTCCATCCGCGCTGCCGGCAGGCCACGGCCGCCTGCCGTGAGCGCTATCCAGAAACGACGACGCTGTCGAGCACGCACACGGTGCGTTGCCATCTACATGGGTAGGTGCCAGTCACTGCTCTTGCCATGGCAGCGCGCGGCGTCGGCAAGCCCACGCCGGCAAGTCTGGTTGACGCTTCGCTGACGAGACTTTGCCGGCTACTTCAGGATCAGGACTGAACACGCAACTTCGTGCCCGAGTTCACCTGATCCGAACGCAGCTTGTTGAGCTTTTTGAGTTCGCCTACGCTCATGTCGTAGCGTTGGGCGATGCTGGACAGGGTTTCTCCCCGGCGCACGGTGTGCGTGCGCGGAGCGGCCGCGGCAGCCGTCGTGGGCCCGCTCGCCGCTCGCGTTGGCTTGCTCTTTGCTGAAGTTTCCTTGCTCTTCGCTGGCGTTTCCTTGCTGGCAATCTCGGTCTTGACGCGGGTGGGAGCGCTGGCCTGGGTGCTGCTGGTCACCGTTAGCCGAGTGCCGTATTTCGCGGTATTGGAGCGTAGCTTGTTGAGGCTTTTCAGCTCGGCAAGGCTCATTCCGTAGCGCCGGGCGATGGCGCTCAGCGTCTCGCCCTTGCGTACCTCGTGCGTGCTGGTTCGCGTGCCCACGCCTGGTGCCGGTTTTTCCGCAGCCGGTTTCTCCGCAGCCGGTTTTTCCGCAGCCGGTTGTTCCGTTCGCAGGGCCGGGGCTGCAAAGACCAGCGGCTGCTCCTCTGGCAACGCCTTCAGGCCCATGTCTTCCGCTTCGTTTCCTTCTCCTGCGACGAGCAGTGTCGCTCCCGAAGCAACCCGCATGCGGCCCTGGAGGCCGTTGAGGGCCTTGAGGCCGGCCACCGTCATGCCGAAGCGCGGTGCGACCTCTTCGAGTTTCTCGCCCGGGCGCAGGGTATAGGCTTGCCAGGAAGAGAGAGGTTTGTCGCTTTCCTCGTGCGCTTCGAGGTTGTGGGCGAAGGTTTCCAGCTTGTCGGCCGGGATGACCATGGGCGTTTCGGATCTGATCACCGCGCGATTGTGCGAAGGGTTCAGCGCAACGAACTCCTGGACCGGCATTTCAGCCAGTTTTGCTGCCAGCTTGACGTCGATATTGCCGGAGTTGGTAACTGTCGCGAAGTAGGGACGCATCGGGACGCCGAGCATGTCGAGGTCGGCGAGGATATTGGGATTGTTGAAAATGTTCTTCAAGGCCTGCAGCTTGGGGACGTAGTTACGCGTTTCCTCAGGCATCTTGAGGCTCAGGTAATCGGTCGGCAGACCCTGCGCGGCGTTTTTCTTGATCGCCCGACCGACCGCGCCTTCGCCCCAGTTGTAGGAGGCCAGCGCCAGGTGCCAGTCGCCGTGCAGTTCGTAGATGTACTGCAGGTAGTCGAGCGCCGCGCCGGTCGACTGGACGATATCGCGCCGTTCGTCGACCCACCAGTTCTGTTCCAGATTGTATTGCTTGCCGGTCGCCGGCACGAACTGCCACAGGCCGGACGCATGGCTGCGCGAGTAGGCGGTCGGGTTGTAGGCGCTCTCGACCATCGGCAGCAGGGCAATTTCCAGCGGCATGCCGCGCTTGTCGAGTTCGACGATGATGAAATGCAGGTAACGGCTGCTACGCGTGATCATCCGCCGCAAGTAGTCCGGGCGGTTCAGATACCACTGCTGATGGTGCAGAACCAGCTCGCTGTTGATGTTCGGCATTGAGAAGCCGCGACGCAGGTGCTGGAAGATCTCCGCGGACTCGTAGGTCAGGTCGATGGTCTCGGGGAGTCGCGCCGGCGCGGCCACTTCAACCACCGGCAAGGGGCCATCGCTTCCTGCCGGGATTGCGCTCGCAGCGGCCTCGCTGCGTGCCGGGGTGGTCAGCGCTGGCATATCTGACTGAGGGTTTACACCCGCTTCGTTCGACCAGGCGGTAGCGCAGGCAAAAGCGGTAACAAATGCGAAAGCGATTCGTGGCGTCATCCGGTGGTCCTGTCTTCGTTCTCGGGCGGTGCCAGTTGTCCCGACGAAATCGGTTTAGCTGTGCGGTTCACCTGAGCCGGTTCACCTGGTGGAATTCTGCCCGACAAGCTTGTAATTATAGAACAGCCATCTTGCTGCTGTAGTGATCATTTGCGGCGCAGAGATGCGCTCGCGCCGCGCCGACGGGCGGGCTGCTGGCACCCGGAAAGGGAGCGCGCTCTTGGCGGCTCTCAGGCGCTGAGCCTGAAAATGAAAAAGCCCAGGCTGGCTGGGCTTTTTGCTCTTTTGTGCTGGCGGAGTGGACGGGACTCGAACCCGCGACCCCCGGCGTGACAGGCCGGTATTCTAACCAACTGAACTACCACTCCTTGTTGCCCTGCTGCTCCCTGTCGCTGCCTCTCTGCGGCTGCCTGGCGAGGCCCTTGCAAGCGGGAAGCTGCGCATTATAGCGGAATTTGGCGGGCAAGCAAGGGGAAAAGAACGGCTCGCAGCAGCGCACATGTTTTCGCTCGATTTCGCTAGATTTCGCTGCCTTTCGTCAAATCAGCGGATCGCACCGACAAAGCCGTTGATGTCGGTGTGCGCGTCGTGCAGGTGTTGCAGGCACTCGTCCCAATGCTGCGGGCGCAAGGCCAGCATCGCGAGCAGGGCGGCCCGCTCGCCGTCATTTTCCGCTGGCGGCGTTTGGCCACCCAGAGCGGCGTAGGCGGCCTGGTCGGCGAGTCCGATCAGGGCGCAGAACGCGCGCTCTTCGCCAGCCGCTTGCGGGTCGTGATGGTGGGCGATGGCGGCGACGTAGCGCGCTGGCAGATCCCAGCGCTCGGCGACCATCTCACCGACCTCGGGATGAGTGAATTCGAACAGCGTGCGCTCGGCTTCGAGACTGCTCATCGGCGCCGCGCCGCGCCGCAACTCGAGTACTTGATGGTAGGCAGGTTCGGCCTGGATGGCGAAAATCAGTTTGCCGATGTCGTGCAGGATGCCGGCCATGAACGCTTCATCGGCCGAGCACTGGACGTGCGGGGACAGGAAGCGTGCGGCGGTGGCGGTGGCGATCGAATGCTTCCAGAAGTCGGTCAGGTTCAGGCGCTCGGTGCGAAAGGCGTCGAAGGCGCCGACCGAGAAGATCATTCCCTGAACGTTGGTGAAACCGAGCACCCGCACCGCTTCGGAAATGGTGCTGATCCGCCGCGAGAAACCGAAGAACGCGGAGTTGGCGACGCGCAGGATCTTGGTCGAGATCGCCGGATCATTGACGATCACCCGCTCGACGGCGCGGGCATCGCTGTTCGGATTCTGCAGAACTTTCAGTGCCTGCACGATGATCGCCGGCAGCGTCGGGACTTCGTAGAGGTCGACGGGGCGGAAACGGGCCATCGGTTCCGTGGTCAGCTTGTGTCCGCCCGCGCTGCCGCCCAGTTCGCACAAACTCGGCGACAGCCCGGGATGAATCAGCTGGAAAACGTGTATCGGGTGCGGCAGGTCGCGCAGGCGCAGCATGCCGGTATCGCGCAGGCTGGTGTCCGCCGGCAAGGATTTGCGCACCAGGGCTTCGGTCGGCGAAGTGAGCAGCGTCTGTCCGCCAAGCGTGACCGCCAGCACGCGCGCGCAGCGATTGACCGTCGTCCCGAAGTAGTCGCCGCCGCTCAGGTACGCCGGGCCGGTGTGCAGCGCAACACGTACGCGCAGCGGTGACTTCGTCGGCCAGCGCGCGGCGGCGAGGCTGGCCTGGATCTGGCAGGCGGCGTGCAGCGCCTCGCTGGCATCGTCGAAAGTGACGCAGAAAGCGTCGCCAACGGTCTTGAAGACGTAGCCGTGGTGGCGCTCGACCGCCGCCGACAGGAGCGCGTTGTGGCGCTGAAGGGCGATGCGCATGGCCTGCGATTCGGTTTCCCAGAGGTTGGTCGAGCCTTCGATGTCGGTAAACAGGAAAGTGGCCGTGATCAGCGAAGCATCGCCCAAGGTAAGTTCTGCCGGTCCCATTCACCGCCTCGCTCGTGTGTTGTCGGAGATTTTCTGCCGTGGCTGTCGGGCGGACGGGCGGCCGCTGAAGAACACGGAATTTGACACCATCAACACGAGTATCCCGGCTTCCGGGCACCGCAGTCAATCGCCGTGGCGGCCTGGCAGGGACTTGCCGGGCTTTCTGCGGGGTGCTGTGCTCATCCCGACCGCCGACCACAGCGCATGGGCGCCGATCACAGCGCTATTTCCCGAGTGCAAAAACGACGATCAGCGGGCAGAATAGTGCGCGTACGGCGGACCTCAGCCGAGGTCCGTCCTGTACGAACCCGCTGGACAACCCAAAGGAGACAAATCATGAGCCAAGCTCTCGTTTACGGTGATGCCATCAGCACCTACGTTCGTTCCGTTCGCCTGGCCCTGGCGGAAAAGGGCGTAGCGCACACGCTGGTGGCCGTGGATCTGGTCAAGGGTCAGCATCTGGAAGAGGCGCATCTGGCCCGTCATCCCTGGGGAAAAATGCCCGCCTTCGAGCACGACGGCCATGCGATCTACGAGGCAGCGGCGATCATGCGCTATATCGACGAGGTGTTTCCGGGACCGGCCCTGATGCCCGCGACGCCCGTTGACCGCAGCCGGGTCAATCAGGTGATGGGCATCGTTGAAAGCTACGGCTACCCGGCGTCGATCACTCATATTTTCATTCCCCGCGTCCTCGTGCCGGCACTCGGTGGGCAGACCGACGAAGCTGAAATCGAAGCAGCCAAGCCTCGGGCGGCGTTGTTCCTCAAAGAGATCGCGCGCCTGCTCGGCGAGGCAAACTACTTCGGTGGCGCGACCGTGAGCCTCGCCGATTTGCACGTCCTGCCGGTAGTGACCTATCTGCGCGCGACCCCGGAAGGCCTGACCCTGCTCGCCGCGGCACCGAGTATCGAGGGCTGGTTGGGGCGCATGAACGAGCGCAGCAGCGTGCGCGCCGTGATGCCGCCCGGTTGAAGCAGGGAGGGGGGCAGTCAAGCGCCAGGGGTCGAACGGGACCTGAAACCGCTGCTGGCGTCAGGACTCGCTTCTTGTACGGAACGAGCATGGGCAAACAGCGCGGAGATCTTGGCGTCAGCGAGGTCCCCGCGTTTTGTCCCTGCGGTCCCTGTTTCGTGCGATCAGCCGATGAATCGAGCGCACCGCAAGCACGGCACGCGCCATGCAGCAGACGCCGCTACCGCTGTAGAGCACGATTCATCGGGCGATGTCGAGTTGAGCCGGTCTGACCCATGTCTCATCGCTGCAGCTGCGGCAGATCGTAAGCAAGTGGGGAGTTCAAGCGCAACAACGGTGGGGACGTGGTAGATCGTCACTGGGGTCAGTTACTCGGCCTGACGCCACCCTTACGCCCTAGACCAAAGCCGACGCGGTAGAGGTCTGGCATGTCGATACGACCGTCCTTCTTGGTTTCAACAAGGCCCAAGCGCTGCAAGTCGTCACGCAGGCCGTCCCAACCGCGCTCTACGTGCTGAGCCGGAAGCCGGTCCGAAGAAATGCTCCGTGGTCCTTCGGGGAACCGCGCCAGCCAGCGCGATTGCACCTCCGTGTAGTCGCACGGCACGTTCATGCCCTTCAGTTCCGAGAGAACATCCGGCACCCAAGGGTAGTCCTCGGCCACCTCCTGCACCCGAATCTCCGACGCCTTCTGAATGCCGCGCTTGATACTCTCATAATGCAGCGCGACCTCGTGCTGAGGGTAGCGCTCGCTCGTGTCTTCTGCCGCCTGACGTATCGCGGCGAGAAATGAGCGTGGCGAGGTCTGGCCGCGCCCGTCCGCCAGATGGCTAACGGACCAAGTATAGGGAACTCCGCGCCGCCTGTCGCGGCCCATCCACGGGCCGGCAAGCCGCTCAAATGACCTGCGCTGTACTTCGGTTTCCCGTTTCATTTCATCTGGCAACAGCCAGATGCCGGAATGTTCGTGGGCTTGAAGAATCACCCGTAAGCATTTTCCATGCGCAAGCGGCGCGTTGATCAGTCGTTGCCACAGTAAGCCATGCAGATCGTGTCTAGCCCAAGTCAACTCGGCTTTCGTGGCCGTGAGCTTAGAGGCATCAGGAAAGTTGAAAACGGTGCGCTCCGCCTGGTCTTCTCGCAGAAAAACCTTGGCGTAGAGGCCGGGAATGCTCTTGAGCCAAAGCACCGTGCGTAAAAGGCCGCGCACAATGCTATCCATTCGCTGCCAGTCGTTGCTGGTTCGGTCTAGCGCATCGAACAGGATGAGGCCACGCCAGTCACGTTGCTGCTGCATCAGGCGCGCCGCTGCTTCAGATTCAGACTTCAGCCAGGCAACGGTTTCAGGCCAACTGGCGACGGGTATTTTTTTTTGTGCGCGCTCGGCGACCCAGCGCAAAACCACGGCACGCCAGAGGTCGTAGGGTTCACCACCCTTATCGATGAAAGCAGCAAACACATCGGCATTCGGATAACAGTCAATCCGCTCTGTGCTGGCGAAGCCCACCCGAACCTCGACCCCCGCTAGTTCGGGAGAGGATGAACCGAGCAGGCTACGTAGTGCATCGGACTGGAGCGCAGCCGTCCAGAAGGATTTTCCTACCCCTCGCCCGCCCACGACCACGTGTGCGTCCAGCCGCAGTGCCTTCAGGTGGGATAAGGGAATGTAAAGCGTCC
>Ga0209573_1003923_pt1 | contig 15441 bp, 8 predicted proteins | sample TNRBio252014_DNA_FD_185870 | JGI IMG/M metagenome (GOLD analysis project Ga0209573, IMG submission 185870) | Wastewater treatment Type I Accumulibacter community from EBPR Bioreactor in Madison, WI, USA - TNR Reactor_6/25/2014_ DNA (SPAdes)... | ecosystem: Engineered > Bioreactor > EBPR >...
ATCTCTTCCAACATATTGCGACACACATATCTACAAGTCACTTCGGAACTAACCGGCTTCGCGACATTCACACGGACATTACGCCAATAGCATCAATGGCGACTGTTTCAGTGAGTAACTTCCAATCGGAATGGCCGTTGCTAAACAGCCCCCATGCATTGCCATCAGCAAACTATGGAGGACCTCCAACGAGAAGGGCAATGCCTCGCTCAGTGAGTCTATTCAAAATTGGTGCTTTGGAGGATGGGTCAGTTATCATTGCGATGTCCCCGACCACTGGAAAGACCACCTTTATGTTCGCGAGGTAGCGGCCGGCAGTATCTCTGGGCAGTATGTCTCAACGGGCGGTCGATGAGAGGAGCACTTCGCGACTCGCCACGAAGTGATTGCATGGGAGGGAGCGAGTCAGCCGGCCATGCTAAACGATGTGCACGCAGGGTTCGCCTTTCGGCGAAAATCCTTTCCGGCAGAAAGAATCTACATACGGGCAGGACTTCGTGGCCTGCCGCGAGCTGTGTGTACGTCAACCGGGATACCAGGCCGAAAACCTGTCACCTGTTGCACACGGGGTTCGCCATGCGGCAATACGAAAATCCTTTCCGGCAGAAAGGACCTACTTCGACAATCATCCGCGACTACGGTCCCCACCGAGGATAACGGCATTCGGCGGGATGTCACAGAAAGACACACACAGATGGCAATGCGCAGAGTTTCCCGAATGGCTGTGATGCTGGCGATTCTGTGTTGTTGTCGAGTGGCATTAGCGAGCAACGAATATTCAGAATCGGTCGGATGGCCGGGAACGCTGATTCTGGTGGGTGGCGGCGAAGTGCCGGACGAGGTCCCGCAAAGAATTCGTGCGGTGGCCGGCGACGACGGAATCGTCGTCATTCTGGCGGACGCAGCAGCTCGCCCGTTGAATGCTGCCGAGTCGGCCACGAAATGGCTGAACGAACAGGGAATTCAGTCTGTCAAAACCATTGGCGAAGTCACGGTACCGGAGAAGCGTACGGAGTTTCTCGAAAGTCTTGATGATGCGAAGGCGGTCTGGATCTGTGGGGGACAGCAGACAAGGTTGGTCGCTGCGTGGGAAGGAACCGATCTCGAGAAGCGACTTCAGCGGCTGTTGCAGCGTGGAGGAGTGATCGGCGGAACCTCGGCTGGGGCTGCGGTGATGTCACAGGTGATGATTGCTTCCGGAAAGGATGATCCGGAAGTCCGTCGCGGCTGGGATCTGTTGCCCGATGCCATTGTGGATCAGCATTTCACTCAGCGAATGCGAATTGGTCGGCTGCAGAAAGCCGTTTCGCAACATTCAGGTCGATTGGGACTGGGGATTGATGAAGACACCGCGGTGGTCGTGACCGGACGTCAGATGGAGATCATCGGACCAGGAAGTGCGACGGTCGTGTTGCCTGGATGTTCTTATCGTGAAGAAGAGATCTCCGTTTTGAAGTCCGGTGAGCGAGCTGATCTGACTCAATTGCGGCGTGCCACCCGACATCGTTCGACAGCATGTGATCCAGGTCAGTCGTCAGTGGGAGTGCCGGTGGTCGAGTCAGGCGCTTTGGTGATCGTTGGCGGTGGAGCGATGCCGAAGGACATTGTGGATCGTTTTGTCGAACTGGCAGGAGGATCTGCAGCTCGGATTGTCGTTCTGCCGACGGCGGTGCCGCGTGAGGCGACGGAGCTGGACGTGCCCGGATTTTTGAAGCGAGCTGAAGTCGAAAGTGTGGTTGTGTTACCTCAACGCGGACCATCGGAAGTTGAGTCCGCAGATTTTCGGCAGGCATTGGAGCAGGCAACCGGGATCTGGTTTGGCGGAGGCCGGCAGTGGCACTTTGTGGATGCGTACGAAAACACTCGTGCGGTAGAGTTGTTTCAGGCTGTGTTGAAACGAGGGGGTGTGATTGGAGGCAGTTCAGCCGGGGCCACGATTCAGGGCGAGTTTATGGTGCGCGGACATCCGCTGGGAAACACAGTGATGATGGCGGAAGGCTATGAGCGAGGCTTTGCATTTCTTCCGGCCACCGCCATTGATCAGCACTTTACGCAGCGTCAGAGACAGCCGGATCTGCTGCGAGTTGCCTTTCGCCATCGCGGACTCCTGGGGCTGGGAATTGACGAAGGCACCGCAGTCGTTGTGCGTGGTTCCAGCGCCGAAGTGATTGGTCTGCATGCCGCGCATTTTGTGAAGGTGGCCCCCCTGCAGGAAATTCAGGATGAGGATCAGCTTCCGACAACGGTCGATGAGTCCAGTCGCTTCTATACGACAGTTCCTTCCGGCGAATCGATTGATCTGACTCAGTTCGCCACTCAGGTGACTCGATAATCCCCTGAGCCGGCAATCGCCTGAAAGAAACCCTGGAAGGTGGGATCGGGAAACAGGCAGGGATGTTTGTACTGCTCGGGGCTGCCGCCCGCCCTGGCCATGCGCCATTCGGCGAAACGCTGCCAGTCGGAACGAGGCAGATCGCAGACTCGAACGGCATTCAGACGTCCGGTCGCGCGTTTTTCGGCGTATTCGATGTTTGTGTGTCGCAGGGCGGAATCGAACGCTACGGCAAATTGTTCCAGTCGCTCCAGGACCACCGGAGGTCCATCGGGAAGCTGCACAAACAGGACGTACTCGGGCGGATTTCCCCAGCGAGGTGTCAGGGTGAATTGAACGAGGCACAGCCGCAGCAATTCTGATGCGCGGCGAACGGCTTCGACGACCTGCGATTCCGCAAGCTTTTCACCGGTGATGCTGGAGATGTGCGCGCCCTTGTGCAGAAACTCAAGGATCGGAGTGGATCCGTAGTAGCCCGTGCATCGCACGACGTCGCGAATGTTGTAGCGATACAGCCCCGAACTGGTTGTCAGCAGAATGAAGTATTCGTGCCCTTCCTGCAGTTCATGCGCTTCCAGCGCATCGGGGGTTTGACTGTCTGCACAATCCACCGGAAGGAACTCGAAGAAGTGCGTCTGAACTTCCAGGACGCCGGCCGGGCTTTCATCGTGGAGCGGCAGAGTCATGCGGCCTTCGCTGGCATGCAGGCCGTGATCTCGCACGGGAGTCTGCTGAAAGATCTCCTTCAGCCGCGGAATGTAGGCCCCAGCGCTGCCGCCGCACCATACGCCCAGCAGTCCCAGACGTGGCCAGACCAGGTGGGGGCAAAGCCGTCCTTGTTGAATCAGCATCGATTCCAGTTCTCTGGCCCGCAGTCGATTGGGCCGCAGTCGGTTTCGCAGGCCCGACAGGATCTCCGGACTGATATCGGGACAGCGCAGAGTTCCGTCATGGATGTCTCGAATCAGTTCTGAGGCGTGAGTCTGACAGAACTCAATCAGTTGCAGCAGCGTGCTGGGATTGGCCGTGATCAGCATGCCGATGTGAGGATCGGCAAGTGCCAGACGGAGAATGGCATAACGACGCGAGTTGGTCTCGGTAATCTCCGCGACGGCAGCCGGGATGGTGTACAGCGTGCGAACAAGCGGCTTCTGCATCGAGGCGACGAGTCCGCTGATGTTGCCGCAGGGAGTTCCACCTGCCGTGTAGAAGCGCTGGTGACTGCTGGAAACCTGCAGAATGTTCAACTTCTGCAGCAGGCTGTGTTCGGAGTACGCTCCGATGCCCCACATCTGCCAGCCGCGGCGGTAATCATCCAGAAACCGACTGGTCACAGGAATCAATTTGGCTTCTGCTGTCGTGCCGCTGGTGACGGCAAACATCAGCAGACGATTTTCGGTTCCCAGCAGCGCGGCATGATCTCCGGCGGCGACTTTCTCCACATACGGGCGGACCAGTTCGTAGTCCGACACAGGAATTCGTTCCCGGAATTCCTGCAGCGACATGTTGGGATTCAGTCCTAAATCCCGACTGAACTGTGATTCCTGATTCAGCCGCAGAAGTCGTTTGAGGACCTGTCGCTGGGAATCGCGGCACGTTGCGTGAGCGGCCAACAGGAACGCTCGCCGTGAGCGAGACATCGAGCGCCTCATCAGCGATCCGGCCAAAGCTCGAATGCGGTAGGCCAGCGGGATGTGAGTCATCGGGTTGCCAGAATCACAGCCGGTGAGAACTCGTGGTGGAAAACCGAAACAGGGACGAAACGCTGTCTCCGCACACACCCGAGTACCGTGACCGCAGGGCTGCTTCCTCTCGGACCTGACCCGGTTTGGCTGGACCCGCCGCGATTGGAGACAGCGTTTCGCCCCCGTCCACTCGGGCTCCACGCAGAGGCCGGATTATTCAGGTCGGGTCGCGGATTCGCAAGCTCTGGAGACAGGGAATAGTGATTTCCGCAGGATGAAGACGACAGGAAAGCCCATTGAGCGTCATTCGTCACAGGCAATGATTGCGGTCTTCCAAAGTATGGCCAGTTTGGCTGCGAATGCGCGACACTGGTGATGTCGGGTTGGCACTGGTCTGGCGACTTCAACTACGAATGCGCGACGCTGGTTGGCCAAAGTCTGGCGACTTCGGCTACGAAGCACAATCAAACGGCACGCAGAACGGCGGCTGCACTTTGGCCCATGGCCGTTCGATTGACGGTGATTGCCGTACGGCTGGCCAGACGAGCTGCTTCGCCACGAGCCACGTTCAGTCGACATCGTGGGTCAGGAACTTCGTAGTTCAGCGTGGCAGGAACAAGTCCGTGCTTCAGTGACAACAATGTGCCAGCCAGTTCCACGGCCCCGGCCCCGGCATCAAAGTGACCCACGTAGCTCTTCAAAGCTGTGACCGGCACACGCAGAGCCAGATCGCCGAAGACACGATGGTAGGCCCGAGCTTCGACAATGTCGTCGGGTTGAGTGCTCTTACCCTGAGCATTGATGTGACCGATTTCGCCGGGCACGATTCCCGATCGTTCCATCGCCGATTCCATGGCACGAACCAATCCAATTCCGGCTGATTCATTGGCCCGTCCCCGTCCGTCACAGCCTGATCCTGCTCCGAGAATTTCGGCATAGATTTCGGCACCGCGAGCGACTGCATGTTCATATCGCTCGACGATAAATGACGCAGCGCCTTCCCCGACGACCGTTCCGTCGCGTTCAAAATCAAAGGGTCGGCACGCTCGCGTCGGATCGTCATTCCGCCGCGACATCCCTTCAAAGCTGTGAAACTTGGCGATGTCTACGGGATGAATATTGGAACTGCAGGCTCCAACAATCATGCAGTCTGCGCGATTCGATTCGATGACTCGGACAGCTTCAGACAGTGCCAGCAGAGCCGAAGCGTCACGGCAGGTGATGGTGTTGTTGGGGCCACAGGCATTGTGATCGATGGAAACATGGCTGGCAGGCATGTTCGGAAGCTGCCGCAGCAACCACAGCGGTGCGATGCTGGCGAGGGCTTCAGGGCCCCATTTGTCGATGTCGAAATTGCCTTCGGTTCGGCACGCGTTGACCGCGGTTGCCAGTTCTGACGGATGACAGGTCATGCGACCGGCACCAAACACAACTCCAAAGCGGTATGGGTCGACAGTGCCTGAAACGATGCCCGAGTCCTGGACGGCGAGAGTGGACGAAGCGACTCCCAGCTGGATATCGCGGCACATGACTTTGACAAATTTTCGGTCACGCAGGAAATCGACCGGATTGAAGTCGAGAACTTCGGCGCCGAAGGAAGATGGCAGCCCGTCAGTTGGAATCGACTGCAGTTTCCCAATGCCACTGCGGTTGTGGACCAGACTATCCCAGAAACGATCGTTACCGATGCCGATTGGAGAAACTACTCCAACGCCCGTCACAACCACTCGAGTACGGTTGCGCCCAGCCATGGAAACGCCTTTACCAAAAGCAACTCCGCGACTCTCCCGCTGAGTTACCTGACCCATCTTGGTTACACCGGTTTGATCCCTGCCGGTGGCAAAGATGATTCCACCCTTCCCCACGAAGTCGAAATCATCATGACTCAGAGTCCGCCACTGCTTCTTCTTCGGCGAATTCGCTCTTTGCCCCCGCAAAAAGCTTCTTCAGAAGAATCAGTTCTCGTCATCTGAGGTGTTCTGAAAACCACGTTCGTTGGCGGTCTTCAACACATGTTGACCGAAAATTACACGAATTTGGCCCCCGCGTGTCAAGTGGGCAGTCGCTTCCGGTCCCGCATGGAGGACTCTGGGTGGGTGCAAACGTGCAGATCTGTCCAATGTCCGCGGCAGTTTTTGCCGATTCCTGCTGCCATGAGTGTGCTCTCTCACTTTTTGCAATCGGGTGTCGATCAGGATTGGTTACTGGGCGCGTGATCAGTTATGTTCAGGCTGATGCAATCGGGCTGCCTGGATAGGGCCTCGTTTGTAGTCCCGCCTTTAGGCGGAATTTCCCGCGGGTATTGTCCAATCCGCCGCCTGAAGGCGGTACGACGAATATCACAACTGATCCAGACCTTCGGACTGAGCGGTCAGGGTGGAGATCACATCGTCGGTGCTGCCGGGATCCACAGCGCGGCAGGTTTCCGTCAGGATGGCGGCGAGTTCGGCGAGGTCGTGTCGCCATTCGCGGGGATCCAGCCCCGGCGGCTCCAGTTGTGCGAATTCGCCGCACAGCAGAATCATCTTCAGACAGTGGCGAAACAGGATTCCTTCCTGCTTTGTCAATTCCCGGGCCTTCACATAGCGATCGAAGTTGCCTCCGAAACGCAGCAGGTCACCAATGCACCAGACGCTTCGGACAAAGACGTCGGAGATCCCGGGAAACTCGCACCGAAACAGCAGTCGCATGCGTTCCGCCAGCGGGATGGGGTAGATCTTTTTTCGCAGGACTTCGTCGAAGTAGCCCGTCAGTTCCTGTTGCGTAATCAATCCGCGAGTCAGCAACAGGGGATTCAGAAATTCTGTGGAGAGCGGTCCCGGTGGCATTTGTTCGGGCGAGGGAACTCGGACCTGCGGCGCTACGGAGGCAGGAAGGTCCAGCACACTTTCCAGGAGCTGCAGACGCTCTTCGTAGCTGGCCTTGTGCATGTGTTCCGCCAGGAAAACTCCGTACAACGGATTGATGCTGCGAAACGCGAAGATCAGCGGCAGTTGAGCCGTTGCAATTGCCAGCCGGGGTGAATAACTCGCATCAAAGGAGTCGTCCTGAGTTGTCGAAGTCTTCCGTGCGGTTGACTTGCCAGTCGCGGGTGACGGAGCTGGACCACTGCGAGCCTCCTGAATCAGCTTGCCCAGCAGCCCCAGCGAGGAACCGGATGATTCGGCTGCGGTCGGTTGTGATCCAGAATCGCTTGCCTCGGACGGTAGTGGCTCGGCGACGACGCCACGAGTTTCAGTCGTGGTTTCCGCGGACTCCGTCTCGGCTGACGATTCCTCGAGAATACCGTCGCCGAAATCGGCTTCGTCGTTGGCTGATGTGTCGATTCCGGACTCGGGAGCCAATTCAGACTCGGTCAGGGGCGGCAGGTGAGACGAATTCCAGCGACTGCCGTAGAGGTGCCCTTCGGTGGAGATCACCGGCAGAAGTTCCCCTGCGACGTTGGTCGCTCGCGTTGACCGAAATGCCGGCGCAGGGGGAATGACATCGGATGCCAGGTTCAAAGGTGCAGGTCGCGGTGGAGCGGGTTCGAGCGTGATGAATCCACCCGCCTCAAGCGTCGTCAGCATGCGGATCAGTTGTTTCTCGGCTTCTTCTTTTTCTGCAGGATCCAGCAGTCGACGTCGAATGGCTTCCTGCAGTGCTGTGACGGTTCCGGACTTGCGGACCAGAAATGCCAGCAATCGCCACGGAAAGCGACCGCGACTTGCCAGTTTTCCCGGTGGAGCATCGCGGAGTGCCAGGAACTGACGTTCGGTCCAGTACTGCTGCCCTTCCCTCCGTTTGGGCATTTTCTTTTTGAGGTTCTTCTTTGCGCGAATCAGGTTGGGGTCTTTTGTGTCTTCGGGAATTTCGTCGTATTTCTGCTGCCAGCGAAACAGACGCACGTCGTCTTCATGGGCCATGGCAAAGACGTAGCCGCGGGTGTCGAATTGAGGACGTCCGGCCCGTCCAAACATCTGGTGGGCCGAACTGGCATCGATCACTTTCATCGCGCCTGGCGGACCTTTCAGCAGTGACGTCATGACCACCGAACGAGCTGGCAGGTTGATTCCTGCGGCCAGTGTTTCCGTGCAGACACAGATGCTGAGCAGCTTTTTCTGAAACAGTCGTTCGACGATCCGGCGATATTTGGGCAGCAAACCAGCGTGATGAATACCGATGCCACGGAGCAGGATCTGTCTGAGTTTTCCTCCGGCTCCGATCGACCAGTCGAACTGATCCATTTCGATCTGCAGTGCGCGCTGCTGGCCATCGGCGAGCAAACGTTTGCCTCGTAACTGGTCCGCCACGCTCCAGCATTCGTTGCGATTGAAACAGAAGACCAGAGCCGGTGTGTGTCGCAGTTCTTCATCGCCCTCGGCCATCATTTCCAGGTGCTCGGGCAACATTTCGTCAGTGACCCAGCGAAAGTCCAGGGGCACTCGCCGTTCGGTACTCTGCAGCAGTCGCAGCCGACGGCCGTGCTGACGAGCCAGCCAGACGACGAAGTCGGTCGCATTGCCAACGGTCGCGCTGAGCAACAGCAGTCGGCAGTGCGATGGCAGCAATCCCAGCGACAGTTCCCAGACAATCCCTCGTTCGGGGTCATTGAAGCTGTGGAATTCGTCCATGATGACAGAAGCGACATTGTCGAACGGAAACTCTTCGGGCGACAGCAGTCGGTTCAGCAGGATTTCAGCCACGACCACCAGGATGGGAGCGTCGGGGTTCTCGCGTCGATTGCCGGTGACCAGCCCGATATCCGTGGGTTGATATCCCCAGCGGACCGCTGATTCCTGCAGCTCGCGAAATTTCTGCTCGGTCAACGCGATCAGGGGCGTGGTGTAGTAAGCTCGTCGACCGGTTTTCAGCGCTTCAAATAGTGCCGTTTCCGCGATGACGGTTTTTCCGGTTCCCGTTGGTGCACAGATCAGAATACCGTCTTCACTTTCGAACCACGTCAGAATGGCCTGTTCCTGAAACGGGTACGGAGGCCATGGCAGTGATTCCAGATACTGCAGGGCGATGTCTTCTGATGTGAGTGGGGACGGGGACGAGTCCATTCAGCCAGCTTTGCGAAATCAGGAGCGATTCAGGATTTCGCGAAGGATAGATTCGTTCCTGCACAGATGGCAGCCAGATGCATTCCAGTTGGCGGTAGTCGGTTGGCAGTCGTAAGATTCTGGGACCGTGAGCCGCAAGGCGTTAGCCGCGGGTAATTCGACTGAGGAATCGGCGGCTAGCGCCTTGCCGCTCACAAAAACGAGTAAGCTTCAAGAGCTCATGCAGCCCTGGAAAGAACTGCGGAGCCCTGTGGTTGTGCGTCTGGTGGGCTCAGCAGAGTTCTGGCGAGTACCAGTTCCGGTGGATCCGGGAACAATCGTCGTCCGGCGGCAATCTGCAGGATGGTGAGTGCGGTGCGCAGGACGATCTGAACGTCATACCACAGCGATGACTGGCGAACGTAAACGGCCTCCATCGCCAGTTTCAGTGGCAGCAGCTGGTGGACATAGCTGCCTTCGGGATCGTCGTCGTTCAGAAACTGATGTCCGTGAGTGTAATTGAACAGGCTGCCGGGGCTGGCGAGTCCCGGGGCAACCTCAAGCGTTTCCATGCCGATCGCGTCGTAATGGTGAGCGACAATGCGAGGATCTTCCGGACGCGGGCCGACGAACGACATCTCCCCCTTCAGCACGTTCCACAGTTGAGGAAGTTCATCAATCTTCAGGGCTCGCAGAATGCGTCCCACCAGAAACACGCGCGAGTCATTGTGTGCGGTGATCGCGCTGCCGGTTTCTGGTCGAACGTGCATCGTGCGAAACTTCCACATGACAAAAACAGAGCCTCTGCGGCCCATTCGGCGAGCGTTGTAGAAGACGGGGCCTGGACTGGTCAGACGAATTCCCGCCGCAGCCGCCGCGAAGACGGGTGACAGCATCACAAGTGCCAGTACTGACAGGCACAGATCAATGAAGCGTTTGGCCATTTCGAACAACTCGCCTTACGGTCATAAAGATTTCGGCGGCGTTCATGCAGCACATACTGCCAAACGCGGCGGCGCGGTGCCGCAGGGCTTCACAGGAACGCGGATGTGGGAACGGTCGCAGCTCGGGTTCGTAGCAGTCCATCGCGGCGATCTTGCGTTCCAGTCCAGTAGTAATGTCCAGCCAGGTGTCCGGAACGAATGTGCGAGGATAAGCCCACTCGGTGCTGCTGGCCGTATCAAACGTCAGGATGGTTCGCAGGTACTCTTCCTGCGGTCGAAGAGCCACCAGAGCCGCTCGGAACAGCACGTTGTGGTCATGATTGATGTCACCGCCGTACTGACAGTAGACGACCTGCGGGCGAACTTCGCGAACGACGTTCTCCAGCGGCGTGATGATGTCCGTCAGTCCAAAGGTATCCATTCGCTGATCCGGAAATCCCAGAAAGCGAAAGTCGGCGACATCCAGCACTTTCATCGCGGCGGCTGTATACGTGAACTGCGGCTGTCCGCTCTGGCTGTCTTCGGCACTACGGCCTCGAGTGGCGATCAGCACCGTAACATCATGGCCCTGATCGCGGTGCAGCGCGATGGCGCCGCCGCAACCCAGGACCTCATCGTCCGGATGAGCCGCGATCACCAGTACTCGTGTGTCACTCATTCGTCCAGACCTTTCCAGCCCACTGGCAGTCACTAAGTGCCGGGCCCTTCAGCGTGGCACCCTCTGCGGATTCCAGTTCCAGCACCACGATGGCTCCCGTACCACAGGCGACCATCTGTCCGCAGGCGTCAGACACCGGACTGTAAACCGGTCCCGTCACCGTTCCCGGCGTGGCCAACGAGTTATCTCCGGGAATCAATGCGCAGGTCTGAATGATCCAGCGAGTTCCGTCAAGATGGCTGAAGGCTCCGGGATAAGGGCGAGTGAGCGCGCGGACGAAGTTGTAGACCTTGCGGGAACTCTGATTCCAGTCGATCCGTCCATCGTCCGGGCGACGTCGCGGCAGGACTGGTTCATCGCTGTGAGGTTGTACGATGCCGGGGCAGTCACCGGCCATCAGCTTTGGCAGGATTCGTTCGATCATGATGCGATTGGTGTCTGCGACCTGATCGTACAGCGTGGCACAGGTGTCACAAGGAGTGACGGGAAATGCCATCTGATCGATGATGCGTCCTTCGTCGACTCCTTCCGTCAGCCACATCAGCGTGTTGCCCGCGGTGGTTTCGCCATTAATCAGCGTCCAGTTGATTGGAGCACTGCCGCGATTGTGAGGCAGCAGTGAGGCGTGGGCTCCGATGACACCCAGCCGGGCGGTTGCGAGCGCCGCTGGATGCAGCAGTTGACTCCATCCGATCACAAACAGCACATCCAGGTTCAGATCGCTCAGGTGCTGCACGACGGCAGCATCGTTAATACTGCGAACTCGGCGGAGCGGAATCCCGTGAGCACAGGCCAGTTCGGAATAGTCGACTCCGGCGCTGCGTTTCTCCAGAGATCCTTCATCCAGCGTTACGATGATTTCGAGCCGGATCCCGGATTTCAGGAGGCTGCGAAGTGCCGGCAGTCCTTCCTGATGAAAGCCCACCCAGCCCAGTCTGAGATCTTGTGGTGCCATTTTCGATCAGTACCGGAGCGAGGAGTTTCGAGCGTGGAGATTGGGGTTGGTAGTTCCGCCTTCAGGCGGCAGACGGCACTGCCCCGTGCAAATTCCGCCTGAAGGCGGGACTACAAACACTGAATCGAGTTTTCATGCGGATCTTGTCCCAGGAACGTCGATTGAGGAAAGCCCGATTCCGGCGACTCTCAATTCAGCGTGGTCTGACAGAAGAGTGTGAATCGACGCCGGTTCGAAGGGCAAATTGGAGAAACTCGCCTTCCACGCTCCGGCAGATTCTGCTACTTGTCATCCAGAAGCGCCGTCAGATGCGCTCTGCGGGAGGCAGAGTGATGAGAGGATGGTCCCGGCGCGGGAAGGGATTCCCATGCAAAATTCATTATGGAAAGTACTGACAGCGGCGGGCATTATCGGGATCGGCACGATGATCGTGCTGGAGGTCCAGCGCCGGTTGCCTGTGCCGTCTGCAAACGGGTCTTTGCCGGCGACTGCCGGGCAGGAGACCACCGTCACTCCGGATGCGTCCACGCCTCTGGATGATGTCCTGTCTGAACCTGCGCTGCTGGGTTCATTGTCCGAGCCATCGGCGTTCGATAAGCCTGGGCAGGGTCAGGGAAATCCTGCGCCTCCGGAGGATGATTCGCGGTTTTTCAATCCGCAGGATCAGGAAGTTCGCAAGGGCGACCTTGCCGAAAACTTCAATCTGTTTGCGGATGAGACAGCGAATTCAGGCGCAGGTGCCTCGTCGGCAGACGGCAGCGCGAGAGCTGCAGGAACGACATCGCAGCCTGTATCGTCTTCGGGCGACAAACCACCCGTCAGGCCGGCAAGTTCGGCCAGGCCAAAGAAGGATGTCGTTGCTCCGCCGGCATCAGAAGCAAACTCCACGTCTGCAGAACAGCCGCTGTCGTTTCCGTTTGAAGAAGCCGCAGTTGCCAAAAGCGCGACGCCATCTGGCGCGGCGGCTGAGAGTGTCGATCGTCCGATTTTTCCAGCGGAAGACAACAGCGTGAAGATGGCTGCACAGACGAAGCAGCTGACTCAGCCCGGGGCGGGATCTCCTGCGCAGGAACGAAACACCATTCAGTTCTTTGGCAATGGACAGAAACCACAGACTTCGGGAAATGAAACGAACGCTGGAATGTCATCCGCATCCGGTGCAGCGTCGTTTCCCGACGACGGCTCGGCGACCGCGAAAGCCGGGGTGAAGACGGCCGGAGCTACGCTGGGGGCCGGTGCTCAGATTACTCGGACTTCTGCAACTGCCAGTAACGACGAATTGCCGAATCTGTTTGTCCCTGAGCCCGTGCCCGATGTGACAGACCCACGAGCCTCTGAGCCAGAATCGAATCGTCGCGAGCCAATATCCGAATTCAATCCGTTCGAAGAAGACGGTGCTTCACCGGCTCCAGGTCGACCATCGGCGGAGCAGCCTGCACCCGTTCAGGAACCCAACTTACCGTTCCCCGGAACGGAGCCGGGCCGCGAATTCAATGAAGATCCGGAGATTCCGGAGCGAAGCACGCCTCCAGGTTCTGCCCGCCCCGAAACGCCACTGGCTGATGAACCCTTCATGGAAGATGATCCGACGACTTTGCCGTCACCCGATCGTCCTTCTCGTCCGTCTTCGGAAGAGCCCCGGCTGCCCTTGCCGGGAACGAATTCCGATTCATTGGCCGACGAGCCCTTTGAAATGGATCGTCCGGAAGACAGTGGAACGACTCGGCCTTTGCCAGCGGCAGAGGACGTTCCGGGATTTGAATGGCCCGATCGGCCAGTTCCGTCCGGATCCGCAGATCCGGTCGGTCGGACGACGACCGAAGTCATGCGGCCACAACTGTCCATTCGAAAAGATGCTCCAAAAACGGCCAGTGTTGGAGTTGCTCACGATTACACCATCGTGGTGGTCAACGAAGGCGAAACTCCGGCTTACGATGTGCTGGTGGAAGACGAGCTGGGAGGTGCGGCTGAGTTTGTGGAATCTCGTCCGATTGCCGAATTCAATCGGGCGTCAGGAAAGCTGGAATGGAATATCGCTCAACTGGATTCCGGGGAAACTCAGGAGATCCGGATTCGTATCCGACCGACAGGTGAAGGCACTCTGGATGGAGTAGCGACGGTCCGCTTCAAGGCTCAGGTCAAAGCCGAAACGGTGATCACATCACCGCGGCTGGAGCTGGATCTTGCCGGGCCTGCGGAAGTGAAAGTCGGCGACGAAGTGCCACTGACGTTTACCATTCGTAATCGCGGCAGTGGTGATGCCAACAATGTGATTCTGCGAAGTGTGCTGCCGGTCAGTCTGAAGCATCCGGAAGGCGGCGATCTGGAATACGAAATCCAGCAGCTCCGCGCCGGCGAATCGGAGAGCGTGGATCTGACAGTGGTTGCGGCGGAACCAGGAGACCTGATTCTGGTATCGGCTGAGGTCACAACGTCGGGAATTACGGCCGCAAAGGCGAAAACGGAAATCGGTATCGTCGGAGCTCAGTTGTCGCTCAAACGGAACGGCCCGGAACGACGATTTGTCGGACGATCCGCGACGTTTCAGAACATAGTGACCAACGAATCCCGATTCGAGGCGTTGAATGCCACGGTGGTGGAAGAAGTTCCCGAGGGCATGCGATTTGTTTCGGCCAGTAACGGCGGTGAATTCGACCCGGACACGCGACGAATCCAGTGGAAAGTTCCCCGGCTCGTCCCAGGCAAACAGGTGGTGCTGGAGGTCGAACTGCTGGCGGAAGCGCCGGGGCAGATGGAAACCATGGTGGAAGTTACTGAGAACGCAGGCTTTCGAACTCCGCTGACTGAGAACACGATCGTGACGGTGGAAGATCTCCACAACGTGACGGCCGACATCAGCCATCAGGACGGCCCGGTGGCGATTGGAGAACGATTTGGATTCACGATCACGATCGACAACCGCGGCACCGCGCTGGCGAAAAACATGGAGATGGCCATCATCGTGCCGAAAGAGATCCGTGTGCTGGCCGCCGGAACGAAACAGGTCCCGGGGCGTCTGGTCGGGAACACGGTGAAGTTCAATGTTGTCCCCGAAATCAAACCGAATGCGTCCATGACGTTTCAGGTGACTCTGCAGGGAGAAAGCCCCGTCCGAAATGCACTGGTGCAGGCACAACTGAAATACGACGAGATGCCTGAACCGCTGATCGTGACGGAATCCGTGACAGTGTTCGACGATCGCCCGTAGCGTTCCGCCAGAGTTGTTTTGACGGATCGGGATCGGGTGGCCGGGGCTGGACGAAGGAAGCCCCGGGGTTTCGGGCTGTCGCCCTCCAACCCCGGCCATCCAATCCAGTTGGGGGGACGATCAGGGGGTGAGGTCTGTTTTTGAGTTTCGCAAAAACAGACCTTACCCCCTGTAAGTTTTACCAGCGGAACAGGCCGGTGCCCCAGGTGAGGCCAGCGCCAAAGCCGCACATCAGCACCAGGTCCCCCGTCCGCACTCGCCCTTCATGATGGGCTTCGTCGAGGGCCAGCGGGATGGAGGCGGCAGACGTGTTGCCGTAACGATCCAGATTGTTGTAGACCTTACACCTGGGGATGTGCAGCACTTCCATCGCATGGTCGATGATCCGGATGTTCGCCTGATGAAGGACAAACAGCGAGACATCGTCCGTGGTCATGCCGGCTTTCTCCAGTACGGTCTGAATTGATTCCGTGACGGCCTGAATGGCCCATTTGAAGACGTTGCGTCCATCCATCTGAAGAAAATGCTGACCTTCGGCCACCAGTTGCGGAGTCAGCGGCATCGTCGCTCCGCCGGCCGGACGATCCAGCATGCATCCCCCTGCTCCATCGGCTCCCAGTTGATACGCCAGCAGA
>Ga0209573_1003924_pt1 | contig 15440 bp, 14 predicted proteins | sample TNRBio252014_DNA_FD_185870 | JGI IMG/M metagenome (GOLD analysis project Ga0209573, IMG submission 185870) | Wastewater treatment Type I Accumulibacter community from EBPR Bioreactor in Madison, WI, USA - TNR Reactor_6/25/2014_ DNA (SPAdes)... | ecosystem: Engineered > Bioreactor > EBPR >...
AGATCAGGCAGCGTCAAGAGCGCTGAAACGGTTGCCGCAGCAGCTCGTACAGCCTGATCGCCCGCTCATCGCGGCAATAGTCCAGACCGATGGTCATGCCGGTATGGCCTGCACGCGGCTGGTCGCGGTAAGTGCCGAACAACCGATCCCACCAGGGCAGGTTAAAGCCAAAATTGCTGTCCGTTTCTTCCACGCGCACCGAGTGATGCACCCGGTGCATATCGGGGGTGACCAGCAGCCAGCGCAGCCGCTGGTCCAGCCCGTGCGGTAGATCGACGTTGCCATGGTTAAACATCGCGGTCGCGTTCAGAATGACTTCGAACAGCATCACAGCGACCGCTGGCGCGCCCAACAGCGACACCACCGCTAGCTTGATCAGCATCGACAGTACGATTTCCAGCGGATGGAAACGCAGGGCGGTGGTGACATCGAAATCCAGATCGGTATGGTGCATCCGGTGCAATCGCCACAGTGCGGGAATCCGGTGAAAGACGACATGCTGGGCGTAGATGATCCAATCCAGCAACAGTAAAGAGGCGATGAATGACAGCCAGAATGGCGCTTCCAGCCAATGAAACAGGCCCCAGCCGCGCATTTCCGCCAGCCCCGCCGCACCCACCGCCAAAATGGGGAACACCAGCCGTAAAACGAGGCTGTCGATCACGATGATGCCGAGATTGGCTGGCCAGCGCCGGGTACGCGGTAAGCTCAAAGTTCGGCGTGGTCGCCGCCATTCCCAAAGCATCATTGTCAGCAGGACGGTGAAGAAGCAGCCGAACCGGATGATGGATTCGTGGTGAAGCAGTGCGGTCATGGAAAAAACTCCAATCGGTCTATAATGCCGCGCCAAAATGAATGCGACGTTTCTTTGACCCGCCATCCCGGAGAATATCCCCATGCCCCGTTTGGTTCAGATCATCGCCGGCCAATTTCCCGGCGCTCGCCCCCGCCGAATGCGCCACGATGATTTTTCCCGTCGCTTGGTGCGAGAGACGGTGCTGACGCCCGCCGATTTCATTCAGCCCTTGTTTGTCATCGAAGGGGAGCAACGCCGCGAGCCGGTGGCGTCGATGCCGGGCGTTGACCGACTGACCATTGATGAGCTGTTGCGTGAAGCTGAGCAACTGGTGGTTCTTGGCGTTCCAGCGGTGGCGCTGTTCCCGGTCACCTCTCCGAAGGCGAAGTCGCTGGACGCTGCTGCCGCCTACGATCCCGACGGTCTAGCGCAACGGGCGGTGCGGGCGCTCAAGGCGGCGGTCCCGGAATTGGGAGTCATCACCGACGTGGCGCTGGACCCCTTCACCAGCCACGGTCAGGACGGATTGATTGATGATTCCGGCTATGTATTGAACGACGAAACGGTGGCGGTGCTGGTCCGGCAGGCCTTATCTCATGCCGAGGCCGGAGCCGATATCGTTGCGCCTTCGGACATGATGGACGGGCGGATCGCCGCTATCCGCGAGGCGCTGGAATCGCATGACTTTGTTCATACCCGTATTCTGGCTTATTCCGCCAAGTACGCCTCCAGTTTCTACGGCCCATTCCGCGACGCGGTGGGTTCTGCCAGGGCCTTGGGCAAGGGCAACAAATACAGCTACCAGATGGACCCGGCGAACAGTGACGAGGCATTGCGCGAGGTGGCGATGGATTTGGAGGAGGGAGCGGACATGATCATGATCAAGCCGGGGATGCCTTATCTGGACATCGTGCGCCGGGTCAAGGATCAATTTGCGGCGCCAACTTTCGTTTACCAAGTGAGCGGCGAGTACGCCATGCTGCTGGCGGCGGCTCGCAACGGTTGGCTCGATGAGCGAGCCGTGGTGATGGAATCGTTGTTGTCGATCAAGCGGGCGGGGGCCGATGCGATTCTGACGTATTTTGCGAGACAGGCGGCAGGTTGGTTGCGGCAATGACCCCATCCTGGAAAGTGCTGTCGCTAGTCGCGCTGGGCATCGCGCTGACCGTATTTTTCCTGGCGATCATGCGCCCGCCCGGTGGTCAGCCCTCAGCGCCGGGCCAGGACTTGCCCTGGCAGATCACCGTGGGGCCGGGTGGTGCGACATCGACCGTGTTTGGCCTGACCCTGGGGGAGAGTTTATTGCGGGATGCGGTGGCTAAACTGGGCCGGCGCTATGATCTGGGGTTGTTTGAAGATCGGGACGGGCGGTTGAGTTTGGAGGCGTATTTCCGGGATGCGGTGGTGGGTGGATTGAACGCTCGGCTGGTGTTGGCGTTGGGCGTACCGGAGACGGTGTTGGCGACTTTGAAAGCTCATGCGGGCGAGAGCAAGCCCACCGCCAGCGGGAGTCGCCGTTCTCCAGTCGCCGAAGCGGATCACGATCTGGCGATGGCCGGCGTGGTCACGGCGATGACTTATCTGCCGGTGGTCCGGTTTGACGCTGAGTTAGTGCGCCAGCGTTTCGGCGAGCCGGTGGAGCGGGTTGCGGCTGAAGGCGGCGCGCATTGGCTGTATCCTGCGTTGGGGCTGGATTTGCTGCTTGGCGACCGGGGCGAGGCGCTGCTGCAATATGCGCCGCCCGTGAAATTTGAAGAACAACTGCGGGGGCCGTTGCGGAATTCCCCCCAACTCAAGCCTTCCTCGCCAGCGGGGAGGGAGTGAACGCTTCGATAGGAACAACAATCATGACCACGATCATCGATCAATATGCGGTGATGGGTAATCCGATTGCGCACAGTCGATCCCCGAAAATTCATGCATTATTTGCTGCGCAGACTGGCCAATTGCTTGCGTATCGGGCGATTTTAGTGGAACCCGGTGGATTCGTTGCGGCGGCTCGGACCTTTCGGGCGTCTGGCGGCAAAGGGTTGAACGTAACGCTGCCTTTTAAACAGGATGCCTGGGTATTCGCCGATATCCTTAGCGCTCGGGCGGAACGGGCCGGGGCGGTGAATACGCTGATTTTTGAGGCGAGTGGCGTCCGGGGAGACAACACGGATGGGCTGGGATTGGTGCGTGATCTGACCGTCAATCACGGTTGCTTGTTGGCTGGTCGGCGGATTTTGTTGCTGGGCGCCGGTGGCGCGGCGCGAGGGGTGTTGCAGCCCTTGCTGGCGGAACGCCCGGCGCAGGTGGTGATTGCGAACCGCACGGCGGAGAAGGCGCTGGGCTTGGCCGTGCGCTTCAGCGATCTGGGCCGGGTGTCGGCGTGCGGATTTGCCGAATTGGCCGAGCGGCAGTTCGATTTGATCATTAACGCGACTGCCGCCGGTTTGGAGGACGCCGTACCGCCGTTGCCAGATGGGGTCTTGGCGACGGGAGGCTGGTGCTATGACCTGATGTATGGCCGGGAGCCGACCGCCTTCGTGCGCTGGGGGCGGCAGCAGGGCGCAATCGCCTCCCTGGACGGGTTGGGGATGTTGGTGGAGCAGGCGGCGGAGTCGTTTCACCGGTGGCGCGGCGTGTGGCCGGAGACCGGGCCGGTGATTGCGGCACTTAGGGAGGGTTGAAATTCTTTAGGTTTAGTGACATGGACGCCATGCCATACAGCCGTTGCATTCAGTGATGCAGAATCTGGCTTAAGAACAACTGGGTCCGCTCGGACTGGGGATTCGTGAAGAACTCCTCAGGGGTGTTCTGCTCAATGATTTCCCCGCTGTCCATGAAGATCACCCGATGGGCCACTGTTTTAGCGAAGCCCATTTCATGCGTGACGCAAATCATGGTCATGCCATCCTCAGCCAGCGTGACCATGGTGTCGAGCACCTCCTTGATCATCTCCGGGTCGAGCGCCGACGTCGGTTCATCAAATAGCATGATCTTGGGATTCATGCACAGGCTGCGGGCAATGGCCACTCGCTGCTGCTGACCGCCGGACAGTTGCCCTGGATACTTCTTTGCTTGTTCGGGAATTTTGACCCGCTCCAAGTACTGCATAGCGAAATCTTCGGCTTGTTTGCGCGGCGTCTTGCGTACCCAGATCGGCGCCAGTACGCAATTTTCCAGCACAGTCAAATGCGGGAACAAGTTGAAGTGCTGAAACACCATGCCGACATCGCGGCGAATCTGCTCAATAAGCCGGACATCGTTACTCAACTCTTTGCCATCCACCACAATTCGACCGCGCTGGTATTCTTCAAGGCGGTTGATGCAGCGAATGGCGGTGGATTTGCCGGAACCCGACGGACCACAAATGACAATGCGTTCGCTCTGCTGGACGGTGAGGTTGATGTCTTTGAGGACATGAAAAGCGCCATACCATTTATGGACGCCTTCCATTTGAATCATGGATTGCTCGGATAGCGGCGCGCGGGCCATGGACGGTGAGTTCATCAAATCGGATTCCTAACGCTTGTGACCAGTATGCAGGCGCTTTTCCAGGCTCTGGCTGTACCTGGACATGCTGAAACAGAACAACCAGTAAACCGCTGCGGCGAACACATAGCCTTCGGTGGAAAAGCCCAGCCAGGCCGGGTTGGTGGTGGCGTTGTGGACCGTGTTCATCAAGTCAAACAGGCCGATGATCAACACCAGCGAGGTGTCCTTGAACAAAGCGATGAAGGTGTTGACAATGCCGGGGATGACCAGTTTCAACGCCTGCGGCAGCACGATCAGCGCCATGGCTTTCCAGTAACCCAACCCCAGTGCGGCGGCAGCCTCGATCTGACCTTTGGGGATGGCCTGCAAACCGCCGCGCACCACTTCGGCCATATAGGCAGCCTGGAACAGGGTGACTCCAACCAGCGCCCGCAGCAGTTTGTCAAAATTCATGCCTTCCGGCAGGAACAGCGGCAGCATCACCGACGACATGAACAATACGGTGATCAGCGGTACGCCTCGCCAGAACTCGATGAACGTGACGCACAGCGTCTGAATAGCCGGCATGGTGGAACGCCGACCCAGCGCCAACAACACCCCCAATGGTAGAGCGGCGGTCATCCCGACGCCGGCAATCACCAAGGTGAGTAATAAACCACCCCAGCGACTCGTTTCCACTTCGGGCAGGCCAAGCAAACCGCCTCTGAACAATACAAAAGCGATGACGGGATAAGCGACCAACAAGCCCAGTCCCAGTTTCACCTTGATGGGGTTGGGTACGGTGTGGATGAACAGGGGCGCCGCGCCCAGGATCAGCAATAAAAGGGCGATATTGACTCGCCAGCGCTGTGCTTCCGGATAGAAACCGTAGATAAACTGGTCAAAGTGGACCCGGATAAACACCCAGCAAGCACCGCTGTTGCTCTGGCAGACCTCGCGGTCGTCGCCGCTCCAGGTCGCGTCAAACAGCGCCCAGTTCAGGAGCAACGGAATAGCGACCCACAGCAGGTAAGCCGCTAACCCGGTCAGGGCGATATTGAGCGGTGAGGAAAACAGATTGCGCCGCATCCAGCCGAGCGCGCCAACGGTGCTGGCTGGTGGCGGCAGGTCGGGATGAGGGAGGCGGAATTCAGCCATGCGTTAACGCTCCACCAGGGCGACCCTGCGGTTATACCAATTCATCACCAGCGAGATCAGCAGGCTGATGGTGAGATAGACCGCCATGGTGATGGCGATGCACTCAATGGCCTGGCCGGTTTGATTTAAGGTAGTGCCGGCGAAAGACGACACCAAGTCGGGATAACCAATCGCGGCGGCCAGTGAGGAATTCTTGGTCAGGTTCAGGTATTGATTGGTCATCGGCGGGATGATGACCCGCAGCGCTTGGGGCAGAATGATTAACCGCAGGGTCATGCCGGAATTCAGGCCCAGCGAGAATGACGCTTCGGTTTGACCATGACTGACCGCCTGGATGCCGGCGCGGACGATTTCGGCGATGAAAGCAGCGGTATAGATGGACAGCGCCAGCAGTAGCGAAGCCATTTCCGGGATAATGACCAGGCCGCCCTGAAAGTTGAAGCCGCTTAGTTCCGGGACTTGCCAGTGCAGTGGCGAGCCGGCTAGCCAAAAGGCGATGAGTGGCGGACCAATCAGCAAGGCCAGGGTGGTCGAGAGTACGGGAAACGGCTGGCCCGTGGCCATTTGCCGCCGCCGCGCCCAGCGCGCCATGCTGATGGCCAGCACGATGGCAGCGCCTAACACCGCCAGCACCCAGCCGAACCCGGGTTGAACTTGGGGCGCGGGCAGATACAAGCCCCGGATGTTCAAAAAGAACGTATCCGCCAGACTCAGACTTTGGCGTGGGGCCGGCATTGCCCGCAACACCGCGAAATACCAGAAAAAAATCTGTAGCAATAATGGGACGTTTCGGAAAATCTCGATATAAATCAGCGCCAGCTTGGCGATCAGCCAATTTTTGGACAACCGGGCGACACCCACGATGAAGCCGAGCAAGGTGGCGAATACGATGCCCAGCGCCGATACCAGCAGCGTGTTCAGCAACGCCACCCAGAATACCTGACCGTAGTTGGAAGCGGCGGAATAAGGGATCAGCGTTTGGATGATGTCGAAGCCGGCGGGTGATGAGAGAAAGCCAAAACCGGAGGCAATGCCGAGCCGCTGCAGATTGTCCTGGGTGTTTTCAAAAATAGATAAACCAAAGGCCACCGTTGCGATCAGGGCGACCGCTTGAAACAGGATGGCCCGGACCTGCGGGTTATTCCAGAATGGCGGCTTGACCGGGGGAGCGGAAAGCTCGGTCATAGAGATTCCTGGGACGCCCCTCTCGGACTGGCGAGAGGGGAGCTGAGGGGGTTTAACGAACCGGCGGCGCGTACTGTAAACCGCCCTGAGTCCACAACGCATTCAGACCGCGTTCGATCTTCAGCGGGCTGCCGGCGCCGACGTTGCGGTCAAAGACTTCTCCGTAGTTACCGACCTGCTCAATGACTACCGCCATCCAGTTGTTAGCCAGGCCGAAGTCCTTACCCCGGTCGCCTTCGATGCCCAGTTTCCGTTTCACATCGGGACTGGTGGATTTCTTCATTTCACCCACGTTCTTGGAGTGGATGCCCAGTTCCTCGGCGTTGACCATGACGAAGAGCGTCCACTTCACAATATCAAACCAGTCATCGTCCCCATGGCGGACGACCGGCCCCAGTGGCTCCTTGGAGATGACTTCCGGCAGTACGATATAATCGTCCGGCTTGGCCAGTTTGATGCGCTGGGCGTAAAGCTGTGATTGGTCAGATGTGAGCACGTCGCAGCGACCCGCTTCCAGCGATTTGGCGCTTTCGTCGGATTTGTCATAGCTGATCGGGGTGAGTTTCATCTTGTTGGCGCGGAAATAGTCGCTCAGGTTCAGTTCAGTGGTCGTGCCAGCCTGAACGCAAACGGTAGCGCCGTCGAGTTCCTTGGCGCTCTTGACGCCCAGTTTTTTGTTGACCAGGAAGCCTTGGCCGTCGTAATAGGTCACACCGGTAAAATTCATGCCTTGGGCGGAGTCGCGGCTAGAAGTCCAGGTAGTATTGCGCGATAGCACGTCGATTTCACCGGATTGCAGAGCGGTCAGACGCTCCTTAGCGGTCAGCGGGGTAAACTTGATCTTGGTGGCATCGCCGAAGACGGCGGCGGCAATCGCCCGGCAGACATCGACATCGATGCCGCTATAGTTACCTTTCTCGTCGGCGTAGGAAAAGCCCGGCAGGCCGTCGCTGACGCCGCATTTGATAAAGCCGTTTTTCTTGATGGCGTCCAGGGTTGCGCCGGCGTGGGCGGTGTGGGTTGCGGCTAACAGCATAATGGTGGCGGTAGTCAAGGTTTTGAGCCCATTCATGCAATGCTCTCCTCACAGTGTGGTTGAACGACCGTTTTTTAAGTTTTACCCAGATTGCGCTAAAAAGGTTAGCAGAGCAGTGGTAAAACCGGGTCACTGAAACTGGATTTTTTAATGAAGCACGATTTGCGCCAATGAAAATTTTATATAAAATTTATTTTATTTTAATTGGTTATATAAACTTCACTAAATAATGATACTGGATATAGTGATGAAAGAAAGCGATGGCGCCCGACGAATCGCACTGTTTTAGGGCATCAGCCAGGATGAAACGGCGCGCTGTTCCGTCATCCGCTCGCATCCTGTTGCTGGGCAAGCGTGGTAGCCTGGTATTGTGGCTGGAGAATCTGGGGATGGCTTGCGCTGGATTGGGTTACGCCACCCGGATGTTCGCGATCAATGGTGATACCTGGGATTCGCGGTTGCGGGCGAAATGGCAGGGACGAAGTGCCGCGACGGCGGATTGGATGCTGAGCCGGTGGGTGCGAGCACTAGCGGATTTTCGCCCGGACTTGGTGATCGTGGCCGGCGTGTTCGGTGTGCCTCTGGATTATTACCAGTTGTTGCACGATCAACCGCGACGGCCACTGATTGCTGGTCTGGTTGGTGACCGGTTTCCAACGGACCGTCGGGAACAGGCTGATCATTGTGACCGGCTCTACTTCACCGACACCCGCTTTTTCCACGATGCTCAGCAGGCCGGTTTCACTACACCCAGCCGCTATCTACCGCTGGCAGTCGACCCCGGATTGTTCAGGCAAGGTCAGGGGCGCCGGGAACATGAGATGCTGTTTGTCGCCAGTCGCACCGTATTCCGCGAGGCGGTGGTGCGTGGTTTAACGGAGCCGGCGCGGGTGATCGGCACCGACTGGAGTGTGCTGGGCCGTGAGGGATTTCACCGGGTTGCAAACCGCAAGATCAGCCGCGCCTCATTGATTCGGCTCTATCAACACCATCAGGCGGTGCTCAACGTTCGCAACGAGGCCAATGTAGAGCACGGTTTGAACCAGCGCAGTTTTGAGCCATTGGCCTGTGGGGCGGTGGTGTTGCATGACGATCTGGCGGATTTACCGTTATGCTTTGAGCCGGGCCGGGAGATGCTGGTTTATCACGATGCGGACGAGTTGAATGCACTGGCAGCTCGGTTGTGTCGGGAACCTGAATTTGCTATGAGGATCGCTGAGGCGGGCCGGCAACGGGTGCTGGCTGAGCATACCTATAGACACCGCGTCATCTTCGTTCTGGATGATTTGGGGTTATGACTAGGAGAAAGGGGAACAGATGTTGCGCACTGTGATCGCGCCGATCCAGGCGGGTCGCTTGATCTTAACTCTTCATCGTGAAGAATGGCCGCTGGAAGCATGTGTGACCTATGCAACCCGCCAGAATCCCCGGCGGCTGTACCTGTTTGTCAGTAAGGTATTGGGCAAGCATTGGCCGGTTCGCCCCCAAATCATGCACCAGGTTCATCAGCAGCTCGCGGCGAAAATTGCCCACTTGCCTGGCCCGCTGGTGGTGGTAGGCATGGCGGAAACAGCGACGGCGCTGGGACGCGGCGTTGCTGAGGAAGCAGCAGCGCAAACCGGGCGCGCTGACATCCTGTATTTGCAGACGACCCGTTGCCGGCTGTCGCGGCCTCTGGCGTTTGCGTTCGATGAAGCACACAGCCATGCTCCAGATCATGCGGTTTATTTGCCGACGCCTGCGTTGCAACCTCTGTTCCAGGCGGCGCGCAGCCTGGTGCTGGTGGATGATGAAATCTCCACTGGCCGCACATTGCTGGAGCTGGCCAAGGCGTATCTGCGCTGCAATCCCTGGGTCGAGCAGGTTGCGCTGGTGAGCATTACCTGCTGGCTGAGCCAAGCGCGGCGGCAGGAACTGTCCCTGCGGCTGGAACGGCAAGTGACGTTTCCGGCGTTGATCGAAGGGGAGTTCTGCTTCAAAGCCGATCCCGGATTTCCGTCCCCAGTGTTGCCCCAGGCCCTCGCCGGTGTTGACGCCTGCCATGACGCTATCGTTGCGGACCCGGCGCGTACCGGCGTCATGGCCGGTCACTGGATGAAGCCACTCCGCCTTTGGGAGAAGGTGAGCCAGTCTGTGCGGGGGGTGGATCGTCCGCTGACGGTCATTGGCGCTGGTGAATACACTTACGCACCGTTTCGCATTGCCCTGGCGCTGGAGGAAGTGGGGTATGACGTGCGCTATCAATCCACAACCCGTTCCCCGATGCTGGTGGGCGATGCTATCGTCAGTCGCCGGGAGTTTCCTGATCATCAGGATTGCGGGATTCCCAACTATCTCTACAACCTCGATCCGCAGCGGTTGCCGCTGGTGATCTACGAGCATCCAACGCTGCTGGCGACGCATCCGTTGTCGGGTGAAATTGGTGGTCTGGCGTTCGCCGTGGAGGAGAATCATGCCGTGCATTGTGATCTTTCTGGATCTTGACGACACCATTTTGCAAACCGCGCCAAAATGTCCCCCGGACCAGCCATTGACCCCCGCCGCTTTCAATCGCGCCGGCGAGGCGCTGTCGTTCATGACCCCTGCGCAACAGCGGTTGCTGGCGTTCTGGCTGGAGCAGGGTGTGGTGATTCCAGTCACGGGACGCACGGACGACGCCCTGGCGCGGGTGGCGATTGATTTTACGTCCTGGCGCATTACCCATCATGGCGCAGTCATCCGGCGCAGTGATGGATCGTTGCCGACTTGGTGGTATACCGAGGTGCGCCCGGTCTTGGTGGCGGCGCAGCCCCTGTTATGGGGTCTTTCCGCCCGATTGAGCGCTGAAGCGGCGGTGGGCCGCTACCGGGTCAGCAATCATTCGGTGGATGAATGGCTGACCTACGTCTCGGTCAAGGCCGATAATGATGACGCCGCGTTAACCCGAGTACGAACACAGTTGGAAAGAACCGGGTTACCCCTGGAGCTGGCGTTGCATTGCAATGGCAATAATCTAGCGCTCACGGTGCGAGGCGCACAAAAGCACGACGCGGTGCGGCGGGTCACGGCGGAACTGGAGCAGGAAGGGCCATTAGTGACGATTGGCGCTGGCGACAGCCTCACTGACCTGCCATTCATGCAGATTTGCGATTTCGCCCTGACGCCTCGGGATAGCCAGATTCAGCGTGAAACATGGGGCGCTGGGCGTTGATCACTCCGTTCACCGGCAGCTATCTGCCGGAAGACACCGTATTCCTGCTCAAACCGATGCAACTGGAGACAGTAGACGTGGCGGTCAAGGAACGGCTGATCCAGTCCGGCCAGCGCCATTACAGCGAGATGCTGACCCCGGAACGGACGTCCGGACCGCGTTATCTGGAATTGTTCGAAGCGCTAACCAAGCGGTATGCGGCGCGGCTGGCGACGGAGATCATGGCGCTGACGCATCATTTGGCGATGAACCGGCCCCAACAGATCACCGTTGTGTCGCTGGCGCGTGCGGGTACGCCGATTGGCGCCTTGCTGGCCCGGGCGCTGCGCCAGTTGGGCCGGTCAGACGTTCGTCATTACTCCATCTCGATCATCCGCGACCGGGGTATAGATGAGAATGCCTTGGCGTTTATTCTGCGCCATGAGCAGCGTGCGCCGTCCGGGCTGGCCTTCGTGGACGGCTGGACCGCCAAGGGGGTGATTACTGAAGAACTGCGTCGCGCCTTGCAGCATTGGAATGCCCGTCAGCCGGAGCAACTGGAAGAGGCTTTGCATGTGGTGTCCGACATTGGCGGCACGGCGGATGTCGCGGCGACCTATGACGACTACGCCATTCCCAGCGGCATTCTCAACGCTACGGTGTCGGGGTTGACCAGCCGATCGATTCTCAACGCCGCCATTGGCCCGGAGGATTTTCACGGCTGCGTGTTTTACCGGGAATTTGCGCCGCAGGATCGTTCCACCTGGTTCCTTGACCAAATCGCGGCGCATTTTTCGACGATGGAGCCTGTTGCTGCGGTGCGGTGTGATGACGATGAGCGTCAGCAACAGCGGCGGGCGATGGCGGAATTCCTCAACAGCCTGCATCGCCGTTATCGAATCAGTGATCGAAATTTCGTCAAGCCCGGCGTGGCGGAGGCAACCCGGGTGTTGTTGCGGCGTGTCCCTGGACTGCTCTTGTTAAAGCATCTCGATCATCCGGATGTGGCGCATCTGCGGTGGTTGGCTGAGGACAAGCAGGTTTCCGTGGTGATCGATCCGGCAATGCCGATCCAGGCCGCTGCTCTCATCAAGGATGGATGATAGAAGAAGTATCCTGATGATCTGGCCCAAGGAATTGCCCATCAGCACTCAATGGCTATGAGATACAGGATGGTGACGATGAGGCTGATTGGTGCGCCTAATGCACCCGTTTTGCCGATCCTGGCAAATCTGTGACGGTGGCCGACCGTAAACTCCGCCCGCTTTCCGAATACAATAGCCGACCCGGATGCAGCACCTGCCGTTCCGCACCCTGTTCCGTACAACGTTGCACCAGTCGATCGATAATAACGTTCAAGCCCTGCGGCTGAAGCGGATAGTGATGTTCCAGTCGCAGCAACTGACCGTTGGCGTCCACGCTCATCACGGTATACGCTAGCGTCCCCAGTTCCGCATCGGCGTGATGAGTAATCGTCATTTGCCGCTCCGGGTTTTCACTGTCGTTCTGGAAAATCGCCTCAACCAGGTAATCGCCGGACAGACAGGGAATTTCCCGCAGCGCCGCCTTCGCTACTTCGCCCTCTGCTGTGGTTAGCGTCTCTTCCAGTTGGGGATTAGCCAGCACCCAGCGCACATGTAATCCATACGCTTCCAGCGCCATCACGTATTGCCGTTGCCGCTGCGCCCAACGCCGATAGCCTTCGCCCAGTTCCACTGCCGGCAAAGTGCGACCTGGTCCGAATTGCGCCCAGTCGTCAAAGGTATAAAACAAGGTGTGCGTGTGATCGCCGGCGACTAGGAAGCGGTTGCCGCTGGCCAGAGCTACGGAGCGGACGCCGGGGCGCTCGAACCAGGACTGCTCCAGCAATTCCCATAGTGGCAACAGACCATTGCCGTCCAATTGCACTCGCAGCAGGGCACACAGATCACTGAGAGTGGCAAAAGACAAATTCAGCGCCGTTACGCCAAACGCTTGCTGTACTGCTTCATGGGTTGCCAGCGAGGCGGCACCGTTTTGCAACAGGCCGTCTTCCATCACCCGGGCGACCCGGCCCAGCGCCTCGCGGGGACCTACGAAACAAAAGGGCAACAGGAACAGGGGGCCAGAGCCCGGTCGGCGTTGGGGATCAATGGCCGCCACGGGTAGATAGCCACTGTCGGAACCCAGAGCGACCACTGATGGGGTAAAGCCGCCTTGCAGGCTGCGGCGATACAGATCAGCGAGCGCTTCGATCAACGGGAAGCCGGGCTGGAGAATCTCGGTTTGGTCGTATAAAGCGCCAGCCAGGATCAGACCCAGTTGCTCGATGTCGCCCAGGATCAGGTTTAAATCCTTGGCCAAATGACCGGCCAGGGCGGCGGCGGCGGCCACGTTAAGCGGGGCGGGTGGAATACCGCCGGGGTTATCCTGCATATCCAATTCGATTGCCAGCAGGCCAGCGTGATGGCCGAGGTTAGAAACGGCGATGTCGTTGATAGTCAAGGTAAATCTCTTGAAAAGCGGACGGTAGACGGTAGGAGCAGGTGTCTAAAAACGGGCATTATAGAGGTTACAGGCGGCTCGGGTGCAATGGGTGGCTTGGCCGCCCGTCGCCAGGCGGTGGCTCGCCCTGGAAATTTTTGCCGCTGACCGTGCTCAAAACCGTGTGCTTTAAGGCCATTTCAGCCTAAACTTTGCGCCTAGAGCCATACTCATTTCAGGGTTTTTTGAAAACTCGCTACAACCCCACTACCACCACGAGGTCATCCGATGTCTGCATCGATCCAGAATCCCGCAGAACAGTTGCAGCAGGCCACCCTGGCTCTGGACGCAGTTCAAAAGGTGTTGGACTACGCCCTGGCGGACCTGAAGGAACGCTCACAGAAAGCCGATGGCAAAATCTCCGCCGCGCTGCTCGACCAGCATCAACTGGTGAGTTACGACCTGTCATTGTCCTGCGCGGAAGTGACGGGCGCCCGCTTTGCTCTGGACTACGCCAAACGGGCGCGGAATGCGGGTGGCGGTTCGGCCAATGAACTGACTTTGGAAGAACGCTTCGCTCTGCTGTTCTCGGCGGAGGCGTTGCAAGGCGTGCGTAATCGCTTGAGTGCGCGCCCCGCCGATTTCGGGCTGAATGATAGTTGGTTGGGTGCGACCGTCGATCATTCCGCCGTGCGGCAATTTTGCGTCGCGCAGTTGGCCGCTGAGCGGGTAGCTGAACTGGGGCAATTGATGCGCGCCCAGGATGGCGTAACCGGCGCTTACCTGCTGGATGACCACCATGAAATGATGCGTGAAACTTTCCGCCGGGTGGCTGAGGAAGTGGTGATGCCGCTGGCTGAGGAAATCCATCGCCACGATCTCGACATTCCCGCTACGATCATTGATCAGGTCAAGGAGTTGGGCTGCTTTGGCATTTCCATCCCGGAGCGCTTCGGTGGCATCCAGAGCGATGAACAGGAAGACAATTTAGGCATGATCGTGGTCACGGAAGAACTGACCCGTGGCTCGCTGGGCGCGGCGGGCAGCTTGATCACCCGGCCGGAAATTCTCTCCAAGGCATTGCTCAAGGGCGGCACCGAGCAGCAGAAATTGAAGTGGCTGCCGCAACTGGCTTCTGGCGACCTGCTGTGCGCGGTGGCGGTGACCGAGCCGAATTACGGTTCTGATGTAGCCAACATGCGGCTGAAAGCGACCCGGACAGAGGGCGGTTGGCTACTCAACGGCGCTAAGACTTGGTGTACTTTTGGCGGTCGTGCTGGTGTGTTACTGATTCTGGCGCGCACCCATCCTGATTTGTCGCTGGGTCATCGCGGGCTGTCGATGTTTTTGCTGGAGAAGCCGGACTATGCCGGCCATGCCTTCGAGTTCGTGCAGGAAAGCGGTGGCAAGTTGACCGGCAAGGCGATTCCGACCATCGGTTATCGCGGGATGCATTCCTTCGATCTGTTCTTTGACAATGTCTTTGTCCCGGAAGAGAACATGCTCGGCGGGCCGGCGGGCGAGGGCAAGGGTTTTTATTTCACCATGGCGGGCTTTTCTGGTGGGCGCATTCAGACCGCCGCTCGGGCGGTGGGGCTGATGCAGGCGGCTTATGAAAAAGCGTTGAGCTATTCCCAGGAGCGCATGGTGTTCGGCTATCCCATTGGCGATTACCAGTTGACTCAGGTCAAGCTGGCCCGGATGGCGACCTATCTAGCCATTGGCCGGCAGTTCACCTATTCAGTGGGCCGGTTGATGGACAAGGGTGAGGGCGATATGGAAGCCAGCATGGTCAAGTTCTTCACCTGCAAGACCGCCGAATGGGTGACCCGTGAAGCCTTGCAGATTCACGGTGGCATGGGCTATGCCGAAGAAGTACCGGTCAGCCGCTATTTCATCGATGCTCGGGTATTGTCGATTTTCGAAGGTGCGGAAGAAACGCTGGCGTTGAAAGTGATTACCCGTTCGCTGGTAGACAATGCCAAGCCCAAGGCTGACGTGGAGAAATAAGCCATGAGTTTCTCGATGCGATTGAGTGAACAAGCGGAAGTCGCCGGCTCGGTGGCGGTCAATCTGGAATGGGCGCGGCGGCCGCAGTACGGGCGTTATCTCGATGAGTTTGTGCCGGGGCAGGTGTTCGTCCACCCACGCGGTTATACGTTTGAACGCGGCCC
>Ga0209573_1003925_pt1 | contig 15433 bp, 8 predicted proteins | sample TNRBio252014_DNA_FD_185870 | JGI IMG/M metagenome (GOLD analysis project Ga0209573, IMG submission 185870) | Wastewater treatment Type I Accumulibacter community from EBPR Bioreactor in Madison, WI, USA - TNR Reactor_6/25/2014_ DNA (SPAdes)... | ecosystem: Engineered > Bioreactor > EBPR >...
CCGCCGTTCGCAATGCCGTGGCATGGTCCTTAAGCGGATGAAGACGCGCGACAAGGACCGCTACGAAGTCCTCAGTATTCAATCCCAGTTCCGAGCGAATTCGTACACGGGCATCAGATGAACAACGGGCCATCGCCCTCAGGTCAACTCCATTGTAAATCACCTCAATCCGTGACTCAGGCAGCCCTTCGTTCTGAATGAGGGCCTTTCGCACTGCGCCGCCGCAGGAAATCAGCCGATCTGACTTTCTGAGCAGCAGCCGATTAAAAACCGACCGCTTCCAGCTCGGAACATCCGGATGATGGCGTCCATGCTCCGTAAAGATGACCGGGCGACGATCCATCAACCCACGACTCAACATCGCCTGAAAGAATGGTGTGTACTGATGCGCATGGAGAACCCTCGCTCCTTCTCGATCCGCAAATTTCCTTAAACGCTTTGCACAGCGCCAATCCACACCGGGACGTCGGTGCAGATGCTCAACAGAAAAGCCATCCTGAATCAGGCGCTCCCCTATTTCCCCGACATCATCCAGAACAGCGACAACACATCGAAACTCATCGCTCATCCGGCGAATCATCTGGTCCGCCAGAATCTCAGCACCACCCACACCCAGAGCGTGAATCACATGACAGATCACCGGGCGATTGTCGACGGGCAGAATTCGTAAATGTGCAGGACCGGACTGAATCATGTGATCATCATCTCACAGGTAAACTGTATGTCAGAACCATCACGATCTCAGACTCAGGGCAGCGAAGCCCAGAGTCAGATCGTCGTTACTTGAGTGCACAAGAAGTCTTGAAATCGATCTCTTACCTACAACTGCCGCAGGACTGCCTGAAACGTGGCAAGAATACGACCTGGTTTTAAGACAGTACCGGCCGCCCTGAGTAATCCGACAGGAGACTTCAGCATCCTGCGAACACGTTGCTTCTGAGGAATAAACATGGACCAGGGTCGAACAGCGTAATTCGCAGCACAAACGGGAATGGGCTCAGGAGATCCTGTGCGATGAAAGATTTCCCGATGCCCTTCTGTCAGAATCAGCGCCAGACAGCGAGTTGTCAGCGACGCGTTCCCAAACGACTCGAAGTCCTGCCAGGCCGCATCGCTGATCTCGTCAGCCCGAGTTCTCAAAGTGTCGGCCACTTCAGCGCTCAACCCGGTACCGGCCGCAACTCGCATGACATTGGCCTTGCGAAGATCCTGAGCGGCCCAGGCTTCCGTGGGGTATTCCAGCGATGCCGGATTATCAAGAGTGCGATGTTCATGAATTGCCATCCAGCGACCATACGTCTGCAAAACGTCCCGAACAAAACTGTACATGCCATCAAATCGTTCGGCGTCCCGTTTCAGCAGCAGATATCTTCCCAATGAGTTCAGGAAGACCGTGTATGACCAGCGATGTTCCGCATCGCCGAGATTAAGCTGATCGAGGTTCTGATCCGGATGAACACAACGCTGAATCAGCTCGTCTGCCTTTATGAGATAGCGTTCATCAGACGTCAGAATCCAGCCGTCCATTAGTGCGTTGATCGAGTTTCCTGCGCCGCGTCCCGGTCCGTGGTAATCTTCCGAAACCGTCGCAGTGGCCCGACCCGTTGGTCCGTCGTCAAGCAGACCGAGCGGGTCTGCAGTCCCGTCGTCCATGCAAATCACCCAGTCAGCCAGTTTAAGCACAGCCTCTCGAGCGTGCTGGCTTCCTGTGAGGAAGTAATAGTAAAGAAGCCCGGTCGTATAATTGTGCTCGCAACCGGGGCCACCGCCGTAGGGCCGACCATCAGGCTTATTGAGTCGTGAATATGTCCGGTGTGTCGCGCTGCATGCATCGACATAATGATCCGTATGCCAGAACAGGCCGCCGTTGAATGCTGCCCGATCCTGAGTTGTGTGATAGATGTCGATGTCAATGACATGGCGGGCCAGTGGATCGATCAGATGAAACCACTTCAGATCTGAAGTGGCAGCCAACTGCATGATGCCGCCATACACAGAGTCAAACTGGTTGTTGTAATGCGAAATGACTGTGTTGCTGCCAGGATAAAACGCCTGTTCGTGGTCCGCCGGAAGATCACCAAAGTTTCGCCATCCGTACTCGTCAATGGATGCTCGCCGTTCCTCAAGACTGAACGATCCCGTCGTCGCAGAGGTGAGATACGAACGGAATCGATTGATCAATCGTTGATGGACATTCGTCTCAGAACGACCGGTCGCCTCAGGATCAGTGGACAGTACAGGACCAGCAAACCACGGAAATGCGCCGGATGTGGCAATGGAACTCGCGGACTGCAGCATGCGTGGAGGATCGAAGACCCAGTCCATCTCACTCAGATCTGCCTGACCAGCTCCGGCTCGAATCCAGACGGACTGCGTCTTCTGCTCGCCACCCTGCAATTCGTGGACGATTCCCGGAATCTCGGGGAACAGTTCAAAACGCAGAGTTCCGCCCGTGGCAGAGACCCCGCTGGGGAACTGCTGCCAGAATTCCGGATATGCTCCCATCAGAAAACTTTCGGCTCCCTGCAGCAGCAAAACCGGTTCGGAACGATGCCCGCGCAGAGCTCCAGAGTCACTTGTCACTTCGTAGCCACGGGCAACGGCCATGCAGGTGCCGTCAGCGTTTTGGTGGTTTGTACTGCTCCAGAATCGACCGCCACTCCCGAACTGCAGGATGCGAATCCTGTTCGTGGTCGTCCGTGGTAACGCAGTTCGTTCGGCCTTCCACTGCACAACCGCACGATCCGTGATGTCCTGACTGGTCACCGCCAGATCAAGGCTTCGAAAACAGAATGATCCCGGATCACCAAGATCCCAGAGACCTCCCACATGGCGAGCCCGTCGGGAGTTTCGAATGCGGGTCTCGATCTGCAGCAAACCACCAACTATCCAGTACGTCAGCCGGAATTGCAGCGTTAGAAAGGGATGCGACGGCACGACTGCGTCAACAACGATGACCTGCCGGACACCACCAGATGATTCGTGGCGGACCTTGTCACAGCGAACCGACAGAGGCTGACCCGTTTGTGACAGGAGCACCGGACGAATCGTGATGGCTTGCGCTTCAGGCGGCTCCGCATCCGAATTGGTCGTGGCAATTCTGAACGTGTGCCCCTGCAAAAGGACTGTTGTCCGATGAGCGGTCGTTTCAGACGGTTCCGCAGGCCCCCGGACCTCAAGGGGCCGTTCGCCGGAGCTGATTTGCGGAGCAAGGAAGCTTGCCAGCATCCATTTGATGCTCCCGTCACTCCATCGATTCAGGATGTCGACCTGCGCGGCGACGTTGTCTGCAAACCCTTTGACATTCGCTTCAGTTGCCTTAAAGAGCTGTGATTTGGGCAGACACAGTCCTGAACTGATCGGCACAGCTCGTGACAACCCGGCGCGTGACTTGATCACTGCAGGAATTCTGAGCTGAATTCCACCGTCGTTGCCGACGGCGTTTTTGGCATCTAATGTCATGGGACGTCAGGACGTAAAACGGCGTGAAGATTCGTTTGTAAGGACGGCGGATCGTTGTGTGCGGGATGGAGCGTGGATGTGACTGCGAATCGGAAGATCTGAAGTCGCGTTGCCCCACGTGTTCAGCCAGCGAGCCAGGACCAGCAACGACCACAAAAGCTGACCGTGTTGACCCAGTCCGCGGCGATGGTGCTCGTACAGCCGCCGGATTGTTTTCAGATCCAGAAACTGGCCGACCTCGCAGTCAGGTCGCAGCAGACTACTCTGCACCTGTTCGCGCAGAGGACCGCGAAGCCATTCGTTCACCGGGATCTCAAACCCCTGTTTTCGTCGGTGAACCAGATTGTTGGGCAGACGTGGCGCAAACAGGTGTTTCAGTATCCACTTCTTCGAGCCTCGGCGAATCTTGAATTCAGACGGCATCGAAGCAACCAGTTCCATCAGCTTCCAGTCGATCAGCGGCGTTCGAACTTCCAGCCCAAACCCCATGCTTCCGCGATCCACTTTTGTCAGGAAGTCATCAGGGAGCAGGATGGCCGTATCGGCGGACAGCATACCGCTGAGATCATCGCGATGGCCCCGACGGAATTCTGAGGTCAAAGTCTGTTCGGGTTCATATCCCCGAATCCTGCTCGCATAATCCTGATTCAGCAATGTGGACCGCACAGAACTACGGCAGATCGATACGGTATTCGCATACGCGGATGCTGGATCAAGCGAAAGATTCTGCAGTGCTGTCTGTATCCGCAACGGACGGGGCAACCAGTCAGCTCGGGGCCAGATTGCGGCCATCGGTCGCAACACCAGTGATCGGATTACTGAAGGGATCCAGCGTCGAATCCTGGCTTCCTTCAGGTCATGAGCGTATCGGGAATAGCCGCCGAACAGTTCATCGCCGCCGTCACCCGACAACACCACTTTCAGATGCCGAGCAGCAAGTCGCGAAACGGCCATGGTGGGAATGGTGGATGCGTCCGCAAACGGTTCGTCATACAGAAAGGCAAGGTCGTCAAGATCACGAGCTGCTTCAGGGGTGACGATTTCTTCCGTGTGGTGACAACCAAAATGCTGTGCCACTTCCCGAGCGAATGGAAGTTCACTGTAGCGAGATTCATGGAATCCAATCGAGAAGGTTCTCACTGGCTCCGACTGAAGCTCCGCCATCATCGCCACAATGGCACTGCTGTCGACGCCGCCACTGAGAAACGCTCCCACCGGAACGTCAGCAACCAGATGTGCGGCCACCGATTCTTTCAGAGCACTGTCAATGCGCTGCGTCCATTCTTCACAGGACGCGTTGTCTTCGTGGTCAAATGAAAGCTGCCAGTAGCGTTCAGGAGAGTTCTGGAGTCGCGTTCCTGAAGCATGAAGACGATGACCGGCCGGCAGCTTCGAAATCCGCGAAAAGATGCTTCGTTGACCGGGAATGAATCCGAATGTCAGGTAATCCTCAATGGCATAGGGATCAATGCTGCGATCAATCTCGGGATGTGCGAGGATGGCTTTGAGTTCTGACCCGAAGACCAGCTTCCGGGCATCCCGATAAATAAACAGGGGCTTCTGCCCGAGGTGATCCCGAGCCAAAAACAGGTCCTTCCGACGAGCGTCCCAGATGGCAAACGCAAACATGCCACGAAGATGTCTGCAAAGATCGTGGCCATACTCTTCATACAGATGCACCAGAACTTCGGTGTCTGAATGAGTTCTGAACGTGTGACCGCGGTTTTCAAGCTCTGTGCGGAGGACACGGTAGTTGTAGATTTCGCCGTTGAAGACGACGTGGATCGATTCATCTTCATTTGAGATTGGCTGTTGGCCACCATTGGGATCGATAATGGCCAGCCGACGATGAATCAGGGCTGCTGCGGCCGTGCGAAAGACGCCATGACCGTCTGGCCCACGGTGCGCAATGGCATCTCCCATGGCGGACAGAACCTCAGGGTCAACGGTGCGACCGGAATCAGCATACAGAACGCCCGCTATTCCACACATGACTACTCTGGCTCCATCACTTCAGGTTGTGGTCCGCGAACCGTGTTGTCCTCTGCCGGAATCCGCCGTGCCGTTCATTCCCCGGCCCATCAGATTGCACTTCACCTTGACACCGGAATCGCCGTCCGCACGATTCCGACGCCAGCAAATGAGAAAAAGCAAAACCCGGGCCGTGCGAGATGAAAAGTGGGGCGATACCGGAAAACCTATGTCACACACAGAACGTTCGCAGCCGCTTTGATCAGGGCACGTCCTGAAAACGCCACAAGTGTTCTGCATGAGCAGCGCTGTGGTTTTTTGGCAACAGGCGCCGGAGAATGGATTGCAGGTCTTTGCAGAGGTCGGTCGTAACACTTTTGTCGCGCACACCGAGCCGCTACGCTTTCCGGCCGTTCCCGGACCTCCGTAACTTCAGAAAAATTGCTTCAGGTGGGCCATCCCACCGGACTCACCCAGCCATGACAATCGGAATCATCATTGTCGACCACGGATCAAGGCGTCGGGAGAGCAACAAAATGCTGCATGAGGCGGCTCGGCGATTCTCAGCGAATTCGGCATTCCCAATCGTTGAAGCCGCCCACATGGAGCTGGCAACGCCCACAATTCAGCAGGCGTTCAGTCGATGTGTGGAACGCGGGGCAACCAGAATCATTGTGTTTCCGTACTTTCTGTCGCCCGGTCGGCATTGGACCGAAGACATCCCGGCCCTGGTTCGCGAAGCGGCCGCTTCTTTTTCCCAGGTGACGTGGCTGGTGACGGCTCCGTTTGGCCTTCATCCAGCCATGCAGGACATCATTCAGGACCGCATTGAAACATGCATGCAAACGGCCGCCGGGAAGAATCCTGCCGGATGCGATGTCTGTCGCGATGCCACAAAGTGTCAGTTCTTCGGTGAAGGTGCAGGTTCATGACATCGCAATCCGAAACTCATGCGTTGCGGATCAAAGTCCGGCCATGGCGCATCGAAAGGCTCAGGTCGCAGCTCCCCGCCCGGAAATCTGGCGCTCAGCATCCAGGGCGATCATCTGGTCCTGGCGTGCTGCTGATGGCAGTGTTGCTTACGGTGTCTGCATTCGGTTTTGTTCTGTTTTCGCAAAAGGCTCATGCACAAGTGACAACACTCGGATATCAACGTCCTCCACAGGCCATTACCGATATCCTGGATGCTCAGCCAACGCCCGGTGTTTCCCTGAGCCCGACTCGCGAGTATCTGCTGCTGATTGAACGTTCCAGCTATCCGCCGATCGAAGATGTGGCAGCTCCGATGCTGCGACTTGCGGGACTTCGAATCAATCCGGACACCAACGGACCGCCACTGGCACCCCGGAGCACTGGTCTGATCCTTCAAAGCATCGAGACCGGCGAGCAACGACGAATTGCAGTCCCTGAAGGGGCCAGTCTTGGCGTACAGGGTTGGTCTCCGGATGGAAAGTTCATTGCTTTCACCATGACAAAGTCTGACCGAATTGAATTGTGGATGGCACGAGCGTCAGATGCTCAGGCCATACCGTTCGACGGATTGGAGATCAACGGGGCCATTGGAGTCCCCGTACAGTGGCTTCCCGACAGCAGCGGCCTGGTGGTCCAGGCCGTAGTCCCGGGACGTGAACCGCCTCCGGAAAAACCCCGGCGTCCGGCTGGACCCTCGATTGAAGAAAGTGCCGGAAATTCCGGTCCGATTCGTACGTATCAGGACCTGCTGCAGAATTCACACGACCAAGCACTGTTTGATCATTACTGTCGTTCGCAGTTGATGCTCGCAGACATTTCTGATCAATCGGTCACTCCCATTGGGCCGTCGGCCATCTTTTCGAATGTTGATCTCGCCCCGGACGGTCAGCACCTGCTGGTGATTCGAATCGAGCGGCCCTATTCGTACGTTCTGCCATACAGCCGATTCCCGAAGCGAGTGGAAGTGTGGAATCGCCAGGGCGAACTTGTGCATCTGGTCACGCAGCAGCCGCTGGAAGATCGCATTCCGATTGAAGGAGTTCCCACCGGACCCCGTTCGGTCGGCTGGCATCCCATCGCGCCAGCGACGCTCTACTGGCTCGAAGCGCTTGACGACGGTGATCCGCGAAAGACGGTCCCGTTCCGTGATCGCCTGATGCGTCTGACGTCGCCGTTTTCTGGTACTCCGGAAGAAGTCACAAAGACGGAGCAGCGGTTTTCAGGAATGTCGTGGAGTGAAAAGGACGGAATCGTCCTGGTTCGTGATTACGATCGAGACCGACGTTGGGTGCGTACGTGGAAAATCAGCACCGAGAATCTGTCGATGCCCCCCGAGCTGCTCTGGGAACGTTCCATCAACGATCGCTACGGCGACCCGGGTTCCCCGATGACACGCCCATTGCCCAATGGTCGACGAGTGATGTGGCAAATCGGTGATCAGATCTTTCTGGAAGGGAATGGAGCAACTCCTGTGGGAGACCGACCGTTTCTGGATCGATACAACCTGATCACCAAAGAGTCGACTCGCCTGTTTGTCTGCGACGATCACAGTCTCGAAACGGTCGTTGCCTTGCTGGCGGATGATGGCAGTCGGTTCATCACTCAGCATGAGTCGCCGACAGATCCGCCAAACTACTATGTTCGGTCAATTGCTGGCGAACGAAAACCGCTCACTCAGTTTCCCGATCCCATGCCGCAGCTGCGAAAGATCCGGAAGCAGCTGGTGACGTATCAGAGAAATGATGGAGTGCCCCTGTCGTTCACACTGTATCTGCCTCCGGACTATCAGGAAGGAACACGCCTGCCCACAATCGTCTGGGCCTATCCGCGCGAGTTCAATGACGCCGCTACCGCCGGACAGGTTTCGGGATCCACAAATCGATTCACGACCGTCGGTGGCATCTCGCATCTGTTCCTGCTGACTCAGGGATATGCCGTTCTGGATGAAGCCACAATGCCGGTCGTCGGAACACCCGAGGTCGCTAACGACACCTTTATTGAGCAGGTGGTCGCGAGTGCTCAGGCGGCGATTGATAAAGCTGTCGAAATGGGAATGACCGATCGTGATCGAGTGGGAGTGGGCGGGCACAGCTACGGCGCATTCATGACGGCCCATCTGCTGGCTCATTCCAATCTGTTTCGCGCTGGAGTTGCGCGGAGCGGAGCTTACAATCGGACACTGACGCCGTTCGGATTTCAGAACGAACGTCGGACGTTCTGGGAAGCTCCTCAGATCTATTTGAATCTTTCACCGTTCTCAGCGGCCGACAAGATTCAGACTCCAATCCTGCTGATTCATGGAGAAGCCGACAACAATCCCGGGACATTTCCGATCCAGAGCGAGCGACTGTATCAGGCCATTCGCGGCAACGGCGGAACAGTGCGGTACGTTACACTGCCCCACGAATCTCATGGCTATGTGGCTCGCGAATCCATCGAGCATACGCTGTGGGAAATGGTGACGTGGTTTGATCGTTACCTCAAAACTTCCCCGGAAAAATTGTCTGCGACGAATTGATCAAAAAAGCCGTCGTTTCAGTAAACACTCTGAGCGGAGAACACGACTTCTGCACGAACCGCTGTGCTTCGCCCCCCGGGAAACTTGCTGTTGACTGTAAATGTCAACTTCCCTAAAAACCAATGCGTCCGATCGCCGATGAACGGTAGAGCGGACGAATTTCCGGACTCTGAGCGTCAGCAGAGTCGCCTGGTAGGGAAACCGTCTTTGCGCAGGAATGCGGGGTTGAATCAACCGCCTCGCACAGGACAGCAGACGAGTTTCCATGTCAGCAGCCGTGCGTGCCCAGACGATCCAGTCACTGCGAAGGCAGCTGATTGCATCGCAGCAAAAGCAGACGGATCAGCAGATCATCACGACCGGCCTGTCAGCATTCGATGCCATTCTGCCTCAGCATGGACTTCCGACAGCGTCCGTGATTGAATGGATCAGTGAAAACTGTGGGCAGTCAGCCGCCTCACTGGCCTTCCGAGCGGCTGTGCCGATGCTGAAGTTGCCGGGATGTCTGGCTGTGCTGGATGATCGACATCAGTTCCACGCAATCGCTGCACAGGCACAGGGCATGCCCCTGGCTCGTCTGTTACTGATTCGACCGACCTGCCTGGGAAAGTCATCGCCTCCGTCGTCTGGATCGGGCGTTCGCATTCGTCAACGATTGTCACTGGCAGAGAACGAATCGCTCTGGGCGATTGAGCAGACTGCCAGATGCCCCGGGGTGCGCGTCATCATCGCGTGGCTGGATCGCACGACGTCGGCAGTGATGCGCCGGTTGCAACTGGCCGTCGAACGCAGCGGCGTGACTGTGATGCTGATTCGCCCTTCGGCAGTGCTGTCACAACCCTCGTTTGCAGACCTGCGAATTCATGTACGATCTGACCGAACGGATGACCTGAATGAAACTCGGACGCTGGTCGTAAAGGTTGAGCGATCACGACAGGGATTGCTGCATGAAGGCACGGCTGTCCTGCGGCAGCAACCGTGGCGGGAACAGATTCTTTCCGGCTGAACCTCCATTGATCACTGCGGATGTTCATGAAGCGCCTTCTCTGCATTCGATTTCCGAACTGGCCCGTACAGCGTCTTTTGCGCCAGCTTCGAAATGAAGGCAATCCGCTGACGGCGATTGCCGTTCACACGGCCCCTGCCAGAAATTCCCCGAAGAGCGGACAGGGAGACAGCGACTGTGACGTGCAATTCATCCGGCGCTACTATCCCGCATCACTCAACGGACCAGCCATCATTGCTGCTTCCATGGACGCCTGGACCAGAGGAGTACGTCCGGGAATGCCATTAGCCGAAGCCCGCAGCATGGCGGTTCCTGTCGTTCGAAAGTCGAGCCAGAAACGAAGCGAAAGACGATCTGAGAAATCAGCACAGCAACCGACAGCGGTGGAATTCTTTGAATGGCAACCCCATCGTGACCGAGCCGAGCTGATTCAGACAGCCGAACTGCTTCGTCGCTATGCACCGATCGTGGGACTGGATTCGGTTCCGCTGCCCGACTGTCTGTTACTGGACGTCACAGGATGTGCACCGCTGTTTGGCGGAGAATCCTCGCTGGCGGAGTCAGTTCTGCGAGACCTGCGTCTTGCGGGCTGGAGTTGTCGCATGGCGGTCGCCGGATCTGTGGCCGCGGTCCGGGCCCTGACTCATACGGATTCTGCTCGACGTTTAACGGCTGTCTCCTCAAAAGCCGTCTCTGGTGCACACACGGACGCGAGAAACGGACGACGCACTCCACAACAATTGGGCAGCGCTGCTGAGATGACGGAATTGCCGATCCAGATCATTCCGCCTGGCCAGCATGTGGATGAACTGCGTCCACTTCCGGTGGAAGCCGCACGACTGGAACTCTCTGATCTGGAAATCCTTCAGCATCTGGGGATTCGCCGGATCGGGCAGCTCCTCAGTTTGCCTCGGGAAGACCTGCCATCACGACTGTCGGACAAGGGCGTGCTGCGAATCCAGCAACTTGCGGATGTCATCGACGAAGACATTCAGCCACTTCCTGAAGCGAATCCCATTGCCGCCGATTGGAGTTCCGACGAACCGGCCAGCGGAATGAATGATTTCCGTTACATCCTTCAACATCTGACAGAACAACTGGCCGGGCAACTTCTGCGAAGGCACGTCGCCTGCAGTCGGGTCAGTTGTGAATTTCGGTGCGCCGCTGGTGTCACGGTGAAACTGCAGGGCAGCGTTGTGAAGCCGACTCAATCCGCCGAGCTGCTGCATGAAGTCTTATGCCTGAAGCTGGAATCAGAACTGACGCTGGCATCACTGCAGTCCCAGTTACCAGTTTCGGCCGTTGCCGCGGCCAGCGACTTATCGAACGGCAGCCCATCAACGGCACTGCTGCTGTCATCACCGGTGTTCGCAGTGCGACTGGTTGCCGTCAGTGCCCCGATCCCTCCCTCTCGACAGAAAGATCTCTTCAGCCGATCGCAGCATCTGGTTCCGGAAGAGGAACTCTCTTCACTCATCGCTCGACTCAGCAGCCGACTGGGCTCAGACGCAGTAATGAGAGTGACTCCGCAGGCCGATGTTCGTCCGGAGAATTCCGTTCACTGTTTGCCACTGCTGCCACCTGATGCCTCGGAAGCCTCACCCGGAAACTTAGATGCGGTACTTCAACTTCTCGCGGAACCAACCAGCGACGATTCCGCTGCCGCAACATGCCTGCATCCTCGGCCCGTGCGGCTTCTGGCAACTCCGATTCCGATTGCGTCGCTGGATGTTGTGGACGGATTGCCCCGGCGGCTGCTGTGCGACGGGCGGCCATTTGAACTCTGTGCCGTGTCGGCGGCGGAACGGCTGCAGACCGGATGGTGGACCGATTCTCCCTGCCATCGCGATTATCATCAGGCCGTCGCAACGACCGGGTCACGTTTCTGGATCTTTAAGGATCTGGTAACAGGGGCATGGTTTCTTCATGGAGTTTTTGACTGACCGTCGGGCCTGTAGACTCATTACGGCTTGCTCTGAAGAACTGATGCCCTTCTCTTACTGACACGATTTGATGTGCGCCGGAGACATCACATACCGATGGCGAACCAAAGAATACTCATCATGCTGGCCACAATTCGACTGGTATTGGTTCGACCATCGTTCAGACCTGCTCTTACGATGCTGGTAATCGGCCTGCATCACATTCCAGGCCGTTCCTTTCGCACTGGCCTGATCATGGTCGTGGCTGGAATCTGTGCCAGCTTCAGTCTGTCGGCGAATTATCGGGCTGATGAACACGCAGTTCCGGCAGCGAAGCAGATCCTCGATCTGCCGCCGCGGCCAGGCGATGCCGCAACAGGTTCCGCACTTGCACATCAATGGGTCGATCTGTCGTTGTCTGCCCGCGAAACTGCTGTGGCCCAGGAGTTTCTGAATGGCAATGTTCCGGACTCGTGGCGTCATTTCTGTGAAGTTCGCCGTCAGGAAATCGTTAAGGGAGTCACGCACGAGCTGCGATTCTTTGTCTCCCCGGACTACATCACCGTTGGCAGCACAACCGACCATTTGCGAATTCCACTCAGCCCGATTGCCGCTCAAAAGCTTGCCAGCCAAACCGACTGCATTCTGCCGTCTCGCCGGATGGTGGATCTCATCTACGCTGCCGCGACGTGCCGGCTGACGCCGCAGCCAATTCCTCCGAGCCCCGCGATGACTCAGGTACCCACGTTCCTTGAGCACCATCGACTGATCGAAATTCAATTGGCCGAACGCGCTTTTTCCGAACGGGATCGCGGGCTGCTTGCCGGACACAAGAAGGATGTCGTCAATTCGAACAAACTGAAAGATCGCAGGAGCTCAGTCGCCATCTATGGCTGGCATCGATCCACAGACGGCGTCATTCAACCTCTTTATGCCGGGCATATCGACACCTGGGTTGACTACAGCCACGGGATTCGCCTGGTGTCCAACAACGGGATTCTGGACGGAAAGCCTTGCCGACTGTCAGAAATCCTGAACGACCCGGACCTATGCATTCTGTTGAGTGACGAAGGCCCATTGGCACTTCCCATGTATCGACCACCTGATGACCATGTCGATTCCCAGCACGATCCAGCGAATGAGCGTGTCTCGACGTTTCACCTCCCTGCCGGCGTGAGAATCTACATCAACACGCCCTCACATCCGCAGGCGGACACCGACGACAACACCGAGCTGCTTCTTTACGCATTACCCAACGGGAACTCGATCGAGCAAACCCTTGGACGGAGAATGAACCCAGGTGACGACTGGCACTTCGATATTCAGCACATCGCGGCACAGACTCGTTTCCTTCGGGAAGCATGGCCGGACAAAAGTGTGATTCTGGTCCTGCTGGAAGCTGATGGCCTGAGCTGGCCAGCCTGGCGAAAGTCGCACAGCGATTCAGAGATTCCAGGTGTGCTGGCCGATGTCGTTCGCCAGTCTGGTCTCAGTCTGACGAACATGACACTGGCTGCTCATAGTGGCGGAGGTAGTCTGATTTTTGGCCTGATGAATTCAGGAAGCGATATTCCGGACTATGTTCGGCGAATCGTATTTCTGGATGCCACCTACGGTTACCTCACTGAAGCTCACTCCCCCAAACTCAGTCGATGGCTGCGACACCCAGACACGTCAATGTGTGTGATGGCCTATCGGGATTCCGAGGTGGAACTGAATGGAAAACGGATCGTCAGTGCTACAGGAGGAACCTGGTATCGCAGTCGGTTGATGCTGTCCGATCTGCAAAAGGAATTCGAGTTCCGGCGTCAGCCGAACGGTCCTCTGGAGACGATACGGTCGGAATCAGGACGGATTGAGTTCCGGCTGCATGCGAATCCTGACAACCGCATCCTGCACACGGTTCAGGTCGAACGAAACGGTCTGATCCATGGCCTGATGTTTGATTCGAATTTATCGGAGAAGGCTTATCGATATTTTGAAGATCGAGCCTACTCCGGATTCATTCGCTGACAAAGCCCCTTTCGCTGGACCTGCTCCAACACTCAGATTTCCACATCAAAATGTGATGCTGAATGCCTTTCCAGCCGACGTGAGATTTGGGTAAGCTCTCCAGAGAGGTAGAATCAATCCAAGCGCCGATCTCGGTCAGGAGAAACGACAAGATGCGACATGTGGTGTGCCTGATTCTGGGGGGTGGAAAAGGAACTCGGTTGCTGCCACTGACCGAATATCGGTCAAAGCCGGCCGTTCCCCTCGGAGGAAAGTATCGCCTGATTGATGTGCCTATCTCTAACTGCATCAACAGTGACATTGGTCGCATGTACGTACTGACTCAGTTCAACTCAGTCAGCCTTCATCGTCACATTCGCCAGACCTACAACTTCGACCTGTTTCACAACGGATTTGTCGAAATCCTCGCCGCCCAGCAGACGCTGGAAGGAACAGACTGGTACCAGGGCACTGCTGATGCTGTCCGCAAGCAACTGCGGTTCCTGAAAGAGTACGGCATCAAATACGTGCTGATTCTGTCGGGTGACCAGCTTTACCGCATGAATTTCAAGGAGATGCTGGCGACGCACATGAACGCCAATGCGGACGTGACCATCTCGACAGTTCCTGTGCATGCCGAGGCTGCTCGCGGATTTGGAATCATGCAGCTCGATGGCACCGGGAAAGTGACCGGATTCGTGGAAAAGCCCAAAGATGATGCCTCACTGGCAAAGGTCCGTACGCCAGCCGACTGGATCGACGGCATGGGCATTGAGTCAAAAGGACGCGAATACCTGGCCAGCATGGGAATTTATCTGTGGAATCGTGATCTGCTGGTGGACCTGCTGGAATCAACCGACCACGAAGATTTTGGCAAGGACATTTTCCCCATTGCCATCCGCCATCACCATGTCCAGACCCACCTGTTTGATGGTTACTGGGAAGACATTGGCACGATCAAAGCTTTCTTTGACGCCAACCTGGCGCTGACAGATACGAATCCGCCGTTCAGGTTTTCCGATCGGCGAGCCCCCATTTTCACCCGCCCCAGATTCCTGCCATCAACACGCATGGGAGCCTGCACAGTTCGAGATAGTCTGATCGCAGACGGCTGCCTCATCGGCACGTCCACCGTCATCGAAAAATGCGTCGTGGGTATGCGAACCCATATCGGACGCAACGTGACTCTGAAGAATGCCGTTCTGATGGGAGCTGATTTCTATCCCACCATGGATGACACTCTGATGGCGCTGGAATCCGGACCAGTCTGGGGCATCGGCGATGGGGCCTACATTGATGGAGCCCTGCTCGACAAAAACGTCTGCATCGGCAGAAATGCCCGGATTGTGGCCAGCGAGGCGCCGGCATCCGAATGTGACTGCGGCGACGTCGTCGTCCGCGATGGCATTGCCGTCGTCCGCAAAGGCGCTCGAATCCCCGACGGGTGGAAGTTTCCGTCGAAGTAGTCGCTCCGACGCATCCATCGGAAGTTCCGGTTTTCCGGCTTCGAGCCTGTTGCAACTGTCCCCAGCACACAGGTGGCGGCAGTCACTCAACACATCCATCGCTCGCGTTTTGAGAATTCCCAAC
>Ga0209573_1003927_pt1 | contig 15426 bp, 18 predicted proteins | sample TNRBio252014_DNA_FD_185870 | JGI IMG/M metagenome (GOLD analysis project Ga0209573, IMG submission 185870) | Wastewater treatment Type I Accumulibacter community from EBPR Bioreactor in Madison, WI, USA - TNR Reactor_6/25/2014_ DNA (SPAdes)... | ecosystem: Engineered > Bioreactor > EBPR >...
ATCGCGAGTGCGGCTTTCAGCCCCAGTCCAATCGTCTCCGGCACGGCTTTTTGAACGATGCGCTGAACATTGCCCTGCGCGGCGCGGTTCGCTCGCAACAGGAGCGCGGCCGGCCCGAAGTGAACCTGTATCGAGCCGTCGCCGTGTTCAAGCCCGAACTGGAACTGCTCGACGGACTCGATCCGCAGCCCCAGCCGTTCTACTCCGGCGTGGTCGCCGCCGCCCTGATCGGTCTGGCGCTGTTTCCCGCTGATCGCGTCCTGGAATTTTTCGAGAAGTTGAAACGGGGGGAAGGCAATCGCAAGGAGGGCCGCTCCGACCCGGTGGATGCCGTGTTGACCGTCATCAACCAGATGAGCCTGGAGCGAACCCGGATTCGTGCCGCCCGACAAGTCGAGTTGTGCGCACGCACGCTGCGCGGCTTGCTAACGTGGCTGGCCGGACCGAACAAACAGCGCAACCAATACTGGCTACAATACGGGATTAAAGCGGTCGATATGGCGCCGCTCCAAGAACAGATGAAAGTCAAGAAAGGCATTCGGGACGACCCGATGTTGTGAGGAGCGTTCCGGTTTTAGGTCGTTGAGTTCGATGCGTTATCGGCTTCCATTGAGTCCGATGGATTTTTCGTGAATGCCAGAGTGCGCCAACCAGAACAATAAAATTTTTGGGGTGGAGGGAACCGGCGATCCTCATGCGCACCATTCGGTCGTGGCGTCGTCGGGTGGCGTTGGTTCTTTTGGTGGCGGCGATGGCCGGCAGTGTGGCGAAGGGTTCCTCGCCGCGCGGGGTGGCAGTCCTCTACCCGGAGACGACCCCCCCCTATCGTGCCGTCTTCGCGGAAATCCTCAGCGGTATCCAGCAGCGGCTCGCGCCCGCCCACGCGGTGCGGTCGTATCCGCTGGGCGAGTCCCCGGAAACGGCCGAGTTGCGCCGCTGGCTGGATCAGCAAGCACCCGCCGTCGTGATCACGTTGGGCCGAGGTCCGACCGAAGCCTACGAGGCGACCGGTCGAAAAACCCCGCAAGTGATCGGCGCGCTGGACGTTTCTCCCCAAACGCGCCCGTTCGCCACGGGGGTCGGTCTGGCCGTCGATCCGGGGTTGCTGTTCGCTACCCTCCAGCTCTTGGCCCCCGAAAAACGGCGGGTGTGGGTGGTGTATAACCCCGACCGCGATCGTTGGCTGGTCGAACGGGCGAAGGCCGCGGCGGCGGCGCTGCACCTGACGCTGCTCCCCTTGGAGGCGCCCGATTTACGCACCGCGGCCCAGCAGTTCCTGTACATCTTGCGAACCGCCGATCCGGAGACCGACGCGCTCTGGCTGGTGGCGGATAGCGGAGTAGTGGACCCCGAGGCGATCCTGCCCGTCATTATCGAGCAGAGCTGGAACCGGCGGTTGTGGGTGTTTTCCGGTAGTCTCCTGCACGTCAAACATGGAGTTTTGTTCGCGCTTTATCCCGACAACAACCGCTGGGGCCAGCGACTGGCGGAACTGGCCCTGCGCGTGATGGACGATCCGGCGGCCCGCACCGACATCGAACTGCTCCGTGCGGTTAAGCGCGCCCTCAATCTGCGAGTGGCTTTTCATCTGAACCTAGCTGTTACCACGGAGATCGAGCGCCAGTTCGATCTTGTCTTGCCGCCCTGATGAGGAGAGAGGCTCACCTGATGTTCCGCCGCTTCTCCGCAAGCAGCTTTCGCCGGCAACTGACCCAGGTATCAGCGGTGGGAATCCTGGTGCTGGCGCTCGCGATCTCGCTGGTCACCAGCGGCGTCCTCGCCCGGCGCCTGGAAGCGCTCCTGCTGGATTATCTGGTGCAACTGACCGAGCAATTGGGCACCGAGAGCGTGTTTGCCTTTCTGTCGCGGGATCGCGACGTGGCCCGAACGCGCGTCGCCCGCATCCAGGCGTTTCCGGGCGTGTGCCAAGCGGCGTTGCTGGAACCGAACGCCGGGCCGCTCGTCGGCCCGAGCGAAGCCGGCGCTCGGCTGCTGGCGGGCACGCCGGGCGCGTGGCGGCAGCGCGCCGCCCTGGCGGGCGAGGATCGTGCGTGCTGGCATTTCGCAGCGCCGGTTCGGACGCACCCGCTGGCGATCTCGCCGCTGGAGGCTCGCCGCACTCCCGAACTCCTCGGGTACATTTACATCGCTTGGGAAAAGGCCCCGCTGTTTGCCGTCCGGGCGTGGCTGGTCGCGGTGAGTGGCGTGATCGCCCTCGCGATGGCGGCCCTCGCGATCGGGTGGCTCCAGCACTACTTGCGCCGCTTGACCGACCCCCTCAGCGATCTCGCCGGTGTGATGCAGCGGATGCGGGGCGGGGAGGAAGACGTGCGGGCCACCGTGACCGGGCCGGTGGAAATCCGCGAAATCGGGCGGGCCTTCAACGAACTCATGGCGCGGCTGGAACGGCACCGGGCCGCGCTGGAAGCGGCGGTGGAGATCCGAACCTTGGAATTGCGCGAGGCGCGCGACGCGGCGCTGACCGCCGCTCGCTACAAGTCCGAGTTCATGGCAGCGATGACCCACGAAATGCGCACGCCCCTGCAATCCATCATTGGCTATACCCAAACGGGACAGCAAGAATTACAGTTTTTAGAGAATGAAGCCGACCCGGTGATTCTCGGCAGTCTGTCCAGGTGCTTGCGGATCGTCCTCGGCGCGTCCGACGAACTCTTGTCGCGCATCAATCAAGTTCTCGACCTGGCGGCCCTCGAAGCGGGCAGGCGCGAAGTCACGCTGGAACGGGTTGATCTCTCCGCGTTGCTGGATCAGGTGGTCTCGGTGCTGAAACCGCTCGCCGAACGCAATCACAATCGCGTCGAAGTGGTTCGCGAGGGGCTACCCCAAGTGAAGATCGATCGGGACAAGCTGCGGCAAATCGTTCGCAACCTGCTGGACAATGCCTGTAAGTTCACCCACGACGGCACGGTGCGACTCCATGTGTGTGCCGGGAACGGCGTTCTTGCGGTCGAGGTGACGGATTCGGGCATCGGTATTCCCGCCGATCAGCTCGACCTCATTTTCGAGCCGTTCCGCCAAGTGGATATGAGCGATACCCGTCGTTATGGCGGGACGGGGTTGGGACTGGCGATCGCCCGAAATGTCTGCCGGTTGCTTGGGGGCACCCTCACCGTGACCAGCACATTAGGCCAGGGGTCCTGTTTTCGGGTGGTCATTCCGCTACCGGTCGCGTTGTAGCCTAACGAGAACTCAAGTGCACCAGAACCCCGGGATGCGGACGCAAGGTCATTCCGCTTCGCGGGACCACCCGCGAACCGGGCACGCCATGAAACCGATACCGCCGCGCCAGTTGGGCGGTGATCGCCAGCATTTCCATCATGGCCAGATGTCTCCCGAGACAACGGCGGGGACCGCCGCCAAACGGGAAATAAGTGTAGCGTGGACGAGGGGGCAGGCGACGGCCGGGGGAAAAGCGGTCGGGATCGAAGCGCGTTGGGGTATCCCAGTAGTCTGGGTGACGGTGCATGACGTAAGGGCTGACGATCACCACCGATTCCGCCGGAATGCGCCAGTTCCCCAATACTTGGTCTCTCAAGAGCCGACGTCCGATCCCGTAGGCCGGTGGCGTCAGCCGTAACGCTTCGTTGATCACGCGGTGGGTGGTCGCCAGCCGAGAGAGGTCGCTGATCGTCGGGAAACGGCCCCTCAACACTTGGTCAGCTTCGGCAGCGACCCGATCGGCCCATTCCGGCTCTATCGTGAGGTGGTGAACGATCCAGGCGAGCGCTACGGCCGTGGTCTCTTGGCCGGCGAGGAAAAAGTGGATCAGTTCGTCGCGGATTTGCGCGGAGGTGAGACGTGCGTCGGTCTGTTCGTCCCGGGCGTTACTCAGGAACGCGACGAGCGCTTCTTCGTCCTGGTCGCCCTCGTCCCGACGCACGATCAGTCGGTCGAGCGTGGCATGCAGGGTCGCGAGCGCCGTTTGGAAACGGTGCGTACTCGGCAGCGGCCAGCGATTGAGCCGTCCACCCAGCACCATTTCGCGCAGAAGATGGCGCAGTAAGTGGCGGTTGAGGGTATCGACTGCGCCGAGAATCGGGGCGGTTACCTGATACGGAACCGACCGCCCGAATAGGATGTGGACGATGATTTCCTGCGTGAGGCGAAGCAGGTCGGTCACCATCTCCACGGGCTGGCCGTGGGCGGCGGCCTGGTCCCAGACCGGGACCTGGGATTCCCAGGCCGCAGTCACGATATCGAGCCAGCGTGAAACCGGGCGCCGGCCGAACGCGGGTTGGAGGAGTTGCCGCCGTTGCTGCCAGGGTGCGCCGTTGAGCAGGGCGAGTCCCTCGCCCAGCAGGGACGCCAGCCGTTGGGTGTGCCGGCCCTTGTAATAGCCCTGGGTGTCGTGCTGAAAGATCGAGCCGACGAGCGCGGGATCGCTCACCAGATGGCAGGTTTCCACTCCCGACCGGAAGGCGGCGACGGTCCCGTAGCGGGTGGCGAGGTCCATCCAGAACCCGGGCGAATCTCGCGTCAGGTCGGGCAGCGATCCGAGCAGGGGCCAGCCGCGCGGGCCGGGAATGGCGTTCATCGAAACCTCCAGCGCCACTGCAGCGTGAAGCCGCGGCCGGGCAGCGGAATGTCATCGGGCAGGGATGCCGGATAGAATGCCGGTTCTCGGGCGTCCGTGTCCAGCAGGTTCTGAACCGAGAGTTGCAGGTCCCCATCGCCGTTCGGCGCGGCGCGGCGCAAGGTGGCGCCGATCAGAGTGTAGTCGTCCAGGGCCTCCCGGTCATCGCCGGGTTGCCGCCGCCGGCCGCCCACCCATTTCAGGTGCGTGTTCAGCGACCAGTCGGGCGTGATCCGCCAGTGGAGTTCGCCGTAGATCTGCTGCTCGGGCGCCAGTCCGGGACTGGCGTCGAACGCCTGATCCTCGGCGGTCTGGTAGGCGTAGTTCGCGGCCAGATTCAGAGTCGGGGTCAGTTGGTAGCGGGCTTCGAGTTCCAGGCCACGACCTCGAATGCCAGAGGCGTTGACCACTCGGTTGGGTTCCACCGGCGTGTTTGAGTTACGCTCGCCGCGAATGTGCTGGTCCAGTTCGTACACGAAGAGGTTGATCCCGGTCCAGAGCCGAGGGTTCCACTGCTGGGTCAACCCCAGCTCCACCGTGTTGATCGTTTCCGGCTGGAGGTCAGGATCGCCGACCAGCGCGGCGTTATTGCTGTACAGTTCGGTGAACGAGGGGGCGCGGAAGGCCCGCCCGTACAGCAGCTTCGCGGTCAGGCTGGGCGACAGGTTCCCGACCAGCGCCAGCCGGGGATTGACGGTGGTGCCGAAGTCTGAGTAATGATCGACGCGAACGCTAGCCGTCAGGGTCCAGTCCGGCGCGAACCGCCACTCGTCCTGCACGAATCCATAGAGATCGGTCCGGTTTTCCTCGGAGATGAACAGCGGTTCGCCCAGCGCCCGGACATCGATCAGCGGGCCGGTGGGGAGAGGTATCCCGCCGGGTCCGGTCGCGAAGTTGCGCCGTTCTTCCACATCGCTTACGGCCCCGGAGCTGATCCCCCCACCCATGCGGATGCGGTGTTGGACTCCCCTGTACAGCGCGGTTAGACCGGCGCTTTCCTGGTCGACCCGGAACTGGAATTGTTGCCGAACCCCGGCGGGGAAGAGACCGACGAAGGCGCCGGGCGGGTAGGGGGTCAGGTCGGCGCGGGTGGTGGTGCCGAGATAGCTGAGCTGGGCTTCGACCGTCCAGGCATCGCTGCTGAATAGGTGGTAAGTGAAGTCGGCGTTGATCAGTTCGACGCTAAAATCGCCGGCGGGATCGAGGGCTAATGTGGTTCCCACGCCGGTGCCCACGTTCAGGAATCCCTGATAGCCGGCGTTGAATTGCCACCGGGCTCCCTTGAGGCCGAGGCGGGCATTGAGATCGTCCCGTTGCGTGTTGAGAGTCCCCGGCGCCCAGGACGCGTGGGTGCCCAACAGCCGGTCGATGCGGGTCTGATCGTCCGCTTCAATGATTTTCCGGTACCCCTCGGTGGTGCCCGCTTCCAGGTACAGGGTCCGGTCGGTGTCCCCCCAATGGTCGCCGCCGAGCAGCCAGCCGCCGGAGGTGTCGTAGCGGCCGGCGTAGGCGCCCACTTCGGCGCCCTCGACCGTCCCGGCGGTTTTGGTGATGACGTTGATCACTCCGGCGACCGCATCGGCGCCGTAGAGCGCTGAGCCGGGTCCCCGCACGATTTCAATCCGGGCGATGTTGTGGACCGGCATGGACCACGCCTGCGGCCGGCCGCCGTAGACGACATCGTTGATCGGGAAGCCGTCGATCAGCAGCAGCACCTGGGCGTTGAATTCCCGGAAAGATCCCCGGATGACGAACACGTCGCTCAACCCGCGCGCCGTGGACACGTGGAGGCCAGGGACGCCGACCAGCGCTTCCGCGAGGGTCAAGGCGCCCAGCCTTTCAATCTCTTGCGCGGTGATCACGGTCGCAATGGCCGGGGCGCGAGCGAGCGGTTGGCTATAGCCCGTGGCCAGGCTGATGATTTCCTCGCTGCCCTGCTCTTCGGTACCATAAATCTCAACGATGTCTTCCTCCGCTAACGCGGGACTGGCGGCCAGCAGCAGGAGGGCGTGCAGGTGTCGGGTGGCGTTCATAGGGCGTCCCCTTCTTTCAATGGAGCTAACCAAATTCGGTGAGTAGAGCGGCCCACTCATCATCTCCAAGCGGTTCGTCCAGCCCGATCATCAAGGCGTGTTTAACGTGCTTGAGTTCTTGAACCGCCATGCCAGCCCGACCTGACTCCAACAAAAAATCAACGACTTGAACCCGATGATTGATGACCTGTACGTACTCCTGCTGGCGATCCTGTTGCGCTCGCTGATTTAAGTAGGTGCCGTAATGCAAAACGCACTCGCAGAAAGCGGGCAGTTCACGGCGGTCGACCGGCTTTGACAGAAAAGCCGCCGCGCCCGCCAGCATCAACTCTTGGTGGGTTTCTCGCTCCGAACGAGCCGTGATAACGACGACGAGTTGCGTGGCTTTCTCGGCCATAAGGTGCCGCAACACCTCCAAACCACTCAAACCGGGCAACATGAGATCGAGCAGAACCATGTCGTGTTGCTTGGCCCGCCATGCCGTCAGTCCTGTTTCGCCGGTTGAGGCGATCTCGACTTCGAAACTGATTTGTAGGCTCGACTGGATGAGCTGAGCGGTATCCGGGTGATCTTCCACGACTAAAACGGTGGGTTTTTTAGGTCCGTTGATGCAGGCGGCCACGGCCTCCGGCAACCGGTTGAGTTCGGCCAGCGCCAGTAGATAGGTTTGGTATTGTTGCGCCAGGGGTTCGGCCAAGGGAATTTGGTTGACGTCGCAGAGCACTAACGTGGGGAGCCGCGCGCAGAATGCGCCAGAGCCAATCATACGCAGCAGTCGCCAGCAATCGAGGTCGGGTAAGTCGATGGCGGTAATCAGCAAATCGAAACTACCTCGCAGTAGTCGATCGATGGTCTCCCTCGCGCTGGCGACCGTGACCATACGGCGATAACCGGCAGCTTTCAACGCAGCGTTTAACAGATGGCGCGTCTCATCCGTGCCGTGAGCCACCAAGATGGAATGTGGCGGTTGATCTGCGTTAGGCATGACGTTAACTATTTGTTAAAAATTGAATAATAATTATCGCATCGTTTGCGCAACCCTATCGGCTACCCTTTGCTGCAACCATTGATGGGTTGACCGCGCTTTTCTGACGTAGTCCCGCGCTTCCCGATAAGGCGGAATGCCGCCGTACCGATCCACCGCGCCCTCCCCTGCATTATAGCCGGCCAGCGCCAGCGTCACGTTTCCGCCGAAGCGATCCAGCAGCCAGCGCCAGTAGCGCGCCCCGCTCGCAATGTATTTGGACGGGGTCGGCGGGGTGGACGATCCCGAACCGGCGGGCGGTGGCGGGCACGGGCTGCATCGAGCCGAGCGCCCCCGGGACCGCGCGCCTGTTGCCGGTCGTCAATTCGGCCAGGATCCCCGCCCTCACCGGCAGCGGATGGAACCGGTAGGAGTCGATCAAGGCGAGCATCGGAATTCCGGGCGAACGAGGCGGTGGCGCTCAGGGCCAGCGCCGCTCCTTAAAGATGTCGGCGACCCCGCGCGCGCTCCCTTCCCGTTCGATCAGCTCGCAATAACGCGCGAGCACGCGGTCGGGATCGTCGCGGTCGGCCAGCAGCGTCAGCAGGTGGCGGACCAGCGCCATGATTTTCCGGGCGGGGGTCGCGCGGCCGGTGCTCCAGGTGGAGGAGGTCGGACCGTTGCGACCCAGCATCAGGGCCACCAGGTTGGCGGTCGCCGGCATCGGCAACGGGGTTTCGGGATGGTCGCGTTTGATCCGCTTGACGACCTGCACCAGTTCGATCACCTCCGGTTCGGGAACGGCCAGTTCCGGATACTCGTCGAGCAGGCGCACATGCAGGGACAGGCCCGGATCGGCCAGCGGTTCGGCGGGGTTCAGGGCGATCAGGTAATGCTCCTTGATGCTGACGCCCAACAGCGCTTGAAAATCGGCCAAGTCGAGTCCCAGTTTTTGCTGGAGCTTCAAATACTGGTCGCCCGTGACCGGGCTGGTGCCGGTGACCCGCACGTTCGGGTCTTTTTTGCCTTTTCGTTTTTTCATCGCGTTCGTTTCGCGCAGGGATAGTCATCGGTTCATTTAAACATATCCCTGCCTACCTTTCTGTAGTTTTATCGGATTTTTCCACGAACGATCTCGGCCTTCAGGCCGGCGACGGCGCGCGGGGCCGCCGTTTCGTCGCCGTTTCCCCTGCCAGCGCGCTTGCGTGCCGGGCGGGAATCCTCCTGCGCCCGGCGCCTGGCTCGGCGGGTGGCCACCGGGTCGTTCGCTCTGCCCGGTCGGCTGCTAAAAAATTTTCAAAAAACTTGAATAAGTCATTTTAATAATATTTAATACTAGTCAATAATAATTAAAATTGCACTAAATTTATAAAAGCCTACGCTCGCACGAGAACAGTTTCGATGGCTAAAACGTTCTTGCTGGGATTCGCTGCCCTGCTGGCGCTGCCCGCCAGCCAGGCGGCGCCGCCGCTTTACAGCGGCTATACCATCATCACGGAACGACCGGTTGCGCTCGACCTCGACCAGATCATCTACCTTCGGGTCCGGGGTCGGAGCGTACTGGAAGGCTTGCTGGAAATCCTGCGCGGCACCGGCTACCGGTTGGCGGAGCCGGCGGCGGCCGATCCCGCGATCGGGCGGCTGTACGACCAGCCCTATCCGGAGAGCCAACGGGCGATCGGGCCGCGGGAGTTAGGCGCGGTGCTGGAGCGGCTGGCCGGTCCGGCTTGGCAACTGGTGGTCGATCCGGTCAACCGGCGGGTGAGCTTTGAGTTACGCCCGCCCTATCGCCCTCGCCCCACGGATGCGGTGGCGGCGCCGGAAGAGGTGACGCCATGATCCGCGGCACTCTCCTGGTGGCCGGCCTCGTCCTGCTGGCCGGTTGTCAGACGTTGCCCCCTACCGAGGGAACGTCCTACCCGGAACCGCGCTACCTCGAACGGGATCTCACCGTGCCTTGGTTTGAGCGCGCTTACTGGCGTCGGCCCGCGGACCCGTCCCTGCCGATGGCGGGCGCCACCGAGGGGTTCTTCCTGACTTGTCTTGGGGATATCTGCTGATGACCGCCGTCCGTTTCACCGCGCTGATGCTTGCTGGCGCCGCCGCGCTGGCCCCCCTGAGTGGGGTGGCGCAAACCACCCTGACCACCACGGCCATCGACCATACGCGCTTTGGCACGGTGACCGACGCGGCGATGGCCGCGCACTGGGGACTGGAAAAGGCCGAGATCGCTCAGTACCGAAATTACATGGCGCTGGAGGGGCGGTATTTCTACGCCCACCTCGATCCGGTCATGGTGCTGGGCCTCATCGAAACCGATCCTCAAAAACGCGCCCGCTATGCCGAGAAATACCTCCTCGATGAGCAGCGGCGGGTCGAGGAGCAAACGAGCTTCGCGAAGCTGGTGGCCGCCACGCAACTCAAGCGCTTCGGGCCGCAACCGGTGTTTGATTTTTCCACCTTGCCCCAGGCCAAGAACACGCCGGGCTATTTGGAAGCCCGCGCCGCGCGGCTTGGCGCGACGCGAACGACGGTCGCAACGGCCACCGCGCCGCCACCCGTGACGCCCGCGGCCCTCCAGGCTGGCGATACCGTGGATCTACTGATCGGTCCGGACTGCGGAACGCCGTGTGAAGACCAGCTGGCACAGATCCTCGAAAGCGCGGGCGCCAAGGTGCTGTTGTACGGACGGGACTTTCCAGACGCTTCCGCGCTGGTGGCCTGGCTGGCGCGGTGGGTGGCCGCCGCGCCGGGGCGCGTGGACGCGGCCACCCGCATCCAACCGCGCCGGTTCGATCCCGTGGTGTTTCACGGCATGAACCTCTCGACCCTGCCGGTGGCCTTGCTGCGCCGGAACGGGGTCGTCGTGGGCACGCTGTGATCAGGCGCCACGCCGGCCCCTTCATCCTGGCGTCCAGCCTGCTGACAGGCTGTTCCGATCGGCCCGATCCGCCGTCGAACGTGGGCGCGGACGATCCGTATGTGGGGCGCGGGATGCTCGCGGCCTACCAGGACCCGTTCCCGGCGACCACCGCCCCGGATGCCTTCGATCTGGCCGGCGGCGTCCCGGCCGCCCGGGTCAACCCGATCGATACCCGCCGTCGCCACGAACTGACCCCCCTGATCGACGCGATTGCCCTCAGCGAAAATATCGAGCCCGCCTTGGTGCATGCGGTGATTGCGCAGGAATCCGCCTACAACCCGACGGCGGGCTCGCCCAAAGGCGCCATCGGCCTCATGCAATTGATGTCGGCCACCGCCGCCCGCTTTGGACTGACCGCCGCCGAACGCTATGACGCGGCCAAAAACGTCCGGGCGGGCATTCGCTATCTCAAATGGCTCACGAAAAAATTTGGCCACCTCGATCTGGTGCTGGCCGGTTACAACGCCGGGGAAGGCGCGGTGCTCAAATACGGCCGCCAGATTCCCCCGTATCCCGAAACCCAAACCTATGTGCGTCGCGTCAAGGGCTTTCTGGCCCACTATCGCCAGGGCCAGCGGCACCGTCAATCCCGCACCTTACTGGCGGAGGCCAATGAGCGTCGCCAATTGCAACGCGCCCGGGTCGGTCAGATGGCGCGCGAACACGCGCAGCAGCAGGCGGACGCCGAATGACGCGCCCGGCCCCGTTACCTCGCCACCCCGCCCGCATCCTCGGGCTGGCGCTGGCGCTCGGTGGTCTCGGCACGCCGGCCTGGGCGGTGGGCGAACCACCGGCGCTGTACCGGCAGATTGCCGCCAAGCATCACCTCTCCGCTGACGCGCTGTATCGTCGGGCGCTGCGGGCCTCGGGTCGCGCCTCCCGCTATGGAGCGACCCGCACCCCCTGGCCGTGGACCGTGCGCCTGTGCGCGAGCGACCGCTGCGAGACCGTCTATCCGGCGCATCGCGCGGACATGGCGGCGGTGCTGGCTGCCGGCCGGGCGGCGGGACTCCTTCTTTATGTGGGGCCACTCGGCCTGCGCTGGGACGCGACCTCGCCGCTGCCGCTACGCGCCGCCACGTCGCCCCGGGTGACGATCAACGAAGCGGCGCGGCAATGGGCGGCCGCAGATTGGGAACGGATGACGCCGCCGCCGCAACCCACGGCATCCGCTGCGCCACCCAACGCCGTCACCCCGCGCTTCGCCACCGCTCAGGCGCAACGCTGGACGCCGTTGATCAACCGCGTCGCCCGCGAAGAAGGGATCGACCCGGCCTTGGTCCACAGCGTCATTGCGGCGGAATCCGCCTATAACCCCACCGCCTGTTCGCCGAAAGGCGCGGTGGGGTTGATGCAATTGATGCCGGCCACGGCGGAACGCTTTGGCTTGGCGCGGGCCGCCCGCCACAGGCCGGAGCCGAACCTGCGGGCGGGCATTCGTTACCTGCGCTGGTTGATGGCCACCTTCGATCACGACCCCCGCCTGGCGCTGGCCGGCTACAACGCGGGGGAGGATGCGGTGCTCAAATACGGCCGCCAGATTCCGCCTTATCCCGAAACCCAAACCTATGTGCGCCGGGTGTTGCGCTATCAAGCCCAGTACCGGGCCGCCGTTGGAGCCTCCTCATGAACGAGTCCATGCCTTTTTACCGGCGCGTGGGGTTGTGCGTGCTGCTCGGCGCCGCGCTCGCGCTGAGTTTCACGCCCGTCACCGCGCAACAGGCCACGACCACCCAACAGGCCGAGATCGGTGCGCTCATTCAGGAACTGGATTACCTGATCGAACACACCGAGCGCCTGGCCGCGCGCTATCGATCGGACGCCGCGCCGATTCGCTTCAACTATCCGGCGCTGCTGACGCAACTGCGGCTGACGCGGGCGCGCAGCGCCGCTTATCTCCATGAAGTTCATCAGGTCGTCCAGGCGACGCCGCCGGCGCCGCAAGGCGCGTCCTTGACCCGGCGGCGCTGAGCGATGGTCACCCTGGCCGAGGTGTTGAGCGCGTTTGCCGGCGCGACCGGTCTCCATGCGCTCAATTTCGCCGGTGGGCTGCTGATCACCTGCGCCGTTTTGGGCGGGGTGTTGTTGCTGGCCTGGGTGTTCCAGGTGGGCCGTGAGGCGGTGCGCGGGGCGTTTTACCACAGTCCTCGCGTGTTGATGCTCGTCATCGCCGCGTTTTTGGTGTTCATCATCGTGTTAGGAGTGTTTTATTCATGAACGTCGTACCCATGAAAAAGACGTTGGTTTCTCTCCTGTTACCGGCAGCGGTCCTCGGGCTGCTGCTGCTGCCCGAGCTGGCCGCCGCGCAAAGCGGGGGGTTCAAAGCCGATGACATCCTGCCGAGTGCGGTCAAGAACAAGGATTTTCTCACCCAGGTGTTCCTGGTCATCATGATGGCGCTGCTGGCGGCGGTCTTCGTCATGATTGGTTTCGGGATTTTGGGTGGCATCGGCGATGTGTTTGCCAGCCTCAGCGACGCGCGGCGGATGGGTGAATGGGCCGCCTTCATGAAAACGCTAGCGATGGTCATGGGCGCCGTCATCATCGCCGTGGTGCTGGCGGCCACCCTGATCGGCTGGGTGGCCAACGTCTCCATCAGCACCAACGTCACCTTTGCATCGGGTGGCGGCTAATCCCCCTTTCCCCCGGCGCGCGCGCCGGGGTCTCTCGCGGAGGCACGGATGAAACCGGATCTCACATTGGGTGAACTGGAACGCGAAGCGATCGTGTATTTCGGCTGCACCTGGTCGGAAATCAAGACCTGCATCTGGCGCGGCGCGGCGGTGGCGCTCCCGGTCACGCTCGGGCTGATGGCGCTCGGACCCATGCCGGTGCTGATGCTCGTGCCGGGCCTCCTGCTCTGGATGGGAGCGGCCTATGGTTGCACGCAGCACATCCATCGGCATCGAGCGGGCAAGCCGCTGTTCCATGAACGGCATCGGACGCGGGTGAAAGCCGTCGGCGCGCCGTTCATTCGCGCGGGCGGCCTCTATCAGGTCGAGCGGCATCACCACCCGCGCCGGCCTTAAGGAGCACGCCCATGGCGATCGCCAAAACCGAATCCGGCCAACTCCAGCAGGAATTGCGGTTCCGCAACCGCATCATCGGGTTGCTCGGGGGATTATTGCTGCTGTTGGGGGTTGCCCTCTGGCGTCTGCCCACGCAACTGAGTGTCTACGTCCCGCCGGATCTCTCCCGGCCCCAACTGGTCAAGCCCGGTGAGATCCCGCCGTCCTACGTTTACGCCTTCGGCAAGATCGTCATGGAAGCGCTGAACTACTGTCCGGCCGATTGCGCCCAGGATTACGGCCGCAACCTGGAAACGCTCCGCCATTACCTCACGGCAAGCTGCTACGAAGATCTCAAGATGCATCGGGAGCGCAACGAGAGTTTGTACGCCTCCCGCACGCGCAAACTGCTGCCGGTAGGTGAGGAGATTTTCGACCCCCGAAAAGTGACCCGGCTGGATCAGGATGTGTGGGAGATGCAGGTGGATTATCTCCTGGAAGAACACGTCAAGGGTGTGGAAACCCGCCGGAATCGGTATCACTACCCGCTACGCCTGGTCCGCTATGCCGTACCGATCGATCTCAATCCCTTCCAACTCGCGTTTGATTGTTACCTGCCGCCCGGGCCGCGCCCGGCGACGGACACGGCCGACTGAGGATTTTCTCATGAAGCGACCTGCTGCTGTGCTCTTCCTACTCCCCTGGTTGACGGGGGTGAATCTGCCGGTGGCGTCCGCTGAGGACGCGCCACGCTCCGCGTCCGCACCGGTCGCGACCCCCACGGCGGATGAAACGGCGCCCGCCCCGGCGCCCGACGCCCCAGCCCTCCGGGTGGTCTGGCAGAACGATCCACTGGTCGTACCCCTGAAAGTGGGGGTCGAGCGCCGGATCGATTTTGCCGAACCGATCGCGGATCTCGACGTCCCGCACGCGGTGGAACGCCAGTCGCAGATCGTGCTGACGCCCACTGGCCAACTGTTGTGGACCGCGCGGGCGCCGTTTCCGGCCGCGCGGGTGCTGGCCACCTCGGTGAGCGGCACGCTCTATCAGCTCGATGTCCAGGCCCACGCCGAGGGCGCGCCGCCGCCACGACTGATCGTTGGCGACCCCTTATTCGAGGCCGCCGCACCGCCGCTCGGTGATCGCGCGCAGCGCGAGGCGGTGGCCGCGGCGTTGATTCCCGATTTTCTCAAGGGCGATGGATCGGCGGGGCGGGGCGGTGAACCGTCCCATGCCGCCCTGGCCCGGTTTGTCTTGGCTCATTACCAGGGGCCGGCGCGCCTGATTCCGGCCCTGGACGCCAGTCCGGTCCCGGTCCAGCCGATCGCCACCCACGCCTGGGTGCGGGTGCAGTCCGCCGCGCTGGCCGTGCGCCCCTTGAAGCAATGGAAAATCGGCGCGCGCTACGTGACGGCGCTGACCGTAGCGCCCGACCGATCGCGTTCGACCCGCGGGCGCTGCGGGGCGACCTGGTGTTTGCCGCCACGCTGCATCCCACCCTGGAACCGGTGGGCAGTGGCCATCAGGGCACGGTCTGGGCCGTGGTGACCGACCAGCCGTTCAACCACGCGGTGACCGCTCATGGCCTTCGCTAGCGTGTCGTTCGCCAAAGTCGGCGTCATCGGTCTGATGGTGGCGGTGGTGGTCGCGGGTACTTGGGTGGTCTCGCAGGACGCGCCCGTGCTCTCGACGCCCCGGTCAAAATCGGAAGCGCCGCCGTACCGGCGCGGGGATGATCCCACCTATGCCGAGGAACTCAAGCGCATGGCCGCCCTGTTGCAGGACATGGGCTATCAGCTCAAGCAGAGCGAGAACCGCCGCGCCGTGGAGCGCGATGAACTCAAGGCGCAGATTCGCGCCGAGGCGCAAAAAGCGATTCGCCAGTCGCAACAGGAGATCGAGCG
>Ga0209573_1003928_pt1 | contig 15424 bp, 8 predicted proteins | sample TNRBio252014_DNA_FD_185870 | JGI IMG/M metagenome (GOLD analysis project Ga0209573, IMG submission 185870) | Wastewater treatment Type I Accumulibacter community from EBPR Bioreactor in Madison, WI, USA - TNR Reactor_6/25/2014_ DNA (SPAdes)... | ecosystem: Engineered > Bioreactor > EBPR >...
CTAGCGGTGATCTCAAAAAGTTGGTGCAAACAGTGCGTTTTCGGGTAATTTACTTGGGTTTGATTCCAAGCCTGCACGAGTTGACGCCATTCGGATGCTGCTATTATTGATAATTCACCGACCTTGCCTTTTGGGTTTTCTACCAGCCCTTCCAACAACATTCGTAATTGTTCCAGCAAGCGAATCAACAGTCCTGTGTTAAACCGACGCGCATCCGCCGTCAAATCCATCAACAACTCTTCTCCCTCGCTGGCTAAAAGCGACAAGGGATAATTAGTTGGATCAAGGCGTGGTAACTCCCTATGGTTATTCTGCTCATTCCTGGATTGCCCGATCTCGGTAGTAGCCAAGCCTCTGCCTGCTTTACTACTTTTTACTTTTCCCCAGACGGCTTGGCTGTTAAAAGTTACCAGTGTTTCGAAAAGCGGTGTTCCTCGTGGAATCTCACTCCATCCTTGCACTTGCACAGGAGGGCTATATTCATACTTTTGCAACTGGTTAATTTGGTGATGCAGTTGACGCAACCATTCTTCTAATGGCAGCTCCGGCTTTACTTGGACGCGAACAGGCAGTGCATTGATAAATAACCCTACCATGTTTTCAACGCCGATCAAGTCGGCTGGCCGCCCGGAAACAGTCATACCAAAGACCACATCGTCCTGCCCGCTCCAAAAACTCAGCAATAACGCCCAAACGCCTTGAAGGGCAGTACTCAGCGTTATGCACCAACGTTGCGCAACAGACCGTAAAGCACAGGTGACCTCCCCAGGCAATGCCATCTGATGTTTGATAAATCGGGAAACTTGCGCGTGTGCACCGATGGTTTCTCTACCCGGCAACGGTGTTGGGACCATAAAGCCGGCTAAATGCTTCCTCCAAAAAGCTTCTGCCAAAGCTAAATCCTGGTGCTGTAGCCAAGCAATATAATCACGATAAGGTCTCGGTTGAGGATAAATCCGGTTTTGTCCACGCCGTAATGCCCGATAAAATTCCTTCATTTCTTCTAAAACTATTGCGCCGGACCATGCATCTAACAGAAGATGGTGGTGACTTTTAACACATAAGTAATTGATTTCATCTAATCTAATTAAAACCAAACGTAGCAAAGGAGCTTGGTTTAATATCCATCCATGATATCGGTCTTCTTGCAATAAATTCCTCATTTTATGTTGCTGTTCGTATTTACTTAAACCACACCAATCGATATACTTAACTGGTAACTGAACCTGGCGATGAACCATTTGTATTGGTTTATCGAGTTCTTCCCAATGAAAAGAGGTTCTCAAGACAGGATGTCGATCAATTACTTGCCGCCATGCTTCCAAAAATAATGGAATATCAAGGTTTCTTAGAGGAATAATCATTTGTTGAAAAAATAAAGCAGCTTCCGGTTCACGAAGGGTGTGCAATAACATACCTAACTGAGATGGAGAAAGCTCATAGCTATCTTCAATATTACTTTCAGATAAATTTCGATCTATTTCTTTAAACACAGCAACTAACCCACTTATGATAAATGGTCAACCAATTGAAACCAAGAACTAAATTCAGCCAATACATAACCCATGATCCCATAACCAGTAACTGGCTTTTAATGGGACCAGCTTGGGGTGGAATCTAGTCCTAGAACGGGGGTTACAGCTAAAGGCTAGCTAAGGTCGTGGAAAAGCATGACCACGAATGTCCATTTCCAAAATTTCAGAAATTTGATTATTTTCATTTAACATCAAAAGACGAGGCTTCCAGGAAGCTGGAATCGGTTCATCGATTTCAACATAAGTCATGATAATGACTATATCACCTATACTAACGAGTCGAGCGCCTCCACCATTGAGTTCAATAGCGCCACTGCCAGGTTCGGCTTCAATAGCATAAGTTTCCCATCGTTGCCCGTTGTTAAGATTAACAACGGATACCTTCTCAAAAGGTAAAATATTTGATTCCTTCAATAGCTGCCCATCGATAGAGATCGAACCAATATAATTAAGGTTCGCACCTGTAACAACTGCCCTATGAATTTTTGAATTCAAAAAAACACGCTTCATGGCGAACTCCAGTATAATTTTAAAAACCAAAAAAGCTCAATCTTGGCTAAAAATGAGCAGTAAGGAAAAGTGCAGAAAGGGAATTTTCCACACGAGGAAAGGCCGATTGTCAACCGATTTACCGCTTGGTCATTTCGATACAATGAATTCATCACCAGTCAGGGCATCATCCAATATAGCCCTCCCCATTACTGGATTCTACCGCACTGCCTCTTTCTAAGAGAATCATGCTATCGATGTCAATCTGGGCGAAGACTCTGTAGTACGCCTCGGCGGTTGCTCGATCATTTCCATCAATAAACTGAATTTTTAGTAGATCAGGATGCATTTCTACCAGTCCCTTGCTATGAAGAACTGCAGCTTGAAACTCTGCAACAGCGTCCGGATAGGCACCTTCCTTTATCAGGATATCGCCCAGCAATCGATGCGCCAAACCAAGGTTTTGTGCCCCTTTGGTCATACCAATTAGCATTTTCTTGGCGTCAACCAAATTACCTCGCTCCATATTAGACCTAATAATGCCAATCTTTGCGATCTGCATATCCGCATTGATTTCCAAAGCTTTCTTATATTCACTCAGAGCCAGTTCATACTCGCCTATACCATAGTAGGCTCGACCAAGCAAGCAATGTAAGAAAGCGCCTTCAGGCTTAATAATAATAGCTTTCTTACATGGATCAATCGCTTGCTTGAACTCACCAAGGCTAACAAGCATTTTTGCATATTGAAATTGAGCCTGTAGCGAATCCGGCCTTGAAGCCACAACACCTGTCAATTCTTTCAAGGCTGCATCATTTTTGCCCATACGTTGGTAAATACCCGCCAAAGCCAGGCGCGCTTCTTCTAGCTGTGGATTATGCTTCAATGCTGCATTGAGGCAATCAATAGCCTCATTAAGCTTGCCAGAATTTGCATAAATACGGCTTATACTCAATTGCGCAACACCCAACCCAGGATTAATCTCCAACGCTTCTTTATACTTTTCAAGAGCCTTGTCCAGCGAGCCCTGCTTGAAATAAACATTGCCTGACATAATCAGTGCTGGAGACAAATTCTTCCGAATGTGAAGCGCACCAGAATAATACTCCAGCGCATCATCGTATTCGCCGCGACTCGCATGAATATTACCAATGCCTACATAAGCCAGTGCTGCTTCCGGATATCTTTCCAAAATAGCCTCATATGCCTTCAACGCCTCATCCAGGCGCTTGGCTTTCATCAGCTCTCTGGCTCCTTCCATCGCTTCCTTGAGATCTTTAGGAACATCTATACCACTTCTCGGCTGTCCGCCCTCATTATGCATCGGACGTTGTCTTATATGCTGTTCATAGTGCTGTCCAAGTGCTAATTCCGAGCTTTGCTCTTTGACTTTCATATTCCAACGTGACATGACAGAACTCCTGGATAATGAAACCTAAACATTAGGATCGATTATACTATAATATTCAGCTAACCAATATTCTAGCCCGAGCAAAAAACTACTTGGCTGGTCCTGAGGCTACCGCTTCATCGGAGAAAAATTACGATCATGGTTGTATTGACAGTTATTTTCTTCATCGTCTGCTTGATAACTGCCTTCCTAGGCCCTTTTCCTTATTGGCCTACATACTGCCTGCTATGGCGCAGCGTTCTCTGTCCCACTGCATCGGGCGTTCCCTGGCAAACTCGATGCCGACAAGCGCTGTTTCTGCTCCGCTATGCGCTGACTGCTCCCTTCTATACGCTGCTTTGGTATCTCGACGAACTTTTATTCCCAGCCTATCGGCGGACGCCAGTACATCCTGTATTCATCATCGGCCAACCGCGCAGCGGGACTACACTCTTGCATCGAACGTTGGCTGCCGATGATCAGACCTTCTTCGCCATTCGTCATATCGAATGGCGCTATCCCTTCCTGACGGTGCAGAAAGTTCTCAACACCACCCGTTTCGCCCAGCGCCTCCTGCGCCGCAACTACTGGCCTGATACCGAGGTGGGCAGGCGGGCGGCGCAGATGCATCCGAACACTATGGCCGACTGGGAGGAAGATGGCATCTTCTTTGAAGAGCGCTTTCTTCATCACTTCTTTCTCTTCCTGCGGTTTCCCTATCCAGAGATCCTGCCGCTGGTAGACGAGTTTAGGGAACTCCCTGCCGCCGTCCGCCAGCACATGCTCCACACGCATCTCCAGGTCATTCGCAAGGTCGCTTACTTGCGCAATCGACCCCATGCATTCTACTTATCAAAAGAGGTGACCAGCCATTCCAAGTTCCCGGAACTGCTGGCCCTCTATCCTGACGCCCGATTTATCGTCGTCGTGCGCAACTCGGCGCACTACATGGGTTCCCTGTTTGAGCTGATGCGCGCCTCGACCGCTTCCAAAACCGGCATCGATCCGACCGCTATTCCGGGGTGGACCGCGGCTTTCATGCAAAGAATGCAACAGGACAGCCTGCGACTGATCGATCTCTGTCAGAACATCATTCCCCACGACCGGCAGATCCCGGTGTCTTACGCCTATTTGCTCACCCACATTCGGATAACTGTAGAGGTTATTTACTCCACGCTGGGATTTGAACCCTCGCTGGAGTTCCTCACCTATCTTGATAAACTCGACGCACGCCAAAAAACTCGTGAGCGGGGCTACGCCTATACGGATCTTTCGCTACCCGATTTCGCCGCTTTCGACCAGTTTGTAGCCCAGGTAGAGCAACGATTCTTCGCGCTGCTGCCAGCCGCACCGGTGACATCAACCACCTCGACAGTCGATGTCCATCGCTCAAATGCGCCGCCTAACGTGTCCGGGAGCAGCCTCCTTCATACTAATACCAGTTCTGATCTCATCTAAAAACTGCTCTACACGGACGGCTAATGCACCGCCCCACCGCTGGACCAGATCGACATGTTCCCCATCATCGACATGGCAAAGAGCCGCTTGTATACCATGAGCAGACAAACGATTCTGGAAATGCTCACTCATTCGTTGGGTGAATGTTTGCCGTTGCCCGAGTTGCCAGCCGGCCGATACCAGCAAGAACGCAGTCTGGCTTAACCAGGAACCGAGAGCGGCAGCAGGTGATACCTGGTCCTGCTCAACACGTTGAGCGCCAAATAGCGAGTACAGGGCCGCTCGCCGCAAGGCCTGGTCCGGTAAGCCAATATCCTCAGTCTCAAGCACCTGCAGGGCCAAGGGCACATCGAAATGCGGAATATCGATAGCAACAACGCCGCGCAGATGTCCCGCACTCAGGCGGTGCGCCTGGAGGAAGCGCTGGTGGGTTGCGACCAGCGCCGCCAGATGCGCACCGGATGAATGACCGATCAGCACAAATCCGGAAGCCCGGCCGCCAAAGCGACGACCATTGACCGTGAGCCATTTAATAGCTTTCGCGATATCGGACGCCATGTCGGAGACTCGCGCTACCGGCGAGCGTGGGCTGCCGGCGAGCCGAAAGTTGATCGCAACAAAGACGTAACCCCGATGCACGAACCAGGCGGGCATCGATTGCTCCAGCGGCTCTGGAAAACAAGCTTTGTCTCCCGCGCTCCAACTCCCACCATGGATAAATACGACAATGGTTCGTTTTGGATTGCAACCAGCGAACGGGTTGAAATAGATATCCAATGTATTGAGCGAGGGGTCATAATCGCCTGCTTCACGATATGGGATATCGTACTCAATCTGCATGAATGGCTCCTGAATTGCCGAAGATAAGCGTTTAGACCCTCCCCTATCCTGACGTTGCTGGCGATAGATTTCCGCCCGGTTACCCACGTACCGGGCAGTGAACGTGTCGATACTGGCAACTCGCAACAGAGAGCGTCGAAATCGACGGGCCATAAACGCACACGGGGGTACATTCAATTTCTCTTCGATGGCGCTATGGCAATCCTCGGCGAGACTCGAATAAGACTGCTATAGATCGTCCAGATAACAGAACACATTCTGCTTGAGCGTATTAGCGTTCAGCCTTAACACGGATTGGCACTGCTCATTAGGTAGATCGATCACCCGCACGCAGTCCGCCCATTCCGCAACGTTCGGCAGCAACTCCGCCAGCCGGTTGGGCTGCTGATCGAAAAACGCCTCGTTGAGCCGGTTATCCTGCCGCTGCGGGAAAACCGCCAGATATAAAATGTCAGTCTCCACCAGATCGCTAAAGAAGTGTGTTCCCAGCGACACATCCGGCACCAGCCCCTCGTGCATGGCTACCATTTCGCATAACACCGTTGCATTGTTAATCTCTGCGAACCGCACCGGGACGCCCAGTTCCGGCGACGTAGTCCCCCAACGACCCGGCCCGATCAGCAGAATGGTCTTCGTCGCCCCAGACTCGCGCAGCCGCGTAATCTGCCCCACCAGCCGGGCGATTTTATGGCGGTCATTCAACGACAACTGACTGTAAATACGGGGAACGACATAAACCAGCCGATCAATAGTGCCAATCCGGCTATGACCGATCACCGCGCCATGCGCCTCCATAACCAGTTGTTCCGGGTCAATGTGCATGGGTGGATTAGGGATGGTGCCGGCTTCACGTACTTGAAAGGGCCGACATTGCACTAGATCAATCCGGTAATGCTGATCATCGATAAAATTGGCGGTAAATTCTACATCCACTGGATAATCATAGGCTTGCTGCAAGGTTTTGAGCATTTCCCGCAGGTCGGCCACAAATGGCGTGTTCCGCAGCAAAGATTCAAACGTCAGTACCCAGGGAAATACCTCTTTCATCCCCCGCTCCCGCGCCCGTTGCTCCAATTCATCATCCACTGAAGCCAGCATGGACAGCGGCAAATGCGGACTGAGTTTAGCGACCTCGGCGAACTGCCTGGTCGTCAACTGGTTATCTTCCAGATCCAGCACATCAATCCGCTTTTGGGCATACTGGCGAACACTGTCGAAATGACTTTCCGGGCGCCGCTCCGGATCGCTCAACGACACGACCCGCGTGTAATCATCATCCGAACGATCCACTGCCCGCGTTCCCAGCCCCAGCACCAGACGCACCATGCCCGCCGCCGGATCAATCTGCTCGCTCCACACATAGGGGTTGAATGACAGCCCCACTCCAGCCACATGCGGATAGAACAGCTTGCCCTGCTGTGAACCGGACACCCGCTGCACCAGCAACCCCATCTGCTCATCACGGTCCAGAATTCCCCGCCGCGCCCGGTACATCAGCGCCCGCTCGCTCATTGTGCTGGCGTAGATGGTGCGCACCGCCGACAGCAAATCTTCCAGCCGCTTCTCGCGCGGTCCCTGATTGACACAGAATACGCTGTCATACTTGCCGGCGAAGGCGTTGCCAAAATTATCTTCGAGCAAACTGCTGGAGCGGACAATAATCGGCGACTGACCGAAATAATCCAGCATGTCAGAAAACTGCTTCAGAATATATTCAGGAAAATCGCCGCGCAGGATGCGCCGCCGCGCCGTCTCCGCCCCATCCAGGAACGTGGCCGGATGCTTCTGTTTCTCCCGCACCCACCAGCAACCGTTGCGCACCAGGTAGCTGTAAAACACATCCGAGCCGACGAAGAACGAATCATGAATTTCCAGCAACTCGTTCCAGCGAGCATGAGTACGCTTCAGAATCGCCCGCGCGAGCAACACCCCCACCGTTTTACCGCCGATCAACCCGGTGCCGATCATCCGCCGCTTGATGGCCAATACGTCGCTCAGTGTCAAGTACTGCTCGGCCAACCGAATCACCCGCTCATCCCGCGACACAGTCATCCGCAGCGTGTGTTGCAGTAGATCACGAGCCAGATCCATGACATGTACATGGTCGCGCTCGGCCGCCACGACCTCCTCCGCTTCCAGAAAAGTGCGGTTCCAGATATCCAGCCGGGGATCATTGGTCTTCAACCCTGACCAGGGGAACATCGTCAGGATTTCGGAAATCGTGATGCTGTCGGTGACCGGGGTAAACTCCTCGCCACGCCACACATGCAGCATGTGCATGGTCGGCGAATAGCGTTGCTGGACTTTCAGTGGCCGCACGTACAGCTCGCCCTGATGGCGGTAAATATCATTAAACAACTGGGTGGTGTCGAGGATCGGCCCGGTCGCGTAGAAAGAGTGATGTCCACGCAGCAGCGCGAAATACGCCACAGTTTCCAGGTCATACAGGTAGGGACAGGTCAGCATGAAGAAATTGCCCAGCATTTCATCGCTGTACCAATCTGCCACCAAGTCGGACAGGCCATCGAACACATAATAGGCGCCACGCCCGGTCTGTTCGATCGTCTGATGAATAGCCGCCAGAAACGGCTCGAATCCCTCACCGGGATCCAGTACATGCACATCTACTCCCGGTCCTTCCGGCACCAGTGCGGCATGGCGAGCGAAGTGGAAGTACACCAGCTTACGGCCCTTCTCTACCGCATAACGGCAAAACGGTTCGACCAACGGTCGATAATCGTCAATGCCGTCCACCTGCCAGACAATATTGTCGCCTGCCATGATGCCCCGGAACACCCGATCCAATCCCGCCAGCCCGGTACTCACCTGTGCATCGATTGCCGCCATCACGCTCTCCCATTGACGTGTGATGAGTAGTGAGTGTCCAGTTGCGGGTTGCCGCTGTTCACTGTCCACTCCCCCTCTTTATACTGTTCATCATAACCATGCGGACCGCGCCCGCGTCGGTGCAATCATAACCCATACGGGCGATCAACCCTCAAGCTACGAGAATGCCCATCCTGCCATGAACACGGTACTTGCAACGCCGGTCCCTCTCACCGGCCCGATTCCCCTGGAGCGCCTGCGGACGCTGGATGGATTTGACGGTCGCGCAGGCAGCAATCGCGCTCGATCAGACGTGGTTTGCCAGTTGGCCGCTAGCAATGACCTTGAAGCGGTGCGCGCCTGGCTGGCCGAATTTCACGACTCGCCACAAACCCTGCGCAACTACCGCAAGGAAGCTGAACGCCTGCTGCTTTGGGCGCTGCTGGAGCGTGGTAAACCGCTGTCCAGTCTGACCCGTGAGGATTGCCTGCTCTATGAAACCTTTCTCGCTGACCCGCAACCTCGTGACCGCTGGTGTGGTCCTCGTGTTCCCCGCTTCAATCCCCAATGGCGACCTTTCCTGGGACCACTCCAGCCTACCAGTTGCAAACAGGCGCTGCTGATCATCAACTCGTTATTCAGTTACCTGGTCAAGGCGGGCTACCTGGCCGGTAACCCATTATCACTAGCCCGGCGTCGTGGTCGGAACCCACAGCCCCTGCGCCAGGTGGAACGATTTCTGGAACACGATCAATGGCAAGCGCTGCTGGCGACCGTAGAGGAATTACCCCGTGAGACTGAACGGGACCATCAACACTACGTCCGCGCCCGCTATTTGGTGGCCCTGCTCTATCTGTTGGGTCCCCGGGTCAGCGAAGTGGCCGAACACACCATGGGCAGTTTTGTCCGGGTGCGCGATCGCTGGTGGTGGCAAGTCATCGGTAAGGGCCGCAAGGAAGCTCGGGTGCCGGTCAATCAGGACATGCTCAATGCTCTCAGTGACTATCGCCGATTTTATGGTCTGCCCACTTTGCCTGCACCGGAAGAATCTACCCCGCTGGTGATGAATCTGAAAGGCACCAACGGCATCGGCGATAATATGATCTATAGGATTATCAAGGAGCTGGTGATCAAGGCGGCTGACCACCTGGCGATGACCGATACCTATCAAGCGAATAAACTGCGGCGGGCGTCCACCCACTGGTTTCGCCACACCAGTATCACCCATCAGGCCGACGCCGGCATTGATATTCAATTTTTACAGCGCAACGCTCGCCATGCCCGGATTGATACCACTGGCCTTTACCTGCACGCTGAAGAGAAAGATTGGCATGAAGCGATGGAACGCCATCGGCTGAAAGAAAATAATGAATCGTAGTTTCAATCCTTGTTGTCTTGGATTAGCCATTGCGGCCTCTTTGCTGATTGAGTATGGCTTCCAACAGGTAGACGCGAGGGATTTTCTCCGAAGCCTCCACCAGCAGCGGCGCAAGCTGTTCGCCATGCCGGGCGCGAATATCACCCAAGCCCATGCCATTCTCCCCAGCACGATGATTCAATCCCAATAACGCCAGTTCCCGCATCGTTTCCAACATGATGGTTATCTCCTGAACATCCGTTACGTGGAACAAGCCTGCCACATCTGACGCTTCCTGTCAGACCCAGCAAGCTTGCCGACTGGTCAATCACCAATATGTTGAAATTCATCAGAGCAAGGCTTTTCGCGCAATTCTGGTAAACTGCCGCCGCTTCGGCGGGAGTAACCTTCCGGGGCAAATATTCGCAATTCCAAAAAATACCCCGAGGAAAAATTCCCGTATGTCTTCTTATATTCACGACACGATCAGCTACCTCAAACAGTCCAGCCCGGCGCAGACCGAGTTCTACCAAGCGACGGAAGAAGTGCTGTCTTCACTCAAACCGCTGCTGGATCGCAACCCAAAGTACCAGAAACACAATATTATCCAGCGGGTAATCGAACCGGAACGACAGATTTTATTCCGGGTCGCCTGGATTGATGATCGTGGCCATGTCCAGGTCAACAAGGGCTATCGCATCGAATTCAACTCGGCCCTTGGTCCCTACAAGGGTGGCTTGCGTTTCCACCCGAACGTCACCGCCGGCACGATCAAATTCCTCGGCTTCGAGCAGATCTTCAAAAATTCGCTGACCGGCCTGGCCATCGGTGGCGCCAAAGGGGGTTCAAACTTCGATCCCAAGGGTAAGTCTGACAATGAAATCATGCGCTTCTGTCAGTCATTCATGACGGAACTGTTCCGCCACATTGGCGCCACCATCGACGTACCGGCGGGTGATATTGGCGTCGGTGGCCGCGAAATTGGTTATCTGTACGGCCAGTACAAGCGCCTGACCGGCCGCTATGAAGGCGTGTTGACCGGCAAGGGCCTCAACTGGGGCGGTTCACTGGTGCGTACTGAAGCCACCGGCTACGGCGCGGTCTACTTCGCCCAGAATATGCTGGCTGAGCGCGGCGATTCTCTGGAAGGCAAGGTTTGCGCCGTATCCGGCTCCGGTAACGTTTCCATTTACACCGTGGAAAAGCTCTACCAGGTCGGAGCCAAACCGGTCACGATCAGCGACTCTAACGGTATGATCTACGATGAGCGCGGGATTGACCTGAACCTGCTCAAACAGGTCAAGGAAGTCGAACGCGCCCGGCTGACTCGCTACGTCGAACTGCGCCCCGGCGCGGCTTACACTCCGGTTGAGAACTACCCCGCCGGACGTAACGGTGTGTGGAGTGTGCCTTGTGATGCGGCTTTCCCCAGTGCGACCCAGAATGAGGTGAATGACGAGGACGCCACCGAGTTGCTGAAGAACGGCTGCATGTGCATTTCCGAAGGAGCCAACATGCCCTCCTCCGCAGGCGCGATTGATAAATTCCTGGCCTCTGGCATTGCCTACGGTCCAGCCAAAGCGGCCAACGCCGGCGGCGTCGCCACCAGCCAGTTGGAAATGAGCCAAAACGCCAGCATGATTCAATGGAGCTTTGAGGAAGTGGACGCCAAGCTCAAGCGGATCATGGAAAATATCTACCGCACCGCCAGCGAGACCGCCAAGGAATACGGGTCACCGGGCAACCTGGTGCTGGGCGCCAATATCGCCGGTTTCCGCAAGGTTGCTGACGCCATGATTGATCAAGGCGTCGTGTAAATCTTCGGTTAACCCTTTGTCGTCGGCCAGGCTACTGACTGGCGCCGACGACACCGGCATCCTGGCGGTTGCGTGAATAGCCATTAGGTCGTTAGTATGGTTTCAGAATAGTCGCTGTTATTTGAGGAACACTGAATGAGCATTGCCTGCCTGCCCCCGGCCGAGGGCCTCTATGACCCGCGCAACGAACATGATGCCTGCGGCATCGGCTTCGTTGTCGATATCAAAAATCGCCAGAGTCACCAGCCGATCCACCAGGGTCTGGAAATCCTTGCCAATCTGAGTCATCGCGGTGCAGTCGGCGCGGACCCTCTGGCCGGTGATGGCGCAGGCATCCTGCTGCAAATTCCCGACGGTTTCCTGCGGGCGGAATGCGCGGATTTAGGTATTGAACTGCCGCCCATCGGCGACTACGCAGTCGGCATGGTTTTTCTGCCCCGCGATCACCACGCCCGCGCCCAGAGCGAAGCCGCTCTGCAACATGCGATTGCCGCTGAAGGACAAATTCTGCTGGGCTGGCGCGATGTATCTACCGACAACTCCTGTCTGGGCCGCAGTGTGCGTCCTACCGAGCCGGTGGTTCGCCAAGCCTTCATCAGACGCGGGGCGAGTTGCCCCGACGCCGACGCTTTTGAGCGCAAACTGTTCGTCATTCGCAAAGTCGCCCATCACGCCATTTGGGATCGTGATCTGCTGGGCCGCCAGCAGTTCTATATTGCTTCCCTCTCTTCCCGGACGATCATCTATAAGGGCATGATCCTGGCGCGCAACATTGGCGTTTACTACCCAGAACTGCACGACCCGCGCATGGCCTCGGCACTGGCGCTGGTTCACCAACGCTTCTCCACCAACACCTTTCCCACCTGGGCGCTGGCGCAACCGTTCCGCTATCTTTGCCACAATGGCGAAATCAACACCTTGCGCGGTAACATCAACTGGATGCTGGCCCGTCGCCATAACATGACTTCGAGGCGACTCGGCGCGGATTTGGACAAGCTCTGGCCACTGATTGGCGACGGCGCGTCCGATTCAGCCACCTTCGACAACGCCCTGGAACTGCTGCTGGCGGGCGGCTATTCCCTGCCCCACGCCATGATGCTGATGGTGCCGGAAGCTTGGGCGGACCATCCATTGATGGATGCCCAGCGTCGCGCTTTCTACGAATACCACGCTGCATTGATGGAACCCTGGGATGGCCCCGCCGCGATTGCTTTTACCGATGGCCGCTGCATTGGCGCTACACTCGACCGTAACGGCCTGCGTCCGGCGCGCTACCTGGTCACCGATGACGATCAGGTGATTCTGTCCTCGGAAAGCGGCGTCTTGCCGATTCCCGAAGAGAAAATCGTCAAAAAATGGCGTCTCCAGCCTGGGCGGATGCTGCTAATCGACCTGGAACAGGGCCGCATCATCGACGACGGCGAAATCAAGGAACAACTCGCCTCTGCGCATCCCTATCAAACCTGGCTGGATACGACCCAGATTCACCTGAAAGACTTGCCGACAGAAGTCGGCCCGATGGCCCCCGATCCGCAAACCCTGCTCCACCGGCAGCAAGCCTTTGGTTATACTCAGGAAGATGTTCGCGCCTTTCTGACGCCCATGGCGATTAGCAGTGAAGATCCGATCAGCTCCATGGGCCGTGACATTCCGCCAGCGGTCCTCTCGAACCGGCCCAAATTGTTGTCAGACTACTTCAAGCAAAAATTCGCCCAAGTCACTAATCCGCCCATCGACCCGATCCGCGAAGAACTGGTGATGTCGTTGGTCTCCTTTATCGGCCCGCGCCCCAACCTACTCGATCTGGAAAGCGGTGGAACGCACAAGCGCCTGGAAGTCAAGCGCCCGATTCTCGACAACGTCGACCTGGAGCGCATCCGCCGTATCGAATATCACGTCGACCGCGCCTTCCGCACCGCCACGTTGAGCATCTGTTATCCGGTCGAGCGTGGCGCGGAGGGTATGGCCCGCGCTTTGGAAGACCTCTGCCGTGAGGCCGCTGATGTGGTGCGCCAAGGCGACAACATCCTGATTCTCTCCGACCGGAGTCTGGATGCCGACCACATCGCCATTCCTGCGCTGCTGGCCACTGCCGCCGTTCACCACCATCTCATCCGCGCCGGGTTACGCACCGAAGTCGGCTTGGTGGTGGAAACCGGCGAAGCGAAACGGGTTCACGATTTCTGTCTGCTGGCCGGCTATGGCGCGGAAGCGATTAACCCTTGGCTCGCTTTCGACACGATTTCGTCGGCCCTGCCCCATCTGACGCCTCGAATGAGCGAAACGGAAGCGCACGAACACTATACCAAGGCAGTGTCCAAAGGCATTCTCAAGGTGATGTCGAAAATGGGCATTTCCACCTACCAGTCCTATTGCGGTGCGCAAATTTTTGAAGCGGTAGGTTTGGCCAGCGAGTTCATCGACCGCTACTTCACTGGCACCCAGAGTGTCATCGAAGGCGTGGGCTTGAACGAAGTCGCCCAGGAAACCGTTCGTCGCCACCGGCAGGCGTTCGGCAATGCCCCGCTTTACCGCAACCACCTGGATGTTGGCGGCGAACTGGCCTTCCGGCTACGCGGCGAAGAACACGCCTGGACTCCGGAAACCATTTCCCTGCTGCAACACGCCGTGCGGTCCGGCGATTACGAACAGTTCAAGGTCTACAGCCGGACGATGAACGACCAGCGCGATCATCTGCGCAATCTGCGTGGCCTGTTTGAGTTCCGCTTCGCCAACCAGCCGCTGTCGTTGGACGAGGTGGAGCCGGCCAGTGAAATCGTTCGGCGATTGGCGACGGGCGCCATGTCTTTCGGCTCGATCTCCTGGGAAGCGCACACCACGTTAGCCATTGCCATGAACCGGCTGGGTGCCAAATCCAACACCGGCGAGGGCGGCGAAGATCCGGTGCGTTATACGCCGCTGGACAATGGCGACTCCACCCGCTCGGCGATCAAGCAGGTCGCCTCCGGGCGATTCGGCGTGACGGCGGAATATCTGGTTAACGCCGACGCCCTGCAAATCAAAATGGCGCAAGGGGCAAAACCCGGTGAAGGCGGCCAGTTGCCCGGACACAAGGTCAACGACTGGATTGCCCGGGTACGGCATTCGACGCCCGGCGTCGGTCTGATTTCTCCACCGCCACATCACGATATTTATTCCATCGAAGACTTGGCGCAACTGATCTTCGACCTGAAGAACGTCAATCCCAAAGCTGTGATCAGCGTCAAGCTGGTCTCGGAAATCGGGGTTGGCACGGTCGCGGCGGGCGTCGCCAAGGCCCATGCCGATCACGTCACCATTTCCGGCGAGGACGGCGGCACTGGCGCCAGCCCGATCACCTCGATTCAGAACGCCGGTTCACCCTGGGAGATTGGTCTGGCGGAAACCCATCAGACGCTGGTGCGCAATTTCCTGCGAGGGCGCATTGCCGTCCAGGTGGATGGCGGGTTACGGACCGGCCGCGATATCGTGATTGGCGCACTGCTGGGCGCGGACGAATTCGGGTTTGGCACCGGCGCACTGATCGCCGCCGGTTGCGTGATGATGCGTAAATGCCATCTCAATACCTGCCCGGTCGGCGTCGCTACCCAGGACGCGGAGCTGCGCAAACGCTTTCCCGGTCAGCCCGCCCATGTCATCAACTTCTTCACCTTCCTGATTCAGGAAGTGCGCGAACTAATGGCGCAGCTCGGCTTCCGCACCTTTGATGAGA
>Ga0209573_1003929_pt1 | contig 15421 bp, 13 predicted proteins | sample TNRBio252014_DNA_FD_185870 | JGI IMG/M metagenome (GOLD analysis project Ga0209573, IMG submission 185870) | Wastewater treatment Type I Accumulibacter community from EBPR Bioreactor in Madison, WI, USA - TNR Reactor_6/25/2014_ DNA (SPAdes)... | ecosystem: Engineered > Bioreactor > EBPR >...
TCGGGACCGACCCAAACCTCCGCTCGCATCCGACCGCCCCGCAAGCGACGTCGTTAACGACGTCCGTAACGACGCATCTTCGCAGAACCATCTCAGCACAAGAAGGCGGCCCAGATCGGCCGGTTACTGATTACTGCCGTTTCCCGCTGTTCTTAACCTATTGTGAACGGGCGATTTCCGTGGTGCCTACTGCGACGCTCGTTGACCGTTGTGGGCGCAATCATGCTCCCCGGATGCTCCCCCAACTGCCGGGGAGATGAGTGCGAGGGTCAGGGGATGGCCGGCAAGAGCGAGACCACGGTGATGATCGGCAAGCGCCAGGTGGACGCTCTGCCGGTCCCGGCGGACGGCGAGGCGTGGTTCTGGGATGCCCGGCTGAAGGGCTTCGGCGTGCGGGTGACGGCGAACGGGACGAAGACGTTCGTGCTTCGGTACCGCAACACCGCCGGTCAGGGCCGGAAGTTCACCATCGGCCGGCACGGCGAGATCACCCCCGATGCGTCGGAGATGGACTTTGAGCTTGGCGAAGGCCATTTCGATCGGGTTGAGGTCGGGGCTGTCGGGGGGCAGGAAGAGGAACCAGGCGCCACGCTGCTCGAGGGTGGTCTTGGACTTTTCGCTCCTGTGGGCGGCGAGGTTGTCGAGGATGACGACGTCGCCGGCCTCTGGGGTGGGTGCGAGTTGAGTTTCCACCCAGAGATCGAACATTTCGCGGTTCATCTGCCAATCGATGACCCACGGTGCGGTCAGGCCGTCGCCGCGGAGCGCGGCGACGAACGTCTGCGTTCGCCAATGGCCGAACGGCGCCCACGCCATCAGCCGCCGGTGGCGCCGGGCCCGGCCACGCAGCCGGGTCATTTTCGTCGTCGTCGCCGTCTCGTCGACGAAGACGAGGCGGTGCGGCTCGCGGCGCATGCGCGGCTGCCGGCCGCTGCGCCATTCGCGGCGGGCTTCGCGGACCTCATCGCGCCTGCATTCCGAGGCCGTCAGCGCTTTTCTTGAAGGAGACGCCGGCCTTCGACAGGCGCCGGGACAGGGATGCCGGGTGCGCCTGCACGCCCCGCGGCTTGTTCGGCAACAACGGCGCGATGATCGACCACTCGAAATCCGTCAACTCGTAACGACGCTGGCTCATGGCGGGCTCCTTCAAGGAGCTTCAATCACCATTCACCTAAAAAGAGAATCCCCCTTTATGAGTTTGTGACCGAGCCTGGATAGAGCATACCTCGGGAGCACCCTCGACGTTGCCGGCGATCTCGGCGGCGACGTCGTAGACTCAGGCGAGCGCGCATTCAACTTGGACGAAGATGGTCCTCATCGACTGCGGTTCCCTTCCTTGAGGGTCACGCCTTCTTGCGAACCGGAACGTCGCGAAGCAGAAAGGCCGGCACGTGGTCACCCAGTCCGACCACCGGCGCTTCGTGATCGCGCGGCACCCGGGGTTGTCGTGGCGGTTTCGCCCCCGCGCCAGTCGGATGGGGACGCTGGTCGCGGGGTGCCTTGCGATCACTCGGCGGCTGCTGCGGGCGCGCTGGCCGTTCGTCCACCCTGTTTTCCGCCCGACGCTCGGGCCGCGGCTCGGCGCGCCTCTCGGCGGCATGCTGTTCAGTGCTGCGAGGTTCGGGGGCGCTGCGTTCCGGCGGGCGGCGTTCGCCTCGACCGCCCTTTTTCCCGCCTGGCGCACCACGCCCGCTGTCGCCACCCCCTCGTCGGCGCCGCCCGCGTCGCTCGTCGGCTTCCAACTCCGCCACGGCAATGCCGTCCAGGTTCACCCGGGGAATCGTCTTGCCGATCAGCTTTTCGATCAGTGCCACATACTTGCCGTCCTCGGGCACGGCAATGGTGAACGCCCGTCCGCTGCGTCCGGCCCGACCGGTCCGACCGATTCGATGCACGTAATCTTCGGGGCTTGTCGGCACATCGAAGTTGAAGACGTGGCTCATGTCAGAGATATCGAGACCGCGCGCGGCAACGTCGCTACAGACGAGCAGGCGAAGATCGCCGGCCTTGAACCGTTCGAGGACCTCGGTGCGCTGCGACTGGGCCAGATCGCCGTGCAACAGGCCGACATCATATCCGTGGCGTGTGAGCGACCGATGGACGACACCGACATCGCGTTTGCGGTTGCAGAAGATCAGTGAATTGCGCACGTCCTCGTTTTCGATCAGGCGACGCAATGCTGCCCGCTTTTCCTTCAACCCTCCCATGCCGCCGTGGGAGACGACGATCAGACCCTGGGTGACCGTCTCCGCCGGCGTGGACGGCGGAGCGACAGTGATCTCCTTGGGATTGGACAGGAATGCGTCAGCGAGCCTGCGGATGGCGGGCGGCATCGTGGCCGAGAACAGCAGTGTCTGGCGCATCCGAGAGACGAGCGAGACGATCCGCTCCACGTCCGGGATAAATCCCATGTCGAGCATGCGGTCGGCTTCGTCGATGACCAGGATGCGCACATCGTTGAGCAAGAGGCGGCCGCGATCGAAAACGTCGAGCAGGCGGCCCGGCGTGGCGATCAGCACGTCGACGCCACGCTCAAGCACCTTGATCTGGTCCGCCATCGACTCGCCGCCGATGATCAGGGCCTTGCTCAGCTTGTTGTACTTGCCGTAGGTGTCGAAGTTCTCGGCCACCTGTGCGGCGAGTTCGCGTGTCGGCTCCAGGATCAGCGAGCGCGGCATTCGCGCCTTGGCCCGGCCGGCAGCCAGTATGTCGATCATTGGCAGCGTGAACGAAGCTGTCTTGCCCGTTCCGGTCTGTGCGCAGCCGAGGATGTCACGTCCCATCAAGACGACCGGGATTGCCTGTTCCTGGATCGGTGTGGGCTTGACGTAGCCGGCATCGGCAACCGCACGCAGCACCGCGTCGCTCAGCTGCAATTCAGTAAAAGTCATGGAGATCGAATCCAAAACGCCGCCCAAAAAGCGGCGCAACGGTGAAGATCGCTAAGTCTTCCCGGATTGTAGGGAATACGGCTGTCAAGTCAATCGTTGCGCATTCCGGTGCATTCCCCCAGGACCCTCCGCGGGGCGCGCGCAGCACCGCAGGCCTTGGCCGTGAACGGTGATTTGGTTACCTTGCGAACGCCCCGTGCACGAGGATCTGCCGATGCTGATGTTCGCCGCCCGTTCCACCCTGCTGGTTGTCGACATTCAGCAGCGCCTCCTGCCCAGCATGGCGACGCCCCGGGCGGTGGTGGACAACACCGCGGTGCTGGTTCGCGCAGCTCAGCGCCTGCACGTGCCGATCCTCGCTTCCGAGCAGTATCCTCGCGGCCTGGGACCGACCGTTCCCGACCTGGCGCAGATGCTGTCCCCGGACCAGGTCGTCGAGAAGTTGCACTTTTCCTGTATCGGCGACGCCGATTTTGCAACGCGATTTCGCGCGCTCGCCCGACCTCAGGCGATCGTTGCCGGGATTGAGGCGCACGTCTGCGTTCTGCAGACGGTGGAGGATCTTCTGGCAAACGGGACCGAGGCGTTCGTCGTCGAGGATGCCACGTCATCGCGGACCGAGAGGAACCACGCAGCAGCAATGACCCGGCTGCGCGAAGCTGGCGCCCGGGTGGTGACCACCGAAATGGTGGTGTTCGAGTGGCTGGCAAAGGCCGGGACTCCGGAGTTCAAGGAACTCAGCGCGCTGATCAAATAGCGGCGACGACAAACGGCCGCGATAGAGGAACCGATGCGCACGCCATTGCTTCTACTGCCCGGGCTACTGTGCGACGCCGCGTTGTGGGCGCATCAGGTCGAGACGCTGGCCGATATCGCCGACATAGTCGTTCCCGACCTGACAGAGGACGACACGGCCGCTGCCGCCGTTCGCCGACTACTGGCTTCGGCGCCGGACGAGTTCGCGGTCGCCGGCCTGTCGATGGGCGGCTACATCGCTTTCGAGGTTCTGCGCCAGGCGCCGGATCGGGTGACACGGCTGGCCCTGATCGACACCACCGCCCGCGCCGATCCTCCGGAGAAGACCCGACTGCGGCAGGACCTGATGCGGCTGGCGGAGCTCGGCGAGTTCAAGGGGGTGACGCCCCGGCTGTTGCCAAAGCTGCTGCACCCCGACCGGCTCGTCGACGAACCGCTGACGACGGCGGTCACGGCCATGGCCGAGCGGGTAGGCCGCGACGCCTTTCTCCGGCAGGAGCGCCTGCTGATGACGCGTCCGGACAGCCGCCACGACCTGGGCCTGATCCATTGTCCCACGGTGGTGATCTGTGGGCGCCAGGATGCGCTCACGCCGCTTGCCGAGAGCGAGGAGATGGCCGAGAAGATACCCAGGGCGTCCCTGGTGGTGATCGAAGACAGTGGCCACCTGTCGTCCATGGAGCGGCCCCGCGCCGTAAGCGCGGTTCTGCGCTACTGGCTGCAGGTCTAGAAGGGGAACCATTGCGGTGCCGACCAGCCTGCTGCCCTACCGCGGGATCCTGCCGCGGATTGGTGATCGAGTCTTCATCGCTCCCGGTGCGACGGTGATTGGCGACGTCGAGATCGGCGCCGACTCGAGCATCTGGTTCGGGTGCGTCGTCCGCGGTGACGTTAACGTCGTGCGTATCGGCGAGCGCACCAACCTGCAGGACGGCACCGTCGTCCACGTCGCCAAGGAAGGGCAGGGGACATTCATCGGCTCCGACATAACGGTGGGCCACATGGCGCTGCTGCACGCCTGCACGCTGGAAGACGGGGCCTTCGTCGGCATGCGGGCGACCATCATGGACGACTGTCTGATCGAGCGTGGCGGCATGCTCGCCGCCGGCGCCCTGCTGACGCCGGGAAAACGGGTGCGCCGCGGCGAGCTGTGGGCGGGGACGCCGGCGAAGAAGATTCGTGATCTGACCGATCAAGACCGATTGCAGATGACGAAGCTTTCACCCCGTTACGTCTCGCTCGCGGCAGATTACTTGTTGGCTGACCTGATGCAGGGGGAGGTGCGTGATGGCTGAACCGGCGAGCCTGACGGGAGGCAGCCGCGATGCCGCTGCGCTGGCGTTGATCGGGGAGGTGCGGGATGGCCGCCGAAAGAGCGTGGCACGCCTGATGTCGCTCGCCGAGTCCGCCGGTTCCGCCGTCAAGCCGGCGCTGGCCGAACTGCATCGGCACACCGGTCGGGCGCACATTGTCGGCCTCACCGGCGTGCCCGGCAGCGGAAAGTCGACGATGGTGCGTGTGCTGACCCAGGCGGTACGCGCTACCGGCCGTACCGTGGGCATCGTCGCCGTCGATCCGTCCAGCCCGTTCTCCGGGGGCGCGATTTTGGGCGATCGCATCCGCATGCTGGATCTGGCCGGCGATCCGGGCGTGTTCATTCGCAGTATGGCCACCCGCGGTGCGCTCGGCGGGCTTGCCCGCGCGACGCTGGACGTGGTCGATGTGCTGGACGCCGCCGGTTTCGACCTGGTGTTGATCGAGACCGTGGGCGTGGGGCAGGACGAAGTGGACGTCGTGCAGGCGGCGCACACGGTCGTTGTCGTCTCGGCACCCGGCCTGGGCGACGAAATCCAGGCGATCAAGGCGGGCGTGCTGGAAATCGCGGACATCCACGTGGTCAGCAAGTGCGACCGCATCGAGGCGTCCGAGACGGTGGCCGACCTGCGGTCGATGCTGCGGCTGGGCAGCCTTGGTCGCGGCGCTGGTTCCGCATGGGCAGTACCGGTGATCGCTACCAGCGCGCAGAAGCGGGACGGCATTGATCACCTGCTGACAGCCATCGACGGCCATCGCACCCACCTCGCCAGCAGCGGAGAGCTGCAGGCCCGGCGCCGCCGCATCCTGGAGATGCGGATTCTCAAGGCGGCTGAGGACATTGTGCGCGAACGCCTGCTGCGGAAGAATCGAGGCAACCTCGACCGTCTGCTCGATCGCGCCGTCGCCCGCGATCTGGACCCATTCACGGCGGCGCACCGCCTGCTCAGTCTCGGTGACGACTCCGCCTGACCGTTCGATAAATTCTGGCCACCGTTGCATCCGCCGGACTGTCTGCCGCCGTTCTGGCAGCGCAGGCGGGCGGCGAAAAGCGCGCCCCACGAACGACTGTGAGGCGCGTGGATGACCATGCTCCGGTTTCTCTTGCTCTGTACGACGGTGGTGGCGTTGCAGACAGCGGTGCCATCGCCAGCCGGCGCGCACTCGCCCAGTGACAGCTATCTGACACTGCGTATTGCCGCGGACGATTCGATCGAGGGTCGCTGGGATATTGGGGTTCGCGACCTGGAGCATGCCATTGGGCTCGACACCAACGACGACGGTGCCATTACCTGGGGTGAACTGCGGTCGCGCCACGCCGATCTCGCCGATTACGCTCTTTCCCGGCTGAACCTGGCAGCCGGTGGTCAAGCGTGCCGGCTGCGCCCGTCTGGACAGTTGGTCGGTGAGCACGCGGGCGGGACGTACGCCGTGTTGCGCTTCGAAGCCGAATGTCCACGAGAGTCGCCGGCAGCGGGCCCAGCGGCGCTGCATGTTCGCTACCGGCTGTTCTTCGATCTCGACTCGCAGCATCGCGGCCTGCTGAAGGTGGAGCGGGATGGTGTCGTCGCTCGCACCGTCTTCGCTCCCGAGCGGCCGGAATGGACGCTTGACGCCGAGCCACCTTCGTCCGGCGGCCAATTCGTGCGCTTCGTCCACGAGGGCGTACGCCACATAGGATTCGGCATCGACCACCTGCTGTTCCTGGTCTGCCTGCTGCTGCCGGCCGTGGTGCGCTGGCAGGGTGGCGACTGGCATGCGGTCGGCCGCTTCGGTGAGGCGGCTCGCGAAGTCGTCAAGGTGGTCACGGCGTTCACGGCGGCCCATTCGCTGACCCTGGCGCTGGCGACATTCGGCTGGATCAGCCTGGATCCGCGGATCGTCGAGCTGCTGATCGCCGGCTCGATCGTCGTCACCGCGCTCAACAACCTGCAGCCGCTCATCACGTCCCGACTGTGGGTGGTGGCGTTCGGCTTTGGCTTATTGCACGGGATCGGCTTTGCGGGTGCTCTGACCGGTCTCGGCCTGTCGACGGAAGCGCTGCTGCTGCCACTGGTGGGGTTCAACCTGGGCGTCGAGTTGGGGCAATTGCTTTTGGTTGCAGCCGTGCTCCCGGTCGCCTTCCTGCTCCGACGCACCGTGGCGTACCGGTGTGTCGTCGTTCAGTTCGGCTCGCTGTCGATCGCCGCCGTCGCTGGTGTCTGGATGGTCGAGGCTGCCCTCGGCATCCCGCTCGTCTCCTGATGTGACCCCATTTCGAGGAGAACATCCGGGAAGACCGCCGAGTTCATCGCCTTTCAAGATCACGCGTCTTCTCTCGACCGCAGCGCCGCGGCCGTCGAGTGTAGCCTGTCATCGGGTGAACTGCTGACCGACGTACCAGTGCGGGTGTTGCCACCCGGGGGGCACCGGAAATGCCCCCGCTTCCACGCAGGTGGTGCGCACCAACGAGCGCGGTCACGCTGCCTTTGTCACCGACTCTCCGGGGACTTGGCGGCTCGAGGCGACGGACACCGAGGGTCACGTCGCGACTGTTTCGATCGAGGTCATGGAGGACGGCGTCGTCGCTCCGCCGTCGTCATGGCGACGCTGGCTGTTGCGGGGGAGCCTGCCGGCAAAGCTGATACTGCTGGGCCTGTTGTTGCATCTGGGCTACGCGAGGGGTCGTTCGCACGGCTGCCACTCTCACCACAACCACAACCACAACCACAACCAAGACCACGTCCATTCGCACGACCATCCCCACAGCTGACGACCTGACCCGCGGACGCGGGTGCTGGGCGCACCATGTTGTGTTCAGCATGCGGAGCGTGCGTAGCTCCCCGGCGCGTCGACCAGCGGCTGCCGGCGGCGGTTCCCGGCCTGACGGGCAGCGATCCGGTCCCCGCCCGCAAGGGACTTCAGCCACCGGTCCCAGTCCCGCCACCAGGACCCTTCTATCGCCCGAGCGCCGGCTTGCCACTCCTGTGGGTTGGCGGGCGTCTTGCCGTTGGTCCAGTAGCAGTAGCGGTTGGCGCCAGGAGGGTTGATCACCCCGGCCAGATGCCCGGAGGCCGCGAGGGTGAAGCGATTGGCTCCACCCAGCAACTGTGTCGCCTTGTAGGCCGATTTCCAGGGAGCGATGTGATCTTCGCGGGTGGCCAGAACGTAGGCCGGCACCCGGACGTTCCGCAGGTCGAGCGGTCGGCCGCCGATGCGTAGTCCCCCCGGTTCGGCGAGCCGATTCTGCCGATAAAGCGCGTGAAGATAGAACCCATGCAATGCCTGCAGCATGCGCGGGGCATCCCAGTTCCAGAAAAGGAGATCAAACGGGAAGGCGTCGCTACCCAACAGGTAACTGTTGACGACGAAGGACCAGATCAGGTCGTTTTCCCGCTGCAGGCTGGTGGTTCGCGCCAATGCGGCGAAGTCGGGTCCACCGGTCTCGCCAGCTTCCTCAAGAAGGCCAAGTGTCGCATCGTCGATCAACATGCCCAACTCCCCCGGCTGGGAAAAGTCGAGCAAAGTAGTCAGGAACGTGGCGCTGGCGACGGGCGCCGAGTCGTGGTCGGCGAGATAGGCGAGGGCGCAAGCGAGGAGGGTGCCGCCTAGACCATGGCCGGCGACGTTGATCTGCGCCTCTCCGGCGGCTTCCGCCGCGGCCGTGAGCGCCGCAATCACACCGGAGACGACGTACTCTTCGAAGCACGGTCCCGGTGAAGTTCCGACGGCTTCGGCCCAGGAGACCACGAACACGGTGTGCCCCTGGTCCACCGCCCACTTCACCAGGGAGTTCGAGCCGCAGAGATCGAGGACGTAGAAGCGGCCGGTCCACGACGGAACGAACAGGAGTGGCGGCCGGACGACCTGGTCCGTCGTCGGGGCGTACTGGATCAGTTCCATCAGCGGCGTACGCAGGATCACCTTGCCGGCGGTCGCCGCCACCGTTCGTCCCACGACGAAGGGTTCCGCGCGGCGGGTCCGCACCGGCAGCCGAATGGCCGGTTCCAGGGCGCGCAGAAGGTTGCGGAGGCCGTTGATCAGGTTTTCTCCGCGGGTTTCGATGGTCGCGCGGACCACTTCCGGATTGGTGGATGCGAAATCCGACGGGGACAACGCAGCGACGAACTGACGGCTATAGAAGTCGATGCCGTCGCGCAGCGTCGGATCACCGCCGGTTCCCTCTGCCAGCGCGTGGCGAAGCCAGCGGGTTGCCAGCAGGTACGACTGCTTGACATAGGTGAAGATGTCCGAATCGTGCCAGCCGGCGGCACTGCTGGACGGAACGCCGACGGACGTGTCCGGATGCGGGTCACTGTAACCGAGCATCCGTGTGGTGGTATTCTGCCAGAGAATAAAGTAATCATGCCACAGTGACATCTGCGCGCTGACGACGGACGCAGGGATCGCCATCATCCGTGTTGTGACTTCGAGGAACAAGGTGGTGAAATTGAACGGGTCGCTGGATGCCCAGGATTCGCTCAAACCGTTGCACCGCAGCCAGTCATTGACGATTTCTTGGCTGCGTTCCGCGATCGTGGCAAAGTTGTTGGAAAGTTCGTCGCGATCGCCGGGTCGCGGCGCACTGCCCTCTTCTTCGGCCATCACCTGCCTTTCCGTCCTTCCTGCCGCGATTTGCCCCGGTCCCCGTCTTGCCGGCTCCCGCCGCTTCCGGCACGACCCTGGTGCGGTGCGGTGGCAAGATGCTGTATAACCTGAACGCGGCTGTCGGACAATTTCAGCCGCGCCCTTCGTTATTCCTGTTGTCGATCCACCGCGGCGCCGGGGGTGGAGCGGGGCGCCGTGAACCCGGAACCCTTTCCTGGCGCCGAGGGGGGGATCCGGCAGGCTCCGAATTCGAAGCTTGAACGGCGGCGAAAATAGCGGAAGCTGCTGCTGACGAGCGGAATACGGCCGGGCGTGAAGAGGCGCCGGTATCGGCCGCCGAGAGATCGTAACAGGTGACGTAATGGACCAGGAATTCTTCAAGATCCGGCGACTGCCGCCGTACGTGTTCGCCGCCGTCAACGCGATGAAGGCCCGAGCGCGCGCCGTCGGCGAGGACATCATCGATTTCGGCATGGGCAACCCGGACTTCCCGACGCCACCGCACATCGTCGACAAGCTGACCGAGACGGTCCAAGACCCCCGCACCCACCGCTATTCCGAGTCTCGCGGGATCAAGGGTCTGCGCCGGGCGCTTTCGGGCTATTACGAGCGGCGATTCGGCGTCTCCGTCGATCCGGAGACGGAAGTGTGCGTCACGCTGGGCTCGAAGGAGGGGCTCGCCAACCTGGCGTCGGCGATCTCCAGTCCGGGCGACGTGATCCTCGTTCCCAACCCCAGCTACCCAATTCACCAGTTCGGCTTCATCATCGCCGGAGCTGCCGTCCGCAACGTCCCCGTCCGTTGCGACGAAGAGTTCCTCAAGGCACTGGAACGCGCGATCCAGCACAGCGTGCCACGGCCGACGGCGGTGGTGCTGAACTACCCGAACAATCCGACCGCCGAGTTGGCAACGCTCGACTTCTATGGGCAGGTGGTGGACTTCTGTCGTCACGCCGGCATCTACATCATGTCAGACGTTGCGTACGCGGAAATCTATTTCGACGGCAACCCGCCGCCCTCGATCCTGCAGATTCCGGGCGCCAAAGACCTGTGCGTCGAGTTCACCTCGATGAGCAAGACCTACTCGATGCCCGGTTGGCGGATCGGCTTCGCCTGTGGCAACGCCAAGCTCATCGCGGCCCTGGCGCGGGTGAAATCGTACCTGGACTACGGGGCGTTTACGCCCGTTCAGGTGGCAGCGACGGCGGCCCTCAACGGCCCGCAGGACTGCGTCGAAGTGATGCGCGAGCGCTACCGGCAGCGGCGTGACGTGCTGATCGGCGGGCTCGCTGCGGCCGGTTGGGACGTGCCGTCGCCGGCGGCGACGATGTTCGCCTGGGCGCCCTTGCCATCGGCATTCAAGCATCTGGGCAGCCTGGAATTCTCGAAGCTGCTGCTGCGCGAGGCGAAGGTGGCGGTGGCACCCGGCATCGGCTTCGGCGAGCACGGCGACGGTTATGTCCGGTTCGCGCTGGTGGAGAACCGCCACCGCACCCGCCAGGCGATCCGCAATATCAAGACGTTCCTCGGTCGCTATCACAATGTCGTCGAACTGGCGGAAAAGCGCGCCTCGGTTGCCGACTGACCTGACAACGGAGCTCGTGCGTGAACGACAACCGCGATCCGGGGCCGCTGAAAGTCGCCATTGCCGGCCTGGGTACGGTGGGTGGCGGAACGGTCAAGCTGCTGCAGGCCAACGCGAGCCTTCTCGAACAGCGCTGCGGTCGGGCGATCGCCATTACGGCCGTTGCCGATCGGTATCGCCGCGACCGCGGCTTTTCGGTCGCTGGCTACGCGTGGTACGACGACGCGGTCGAGATGGCGGCTGCGGCCGATGCCGATGTCGTCGTCGAACTGATCGGTGGTGCTGACGGGCCGGCCAGGCAGGTGTGCGAGACTGCCATCGCCTGCGGTCGGCACGTGGTCACCGCGAACAAGGCGCTGATCGCCCATCATGGCATGGCACTGGCGGCAGCAGCGGAGGCGCGTGGCGTGACACTCGCCTACGAGGCGTCGGTCGCGGGTGGTATCCCGATCATCAAGTCACTGCGGGAGGGGCTCGCCGGTAACGGCCGCAGCCGGGTGTTCGGCATTCTCAACGGCACATGCAACTACATCCTGACGACGATGCGTGAGACCGGCCGCGAGTTCGACGCCGTCCTCGCCGAGGCGCAGGCGCTGGGCTATGCCGAGGCCAACCCCAGCCTGGACGTCGACGGTATCGACGCTGCACACAAACTCGCCATCCTCGCCACGGTCGCCTTCGGTTGTACGCTGGAGCTGGATGCCGTTCATGTCGAGGGTATCCGGCACGTCTCGCCTGTGGATATCGCCTTCGCGCAGGAACTCGGCTATCGCATCAAGCTCTTGGGCATCGCCTCGCTGACCGATGGCGGGGTCGAGCGCCGGGTCCACCCCTGCATGGTACCGGTCAGTGCGCCCGTCGCGCAGGTGGATGGTGTGTTCAACGCCGTCGTCGCCGACGGTGACTTCGTCGACCGCATCGTCCAGGTGGGGCGGGGTGCGGGCGAAAGGCCGACTGCGTCCGCCGTTGTCGCAGATTTGGCCGATGTCGCCAGCGGGCGCCGCTCGCCCACGCTTGGCATTCCCGTGGATCAACTGCAAAAGCTGCCGGGATTGCCGATGAGCCGGCACCGGGGCTGCTACTACGTCCGACTGATGGTGTTGGACAAGCCCGGGGTGCTCGCCGATGTTACGTCGATCCTGCGGGACAACCTGGTTTCGATGGAAGCGGTCCTGCAGCGGGCGCGCGCGCCGGGCGAACCGGTGCCGGTGGTCATGACGACGCACGAGACCGAAGAACTGGCGATGACCCGCTCGCTGGAGCAGATCGGCCAGCTCTCGGCGTCGGTCGAGCCGCCACGAATGATCCGCATCGAGCCGTTCTGAGTTGACCGGTGCCGGGGCCCGATGTCGTCGCCTTCCAAGCGTCCGCGGTGCCGTCGCCACTGGAGCCGTCTTCTGCCGTTCTCGGGGTGGAATCGTCCGTAACTGGCCGCTGGTGGTCCCTGTCCCCCGTCGACGAGCGGCTGGCGGCGGCTCTCGCGCAACGTCTGGCGCTCCCGGAGATCGTCGCCCGCGTTCTCGCGAGTCGCGGTATTGGGCCTTCGGAGGCGCCGTCGTTCCTGGATCCTAGGCTGCGGGACCTGCTCCCAGACCCCTGCCGGCTGCGGGACATGCGGGTCGGTGCCACACGCCTCGCAGCGGCGATCACCAGCGGCGAGACGGTCTGCGTGTTTGGCGACTACGACGTGGACGGTGCCACGTCCGCGGCACTCCTGCTACGGTTTCTGGCCGCCACGGGGGCGGCTTCGCCACGGCTCTACGTGCCGGACCGGTTGCGCGAAGGCTACGGGCCGAATGGCCCCGCCCTGCGTCGGCTCGCCGAAAGCGGCGTTTCGCTCGTCATCACCGTTGACTGCGGGATTGCCGCCTACGATGCCTTGGCCGAAGCGGCCGACGCGGGGCTGGACGTCATCGTCGTCGATCATCATCTGGCGCCAGTCCGGCTGCCGCCGGCGTGCGCGGTGATCAACCCGAAGCGTCTCGACGAGGACGGCACGCTGGCACATCTCGCCGCCGTTGGTGTCACCTTCCTGCTGACCGTGGATACCAATCGGCTGCTGCGGCAGAGGGGTTGGTATGCAGATCGGCCGGAACCCGACCTGCGGTCCTGGCTCGATGTGGTCGCTCTCGGTACCGTTTGCGACATGGTGCCGCTGACAGGCGTCAATCGTGCCTTCGTCGCCCAGGGCCTCAAGGTCTTGAGGAAGCGGTGCAACGCCGGACTTAGGGCTCTTTCCGATCTTGCCGGCCTTACGGCGGCCCCCGGCGCTCGGGATCTGGGATTCGTCTTTGGGCCACGCATCAACGCGGGCGGCCGCGTCGGCGAGGCCGACCTGGGCGCTCGGCTGCTCTCGACCGACGATCCGGCGACGGCGGCCGCACTTGCCGGGCGCCTCGAAGGCTTCAACCGCGAGCGGCAGGCGATCGAGCAGTCGGTGCTCGATGAGGCTCTGGCCATGCTGCCACCGGCGGTCGGCCGTGCGGATGCGGGTCTGCTGTGGGCGGTGGGCGAGGGATGGCACCCGGGCGTTGTCGGCATTGTCGCCAGCCGCCTTGTCGAGCGCTTCCAGCGCCCCGCGGTGGTTGTTGGCCTGGACGGCGGGCATGCCATCGCATCGGCTCGCTCTCTGCCGGGACGCGACCTGGGAGCCGCTGTGAACGCCGCAGTCGCCGCGGGACTGCTTTTGAAAGGCGGCGGACACGCAATGGCCGCCGGGTTCACCGCCGAGGCCTGTCGTCTCGACACCGTTTTCGATTTCCTCTCCGAGCGGCTGCAGGCGGACGCGGCGAGTGCATGTCGAGCGCGCGCACTGCCGGTGGATGGTGTGCTTTCTGTGAGCGGCGCGACGGCCCTGTCGCCAGATGCGTTGGCGATGCTTTCGCCGTTCGGAGCCGGGCATCCGGAGCCTCGTTTCATCCTCGCTTCCACTCGGGTTCTGTCGGCGCGGCCGACTGGCGACGGGCACCACATGCAGTGCATCGTCGCCGATGAAGCTGGAGGTCGTCTCCCGGCGATCGCCTTTCGCTGCACCGGTCAACCGCTTGGGCAACTCTTGGGAGATCGGATGGGTTTGACCCTGCACCTCGCAGGACGGCTACAGGCCCGCCGCGGAGGAGGCGCATTGCAATTCATTCTCGACGATGCGGCGCAAGCGACTGCTGGTGCATCGCAGACGGGAGCAGCCTCCAAGGCTCTGCTGTGAGCCGCGTCATTTTGGGGCACGATAGGAATTCTGTAAGGTTTTGTTTACCGGCGCGCGGTCATGCCGTGGCTGGGCAACAAGCAGGACGGGAAGACTTGGCCGGGTCATCGGCCCGGCCATTTTCTTTCTGGATGGGGCGTCGGGGGCTGGTACCGACGGGTCTGCGGAACCCGCGACAACAGGTCTGCCTTCTGAACCGTTGATGACCGACCGCCGGACTCTCTCCGACGCGGACAAACTTCTCATAACCTTCCGACAAAAAATGGATTCGCAATGTGCCCGCATGGATGGCATACTCAGTTCAGTATGTAACCATAGGTGGACTTCGTTTCTCTGCTTCGGCGAGAAGCGGGGAGGGATCAGATGTTGGATATCCCCTCCAGCGCACTGAACGGTCGTTACGAGAGCCCGTTCGTCACCCAGGACGTGGCGCTGGCGTTGGCACGCAAGGTCACCGGTCTGCAGCGGCAGATCGTGCTCGAACTGCGCACTCCGTCGCCGGACCGCGAGGAAGCCGAGACGATCCTCGAACAGCGCCGAAATGCGGACAAGGACGAGAAGAAGGGACAGCCGGAACTGCGATCTACTCGCGACCGGTCCGTGACCGACGCCGAGAGCATCGGAGTTCGCGTCGACATCCTTGTCTGATCGTCTGTCTGGTCGTTTCGCGAACAGAAAGAAGGCGTCTTCGCTGATCATGAACCCGGATCAGCGATCCGGTCGGCCTGGAACACCGGCGGCAGCGAGGTAATCTCCCTGGCAGACGGGACTTGGGTCTGACCCGGAGTGGTCCTGATATTCGCTTGTGCATCGCTGCTCGAGGAGTTGAACGGGCGGCGTACCCTTCCCGCCGGAATCGAAGTCCGGGGCGAAGGTATTGTCAGCCACACCTGTCGCGAGATTGCGGGACGGGGGCAAGCGCTTGCGCATGGGCTCATCGCAGACGAGCGTGCGCCGTAACCGGCCGATCTGGGCCGCCTTCTTGTGCTGAGATGGTTCTGCGAAGATGCGTCGTTACGGACGTCGTTAACGACGTCGCTTGCGGGGCGGTCGGATGCGAGCGGAGGTTTGGGTCGGTCCCGA
>Ga0209573_1003930_pt1 | contig 15418 bp, 14 predicted proteins | sample TNRBio252014_DNA_FD_185870 | JGI IMG/M metagenome (GOLD analysis project Ga0209573, IMG submission 185870) | Wastewater treatment Type I Accumulibacter community from EBPR Bioreactor in Madison, WI, USA - TNR Reactor_6/25/2014_ DNA (SPAdes)... | ecosystem: Engineered > Bioreactor > EBPR >...
CCATTCAGCTTTCATGATCGTATCCTCATATTTTATAATAAATTATCAATCAGAATCGCATTGGTTTGGACAACTCATCTATAAATTTGGTTCCTCGATCATGTAGGGATTACTATTAAGTAGACTACAGTACTTTAAGCCATGCCTGTTTACCATCGCTATCCAACAGTTTTTGCAAACCCTGATCGCTTTGGGAAAACTGCTTATTGAACAGGTAATCAAAGATACGCCAATCTGCGTCATCAGTGGGAGTCGTCATGATTGTCCCTTTATGCTTCTTGAAGTGAGGAACCACGCCAGACCGGGCGAAGGAACCCGGCTTTTTGATCCGTTGATCAGATGCGACAGGAAACGGTTATGTAGTGGGTTGTGAGGTCACTATTGGCGCAGTCGGTTCGATATGCATGGCCTGCAAAAGGTAGGTTTCAATCTTCTGCATCGGACCACGCAGGCGCTCGATGTCCAGCACGATATAGCCTTGAGTCACATCCCGTTCGTGGCGGTGATTCAGCAGTCGCTTGAGGGCATACGCCGGGATATCCAGGCTTTCGGCGACGGTGATGAAACTGCGGCGCAAATCATGGGCGGTAAACTTGACTTGGGCGGCAGTGCTGGCTTTGTCGCAGTAATACTGCGAACTGGAAATCGGTTGATCCAACCGCCGCCGCTGGTTTTGGCCAGGGAATAAAAACGCCGAAGAATCGCCGATATACGCCTTGCGGCGATCCAACAGCGCCGTCAGATAGTCGCCCGTGGGTAAGGTATGGTCACTGTGATTCTTGGTCGCTTTGACGGTGAGCGTGCGCTCATTTAGATCAATGTGTTCCCAACGTATTCCAGCAGCTTCCTCGCGGCGCAATCCAGTCAACATCATCAGCATCAGATAGTCGCGTCCAGTGGGGTCCAGGGTTTGCACGCCGGCCCACCAAGCCGGCATCTGCGCAACCTTGACCAAGGTTTGCCGACGTTCTACCCGCGCCCATGAGCCGAGTTGGCCCAACCGCTTCACTGGATTCTGGGTAATTTGAGGAGTGCCATCCGGGTTTAAATATTCTCCGGCAGCGAAGTTGAACAGCGCCGATAAAACCCGCATCGCCAGATTGGCTCTGGCTCCACCGTGCTGGTCAATCAGCGCAGCATGGTGTTCCACGACCCGCGACTGGGTGATGTCGGTCAGAGGCAGGTCTTTCCAGTCGGATAAATAGAGTCGAAGAGCGTCGCGGTAATTTTTACAGGTAGACGCTTTGAGGTTGCGCTTCGCCGTCAAATACGCTTCCAGCACCTTCCCTAAGGCCAAACGCTCTCGGTCGGCGCATTGTTGCGCCTGAGCCTGCCTGATCGCGACGGGATTAATACCTTGGGCAATGTCGCCGTTGAGGGCGCTGGCCTGCTTGCGGGCCAGTTCGGGGGACATGTCTGGATAACCGCCTAACCGGATACGTTGTGGTTTGCCGTCCAGCCAGCGGTAAAGATAAAAGGTCTTGGTTCCAGCCGGGGTAATTTGTAACGCCAGACCCGGAACCTTGGTGTCATAAACGAAATACCGCGCTGGCTTGCCTTCGAGGGCGTCCAGAGCGGTTTTGGTAAAGCTGATCCGGTGTTCGCTACGCTTCATGGCCTTGTCTCCGAAATCCCACATAGCACGGGATAGGGTTAAGTGCTATGCCGGTGCTATGGTTTACCGCAATTTTCGGCAAGCCATAGCAACGCTGCACAAGACCATTTTAATATAACTGATTGATTAAACAACTCCCATCAAGGTCTCTCAAACCTGCCCAAAGCCGATTTTCAGAACTTCATATCCTCAAAAAACTTCTTGACTCCATCCAGCCAACTGCCTTCCTGGGGCGCATGCTGCTTGCCGCCAGCCTGCATGGTTTCAGCAAACTGTTGCAACAAATCTTTCTGCTCCCGGGTGAGATTCACTGGCGTTTCCACCACCACCCGACACAGCAGATCGCCGGTGGCGCCGCCGCGCACGGGACGAACGCCCTTGCCGCGCAGGCGAAACACCTTGCCCGTCTGGGTTTCGGCGGGAATTTTCAGATTGATCCGCCCGTCCAGGGTTGGCGCCTCTAACTCTCCGCCCAGCGCGGCGGTCGTGAAACTGATCGGCACATCGCAATAGAGATCGTTGTCTTCGCGGGTGAAAATTGGATGGGGCTTGACCCGGATCTGCACATACAAATCGCCCGGCGGCCCACTGTTCTCTCCGGCCTCGCCTTCGCCGGCCAGTCGAATACGGTCGCCATTGTCCACACCCGCCGGCACCTTGACCGACAACGTTTTCTGCTCCTCGATCCGGCCACTGCCCCGGCAGGTTTCGCAGGGTTCAGGAATAATCGTTCCCCGTCCCTGACAGCGTGGACAGGTCTGCTGGATCGAAAAAAAGCCCTGCTGCATCCGTACCTGGCCCACCCCCCGGCAAGTCGGGCAGGTCGTGGGCTTGGTGCCCGGCTTGGCGCCGCTGCCGGCGCAACTTGCGCAACTGACCAGCGTCGGCACGCGAATCTTGGCGGTCGTGCCAAACACCGCCTCCTCCAGCGTCAAATCCAAGGTATAGCGCAAGTCAGAGCCTCGGTAGGTCTGGCCGCCGCCGCCGCGCATCCCGCCGAAAATATCGCGGAACACTCCGCCGAAAATATCGCCCAGATCCGCCGGACCGCCGCTAAACCCGCCCCCACCGCCGGCTGAGCCATCGACCCCCGCGTGACCGAACTGGTCATAAGCCGCCCGCTTGCGCGAATCGCTCAATACCTCGTAAGCCTCCTTGGCTTCCTTGAAATGCTCTTCGGCGACCTGATCTCCAGGGTTACGGTCAGGATGGTGCTTCATCGCCAGCCGCCGATAAGCTTGCTTGACTTCAGCTTCGCTGGCGTTGCGGGCTACATTGAGAACTTCGTAATAATCACGTTTGGACATAGTCTTGCGTTGCGGGCGACTGCCGGGTTGTACTCGTTCACAAACCAAAGAATCCGGGAGCGCATTAGGCGCTCCCGGATTCGTAGTTTAACGCAGTCGTGGCGCTTACTTCTTCACTTCCTCAAACTCGGCGTCGACTACGCCGTCATCCGCCGGCTTCTGTCCATGCCCGCCGCCGCCGGAGCCGCCATGTGGGCCGCCAGGGCCATCTTCCGGCCCGCCGCCCGCCTGGCCATACAGCCGCTCGGCCATTTTGCCGGACAGCTCGCCCAGGGTCCGGGTCTTGGCCTCAATGGCGGTCTTGTTGTCAGTCTTGGCGGCGGTGCGCAGGTCGCTGATTGCGGCTTCAATCGTGGAGCGTTCGCCGCCCTCCACTTTGTCGCCCAATTCGCGCAGGGTCTTCTCCGTAGCGTGAATCAGGTTCTCGGCCTGGTTGCGGACGTTGACCAGTTCATGGAACTTCTTGTCCTCTTCCGCGTGCGCCTCGGCGTCGCCGACCATCCGCTTGATCTCGTCCTCGGACAGCCCGGAAGACGCCTTGATGATGATACGGTTCTCTTTACCCGTCGCCTTGTCCTTCGCCGATACATGCAGAATGCCGTTCGCGTCAATGTCGAACGTCACCTCGATCTGCGGTACGCCGCGCGGGGCCGGCGGAATATCCTGCAAGTCAAACTTGCCCAGCGACTTATTCGCCGAGGCCATCTCGCGCTCGCCCTGCATGACATGCACGGTGACCGCCGTCTGGTTATCGTCCGCCGTCGAGAAGGTCTGTTGCGCCTTGGTCGGAATCGTGGTGTTTTTCTCAATCAGCTTGGTCATCACCCCGCCCAGCGTTTCGATGCCCAGGCTCAGCGGCGTCACGTCGAGCAGCAGCACGTCCTTGACCGTGCCGCCCAGCACCCCGCCCTGAATCGCCGCGCCGACCGCGACCGCCTCATCGGGGTTGACATCCTTGCGCGGCTCCTTGCCGAAGAACTCGCGCACTTTGTCCTGCACCTTGGGCATCCGGGACTGGCCGCCGACCAGCAGCACGTCGTCGATCTGGCCGACGCCCAGACCGGCGTCCTTCAAGGCCACCCGGCACGGCGCAATCGTCTTGTCGATTAAATCCTCGACCAGCGATTCCAGCTTGGCGCGGGTCAGCTTCAGATTCAGATGCTTCGGTCCGCTGGCGTCCGCCGTGATGTAGGGCAGGTTGATGTCGCTCTGCTGACTGGAAGACAGCTCGATCTTGGCTTTCTCCGCGCCTTCCTTCAGCCGTTGCAGCGCCAGCGGATCGTTGGCCAGGTTAATGCCGCTCTCCCGCTGGAACTGCTCGATCAGGTGGTCGATGATCCGCTTGTCGAAGTCCTCGCCGCCCAGGAAGGTGTCGCCATTGGTCGAGAGCACCTCAAACTGTTTCTCGCCATCCACTTCGGCGATCTCGATGATCGAGATGTCGAAAGTGCCGCCGCCCAGGTCATAGACTGCAATCTTGCGATCCTTGGTGCTGGACTTGTCCATACCAAAGGCCAGCGCCGCCGCTGTCGGTTCGTTGATGATGCGCTTGACTTCAAGACCGGCGATGCGCCCGGCGTCCTTGGTGGCCTGACGCTGGCTGTCGTTGAAATAGGCCGGCACGGTGATGACCGCTTCGGTAACCGGGTGGCCGAGATAGTCCTCGGCGGTTTTCTTCATCTTCATCAGCACCCGCGCCGAAATTTCCGGCGGAGCCATTTTCTTGCCCCGCGCCTCAACCCAGGCGTCGCCATTGTCATTCTTGACGATTTTGTAGGGTACGAGGTCGATATCCTTCTGCACCTCCGGCTCGCCGAAGCGACGACCGATCAGGCGCTTGACCGCAAACAGGGTGTTTTGCGGGTTGGTGACCGCCTGGCGCTTGGCCGGTTGGCCGACAGTGATTTCACCGTCTTCCATAAAGGCGACGATGGATGGCGTGGTCCGGTCGCCTTCACTGTTTTCAATCACCCGGGGCTTGCCGCCTTCCATAATCGCCACGCAGGAATTGGTGGTGCCCAAGTCGATGCCGATAATATTGCTCATGATTCTTGACTCTCTGAAATCGGAAATTCGGTGCTAAAAATTTTTACCTGTCTCTACAGGTGGGGACAATCCGGCGGATTTTCAAGGTGGCCGAGCGACGTTCAAATCACCCCGACGTTTCGGCGCCGCCTCTCCTGAATTCAAGGAGGGAGATATTCATCAATCCGCAGGCTTGGGCGCGGCTTGGGCGACGATCACCTTGGCGGGCCGGATCAACCGCTCGTTAAGGGTATAACCCTTCTGCATCACATGGATGACCGTGTTCGGCGCGGTCTGGTCGGTCGGCGTCATCGCCATGGCCTCGTGCAGGTTGGGATCGAACCGGGCGTCCTGCGGATTCACTTCGCGGACGCCAAATTTTTCCATCGCCGTCGCCAACTGCTTCAAAGTCAGAGCAACTCCTTCGCGCAACTGGGCAATGTCCACCGCGCTGTTGGCCGCCGCCAGCCCCAACTCCAGGCTGTCGCGCACTGGCAGCAATTCGCTGAAAAACCGCTCCAGGGCGAATTTGTGCGCATTTTGCACATCACGCTCGGTGCGCTTGCGCAGATTTTCCATCTCGGCGTGCGCGCCCAGATACAGCTTCCAGTGCTCGTCAGCCTTAGCCAGCGCCTGGTCCAAATCCCGTTGCATCGCGTCGAACTCTTCGCGGTTGACCAGAATATCCGCCTCCTGATCGTCGGCAAGCATGGCCACGGACTCGGCGAACAGCGCGTCTGTTTTGACGGCCTCCGGGCGGGGCTGAGGATCTAGGATGGGGTCAGTCGGGGTCATGGCCATTTGTTCTCCGTCACGCAAAATTTGGGCGGGCGGCGGGCGCCGCCGCTGATGACGAAGAAGTGGGGACGGCAGGCGGAAATTCAAGGGATTTTGTGTCGCCCTACTCCTGGCGGGCGTTCAACGCCGCCGCCAGCAACCGGGCGGTGACATCCACCACTGGAATGACTCGGTCATACGCCATGCGGGTTGGGCCGATGACGCCCAGTACGCCTAACGCCTGCCCTTCCACGCTGTAGGGGGCCGTTACGACGCTGCACCCTTCCAGCACCTCAAAACCGGACTCCTCGCCGACGAAGATTTGCACGCCCTCAGCGTGAAGGCACTGGTCAAACAGGTTCAACAAATCCCGCTTGTGGTTGAAGGCTTCAAATAATTGCCGCAATTTGTCGAGATTGGACAGATCGGCGCATTGCATCAGGTGGGTCTGGCCGGCCACCACATAATCCTCGCCGTTCGGCTCGGCCCCAAAGGTTTGCTCCGCCATCTCCACCACGGTCTGCATCAATTGGTCGAGGCTGTCGCGAGCCTCACGCAGTTCGCCCAGCAGGGCGCCTCGCACCTGCTGAATGTCCTGACCGGCAAACTGGGCGTTTAAATAGTTTGCCGCCTGTTGCAACTCCACAGCGCTGTAGGGCCGTTGGGTCTGAATGATGCGGTTCTGCACCTCCTGGGCATTCAGCACCAGAATCGCCAGCACCCGCTTTTCCGACAGCGGCAGGAATTCGACATGGCGCAGCGTCACCACGTTGTGGCGCGGCAACATAACCACGCCCGCCAGATGCGTTACTCCAGACAGCAGGTCGGAAACCGAATGCGCCAGCTCCACATTGCTCTGCGCCGGTTGATCGATCCGCCGCCGCAGAGTTTCAATCTCCTGTTGATCCAGCGGCCTCACGCGCAACAAGGCGTCGATAAATAATCGATAGCCCCGAGCGGTCGGCACCCGGCCCGCCGAGGTGTGCGGGGCGCGCAGATAGCCGAGTTCCTCCAAATCCGCCATCACGTTACGGACCGTGGCCGGACTCAAATCCAGACCGGCATCCCGCGCCAACGCCCGCGAACCGACCGGCTGACCATCGCGGATGTAGCGCTCCACCAGCGCCTTTAGCAAATGCTGAGTGCGTTCACTGAGCGCCGGTTGACCCATTGCTAGCGTGGATTCCGTGCTGTGCATGACTGGCCCCTTGGGCATTTTCAACCTTGAATGTTAGCGAACTGGCGATTGACCATTTTCCCGGACATCGTCGATGAAGATCATTTGGCTGAAAGGCGGCGCGGCGGGCGTCGTCATGATCTTTTCAGAACCGGATGACTTGTGCAATAAATCATCAGTAGAGCGCGCCGAGCGGGTGATGAAATCCTCCAGTGCTTGGCGCAGCTTCTTCTAAAATGATAAGTTGCCTTTATCCAACACACAGTATCGCACGATGTCCTCTGTCCCGGTTTTCCATACTATCGGCCTCATCGGCAAATTCGGCGAGCCGAATGTCGCCAGCACCCTCTATCAGATTGCTGCTCACCTGATCCGGCGCCAGTTGCGGGTGCTACTGGATGACAGCACGGCCCGGCTGATCCCCGATAACACGCTCGAATCCGCCAGCCGCGAGGCCATTGGCGAACAGTGTGATTTAGTCATCGTCATGGGCGGCGACGGGACGTTGTTGAACGCCGCCCGTTCCCTGGTCGATCACGAAGTGCCTATTCTGGGCATCAATCTGGGACGGCTGGGTTTTCTGGCGGATGTGTCGCCGGGAGAGCTTCCGCATCGACTGGACGAGGTGCTCAATGGCGAATTCCGCGAAGCGCGCCGCTCGATGCTCCACGCCCAGGTGCTGCACGATGGCCAGGTCACCGGCGAGGCTGACGCGCTCAACGATGTCGTAGTCCACAAACGCGAAGTGGCGCGGATGATCGAAGTGGACACTTTTGTCGATGGCCGCTTTCTCAACGCCTATCACGCCGACGGGCTGATCATTTCCACCCCGACCGGCTCGACGGCCTACGCGCTGGCCGGCGGCGGGCCGATCATCCATCCTGGACTGGAAGCAGTGGTGCTGGTGCCGATCTGCCCGCATACCCTCACCCACCGACCGATTGTCGTGAAAGCGGATAGCGTGATTGAGGTTGTGCTGAACTCGGCCACGACGACCCAAACCCAGATCACTTGCGACGGCCAAATCAGCCTGAGCATCGAACCCGGCGACCGGATCATGATCCGCAAGAAGGAACGCAAAGTGCGACTGTTGCATCCAGTCAATCATGACTACTTCAAGCTGCTGCGAGCCAAGCTGCGCTGGGGCCTTAGCCCGGAAGCCTCGCCGTTTATCTAAACCATGTTGACGCAACTGCGCATCCGCGATTTCGCGATTGTCGAGACGCTCGATCTGGAGCTGGCGACCGGGATGACCGCCGTGACGGGCGAAACCGGCGCGGGCAAATCCATTCTGGTCGACGCCATTGGTCTGCTGCTCGGCGACCGGGCCGACAGCGGCGTGATTCGCCATGGCGCCGAACGCACGGACATCAGCGCGGCATTCGATCTCGACGCCCTGCCGGCGGCGCGGGACTGGCTGGTCGAACGCGATCTGCACGGTGAAGGGGAGTGTCATTTACGGCGGGTCATCGCCAGCAATGGCCGCTCCCGCAATTATATCAACGGCGTCCCGCAGCCCGCCCAGGCGCTGCGGGAATTGGGCGAATGGCTGGTGGACATCCACGGCCAGCACGAACATCAGTCGCTATTGCGCCGCGACGCGCAACGGCAACTGCTGGACGATTACGCAGGTAATGCCGCGCTGGCCGCGCAACTGGCGGAATATTACCGAACCTGGAGCCGACTGCGGCAGGAATTGCGCAACTTGCGGCAAGCCAGCAGTGAACGCGACGCCCGATTGGACATCCTGCGCTATCACCTGCGGGAATTGGCGGCGCTGAACCTGGCTGAGGGCGAGATCGCCGAACTGGAATCCGAGCAGCGGCGACTGGCGAACGCCAACCAATTACTGGACACCGGCCAGCGGTTGCTTAACGAGCTGAGCGAGAGCGATGAGGACACGGTCGCTGACCGGCTGAGCCACAGTCTGCGCGAACTGGACTTACTGAGCCGGCTGGACGCTCGACTGATCCCGGTCAGCGAACTGCTCAACGCCGCGCTGATTCAGGTGCGGGAAGCCGGCAGCGAGTTGCGCGGCTATGTACAAGCGCTCGATCTCGATCCCGCCCATTTGGCGCAGATCGAACAGCGGCTGACCGCCGCCCATCAATTGGCCCGCAAACATCGTCTGGACGCCGGAGAACTGACCGTGTTGCGGGCGCGATTCGAGGCGGAACTGGATACGCTGGAACACAGTGAAACCCGGCTGGATGAGTTGCAGCAGGCGATGAAAGCGGCAAGGGCCGCCTATCAGCAGTGCGCGGAGCAACTGAGCGAACAGCGTGCGGCGGCGGCGCGGGAACTGAGCGAACGAGTTTCCCAGGCGCTGGCGGAACTGGGAATGCCGGGAGGACGCTTCGCTATTGTGCTGGAACGGTTAGAGAAGCCAACGCCAGGCGGGCTGGAAACGGTGGAATTTCAGGTCAGCGCCAATCCGGGGCAACCCTTGCGGCCACTGGCCAAAGTGGCCTCCGGCGGCGAACTGTCGCGCATCAGTTTGGCGATTCAGGTCATCGCCGCCCGCGCCGCCCGTATCCCGACGCTGATTTTCGATGAGGTGGACAGCGGTATTGGCGGCGGCGTTGCGGAGGTGGTGGGCCGGCAGTTGCGGACGCTGGGCGGCAACCGGCAGGTATTATGCGTGACCCATCTGCCGCAGGTGGCGGCGCAGGCCCATCAGCAGCTCAAGGTGGAAAAGCGCACGGATGGCGAAACCACGCATACCGGAGTGCAACCATTGGCGACCGAGGAACGGATCACGGAAATCGCCCGGATGCTGGGTGGGCTGGAATTGACCGCGAATACCCTGGCCCATGCGCGGGAGATGATGGAAAAGGCGGCGTCAACAATGGTTGTCGGAGAAGCCGGTTGAACGGGCAAAAAACCTGCGCCCATCCCGGTTTGCGAAATCGGTCCCATAGCATCTGCTTTCTCACGCTAACAGCATCCGCAACCGCCGTATCTCCACCAATGCCTGTTCCGGGGTCAGGGCGTCAGGATCAAGACCCGCCAGCGCCGCCACCACCGGGTGGACCTCCTCGCTGAATAGCGCCAGTTGCGGCCTGGCTTCCGACCGCGTCGGCAATTCCCGCCGCAACATCTGCCGCTCCAGCAACCGCAAACGTTGCCGGGCCTGCTGAATCACCACCGGCGGCGCCCCCGCCAGAGCCGCGACTTGCAAACCATAACTGCGATCCGCCGCTCCGTCCTGCACCCGATGCAGAAAGACAATGCGGTCGCCATGCTCCACCGCGTTCAGATGGACATTGACAATACCGGGCTGTTCATCCGGCAACCGGGTCAATTCAAAATAGTGCGTGGCGAACAGGGTCAAAGCTCGCACCGTCCCGGCCAGATGCGCCGCGCAGGCCCAAGCCAGCGCCAGCCCGTCAAAGGTGCTGGTGCCGCGCCCGATCTCGTCGATCAGGACGAGACTGTGCGGCGTGGCGTTGTGCAGGATATTGGCGGCTTCGCTCATTTCCACCATGAATGTGGAGCGTCCGCCCGCCAGATCATCCGAGGCGCCAATACGGGTGAAAATGCGGTCAACCGGCCCGATCACCGCCTGCTCCGCAGGGACGAAGCTGCCCAGGTGCGCCAACAGCACGATCAATGCGGTTTGACGCATGAAGGTGCTTTTCCCCCCTAAATTCGGACCGGTCACGATCAACATTCGGCGGCGTTCCGGCTCCAGATGCAAATCGTTCGGCACAAACGGCTCGTCCAGCACCTGTTCGACCACCGGATGCCGACCCGCGATGATTTCAATGCCCGGTTGTTCCACCAACTGCGGCGCATTCCAGCCCAGAGCGGCGGCGCGTTCGGCCAAATTACCCAGCACATCCAGCTCGGCCAACGCAGCAGCGCAGATTTGCAAGGTCGGCAACCGGGTAATCAATTGGTTGAGCAGCGCATCGTACAACGCCTTTTCCCGAGCCAGCGCCCGCTCCTGAGCGTGCAGCACCTTGTGCTCGAACTCCTGCAATTCCGGGATGATGTAGCGTTCCGCACCCTTGAGCGTCTGGCGGCGATGGTAATCGGGCGGGACCGCTTGCGCCTGAGCGCGGGTCACTTCGATGTAATAACCATGCACTCGGTTGAACCCGACCTTGAGATTCTGAATGCCGGTGCGCTGCCGTTCCCGCGCTTCCAGATCCACCAGATACTGATCCGCCCGCTCACCCAGGCTGCGTAATTCATCCAGTTCCGCGTCGTAGCCGGGTGCGATGACCCCGCCATCACGAATCATTTGCGGCGGGTTGGCGATAATCGCCTGATTGAGCAAGTCGCAGAGGTCGGGATGCATCCCGGCGCGGCGGGCAAGGTCTTGTAGTAATGCGGCGTCCAGCGTGCGGAGAAATGGTTGCAACGTTGGCAAGCGATCAAGCGCATCGGCCAGCGTGGTCAAATCACGGGGCCGGGCCGATTTCAGCGCCACCCGCGCCAGAATCCGCTCGACATCGCCGACGCCGCGCAGCAATCCGCGCAAATAGGCGTAACCGCCCTGGTCGAGCAACTGCCGCAAACTCTCCTGGCGCTGGTTGAGCATCGCCCGGTCGCGCAAAGGACGATGCATCCAGCGGCGCAGCAACCGGGCGCCCATCGGCGTCACACAGCGGTCGAGCAGGCCCAGCAGGGTATGTTCATACTGGCCGCTCAGACTGTATTCCAGCTCCAGGTTGCGGCGGCTGGCGGCGTCGAGAATTACGCTGTCTTCATGGCGTTCCACCCGCAGCCCGTTCAGGTGCGGCAGGGCGTTGCGCTGCGTGTCCTTGACGTATTGCAGCAGACAACCGGCGGCGGCGACCGCGACCGGTTGATCAGCGCAGCCGAAACCGTCCAGGTTGCGGACGGCGAACTGGCCGCACAACATGCGCGTTGCGCTGTCCCGGTCGAAATGCCAAGGCGCTTGCCGGCGCAGACCGGGATGCTGTCGCCACGGGTCCGGCAATGTGAAATTGTCGCTGATCAGCAATTCGGCGGGTTTCAGCCGCTCCAGCTCGCTCAGCAGCGCCGCTTCGCCGTACAGTTGCGTGACGGTGAACCGGCCGCCGCTCAAATCCAGATACGCCAGTCCGTAAGTGTTTTTCACCTGATGCAGGGCCAGCAGTAAATTGTCGCGGCGTTCGTCCAGCAGCGCTTCATCGGTCAATGTGCCGGGGGTGACAATGCGCATGACCCGCCGTTCGACCGGCCCTTTGCTGGCGGCCGGATCGCCGATTTGTTCGCAGATCGCCACCGACTGGCCCAGTTTGACCAGCTTGGCCAAATAATTTTCCACCGCATGGAACGGGACGCCGGCCATGGGAATGGGCGCGCCCGCCGACTGGCCTCGGGTGGTTAAGGTGATGTTCAGCAATTCGGCGGCGCGGCGGGCGTCGTCGTAAAACAGTTCATAAAAATCCCCCATCCGGTAAAACAGCAGAATATCGGGATGCTCGGCCTTGATGCGCAAATATTGCTGCATCATCGGGGTGTGCTGGGAGAGGTCGGATTCAGGCGGTGGAATCGCGAATTTTTTCATGATAAGGAGCATTTCGGCGTCAAGTCGTTTGTAATGTGAAATTATAAGGACTTCCCGATTACGACAACCTAGTCGTTCTCTATCGGACAACGCTGCCTGCCGTGCTCTTCGAGGCTGGTGTGATCAAGCACCGGGAAGAGGAACTCGAACTGCTCGACGCGCCGCGCCAGGCCCGCATGGCCGATGCCGTGGCGACCGGCATTGCCGCCTGCCTGTTCGTCGATCGAGCCCTCGGCGCGGAGTGAGTACCTGCTTATTTTGAGCAGCCATTGGTGAAGGTGATGCCGCGCGTGATTTTCTGATAGCGGCCGTCGCGTTTCAGTTTTTCCAGCGCTGCCGAGAACTGTTCGGCGAGGGCTTTTCCCTCGGCATTGTTCTGGAAGGCGTAATAAACCTCCTGCCGGGAAACAGGGTGTTGGGGATCGTATTGCACTTGCTGCGTCAGGCCATCCTTCTGCAGGGCGCGAATCCCGGTTTTTTCATCGAGAATGAAGGCATCGAGGCGACCGGCGATCAGCTTCTGCAGGTTGGCTTCGTCGGTACTCGCCGATTCGACGATGTATAGGCTGTTTTCGCTGACTTCGCGGGCATAGGGGTAGCCGCGCGTGATGCCGACCCGCTTGCCTTTGAGATCGGCCAGACTGTTCAGCAATGGGGCGCCGCTGCGGGTAAAGACGAAATCTTCCTTGCAGTCGATAGCTTCCTTGCTGCGGACGATGGGCGTGCCGACGGGAAACAGGACATCGAGCGCCGGAAAAAGAACGGCCTGGCTACCGCTGGAGAAGCTTTGTACGGCCCGGGGCGGGGGCTGGACGCTGATGCGGATGGGCTGCCGGGCTTCGGCGGCAACGGCCTGGACGAGATCGATGAAGAGTCCGGACGTGGCGCTTTCGACATGCACCGGGATCGGGTAAGTGGTCACCGGAATCTCGGCCTGGGCGAAGCTGCCGGCAGTCGCGAGCAGAATGGCGGTCAGGGTCTTGCGCATGGGTATTCCTTCGGCAATGGCGAAGCACACTTTGGACAAGCAGCGATCTTCGTGCGGGCTGCTGGGCTCGCCGATCGAGGTGAGCAACCATCCCCCGGCAAAGCCGGGGGCTTTCGTTCATGAGCCGCTTAAAGCGGCTCTCTACCGGGCACACCCTGAAGGGGGTTCATCGGGATCAAGGGTCAGTTGATCCCATCGGCGATCTTCCTCTTCCTGCCGACGAATGGAGTCGCGAATCACCACTTCGTCTCGACCGACCGTCGTGACGAAGTAGCCCCGTGCCCAAAAGTGCTGTCCCGTAAAATTGCGCCGACGTTCCCCGTACACCCGCACGATGTGAATCGCACTCTTCCCTTTGATAAATCCAATTATCTGGTTGATCTCAAAAAATAGCCCAAGCGATTTCGCTTTACCCAGACCCGGTTTCAGACTATTTTCCGCGCCACCTTGACCTCGGCGCAAATCCCATGATCAACGCTTTTGAACTCCAGAACGGTCGCCTGCAACAGATTCAGATCGAAAGCAAGGCGGACCTCGAAAGCACCAAGCCTATCTGGATCGACTTCGACGCCCCTGATGACGAGGAACGGTTGTGGGCGAAGGAACTGTTTCGGCTGACGCTGCCGGACGAGGACGATTTCGGCGACATCGAAGCCAGCGCCCGCTGCTTTGAGGACGCGACCGGCGCTCTGCAAATCCGCTCCGATTTCCTGATCGACAAGGCCGATGAATCGCGTAATGTGCCGGTGGCTTTCGTCTTCAAGCAGGACATTTTATTTAGCCTCCATGAGGAAGACCTGCCGGTGTTTCGGCTGTTGCGGATGCGCGCCCGCCACCAGCCGGGCTATCTGGATGACTGTCGGGATGTGTTGCTCGATCTGTACGCCACCAGCGTCGAGTATTCCGCCGATGCGCTGGAAGGCGTGTACGAGTCCCTGGAAGACATTGGCGGGCGGGTGCTGAAAGCGCGCCTGACGGATGAAGCCGCCGCCGAGGTGCTGGCCCACATTGCCCGCGAGGAAGACCTGAACGGGCGGATTCGCCGCAACATGATGGACACCCGCCGCGCCATTTCCTTCCTGATGCGGCGGCGACTGCTGTCCACCGACCAGGTTGAAGAGGCCCGGCAAATTCTGCGCGACATCGAATCGCTGGACGGCCACACCTCGTTCCTGTTTGAGAAAATCAACTTCCTGATGGACGCCACCGTCGGCTTCATCAATATCAACCAAAACAAGGTCATCAAGATTTTCTCGGTCGCTTCCGTGGCTATGCTGCCGCCGACCCTGATCGCCAGCATTTATGGCATGAATTTCCAGTTCATGCCCGAACTCGGGTGGAAATTCGGCTATCCGTTTTCATTGAGCCTGATGGCCATTTCCGTCATCGCCCCGTTCTGGTTCTTCCATCGCAAAGGCTGGCTGAAGTAGCCGGGTTTAGCCGCCACCGTCAGTGCGGCTATGCGCAAACCCGCGGACGCCCGATTCGCGCCCGGCTACTGCGGTCAAATCGCTCAACCCTGAAAATACCAACATTCAACCGCCGAAACCAAAAAGTTTCTTGAGCCAGCCAAGAAACGAGTGGCTTTGCGCCGCATTCACGGTCCCGCGCTTCACTAGATACTCGCCCAAGGCCTTGTCGTCCTTCATAATGTGTTCGACTAACCATCTTTTGAGAAAAAACAAAAAGTCATAGTTTGATGCATTGGGGTTTTCATTGTATTTCCTGATGTAGTCTCCAACCATGTCAATCAGGTTGTGGTGCTGCTGCCTGTGAGCCTCGACGCCAGGATAATTGGATATGGTCATCAGGCTTTCTTCGGTAGCGAAGTGAACCTTGGTGTACTCAATCAACCGGGTTAGCACCTCGTCCCTGGCTTCTTTTCCCCAGCCGCCCTTGATGCCCTCGTTCAGTTCGTTGACCATGGCGGCCAATCCCTTGTGCTGATCGTCGATTTCCTTGACGCCAACGCTTAGTGCATCGGACCACTCGATAAAATCTTTCC
>Ga0209573_1003931_pt1 | contig 15417 bp, 13 predicted proteins | sample TNRBio252014_DNA_FD_185870 | JGI IMG/M metagenome (GOLD analysis project Ga0209573, IMG submission 185870) | Wastewater treatment Type I Accumulibacter community from EBPR Bioreactor in Madison, WI, USA - TNR Reactor_6/25/2014_ DNA (SPAdes)... | ecosystem: Engineered > Bioreactor > EBPR >...
GTGTCATGCAGAAAGGTGCACTCAACGAAACATACACACTACTTTCTTTAGCATGAACAGAACAGGCCGCAAACATGAACCATGCCAAAAGTAAAAAATGGGCGAATCTCATGATTGAGCAATCCTAAAGACGCGATAGAAATGCTACAATCCCAATTTTTCAGCGGTTTTAGGACCCACCAGTCCGTCCGGAGCCAACCCCTTCCCAGACTGAAATGCCATGACCGCAGCATGTGTGGTCGGGCCGAATATCCCATCCGGGTTCAGTTCCGCCCCAAAGAAATTTAGCCTTTCCTGCAGGCGGCGCACCTCCGGACCACGGTCTCCGATGCTCAGCGCGGGTTCAGGAGCCTCCATGCCATGCCCCAGAAAACCTGCTTGATGGAATTCCCGTATCCGATCCTCTCCAACCTCGAAGTGCATGCCATCCTCGGTTCCAAATCCGGCGCCCCAGAACCATCCCTGCTCATTGAAAAATGGGGCAAGATCCACCAGTCCCTGCAGCACCTTGTCATCGCCCCTCCTGTCAAGCTGGTCGTTGATTTTTATATCGATCGCCGTTCCCCACGAATGATTGCTGATCGCTCCTATCTGCGTGCCTCGAACCAACCGGCAGCAAAGCATTCCCGCCGTACCCAGGGATGCGTATAGCCCAGGATGAATTTTCTTGACCTGGTTGAATATCCTGCGCAGATCCTCGACAGCGGGTTTAAGACCGGTTACCCTGAATGGCCCCACATCTTCCAGGACAATCTGCATCTTCAGTGTTGCATTGGTGATGGCCTGGCAATCAACATCATAAGAAGAACGGGGATTCCCAAGAAGGGCCAACATAGTTTGCTGCCTGGCACTTCTTACCCCCGCATTCATATCAGCCGGCACATCGACAAGATCATTTACGCTCACGATTCGCTCCTTCTATCCATGTTTTTCTGACGATACCCCATGCAATCCGTATCCTTGGGCCATACCAAGCTATCCAGCCATCTTCCGCGCCAGACGGATCACTTGTGATTATCATAATGAATCTGACGGTGAACTCGACAATACCGGTGCAAGTATGAAGGCAGAACAGAGAATCCGGAATGAAACCAACCCGCCTTACCTACCCGGAAGGAACCTTGCCTGCAATTTTTGTGGATAGAGCGAGGAATTTCAAAGAGCCGTAAGGCGCCAGTAAAGAAATATTTTTTGTATTGTTCATAATATTTTCCCCATGGTCAGTGCACGACAAACTGTATCACAATTCCCACAAAAAAATTCAATCCGGATAAAGTTCTGCGTTCGCGTATGCATTCTTCCTTTGACCGAGACAGATACTGCTTCCCCGGCAGAAGATCAAACTTCGGCAAAAACGGGCAAACCAGCCAGGCTGGCTCCCATCCTTCCACGGCAATCTGAATTGTGTCATGGCATCCAATGTTCTATTCAGGAATGGAAATCCGTCCTGCGTATCACCTCGCCCTCGATGATCTCGCCTCTGATGACCTTACCGCTCATAATCTCTCTCCCAATCACTTCCCCTGATATTACATCTCCCTCATCCATCTCATTGCCGGATGAATCATGCTTCCTCATATCCCGTGTTCTCCACCACCAATATCCCCATGCCCCTAACCCGGCAACCAGTACCATAACCAGCAACAAAATTGAAAACATCAGAGACAGGGCAACCAGGGTAGTCGTTGCTACCACACCTGTGATCTTGCGCAGCAAACCGTGAGAATTTGAAGAAGGATACGGAAATTTTTTCATTGAATTTAGAATCATGGGTCAGTATATTTCCTGAAGTCAATCAAGCCAGCTCCTTAAAGAATCGTGTACGGCAAAAGAACTTCCATGCACAGATTCCCGTCGAGACTGAAGCCCGGAGCCAGTCAGCCTGTTAAAATATTTTTACCGCATTCAGTCAAATTAACACACATACGCCTGTCAGTTTTTTTCCTGCAAAACGATTCTTAGCGTCTGTCCAGGGGTGCATTCAATCCGGCTGTTGAATTTGCAACTATGATCCTGCAATGCACGTTGCAGCCAGACTGCATCCGTTTGCTGCACGCGATTCAATCGAAACTGTTTGATCTGCATTGGGACCATTTCCAGTTCAACCAGCATTCCAGTACCGGGATCAATATCAATAAAATACATCAGGGTCAAGTCGCCGCGATAGTTTTCATGACCCCTGATTCCTTCATAGTCATTCAGAAAATCCCCGCAACCATACAGAATAAGTTTTCGCTTGTACACTTCCAGCCCGATGGGATGATGGGAAGAATGGCCATGCAGCAGGTCCACACCGGCAAAATCGATGAGCATATGCGCAAAATCGATGCATTCCTGAGAAATCTGGTACCCCCAGTTTCTCCCCCAGTGTATGGAAAACACCACCACATCACCCGGACATTTCACCCGACGTACCCTTGCTGCGATTTGATCTGCCGTCCTGCGAGAAAAATCCGTCAATAAATTCACCCCTGCCAGACCGGACCGGGCAGACCATTCTTCCGGAATCCCGCTGGATACAGCACCATAAGCAAACACAATGATTCTGCCCCTGGAAGTCACATCCAGAATGGCCGGAGCCTGAGCCTGCTTCAAGTTCACTCCTGCCCCCACGGTCCGGATATGGGCCTTTTTCAGCGTATTCAGTGTTTCTTCAAGCCCTGCGTACCCCCAGTCCATGACATGATTATTCGCAAGAACGCAGCAATCAATTCCTGCGGCAGAAAGACATGCGACATTTCCGGGATGCATGCGATAGTGTATGCCCTTGTCCGGCCAATGTGCATTACTTTCTGTTATGCTGGTTTCCAGATTGATGATGCGTGCATCGGGGGCGCTCTGGTTCAATACTGCAAGCGCATCACCCCATATATAATCAAAACCGGCTGGCCTGCGAATTGCCCCATTGGTCTTCTCCGCAAGATCGACATACTGTCCGGCATCGCGAACGTAAGGTTCATGCAGCTGCGGGACACACCGGAAAGGCAAGATCTGATCAATTCCTCTTCCCGGCATCACGTCGCCACACACAAACAGCCGGATAGGTGCACTCAACGGAGACACAGGATCGGCCATTTCTCAACAGTTACAATAACCGGCATCCGGGTCTGCAGCATCCCCGGCAACCAGCCGAAAAAATCTCCGCATCTCATTTGAAAGCTTTCTTACTGCAAAGAATGCTCATAACCCGTTCAATGACCGGATAACCTATATGGCACCCGACGGAATACGCGCAAGGTACTGGGGAGCAGCTTCCTCCAGTTCAACCAATGGACTGCCAAAAACGGCCTGAAATTTTTCAGTCGCGCCACAATTGCAAACGCTGTCAATTTTCATCGAGTAGTAATTGTCGCGCGTGATCAGCTTTCCAGGCATGTGTTCCATCATCAGCGCTTGCAAATAAGACAGGCGGTCATTCAGTCCAATGACCATGGAATGATGCCCGGTAATCTGCACCACATATTGCACCAGTTGCTTCAGGGTGTAGATTTTGGGTCCGCAAAGGTCATAGCTCTGGCCAAAGGTGGCGGGATCGGCAAGGCTTGTTGAAAATGCGTGAGCAACATCTCCGACGAAAATCGGCTGAAATCGGGCACCAGGCGAAGCCAGCGGAAATACCGGAAAAAATCGCGTCAGCCTGGCAAACAGAGCAAGAAAGGCGTCTCCCTCTCCAAATATGACGGACGGCCTGAAAATCGTTGTCGTCAGGCCGCTTTCCATCACCTCCTGCTCTCCTGCTGCCTTGGAACGCAAATACTCGCTGGGCCCGTCCCTGCGGGCATTGAGCGCACTCATATGCAGCAGTCGTTTGATACCATTTCTCCTGCATGCCGCCACAATCTTCCTGGGCAATTCAACGTGCACCGCGGTAAAATCTCCACGCAGAATACCGGCCAGATTGATAACTGCATCCATGCCGGCCACTATCTGTTCCAACTCGGCAGCATCATGGACATCCGCTTTCACCATCTTCACCCCCGGCAGAACCAGGTTCTGCCGGGTTCGCGCGAGGCGGCGCGTGGGGATAACCACGCTGCACCCCATAGCACTGAGTCTGTGCGCAAGATACCTGCCTACAAACCCGCTTCCACCAATGATACAGGCTTTGCCGATCTTCATGGAACCTCCCCTCTGACTGATACCCTGAAATAATCGGTACAAGCGGACAATATTATAACCGGGCAAAAAATTTTCATCCCCTGGACAGCAGAACCTGGCTATAGCGGATAGAACGGATGCAATACTGACTTCCAGAAAATTCTCGGATAAAACAGGCTGCAGGTTGCTCATGCAGAGATGTCGCATTGCTCAACTCGCTGACGGGCGAATTTCCGAAGCAAAGCTTGCAACAATTGCCCACCACCTCCGACCATTCCCCGCTGTCCGGATACTGATGCAGTACGACGGAAACCTTCGACTCCGGGCGTGCAGAAAAAACTGGACTCCTATTCAGTCACTGTTGTCCGGCTCTCCGGGATACGAGATGCATCTCCGTGTCTGGTGATCACCAGTTTACTGACATCCAGTCCTTTCTTTTCCAGCCGCCTGAGCAGGCTCTGGTAGGCCGGCTGTCCGACCTCAGGGGTCCTCGATAACACCCACAGATACTTGCGTTCCGGCTCACTCACTGCTACCAACTGGTATTGCTCATCCAGATCAATAATCCAATAGTCTCCCCAGACAGCAGGAATAAAAGAAAGCCAAGCGGGTGCAAAGCGAACCTTGAGCCTGGAAGACGTCCCCTCTCCCAACTGCTTGGCAACACCGATTGCTTCATCCATTTCGCCACTTTCCAGTTTGCAGCGGTTCACGACTTGGATGCTGCGATCTTCCCTGATGGCATATTCCGCATGGGTATCGCTCACGCATTTTTGCTGGAAAAGGTTCGGAAATTTTGCAATCTCATACCAGATCCCCATATAACGGGGAACATCTAATGACGGGATGGGAATCAAAGGCTCCCGGGACGCCGGGAAACTTGCCGCTATCCCATCATTCGTAGCCATTGCACTGGCAGTGAACGTGAACAAAGAAAATATCACGAGGATCAGCTTACATTGCATGTGTATCATCTCCGTGGTGAATTTTTAAAAACCCCTAAATCCAGCCCATAAATATAGGTAGAAATGTAAATATTATATATATAACAATCTGTTTCCATACCAACCATTTTTATGGTTCGGCATAATAAATTTAATACAATTCAGAAAGTTGAATTCCATCTGCAGATTTTCCCGGCAAGGTCCAGGCTCTTCCATTCTGTGAATCCTGTTGTTGATTATGACACCCTTACCTGAGCATGAAACCCATGAAAACAGCAGTCATGCGCAAATTCACGTCCGTAATTCAGCAATTGCATATAATTGCCTTCCGTTATCGTACAACAATTCGAGGCACAATATGCGTGCAATGATTCTGAACACTCCGGGGTCACGATTGCAAATGACCGATTTGCCTCTCCCTGCATGCGGCCCGAACGACATTATGCTCAAGGTCAGTGCCTGTGGTGTATGCCGCACGGATCTTCATATTCTGGACGGAGAACTGCCATATCCAAAATTACCACTGGTTCCAGGGCATGAAATCGTTGGCACCGTGGCAATGAAAGGGGAGCGTGTGGAAAATTTTGCCATCGGCCAGCGACTGGGCATCCCCTGGCTGGGCCGAACCTGCGGCTTTTGCCATTATTGCACCGATGGACGCGAAAACCTGTGCGACCAGGCAGGTTTTACCGGTTACACGCTGAACGGGGGATACGCGGAATTCACCGTGGCAGACCCTCACTACTGCTTTCCCGTACCCGAATGCTATAGCGATGCAGAAGCAGCTCCCCTGCTTTGCGCTGGACTGATCGGGTATCGTGCCCTGGTTGCGGCGGGAGATGCAAAACGGATCGGCATTTATGGATTCGGCGCTGCTGCCCACATCATTACCCAGCTGGCCATCTGGCAGGGACGGACAATCTTTGCCTTCACCAAACCAGGAGACCAGCCTGGACAGAATTTTGCCCGGGAACTTGGTGCGACATGGGCCGGAGACTCGAACACAGCGCCACCCGACAAAATGGATGCATGCATTCTGTTCGCACCGGTCGGAGCACTGATACCGCAAGCACTGCACCACACTGCAAAGGGTGGTACTGTCGTTTGCGCCGGCATCCACATGAGCGACGTACCCGGATTTCCCTATTCCATCCTATGGGGGGAGCGCACGATCCGCTCCATTGCCAACCTAACCAGGCGTGACGGAGAGGAGTTCCTCAAAATCGCCCCCAAAGCAGGCATCCGGCCCACAGTAGAGCTGTTCCCCCTGCATCAGGCAAACCAGGCTCTCGATCACCTTCGGAACGGCAAGATTCACGGCGCAGCAGTACTGACCATGCAGGCTTAACCAGCCGGGTAAACCTGAAATATCCATGTGCAAATTTACCTGCCTGTTCCACACGGATACAGCATACTGGAAGACAAATACGCTAATGGCATCACATACTCTTTAACCGCCGGCAAAAACCAGGAATTCCGAAAGCAGTTTTATTAGTGGACAGCAAAGATACTTCATACATGTACTATGCCTGCCCTGCCCGCAGCCACCCTGGCGCCTGGCTTCCTCCAATCCTTAATTCCCGGGCTGTAAAATTACGGATAGTTCACGCTTCTCACCCTGACGTACCACGGTAATCTGGACTACATCCCCTACCTGATGCTCATCAAGCTGCGCCAGCAGCTTCGGCACAGAATCCACACCTTTGTTACCGACAGCCACAATAATGTCGCCAAGTTTCATATCCTGCTGGGTCAGGGTTACGCCCTTGAGGCCGGCCTTTTCTGCAGCCGAACCAGCGTGTATCCGCAGCACAACCACGCCCCTGATACCAGCGATAGCAGTCAAACGCTCGTTTATTTGCTGGTCGACGTCTATACCCAGCGCCGGGCGCAGGTATTTGCCTTTTCTGATCAATTGCGGCACCACACGCATAACGGTATCCACAGGAACAGCAAAACCAATACCGGCGGAAGCACCACTGGGGCTGTATATGGCGGTATTAATACCTATAAGCCGACCCGCTGAATCCAGCAACGGCCCCCCCGAGTTCCCGGGATTGATCGCTGCATCCGTCTGGATCAGATGCTCGATGGCAGACCCACCATTTCCAGCAAGAGAGCGATCCAGCGCGGATACAATTCCGTTGGTCAATGTCCAGTCCAACCCGAATGGATTGCCAATGGCAAAAACCTTCTGCCCCACTTTCAGATCGTGACTCGTCCCGATTGGAACAGGCGGCGGACGCTTGAAGCCCACCCCTATGCGCAGCACCGCAATATCGTGCGCAGGGCTGGCGCCCACCAGAGCTGCCTTGTAGTCTCTCCCGTCAGCCAGTTTTACTGTAGCACCGGAAGCATTTTCAATCACATGATAATTGGTTACCACATGACCAGCGTCATCCCAGATAAATCCTGACCCTGTCCCCCTGGGCACGGAAAAGACATCGCGGGTCCACAAATCACGTACCAGTGTGGCAGTGGATATAAACACCACCGAATCCCGCGATTTTTCAAACAGTTCAATCGTACTGATTTCATCGGCAGCCAAATCCCCACGAGCAGTGACAATACGGGACTGCCCCTCGGGAGGCATCCATAAAGACTCGATCGCCGGCAACAGCGTTTTCCATAACACCATCAGTACAGCCACCAGCGCGCCTGTAAACCACAAGCGGCGAAAAAAAGGGTCGGGAGGTTTTCGGGGAGATTCAATATTCATAAAAGCAATCCAAGGATCAATGAAATTTATATTTTAAAAAAATCATATAATTAACAGCATGATACCAGACCGGACAGCGTGCCGGAGGTATTGCAAAAAAAGACAAACGAAGCCATGTTCCTCTTGCTACGCATCCATGCACCGTATACGACTCCGGCCAAAAATGTTAAAACCCCTATACCCTGGTTACATCGGCTCAAAGTCCCCAGTCCATATTTAGATAGCGTCAAATCATGCCAAGATCAATCCTGATTCCAAAATTAAAGGCTACTTTAAACATACAGGCATAATTTCAATTCCCATCCCATCGCCCTTTATCAGCAAGCCTGATCTCACGGGCATGCTAGAATTTATCCCATTTCCCGGATACCGGAAGTTGATCGCTCCTCATGACTAGCGCTACCAGCAACCTATTTGTTAATTTTTTTTCTGGCCTGGAACTCTCCAGTGCCCTGTGGCAGATCACGGTACTCATTGTCAGCCTCCTGCTGGCCTTGGGAATCAGCTACTGGTTACGCACACGTCTGCCAAAAACCGGGAATATTCCAGAAATCCGTATTTCTGCCATCTACCGCATCGGCTTTCCTCTGATTGCTTTGTTACTGGTTCTAATAGGAAGGGATGCACTGAAGCACTGGCATTCCGTAAATATCCTGAATATCGCGGTTCCTCTTCTGTTTGCACTGACGCTAATTCGTTTGATCATCCATGTTCTACGCAAAGTCTTTAAATCCAGCCAATGGCTGGAAAGCTCCGAGCATTTCATTGTTTTAACGGTCTGGACAGGTTTTGCCCTGCATCTTACGGGATATCTCCCGACCGTCATGAACACGATGGACTCACTGGGCTTCCAAATCGGCAAACAACGGGTCTCACTGCTACTTATCCTGAGTGGAATTTTCTCCTTCCTGTTTACCATGCTACTGGCAATGTGGATAGCAAACGCATTGGAACACCGGATCATGGTCAAGGAAAAACTGGATATGAATCTGCGTGTAGTCCTGTCCAAACTTATCCGCGCCTGCCTATTCGTTTCCGGTATTCTGATTGCATTGCCTTTGGCAGGTATCGATATTACCGTGCTTTCAGTTTTCAGCGGAGCTTTAGGCGTAGGAATAGGTTTTGGCTTGCAGAAAATCGCCAGCAACTACATCAGCGGGTTCATCATCTTGCTGGACCGAGCAATCCACCCGGGTGACATGCTCACTGTCGACAACTGTTATGGCAAGGTTTCGCAGCTTACTACCCGCTATCTTGTCCTGCAGAACGGAGACGGTACTGAATCCATCATTCCAAACGAAACCCTGATCAGTTCTCCGGTAATCAACCATACCTATACCAACCGTAAAGTACGTCTGAGCATCCCGGTACAGATCAGCTACCAGAGTAACCTGCACCGTGCAATGGAAATCATGAAGCAGGCAGCGCTGAAGCATCCCAGGGTACTCACTGATCCAGAGGCCAAAGTCTTCCTAAAATCATTCGGCGATTTCGGTATCAATCTGGAAATGGGTATCTGGATCGAGGATCCTGAAGAAGGACGGCTCAGTCTATGCTCCGATATCAATATGGAAATATGGAATGAATTCCAGAAATCAGGCATTGAAATACCTTATCCGCAACAGGAAATTCGCATGGTAGATAAGAACTCCACCTGCTAATATCACACGCCAATTTTCAGGAAAAAACCTTTATGAAGTGCAACGCCTGAATTGAAGAATACCTGATTAGGTGTTTGGTATCCAAGTCGTATTCTGGATCGGTTGTTCAATCTTGCCATGGCTGCATCTATCTCCTGCTGTGTAATCGTGGCGAAGTCCCGGTTTTTGGGGAAGTACTTCCGAATCAGTCCATGCGCATTCTCATTCGTCCCTCGTTCCCATGAAGCGCGTAAGGGTGGGCGAAATAGAAGTCCACATCCAGTTCTTTGCTGTCTCCTCGTGTCCGGCGAATTCCTGCCTGTTATCAGAAGTAATCATATGCCCCCGTCTTCGGTGTGGCTTGAGCAGGGTGGGTTGCTTCTGTCACCGTCTCGGCGGTCTGCCTCTCCACCTTGCGAATCAGCTCGTATCCCGCCTTTAGCTCGACTGATGGTTGATACGCTTCGGTCGATGACGTTGGCGATCTCGCTTTGTGTGTGTCCCGCTTTCTTCAAGGGGTATATCTGGTATCGTTCTTCTCGGGTTAGGAATGTGTAGTTCATCTTTGCAATCTCGACTGGCTGACCAAAAAGGGGCAGATGCTTCCGCATCCAACCCACCTGACCTGCGTTACTCAAAATTGCACTCCAAACTTGAATCCGTCTTTCCATGAACCATGCCAAACTGTTTAATATAAAATGAGCAGCACGATATCATTGGAATATTGGAGTCATGCAGACATGAGAAATATGCATAGACCGTTTCAAACACCATACCTGGGGAAAAGGAGCTTCTTTTAAAAACCAAACCCTGTACAATAATCGCATCAGCAGCAGTGCCAGAGAGTTACCATACAATCCGTTTTCCCTATTTCGGCCTGCCTTGATACACCGATGCTGATGGCTGTAGCAATCCAATACCATAAACAAGGAGAACTATTATGAGCATAATGAAAGAATTTAAAGAATTTGCCGTAAAGGGTAATGTGATTGACATGGCTGTCGGGATTGTCATTGGGGTTGCATTCGGGAAGATCATCTCTTCATTTGTCGCGGATGTCATCATGCCACCCATCGGAGTATTCATAGGCGGGGTAGATTTTTCCAGTCTGGCATTTACCATCCGGGAAGCAAGCGGAGATTTGCCTGCAGTTCTGATCAGCTATGGAAAATTTATCCAGACGTTGATTGATTTTCTGATCATTGCATTTGTGATCTTTATGGCATTGAAAGGCATCAACTCTCTGAAAAAACCAGCAGAAGAAGCACCAGCAGAACCCCCAAAACCATCCAATGAAGAAGTTTTACTCAAGGAAATCCGTGACTTGCTGAAAGAACGGAAGTAACCCAGATACTACTGCCTGTTTCCGCCAGTGATTAAACTGAATTTCTGAAAGCAATCATTAAATGGGCATAGGAACCCGGATCGGTAGATCCGGGGGTATTACCATGATAACCCGCCGGTATCACAACAAGCGTCTTAAGCATCTTCGGGTACATGCGCAGGCAAACATTTCTGTGGTCCAGCTTAAAACACTCCAGCTTGCCTGAAATCAAAATACCGCAAGACCGGACTCACCACAACAGTTCAGGCAAATTTCTCTTGTAACAGGCAAACATAATTTGTTGTCTGTTACAATTAAAACGCTATGTGGAACAAGAATGCCATCCCCTTTGCCCATTTCATCGACCGAGAGATCACTCCCAAACGATGGGTCAGAAATATCTTTAAAAAACAGACCGGGGTATTTTCCAGGGAAAATCGCGGCCCGGTGCATGTCTTCCAGGTAACCACAAATCCCGCCTACCCGCCAATTCTGCAAGGAGCAACCACCCTTACCTTACAGATCGCCGGGAGGAAATCATACGATCAGGTCACAGGCCTGGATTCAAGTAGTACAGGCTACAAGTCCCTTTTCTCTCATACCCGGCTCAACTCGATCGGTTCACTCCGGTTCGACACCAGGTCGCCCCTTGCTCAATCCTACATTCAGGCGCTGCCAATCCGGATTGAAATTTCATTTTTTCTCTCCGGTTATTTTTTTGCCTGTCCTTTCCAAGAAAAGAGAAGTCGATGATCTGGCAAACCCTGACGGCAGTTCGCGATCTCGGCCGCCTGCATGATATCGCTTCAATTCTGATTCGCTATGGATTTGGCGACATGGTTCGCAGAATGGGGCTTGCCAGCGCGCTTGAACGCGCCGGACATGCATTGCACTGGAGCAATGCAAAAGAATCGGCCAGTTTGCCACCCCCTGCAAGAACCAGGAGGGTGCTGGAAGAACTGGGACCCACTTTTATCAAGCTAGGCCAAGTACTATCCAGCCGTGTCGATCTTTTCGATCCGGACTGGATCGCCGAATTCAGTAAGCTTCAGGACAGCGCACCAGCAGCTTCCTTTGCGGAAATACACCAGCAACTCACCGAAGACCTGGGCGCCCCACCAGAAAAAATATTTTCATTCTTCGACCCCGTGCCTCTTGCAGCCGCATCCATTGCGCAGGTCCATCGCGCTCGACTTGAAGATGGCAGCGAAGTAGTAATCAAGGTACGCAGACCCAACATCCGTCCGATCATTGAAGCTGACCTGCGCTGGCTCATGCGCTTCTCGGAACTTGCCGAAAGAGAGAGTCCTGAACTGCGACGTATCCACCCACAGGAACTGGTCCGGCAGTTTTCCCAGTCGTTGCGACGAGAGCTCGATTTCGCCAGCGAATCCCGCAATGCCCAGCGTATCGCGGAAAATTTCGCGGGGTATGTTGATCAAAACGACCACTACGATACAACTGCTGATCCCTCCTGCAAAACTCCTCCTGCACTGCCTGTCATCGTCATTCCCAGCGTTTATTGGCAATGGACCGGCGAGCGGGTTTGTGTTCAGGAATGGATCGACGGGATCCCAGGCCGCATGCTGTCTTCTGTGGACCAGGCCGGTCTCGACCGCAAATTGCTCGCGCGCCGCGGCGCACATGCGGTACTGAAAATGATATTCGAAGATGGCATCTTCCACGCCGACCCGCACCCTGGCAATGTATTCTATCTCCCCGGCAACCGCATAGCTTTTATTGACTTCGGCATGGTGGGGAGACTCACCGAAGAGCGTCGTACCCAATTAACCCGACTGCTGCTGGGTTTAGTCGAGCACGAGCCCGGGCGTGTTGTTAACATCCTGCTGGACTGGGCAGGCAAGGAAACCGTGGATGAAGAAAACCTGACCCTAGAAATACAGACCTTCGTCGATCAGTACCACGGAGTGGCATTAAAACAGCTTAATCTAGGCACCATGCTTTCCGATCTCCTGGCCATTCTGCGTTTTCACCAACTTTCTCTTCCTTCCGATCTGGCACTGCTTGTCAAGGCATTCATCACCCTGGAAGGGATGGGGCGCGAACTGGATCCGGACTTTAACATGGCGGACGAGGCGATGCCCGTATTGAAGCAGGTAATGCACCGTCAATATACTCCAGCCACACTCATCAAACGTGGCTGGCGCGTAGCTGGTGAAGCTATGGAACTGCTCGTCGATTTACCACATAACCTTTCCCAGTTATTGCGTGCTGCCAAGCGCGGCCGTCTGGAAATCCATGTAGATGTCACAAATCTAAAGCACGTTGGCAACCAGCTGGAAACATCAGCAAACCGTCTGGTAGTCGGCATCGTAATCGCCTCGCTCATCATCGGATCATCTATTGTAATGACTGTACCCGGTGGCCCCAGCCTGCTCGGACTCCCCATATTCGGTATACTCGGCTTCCTCGGAGCAGCAATAGGCGGCATTTGGCTCGTATTCTCTATCTGGAAAAGCAGCAGAACCAACCGGGAGTAAGCAATACCGACGGGAAACAACCTGCCAGGCATACGTCTGTTCATACCGCTGCAAATACCGGATCCATGTGATCCGTGTACCCATTAACTATAGCCACCCTTATCGTACCCCTGACAAGCTTTCTATTTCCACCAATCCACTTTGGTTACATGGAATGGATTATCCAGAAAATTTCCGCAGTGAATGAATGCAGATTTTCCGAAATGATTTATTTCATAGACAACATGCTTCTGGATATCCTGTAATGTGTGCTACCGCACAGATCAATTTTTGAATTTCTTTATGATGCATTGTCATCACGATGATTGACTGATCAGCAATCGAACTTTTCCTGAATTAATCGGTCATAACAGTTAATGATAAATAGCCGAAAACCGAAGCGCCCTGATGGTATTTTTCTTTGCAAGGGCCGGCTGTTTATTCTTGGAAAATCGTAACTTGGATATTTTTTTCACTGAAACTAACCAAAGGAGAAAAATCATGGCTCATATTGTTCCGAAATCCCCATTGTTTGGCAAAATCGCTCGCTTCGATCCATTTCCAAATATTGATGAATGGTTCAAGGATTTCGGGTTGCGCCCCTTTTCTGCGGAAATGGAGAGCGCTCCAGTAATCAAGGTTGATGTATCTGAAAATGACTCTGCCTATACCGTACGCGCAGAAATCCCAGGAGTAAAAAAGGAAGATGTCAAGGTACAGGTAGACGGCAACCGTGTCTCCATCAGCGCCGAAACCAAGCAGGAAAAGGAGGAAAAGAAGGACGAAAAAGTCATTTGCCGTGAATGTTATCAGGGTGCAAGCTACCGGAGTTTTTCCCTAGCCAGTGAAATTGACGAAAGCAAAGCCGAGGCAAAATATGAAAACGGCATCCTCGAACTCAAATTGCCGAAAAAGACTGGAAAAACATCCAAGCACCTTGAAATCAAGTAACCTGGACGCTTTGAGTCAGGTGTGCTTTTCTCCGTCCGTCCGTTGTGTGAACGCATCCATACCGTTCGGACGGAGAAAATGCAGCATCATATCGGGATGATCGTAAGGGCTGACGCCACATACGCTATACCAAAGCCTGACAATACAAAAATCATGAAATTGGGATGTACTTACCTGAATCTAGACTATGCCGGCAAAACGTATATTATTTCATGATACAGCCCGTGCAAAAATCGCTGAGGGCGTAAATATACTGGCAGATGCGGTAAAAATGACCCTGGGGCCGAGAGGACGCAATGTCATTCTGGATCGCCCATTCGGAACACCTCTGGTCGCGAATTCAGGGGTCATCGTGGCAAAAGAAATCGAGCTTGAAGACAGGTTTGAAAACATGGGCGCACAGATGGTCAAAGAGGTAGCCAGTAAAACCTCTGATGTCGCAGGAGATGGAACAACCACAGCAACAGTCCTGGCCCAGGCCATCGTCAGAGAAGGCATGAAATATGTCACAGCAGGCATGAACCCGATGGATTTGAAACGCGGCATTGAAATTGCCGTTGATGCGATCGTAGAAAATCTTAAAAAAAATTCAAGACCATGTACCACAAATCATGAAATCAAACAGGTAGCATCAATTTCTGCCAATTCTGACTCTTCCGTAGGAGAAATCATTGCCGAGGCAATGGAAAAAGTTGGCAAGGAAGGGTTATTACCATTGAAGATGGCAGAAGCCTGCAAAACGAACTGGAAATCGTGGAAGGAATGCAGTTTGACCGTGGCTACCTATCCCCTTATTTCATCAACACCCCCGAAAAACAGCTTGTTGCACTGGATGACCCATACATCCTTTTATATGACAAGAAAATCAGCAGCATTAGCAGCCTGCTGCCAATTCTGGAACAAATCGTTAATGCGCACGGTTCCCTGCTGGTTATCGCCGAGGATATAGAGGGAGAAGCGCTGGCGACCTTAGTATTCAACCACATCCGTGGCACCCTGAAAACAGCCGGAGTGAAGGCTCCCGGATTTGGCAACCAGCGCCGCGCCATGCTGGAAGACATCGCCATTCTCACTGGTGGCACAGTAATCACCGAAGAAATCGGACTCAGCCTGGAAAAAATCACACTGGAAAAACTTGGGAAAGTAACACGCGCAGAGGTTGGGAAAGAACATACCACGCTGATCAGTGGAAAGGAAAACACCGAAAATATTCATATGCGCATCCGCCAGCTCCAGGACGAAATCCAAGCATCCAGCAATA